>Ga0137441_1000010_pt1 | contig 23966 bp, 13 predicted proteins | sample EasRivERMGT244_2_FD_102323 | JGI IMG/M metagenome (GOLD analysis project Ga0137441, IMG submission 102323) | Soil microbial communities from meander-bound floodplain in the East River, Colorado, USA - East River MetaG ERMGT244_2 | ecosystem: Environmental > Terrestrial > Soil > Floodplain ... | reverse complement strand
TGCTCAGCTTCCTGCTCACATCAAGAAGGACGCATCAGAAGTTATTGAGTTCTTCACAAACTCTTCGAACGTCAGCCTAGACGCTGGTGCCAACGCAGATTGCGGTCTACCTGATGAACTTGCAGTTGCAACCTATCTCGCGGGTGGTGTGCTCGGTCCGACACTTACTGCGGACATCGTCAACGCACTTACTGTGTTCCAGAAAGTTCGCGTCAATGCTGTTGTTCCTCTCTTCTCGCGAGATGCTGATGAGGATTCAGACGATCAGCTAACAGATACTTCGTCTACTTACACCATCGCTGGTATTCATCAGGCTGTCAAGACTCACTGCAGTTTAATGCGCACTACGAAGGCACGCAGTGAGCGTCAGGGCTACCTGTCAATCAAGGATAGCTACGATAACTGCAAGGCAGCGGCACAGACTCTTGCTGATGCGAGCCAGCAGCTCACAATCCAGGACATCAAGCAGAACGATTCCGATGGCAACATCATGTGGTTCCAGCCTTGGGCACTAGCATGTCTACTTGCTGGCGCACGCGGCGGTTCACCTATCGGTCTACCTATGACCAATAAGTATCTCAACTGCTCTGGCATCCGTCAGACTGGTCAGGCTATGAGCACTGCAGATGAGGACATCGTCGAGGATTTTGATCCAGATACACAGTATGAAGATGCAATTCGGAACGGTCTCACCTTCCTAGAGCATCCTCAGAGCGGCGGATTCCGTTGCGTTGTGGATAACACCACCTACGGTCGCGATGGCAACTGGGTCTACAATCGCGCTCACGTTCTATACGCGGCAGACGTTCTTGAGTACGACTTCCGTACGCAGCTACAGAACATCTACGTCGGCGTCAAGAACACCGTGTCTGCTGCAGAAATTGCTCAGACCTGTGAGTCAATCCTCGGTACGTATCTCGCGCAGGGTATCACGGTCTCGACCGCAGATGCTAAGCAGGGATTTAAGCAGCTACAGGTTCAGCTCAACGGCAACACCGTGAACGTGAACGTCACTGTAAAACTCGTTGAAGGTATCGACTTCATCTTGAGCACGATCAACCTACAGCGGGCAACTGGTAGCGCGTAATAAAATCTAAAATGTGAAATGTAAAAGGCCTTCACCAAATCGGTGAGGGCCTTTTATTTTGCGGAAGAGACAGGGTTCGAACCTGTGACGCGTGGCTCTTCAGACCACCGCTCTACCTGCTGAGCTACTCTTCCATAGGTGACAAGCGGAACTTGAATCCGCAACCTCCGGGTTCACATCCCGGTGCTCTGACCAATTGAGCTATTGTCACAGTAGCTTGAGAGGGAGTCGAACCCACACGCCTTTCGGCACCGGTTTCTAAGACCGGGGTGTCTACCATTCCACCATCAAGCCATCTGTCAGGAAGGAGAATTTCGAAATCTCGACCCCTCGTTTCCAAAACGAGTACTCTTCCTCTGAGCTACTTCCTGTTATTTACACCGACAGGAGCAGGTCGCATAATGAGGTCGCTTATATTTCTTAGTAGACCACACAATTGGAGCTACAATCATGCGCTTACATAGAGAACAAAAGCCGACGACCTCGTAATTCGAGCCGTTTAACTTATCCAATCAAATCACCACCTTTCGAGTAAGGTGACTTGTTAGCCGGTGTGGTTATTCACTTGTGTTTGATGGGCCCGCAGTCGCGGGCATGGATGTGCATTGTCCCCGAAGGGGAAGAGGTTAAAGTCAAGTTGTGGAAGAAGTTTTTCCATGACGACAGTCCTTGTCAATGCGTTCCCATTATACACGATATTTTGTATTAGGTCTAAACAATGGTATTATTAAGTCAATCCACTTAGGTGGGGTTAAATTCATGGTAGCCAGAACCGAACTGGCAGGAGAGAAACATGGCAAGTAAAGTTCCATCATTCGTAACAGGCGCAACGGCAAAGATTAAGGCTGGTGGCCTCACCTTCGCGTACGCGCAGGACGTATCATATCGAGTAAATGTAGACACCATTCCTATTGAGACAATGGGACGGTACGAGGCCGTGAGCAATGAGCCTGTCAACTACACTGTAGTTGGCGAGCTTTCAGTCGTTCGCTATACGGCAATTGCAAAGAATAACAACATGCCTGGCACTAATGCAGGCGGTAACGGTCTAGGTAAGGCAAACTGGGTCACAGGCGGTAACGGCTCAGACATGTTCAATCCTGGTAACCTAATTACCTCACAGACTTGGGATCTTGCTGTGTTTCAGAAGAACGCAAACGGCGTAAACTCCACCGTTGATGCATCAATTGGTCAAGTTATCACCATCACTGACTGTCGCTTTAATAACAAGGCGGCTGGTCTTAACAAGCGCGGCATCCTAGTTGATCGCTTATCTTTCGTCGGCATTCTAGCAAGCGACGATAGCTTCACGGCAAGCAACTCAGGCGATACCGACCTGGCTGCTTAATAGTTTTGTTGTTCGGGATGAGATAGGGCCAACTGCAAAGTTGGCCCTTTTTCTTTTATAATGGAGCTATATGGCTAGTGTTAAACCAACTTTTATCACCGGAGCGAACGCGAAGATCCGTCTGAACGGTAAGACTATTGCTTTCTGCCAGGATTTCAGTTGTTCAATCCAAATCATCACAAAGACGCCGAAAGTGCTAGGGAAGTATGAGGGAGATTCGGTTGAGCCTCTTGGGTATACGGTATCTGGCAGTTTTACAGTGATCCGCTACGCTAAGGGCGTTCGGAAAGCTCTAGGTGACATGCGTTATCCTAATGGATTAGCAGAGAATGATGCCGGAAACGGAGTCGGTAACTGGGGAACTGCATGGGGTGGCAAGCTCGGCGATTTCCTTTCGCGCAGTGGGGTGGGCAATGATGGTAGAGCTCATGAAGCTCTAGATCCCAGCAAGTTTGGAACGGGAACGACATTCGACATTCAGATCTACCAGAAGGTATCAGTCGGTATTGGTACATCTACTGGCAATCTTCTTCAAAATGTAACGGACGTATTGAGTGGTGGAACTGGCTCTGGTCCCGGGTCAGATCCTAATGTTGATTACCTAGGCGTTATGAACATCAGAAAGGCACGCATCACGCAGGCAGACTTCCAAATCAGCAAGAAAGCTCCCGCTGTCGAGCGATTTAATTTCGTAGCACTCTATGTGGACGGCGACGGGTACGTTGCTAATGCGAGCGATACCTAATGGCATCAGGATTTAACAACACGCCTGACGTTGGTCAGCAACTGACAGATAACCTTTTTGAAGGCAACCTCAGTGGAATTATCTCTACTCGTCCTACTGCGAAGTACATGAGTGGTGCTCGCTGTATTCTTAGAATCAACAGCAGACCAGTAGCCTTTGCTTTCAATATCTCGTGGCGCATTGATACTCTTTACACAGAGATAAACGCTATCGATAATCCCCTTCCTGAGGAACTAGTCCCCAAAGCTATTAAGGTTAGTGGAAGTATCTCAGCTCTTCATATTCCTGGACAGGGTGCCGGTATTCAGCTCTGGCAACCTGACGTATTAAGCTTCTTGTTCCACCAGTACATTACCGTTGAAGTAAGAGATTCGACTACGAATCAACTTCTCTTTTTTGCTCCTAAGGCAGTCATCAATAGTCGACAGGAAGATATCAAGGTCGATGACTTAGCCCAAGTTTCTTTAAGCTTTCTGGCTATTGGATTCAAGGACGAGAAGACTCCTACGGTTCCGGATAACTTCGATACCAAGGCCAGAAATTCTGGACAGGGTGATCTTAATACTGAGCAGCAGAACATATTGGGTGATTTCCCGTCTGGACTTATTCCTGGGCTAGCATAAGTAGGTATAACTTCTTTCAGCATACATTGGAGAAAACATGGATCTACCAGAGACACAGTCCGCATTTGATTTCAACTTCACTTCTGAGCTAGGAAAGAAGTACGACGGTCAGTTTACAGTGAATTGTTTACTCAGTATGCGACAGAAGCACATTCTAGAACTCGAGAAGACTCGTCTTCTAGGTAACTATGTTAATCCAACTGACGAGCTCGCAGGCATTGCCGTCATTCTAGCCAATCTACGTGGCCGTATTGTTGACGGTCCGACATGGTGGCAGCAAAGTGACGGCGGATACAACCTCACTGACATTGACGTGCTGACTGCGCTTTATAATAAGGTTCTTGGAGCGGAGGCAGAATGGCGGACCAAGCTAAAAGAGAAGACCAAAAAGCTTCAGGAGCCAGCTCCGGAGAGCAAAACGTCGTCGAATGCATAAAAGCTATAGCGGCTTATAACGCTAGAGCCAACCTCACAAATGAACACCTGATGACTCTTTTCTTAAAGAGTTGGTGGTCTAATCATTACAATCGCCCATTAAAAGACCCTCTTCTCGAGAGCTATACTCTCGAAGAGCTGCTCTATGAGTTCTATGACAAGATTGAGCGTCAGAAGGCCGCAGAAGAGCGTGTTGCCAAAGAAGCTGATAAAATGGAAGAAGCGAAGGAAAAAGAAGTACTTGATTGGGCTGAGCAGGAAGAGAAGAAGGAGATGGAAGAAATGAAGGCACAGGCTGCGAAGATGGCAGCCGATCCAACTTCAGATCCTGCTAATGTAAAGTGGATGAATGAACAGCTAGAAAAATACAAGCAAGAGTTTGGCGATTCCTTCGGTGAAGATATTGACGAAACGTTTAGTGAGGACTAAGTATGGCTGTTAATCGAAAAGGACCGTTAATGCCCGAAGTTCCTTGGCCGTGGGCTAGGGACAGTGTTAACAGTCTCGAAGATGAAGATAATTTCGGCTTAGCTGATCTTGGCCGACTTGAGCAGCAATATGCTAATGAACCTGCTGCATTTCGTGAGTTGCGACATAGAGCTGCCACTGCGCGGGATCAAATTGAAGCAATTAATACTATTAAGCAAACCCGACCGGCGATGTTTGCTGACCCTCAGTTTAACTTAGCAAAACGTCTGGCGTCTGCGCAAAAAGCTAAACAATCTCTTGAACCTCGTATGGCTCTTTATAAAGAGTCAACTCGAGAACGTATTAACGAGCAAGCTGTAAACGTCATTGGACGAGAATACTCTGAACGAGCTGTTAACTCTTATGTTAATGCAAACAGCAATTCTCTAGAATCTCAAGCTGCTGGCGCGAGTGCGGCACAGCAAGGCTATGGCTCACTAGCCGAACAACGCGGAAACATCTTAAATCAGATGCAGGGTCTGCGGCAAGAATCAATGACGGCTGCTGGTGAATACATGAAGAATCGCGGTGTAAACCCCGCAGCTCAAGAAACTCTTCAGGGCAATGCCGCGCAGATGAAGGATCTAGCTCAACAGCTAATTCCTATCACCCTTGCTATGCAGCAACTTAAGCAACAAGGTCTAGACCCTCAGGGAAGACAGCGAGCACTTATTGGCGCTGGCGATAAAGCTGCTGGCGTGTTGAGTTATAACGCGATGGAAGATGAGATGAAGTCTGGTAAGGGTCTTGGAGCACTTAATCCAGTGGAACTTCGTAAAAGAGAAGCTGATGCAGCAGAAAGACTTATTAAGGCATTAGAGGAACTTCGCAATTCTGCTGGTAAGACTAAAGAAGAACTAGAAGAACTCAATAAGAATGCCGAGACAGCGGCCAAAGAATTTGAAGAAGTCGGTGAAGCAAGAAAGATGCCCGGCGGCGGCGACAGATATGCTTCAGAAAAGATCATTGCTGGCACAGTAGCAGAAGCACTAGGCATTATTACGTCTGCATTCCAAAACATTGCTATCAATCAGCCCATGCAGATGGTTTCTAACGTTGCTGGTGCTGCTAACCTCGAGAACCAAAAATATGACATGTGGCACAGTGCTCTTCAAGGCAATATGGCGGATCGTCTGTCATTGGGTGCCTGGGAAATCGGCAATGAATTCGGCGTTCAACAAGCTGGTAGAAAAGACCTCGTACATGGCGCAAAGATTGCCTCTAATGTGATCACCGCTGGTCTAGGAGTTGCACAGATGGCTACTGGTGCAGCTGGTGCCGGTGGTACGGTTCTCGGAAACAATGTCGTAGAGAATGTAGCGCAAGGTGCTAAAAGTGCTATTAGCGGTATAGCGGGTGGAGTCGAAGAAGGAGCAGCTTGGTATCGACAGACTGAAAAGGCTCGTCTAAGAATTGACGCTACACAGGCAGTTGTAGGCGCATCTAAAGCATTGAATTACATTCCTGGACGTCAGTTACAAGGGTATCGCGACTACGTTATGGGCTTGAATGAAACAGCTGGCCAAATGGGTGGACAAGTTGGTGAAGACTTCTTAAATGAAGCCGGTGGAACTGACTTTATGGAGAGAATGCAGACTCAAGGAGTTGGTCTCAAAGAGATGGGCGCACTTTCAGCTCAAGGCGTTCAGGCCATGGGTTCTATGTTTAGATCAAATCAAGTTATTGGTGCTGCGCAACTTGAGAATATTGGATTTGGTACCGCAGACCAGAATATGAAGCGTATGGGAATTTTGGGTGCAGCTGGTACTGGGGATCCTATGCAGAATTTAGGGAAATTAGTCGAAGAGGGCATGCAGCGTGGACTCAATAGCTCTAAAGCTATCGATATGATCGTTGAGAATACTGCTCGAATGACTGAAGAGACAGTAAGAGCCGGTGGAGCTGCTGATCCTACTGACTGGCTTGCAAAAACTATTCTTGGGGCAATTGACAAGAGCAATCCTAATAAAGAGATGGCAGGCTCGATTGCCTTTCAAACTTTTCAGTCTAATGAAGCTGCTCGTCACAATATTGCTACTAGTTTTCCTGGCATTATCAACGTTGATCGAAATATGAAGGATATGGGTCTGGGCACTGATCGTATGTCAGCTGCTCTATTGACTCAAATTCCTACTGCAATGCTAAATGCCTATAAGGATAAGCCAGAGGCAGAGCTGAAAGAGTTTTTTGAGGGTCGCGGCATTCAGACCCAGAACATGGATCCATCTCTGTTTAAGGGTGGAAAGATTATTGACATTCTAAACAAAAATGCTGCTGTCGGCGAATTGGCACAGCAAAGCGGTGTCGGTTACGCAACTGGTTCACCTGGCGCTCTTGTAGAAGAACTCCTTAAGAACAAAGAAAACAAAGAAATTACTAATGCACTTATTTCTGGCAAGAATTTAGACGTATTAACTACTGAGCAGAGAAATATGCGCGCGGGAGTAGCTGGTGGTTTAGCACTTAGTGGCAAAAATGTTGCTGCGACTTTCGCTGATGTTGCTTCTCTACTCGGCATACAGACAGAAAAAGAAACAAACACAACACTGGGTGAGATGGATGCTCAAGGAAATACAGGTCGTGCCGCCGCACAGATGGAAAAACGAATTGGCAATGTAGCTACTGTTGGACAAGCAAGAGAGGGTGGTCGACTTCTTGGGGCTGACGCTGGAGGCGTTGAGGGAATTAAGAACCTTGCAGAGACTGGCCGTGAGGCGTTTGAAAAGGCTGGCGCAAATGCGGAGGCGGCTTGGACTACTGCTGCATCAAAGACTGCTGCAAACTTTGGTGAGTCAGCTATGTTGCTAAACAAAGCTTCAGGAAGGTTGGACGAGGTGGCTACAAAGTTAATTGAAGGCACCGATGCCATGAAAGTCGTTTCACAGAGCTTTGGCGCTGTTATGAGAAAGTATATGAATGAGCTTACCGGTAAAACTGATAAACCTAAGAAAAAGCTAGGACACTAATGTCTCTGATTAGAACACCACATGCTGCCGTCATTGTTTGGAACTTCGATGATCGCCTAAATACTAAAGGCATAACTAGTTCCTTTGATAAGGTTAATGAGATGATCATTAGCACGGTCTCACTTATTTCGTGCTCAACTAATAAAACTAAATCAGATCCAGTTGGCACATTTACTTTCACGCTGGCCCCAACGCGTAACTGGGTATCAGTTCTTACACCTGGCAGTTGGTGTGCCATCTTGATGACCAATGAACCATTAACTGAGGATTCTTTTAAGAAAGCTAAGCCAAAACAAGTAAAGATGCTTGGCCGTATCGACACAGTTCGAACAGACGTATCCGTAAGTGACGATGGAACACGTTCGACGACATATGTTGTGTCTGGCAGAGATTGGGGATCAATCTTCAACAATACAGTCTATGTCGATCCTATTGTCCAAGACCCATCGGAGACAGGAAAGACGATGGCGAGTGCTCTATATCAACAATTCTCTCAAAACGTCTTTTCGGACAATAACGATGTACTTGCTCTCAGCATTCCTAAGAATTTAAACACTATTCTATCTATTTTTGGTGGTCCACTTAAACTACCTGAGACTGATCGTTTAGCTAAAGCCACTCATGATGTGTCTATACCAACTGAAGTTTCTAACTTTTTTCAGTTTGTTGATGGCTTTAACGTTATTTCGAGTTCAACAAAACTTACAGAACTTCTTATTCTTGTTTGGGGACCGCTTAAGGGGGAAGATGATTATGACAATAGTGCGCCAGAGCAGACCGGTACAGGATGGTTGGATCCAGGCGTACTACTTGGACAACACTCTCTCTGGTCCATCCTTCAAGAAAACTCCAATTATGCTATGAATGAGATGTTCCTAGAAATGTTTTGGTCAAATGAAGGTCCAGAGCTTCTTCTTTACAATCGCATCAAGCCTTTTTCATACACAGACGCTCCCGCATCAGCAGATAAGATCGATACTAGTATGCGCTCTATGTTCCAGAACATTGCATCGCATCGACTAGACGATGAAGCTATCATTAATGTAAATGCTGGAACTAACTGGGCAGATAAGTTCAACTTTATTGAAATTAAACCAGACATCAATGAACTATCAATATTAGGCGTTCTTCTCAAAGCTAAATCTCAGGCGTTTCAGGGCGGCAATTCCACATCTGACATTTTTAACCGCGAAGGCTTTCGCCCGATTATGTTTTCAATTAAGCAACTTCCTTTTAATAAGAAGGGATCTACAGAGCCTTTTCAGAGCGATGTCCTCTCAAAGTGGGTTCATCTAGCCAAAGAGTGGTTTTTCGATAGCCATCGCCTTATAAACGGTACCGTTATCTTACATGGAAGTAGCGAATACATCCCTGTCGGCGACAATATTATGTTCGAGGCAGGACTTGTAGGTGTAACTCCTAACTATAATAGTGGTGCAGTCAAGACTAATAATAAGATTTATGTTTTAGCTCATGTCGAGACAGTCCAAAACACCTTTTCCATTCATGATGGCGTCCGTTCTTTTCAGACCACAATTCAGTTCGTAAGAGGAATTTTTGTTGATGAGCAGAAAAAGCTTGTTGGAGAAGGCACTATTGACACACTAGCTAGCTCTCTCAATAAAGTTGACTCAAGAAATGGTAGAACTGTGCTATCAGTTGCAGCGAATTCGCCTAAGGAAGAATAATGAGCGATAATGTATTAGATAGTTCTATTTGGGTTGACCCGTCGACGGTTCGTGCTATTAACGAGCAGAATAATCGGCTTCTCATTGGTGTTATTCGAGAAGTCAGAAATGTTAAGAACACCAAAGAACTAAGATATATGGTTGAAGTTTACACCAAAAATGACACAATTATTTTGGGTTGCCGAATGATGCGCCAGTGGGGCGGTGCATATAACTATGATGACTATGTCATGCGTGGTTATAACTATAACGATGCAAGCAACAATCAAAACGGCACACTTGCTCTAGCTGGTGATATGGTCCTCGTGGGACATATTGGTGGAAACGGTCGTGAGGGAGTCATTATTGGATCATTGAGTCATCCAGCACGAAAATCCTTCCTAGATACTACCAAGGGACCGCAGTACAAATCAGAATTCAACGGTATTGAGACCTCTATCAATGAGGATGGTGAGTGGACGCTCACCTTTAAGGGACAACCGACTAACTTAGACAAACTAACTCAAACACCCAGTGAAGTCATTCCTGAACCTGAGTACGACACGGATGTGGGCACATCCTTCATGAAGTGGGATAAAGAGGGCGGTTTCACATTAAGTGATGAAGCCACTGATGGGGATAAGGCTCAAAAACTTCATATCGACAAGAAGAAGGGAACTATTGATATCTTCTCAGGAAAGATAAACCTCAACTTTAAGAAAGATGGTCAAGAGGTCAGTCTCACAAACAAGAAGACGACGATGACGACAGAGGACTTGATCGAATATAAGACTAAGAAGTTTAAGGGTGAAGCCACTGAAGAAGTTAGAGTGAAGACGGCCCTATATGTAGTTGAAACTGATAAAGTTCGTCTAGGTGAAGAGGGAGCTAGTGAGTGGCTCATCATCGGAAAGACTTTCCGTGAGAAGCAAAAGACTATGGATAACTCTGTAAAAGAGAAGCTCAATAGTGCTAAACTTAAAATTACGTTAGCTAAAACTTTTCTCAATCTGGCCGGTACCGCAATGTCAGTGCCTATTAGCGGAGCTATTGCAGCCGGTCCAATCATTTCAAATGCCGCGACCCAACTAGGGCAGGCAGGTGATGCCCTTGGAGAAGCGGCTGACGCTATTGGCGATTTCGAGAGCGGCGGGTCGTCCCACAACTATCTATCTGCGGTCTCAAAGACCAAGTAAACCTAAGTTATAATTAAGTCATGGCTGATATCCTACCAACTCCTAGCAAAGGTCCTGTCCTTGACGACAACAGGGACGTAATCTATTCAAACGCTGACTATACGCCTATTCTAAGCAATTGGTTTACTAGTAAGCCATACGGCTTCCGCTTTACCCCTAGAAGTGGCGAGACTAAAGTGATGTTTTTGCCTATTGGTCCAAGCAACCTACAGATTACTACGCATTTCGCCACTAACCTCATTCCTACTATTTATGGAACAGTAGAAGAGCATTCGCCTGTTCGTTATTTTGACATTGTCATTGAAGGGACAACGGGCATGGGTCCCAAGTACACAGCACCTCTGTCATCCGGACAAAGACCTGATTTAAAGAGTGGAACCGAACAAGCAGGTCGCACCTCTTTTACAATTCAGACAAGTTTGAGCACTGCTGCTGCTGGATTTTTTTCTAAAACCCTTGGAGCCGTTGATAAAGTTATCAGTGGAGTCTCAGATATTTTAGGGAAATCGGCTGTAACAGGTCTACTACTCGATCAAACAGGCTATATTGCTTTTCACAATCTTTATCGCTTCTTCTTGAAGTATAAGAAAGACGCTTCGGGCACTGATACTTCTGATGGCTCGATTGATGCTTCTTCTCGTGATGAGAAGACGAAGCCTCCATTAGTATTCTTTAATCACAAAGATAATAACGAATATAACGCAGTTATTAAGTCTTTTGTGCTCCGTCGAGACAAAGAAAATCCTATGCTGTACTACTACAGCATTACGATGAGAGGCTATGAACTCAAGGGAATTGATTCGTCTGACAGAATTCCCGACAAGAGTCAAAGTGAGATGCTAGAGTCTTTAGGTTTAAATGGAGTTAAAGGATCAACCTTTCTAGGAAAGGCCAAAGAAATTGCTTCACAAGCAAGAGGTATCTTAGGATCAGTGGCTAATGGCGTCAATCAATTGGGGCGATAATGGCATCCGTAGACAACAATACATTTCAAGCATCGGCCAATCTTAGCCTTTGGTTCAAGACGTATACTGGGGATGCGCTCGTGTTGGCAGATATGCCAGAGATTATTCCCATGCGATGGACTTACTTTAGAGATAATTGGCCCACCTTAAGACTTCAATTGCTCAATTTAGCCGCAACAACCGATGATCCTGATTATTTTCGATTCGCACTGGATGACTTAACGGACTTTATTGACAAACAGCGACTGGATACCACTGACGTAAATCCTTTTGGCTCTAATAGCATTTACTATCGCTTCTATCCGATTTTCGACAACATTAAGCTACAAGGCATTACGCTAACAAATGAAGAACAAACACTTGTAACTAATAAAAAACTAGCACTTCAACTATACTCAAAAATAAGTTTTCTAAATATTAAGAAGACTCTTCGTGAGTATCGTGACTATCTAGCAGATACAGTCGGATTAAGTGATCCTGACTACAATACTGTTTATAGTAGAGCACCTATTGCGCAGCAAGCAAATGCTTCAATAACTGACTTGAATCTAATGCAAGTTATCGAGCAACAGCTCAGCACGGTTGACTTCATTCTCTCAAACTTATTTGCTGTAGATACTGCGATTGACCCATTTGCCCTAGCTAGAGCGAATGCTAATAATCCAGAAATCAATATTGGGCAGCACAAGTCAGGAAAATTGGTTAAGTTAAACTCTAAGGAAGATCTTCCGAGTCTGGCTAAACGCTTTCTAGGCGATGCGGACAAGTGGATTGATATTGCAATTGCCAATGGACTTAAAGATCCCTATGTAGATGAAATTGGTATAGAATTATTTTTCCTAACTAACGGCAGCGCTAACCAAATTACTCTTGCACCAATTGATACCTTTGGAAACGAGAATATTGGAAAGTTTTACATTAATCAGTTCGTGCTTATTAGATCAAACGTAAATCCCTTTCCTACTCAGCGCCTGATTATTGGCATTAGACAGATTCCACTCTCTGGAGAGATCATTCTCACAGTAAGTGGGGATCCAAACATGGGACTTTATCTGAGTGCTGAAAACGCAAATATTAGAGTCTTTAAGCCAAATACTGTTAATAGCTCGCAGTATGTCTTGATTCCATCTGAGAAGGCCCTTCCTAACTCTCGAGTTGAAGAAATTCCTTGGTTCTTGGCTGGCAGTGCAGCTGATGAAAAGAACACTAAGATTGATATTGCTGTTGGTGAAAATGGCGAACTACTTCATAACTCCGATGGTGACTTAACTCTAAGTTATGGACTTGACAACGCAGTTCAAGCCATTAGGGCCAAAATGATTACTGAATTAGGCACTAATAGACGACACCCCGGATATGGACTGCTTAATCTAACCGGTACCCCAACAGTTCTGGGGGAAGACGTCAAGGGTGCCCTGGTAAAAGCTATCAATGAACAGATCACTGCTGATGGTCGTTTTGATCGAGTGCAAAGTCTAGACGTAACAAGAAATCCAAGTCCTATGGCAGTTGCTTACGACGTTACCTTGGTCGTAAAATTGGCTGGTAGCAAGACTTTTCTGCCTATCACTTTTACAGTGAACACCTAAAGTCTTGCCGTTACTATAGTAGAATAGAGTTGCTATGGTAAAGCGTTTTTGCAAGCAATGTCAGGAAGATACAGAACGAGTCCAATGCGACGATCGCTGCAAACCTTGCAATGATGCTAGACGGGCGATTTGGTCAGCTAAACTTCGATTATGTGCTACTCCTCTTTGCAACGATAAAGCCTTCCAAAAGGGAACTTACTGTAAACGATGTAGCTATGAATCTAACCTTAGAGTTCGATACGGTATAACCTTAGAAGACTATGGTTGGTTAGCATATAAGCAAAAATTTTGCTGTGCTATTTGCAAGAAGCAACTTAATTTTGAGGTACCTCGTAGAGGAGCAGTCCTGGATCATTGTCATAAAACGGGTGAAGTAAGAGGTCTGCTTCATAGCTCTTGTAACTCTGCTATTGGCTTGCTCGACGAAGATCCTGTTACAATTGAGTTGGCAGCAGCTTACGTACGAAGCTTTAAAAAAGGCGAGGATTAACTGTGGCAATAGAGATAAAGTCATTCAATCAGATCCTGGGTGGTATGGTTCGGAAGATCATTGCCGAAACCCCACTAAGTGACATCAATCCCGGTTCAGTGTTCCTCTCATTACTAGAGGCCTGTGCTAGCCAGGACTTCGATAACAACGTCGCTATCCTAAATATTCTTGAGCTCTTGAATGTTGACGCTATACGCAACAATGACTTAGACAATAAAGCGGCTGACTTAGGATTAGTCAGAAATGCTGCCAAGGTAGCAACTGGTACCATCCAAATCCAGAACACCAACATCGAAAAGCAGAGCACTGGACTATACAGTCTAAAGCCTGCGCCAATCTCTGGCCAGACGGTGCTTTTCGTGAACAATACGGAAGATTGGACTGCTACGGGTACTTTGTACATTGGGCGTGGTACGAATTCTTTCGAGGGACCAATTCCTTATACCGCCATCACGGTATTCTCTACATATTCACAAATTGATCTTGGTTCGGCATTACAGAAGGACCATCTTGCGTCGGATACGGTCATTAATGCGCAGGGTCAGCCAGATCGCGTTATCCCCGCAGGTACGACGGTTAAGATCCCTGCTAACAATCAGAATCCTGACATTCTTTATAACACCATCCGCGATGCAGTCATCCCCGCAGGTGAAGATCATGTTGATGATGTACTAGTTGTAGCCCAGATTCCGGGGACTCAGGGTAACGCTCTCATCAATACTATTCGTCAGTTTGATACAGCTCCATTTGCTGGTGCTGCGGTTACCAATACAGTTGCTTTTTCAACTGGTTCTGACATTGAAACTGATATTCAACTACGCAATCGCGTTAAGTCATACGCTGCCTCACTAGCCCGAGGTACTTCTCCTGCGATCCTAAGTGCAGTTTCTGGTCTCTCTGATCCAGACGAGAATAAGCGCGTTGCGTCAGCAATCCTTTCACAATCTCTTTCAGTTGGCGATCCTTCGATCCTGTACATTGACGATGGCAGCGGATTTCAGCCTTCGCAGGCAGGACAAACGGTTGATGTACTTATCGCTAGAGCGAATGGAACAGAAGAATTCTTGCAATTGGCCAACTATCCTCTTCCTAGAGCGCAAGTGATCAATGATGCCACAGGGCCTTTCGCATTCGTAGATCAGATGTTCTTTCGAGTTGCAGTCGATGGAGTTGAAGAGACTGTTGTCTTTACTGCAAATGACTTTGCAAACATTTCAATTGCATCTCTGTCTGAGATTGTTTCTGCCATCAATGACAGCGCCACGCTATTTAAGGCGCGTTTGACTCACGATTCGCAAAGCATCCTAATCTTTACTGTTGACCCGGATGCTGAATTCATTCAGGTCGTTCCGATCCGCGACACAGATACTGAATCACTATATGCCAACAACTTACTCAACTTTCCTATTAGTGAAGTGAGTTATATTGCGTTGTTTCAGAACAGCACCCGCCTTCATCAGCGAGAGCGTATTGCTACCGTAGAAACTATTCCATTTGCTCTTTGGAACCTCTTCGTTCCTGGTGATCTACTCATCTCTGTTGATGGAACACCTGTACAAGATCAAAGTTTCTCTTTGATTGACTTTATTGGTATCTCATCATTTACCGTATTAACACTTGATAACTGGGTTGAAGCCTTTAATGCAAAGTATGCCGGTATTACTGCGATTGCTACTCCCAATCAGACTATGCAGATTAGCAGCAATAAGCGCGGGGCTGGAGCTTCGATTGAAGTGGCTGGTGGCACATATCTACAACAGATGTTTGGATCTAATGCGACCTCTGCAACCGGTCAGGACTCACAATTCCAAATTAACCGTTCTACTGGTAACATTCGACTTCTAACTGAAATTGCTGAAGGTGACATTGTCACAGCTGGTATCTCTGACGCTAAAGGTTTCGTGGTTTCAGCCTCAACTACTTCAGGGGAATATGCTCTTGATGTAGACGATGAAGGTCGACAGCCACAAATGGTGGTTGTTGCTGACTCAACATTTTGCGACAAGATTGGCGTTAACCTCGCTGTCGACGCGCCGCTTATTATTACTGATGAAGGCGCCAGCGTCATGCGCATCATGGCAAACAATATTACGGCATTCCGCAATATTCAGCCAGGACACTTTATCTACATCGCTTATCGTAGCGTTGGATCAAATTGGGTTTCTACGAACAACAGCGGCCTGTTTAAGGTATTTACGCGTGGCTCACATCTAGTGGCTGGCACCGATACATATATTGAAGTCTGGAACAATACCATTACTCCTGAAACAGTTACTGTCGCCGAAGTTTCTGATCTGGCCGCATTTAATACAGATGCTTATCCTCAACTATGGACAGCTTCTTATCTAGACAATCCTACTGCTGCCTCACTAGACGATCTAACTGATTCAATTAATACAGCGCTTGTTGGAGTTAAGGCATCAATCTTTAGAACCAACTCAGTTAAGATCACCTCTACTACTGAGGATGGAGGCAGTATTGCAGTACCTGTAACCTGTGGCGCCATTTCAGCTGTCTTTACTGTAACAGAAGAAGTACAGACAAACAATACACCTTTGATTGCAAATAAGGTACCAACAAAAGACATGTTGGGCTTTATTAAGATGCAGCCTATCATCTCTCAGAATAGTTATCTAGCTCGTGCTAAGTATCCTGCGGTTTTTGCTTCTCTATCGGCCTTCGTAGATCCAGATGTTTATCCTTACACTAATGCTTACTCAGAATTACTTACTAGTGCCCTATTAACTAATACAAACGTTAGTCTTTCTGATCAACTACTGTTCGTTCGTGGTAACAACGAAGATCACATGCGTTCGATTAAGGCTAAACCTACAGGTACGACAGTGGGCACACAGCAAGGTGCGCCTCGTACACTATTTGATCACACAACTAGAGATCGACTCCAAGTATTTCAGTCATTGCAGATGTCTCAAGATGACAACATTGTTGTCGTCATGGACCAGGACCCGATCATTAAGACAATCAGCATTCCTGCTGCTCGCGGTGGTCAGATTAACTCCGGAAGTGGAGGTCCCACGTTTATCCCAACTAGCTCAGAATTCTCAGCAAATGATACGGATAATGAGCCCGGCGTTGATTTCAGTACGGTTAACGTCTGGGGAACAGATCTCAATGGAACAGACTTCAGCGATTATAAAGTCCTTATGCGAGCGCACAATTGGTACGCAAGTGGTGGAACTGGAAGCAGCGCTGGTAAATTAGTTATTCGGTCCGCCGAATATGGCTCTAACGGCAACCGAATGCGATTTGCCATTGAATACCCGCCTGCTCCTAACTTAGATGAGTCGACTGTTTTAACTGATACACCTTCTTGGAATAAGTTAGCATATAAGTTTGGTTCAGGTGCACAAAGAGCAACTGCTATTCCCCCTAACACTGATGTTTATGTAACAGGTCCTTATAGCACTACTACACAAAACTTTCCTAGTGGAGTGCCCACGAGCGGAAGCTACTTCGATTTTGCATTCGCTGCTGGTGATTTTAGTCCTGTATTAGTTAATGACGTTATTAGTGCTTTAAGTGGTTGTGGTTATCCACTTAATTTCTTAGGACAATATGGGATTAAAAACATTGGTCTTGTTAGCCAATATATTGACTTTGAATTACAAACATCAAACTTTACCGTTGGTCAAACTGTAACAGGCGCGACATCTTTAGCTACTGCGCTTATAACTGGACAAACTGACCTCGGTGCTACTGGTACACTAACAATTTCGGGCGTATCGGGTACTTTTCAAGTTGGCGAAATTATTACAGACGGACTTGGTGGTTCAGCAACAATCAATTTAGTGTGGACTGGCAGCGTCATTCGTCTCTATATTCAAGGTGTTACCCAAACAACTCTTACAATTACGAATCCTGCATTAATTCGCGTCTTCCCTCTAACTAAGACCTCTGTTGCTGATATTGTTACTACCATCAATGCTTCTAATATTATGGTTGCAGCGGCAGTTAGTCTACCGTCCCTAGACATCCTTACATCGACTTTTGAAGACCAATATACGTATGTTACTGATGCGACAGCTCTAGCACATGGTCATGTGCCTACAAATCCAACCCAACAAGGCTTTGCAGGTCTTTTTGACGGCGTTGCTGACGTCCAGGTTTTCGATAACGACAATCCTAACTTTACACTTAAAACTACACTTGTTATTCCTGCATCAGGAGTTTCGGCTGCGATCTATAGAATGGACACTACGCCAAATGAAGACGCCACGCTGGGAGAATACTTCAAGCTTGTCCCTACAACTATTAAGAATGTGCAGCATCACCTTACTCAAAGAGCGTTATCGCAGTTGCCAATCGTTGCAGATGTTTCAATTGCAAGTATTGGTAAGCGAGTCCAAGTTGTTTCTAAGCAATTAGGCGGCAGGGGAGCAATTGAAATTTTAGGTGGACAGGCGAATAGCGCGCAGACTGACATCATCGGCCAGAGTGTTGTTTCTTCTGATACTACTGGAAGCTATCTACTTGGTACAGTTTCAGCATTCCCTAATACTTACGCGGTTGATGACACGGTAAAGATCACCAATCAGCGTGGTGTTCCACGACAAACACAGTTTGCTTCAACTAGTACAATCGATGTAACAGCTCTTACTAGCGATAGATCTGAATATTACTGGGATCCTCTTATCACTAACTTCGTAGCTGCAACTAACTTTACAATCACTGATGTTTCTAGCTCATACGATGATTATGACGGTAACCCTATGGCTGCAGGCATTGTCTGGCGATGGACACACACCATTGGAAATGGTGAAACTCTCACATTGGTTGAGCCAGGACATCAGGTCCTTGCAATTAACTGTCCTGGCTGGGATAACACTAACCAAGCAAAATTGGCTGGTGACGGATCAACAGCGGGTTTCCCAATTATTGCAATCGACGATATTGCACATACATTTGACGTTATTAATCCCTTTGGAGTCGCAATGGTTGCGACCGCCATGAGCACAGGAACAGTAAGCATCAATCCGGCTCCACGTCTTAAGTGGAATGTAGCACACGGTGCTCCTGCTGCTATCAGTTCTATCTCTCGAGCGAGCAACGTTATCACAATTCAAACAACAATCTCGCACAATAACAACACTGGTGACAACGTCAATATTTTTGACAGTATCGGCGCACTTGCAGATGGTAACTATGGCCCTATCACTGTTCTTGGCCCTCAGACCTTCACGTTCGCAAACGTAGGCCCCAATATTGTCGAACTCAATGTCGGAGCAACAGTCGCATCTGGTGGCGATCAGACGTCATATCGTTTACAAAAACTTGGAGCGAACAATCTAATTCGAATTTCGTGGGCTAATGGAGCGCTTCCACGATTTGCTGACTGTGGTGTTGCCGTAGATGACTATCTTGTCATTCAAGGAAGAACCTTCAATGCCTCAAATAACGGCGTTCATCGAGTTCTTGCTGTCGACAATGAATCTGTCGTTGTAGAGCATGAAGGCGCAATCGAGGATCGAAACCTATTAGTATTGTTCAACAACAATGACATTCCTGTAGTTTGGACAGCAAATAATACTATTGTTCAAGGGGCAGCAGGTTCATTTAGATACCTATTCAATGGTATTTGGGTTAAGAAGCTCGAGGACGACGACTCTAAATATCTACAAGTAACCGGCAGCAACACGGGCAACTTTACGACTGCAACACAGATTATCTTAGGTCAGGTGTACACCGGTGTTTCAGGAACGGCCGTTGGTATCGGTTACGACATGGACAATAACTTTGATCTAGGAGTTCTCCTACAAAATGCCGATGATCTTACCTTCTATGAAGGCGATTCGGCATTCAAAACCGATACACTCTTCGTCCAGGCAGGTGTTTCTGCCTCTGGCTGGTTTAATCCGAACAACTGTGGCTCATTTGAGATCATCGAGATCGGCAACAACCCCTCTGATAGTCGACCTTTCGTGCGGGTTACTAACCCTATCGCGGTTACAGAGACTAACCGAAGTACGAGTGCTACAACTGAAGGCTTCTACATTGTAGAAAATGATCTATATAAGTATTCAACTTATCGTACTGTAGCTAATTCAACAGTTAGTGATACCAATAACCTACAGCGAAGCATTTATATGCTTCCTGATGCTCGAGCGTACAAGATTTCAGCTGCTAATGGCTCTATCATGTCGCACGCGGGCAAGTGGGGTTATGATCTAATTACTTCTGTTGGAACAGACGGGTACTTGTTCTACACGGGTCTACTACGACGCGTTCAACGCACCATCGATGGTTTTGCTCCAGATCCTGCAACCTTTGCCGAGCGCCGTGCCGTTGGTTCACGCATTGAGATTCTGCCTCCTCTAATCAAGAACATTTCGCTCGTACTTACTATTACGACCAAAGAGGGATCAACTATCCAAGATATTTCTGATAACATCAAATCTGCTATTATTGATTATGTTAACGGACTTGGTGTCGGCGACGATGTAATCCTCTCAGCCATCATTGCCGCAGTTATGAAGGTAAAAGGTGTGGCCGCAGCTACGTTCAACGATCCACTGCCTTCAGAAGAGAGAATTAGCATCTCAGCAAATGAAAAGGCACTCATCTTTGCGGATGCCATTGGTGTTGTTTAATGGATAATCAGACTAAAGCTGACAGAATCTTTGACTTACTACCTAGGTATTTCAACGCGCGAGCGGATGAAAACTGGAATAGCCTTGTTGCTGCGATTGGCTCTGAAGACGAGCGATTAGCAAAATTGGCTGAAGAAGTTAGAAAACAATTCTTTATTAAGACATCAAGTCGCCCTTACTTAGATCGACTTGCTTCTAACCATAATTTACAGCGCCCACGATTCGTTGGAATGAGTGACGGCGATTTCCGTCGGTTTGTTCCCATCATGTCCTATCAGCCCAAGCAGGTGAAACGCATCATAGACGAACTCCTTGATCTTTTCTTTCTTAAGGAAGCAACTACGGCGTTCCTATCATCAGAATTGTTTGAACCGTTCACCCTCGAAGATGGCTGGGATATGGATATAACAGTTGATGCCCTTAACCAGGAACACGTCGTATTTAGAAACGCAGATTTTACTAATATTTCTGCAGCTACAGCCAATGAAGTTGCTGCAGCATACAACCGTCAAGCTAAATACTCATTTGCTATTCCTTACTACGATAGCACTACCAAGCGCACCTATCTTAGAATCTTTACCAATACTATTGGTGCTCAAGGTTCTATGGCCATTACTGGTGGATTGGCTAATATTGCTCTTGAACCAAACGGGTTCTTGCATGAATTAGGACTTGGCAATAACACTCAGTGGATTGTCACTAAAGTCGGCAACACAATGAAATTTACTTATAATGCTGGTATTGAACCTGGCGTTGAATCGCTTCAACCGGGAGACATCTTCTTCTGCACTCTAACGGGAAATAAGGGCTCATTTGTTGTTACCAGCGTTGATATCAGATTGCGCAATTTTACGTTCGAGAATCTTCTTGGGACCACTGGAACTTTTACGCAGACATCTGCTAAACAAACTAAATGGATGCGACCAGTCTATGTAACATCATTTGCTCAACGTAGACGAGCCCTGACGTGGGAAACAACTGTAGGTGCCATATCTATTGAGATGCCTGCAACTCCTCCTATTGTTAATCGTGGAGCAAAAGGCGGTATGCACATCAATGGCGAGTTCGGAATTGTAACAGAAATTAATTCTGCGACTAGTTTGACTGTTAACAGCACAGATGGGTTCCCAACTGAAGGAAATTTCATCATTGAGCCTATTGAGGCCATTACTGCCCGTCTTTCAGGTGGTGCATCCGAAATTGTCTCTACAGTTACTTCTAATGGCCGCGTGATTTCAGATTTCATCCGCTATCACTACACAGGAATTTCGGGAGACACGCTTACCGGTATTACCCCAGATCTGCCAGCTACTACAGACCTAAATGAGGTAACTATTACTTCACTTGTTAAGAGTGGAAATGTGATTACTTGTTTAGCAGTTAATGACTTTAGCGCTGGAGACACAATTTTCATCAAAGGTAGCAGCGGAATTCCTATCCTAACAACTACCGGAGACACTTCTAGCGGTTCAGCTACCCTCAATAACGTCGGTGCCGTTACGGGCGTCTCTCCTGGACAATTAGTTATTGCTGCAGGCGTTCCAACTGGAACTACTGTACTTCATGTTTTAGACCCTACTACAGTTGTGATGTCAAGACCAGCGACTGCAACCGCAACCGGAATAAGTATCACTTTTAGCGAAAATACTAATGGCCCGTTTGAACTAATATCAGCCAGCGGTACTCAGTTCACAGTGTATCAGGTCGGAACGAACGGAGTCGCTGGTATCCCCGGTGTTGCCTCAAAAGAACAGCTATTGTCAGCAGAAGATGGGTTTAAGATCATCATCACTACTTCTGTTAGTTCAGATATCACTGAGATTAAGGGCCCTTACGTTTGGCAACTTGATGCTCCATTCACTCTAAGTGCCGATACTAGCACTACAACTACTGATATTGTTGCAGGTAAAGCTTATAAACTTTTAGTGCTCGACACGAATGATATTCCTGATGGCCCAGGATATGTAGTTCTCGATTTCGGCAAAAATAACCAAGAAGGGCCTATCAGATACCTCTATAAGGCTGCTGAAAACATTATAGCAATTGATACTTCTTATATTTTTCAACGATTCCATGAGCCTGGTGCACAAGTGGTTGCTGTTAGTAAACTTGGACCTCATATTCCAACTGGCCAAGGTGATGAGTATCCGCCTTATGTGACTAATCCACCTGATGCCCGAAAACAACTTCAAGACTTGATTACTTCAGTAGCAAGTGCAGGCATCTTCATCGACTTTATTATCCGCTTTCCAACACAGTTGTACGGCACCATCAATGTTTACAACTAAGTAAATAAGCAAACTTGTAGTACAATTAATGACATGGTGAACTAACATGGCCGTTCTTGGACGAGTACTTTTACATTCTGCAGAGCGCATTGATCTTCCTGATCTTCTCTCAATTGACTCTTATGGAGCGGGAGACTGGAAATACTTCATGCAGACCTTGGTTGGTACGACCAAGCCTTATGTTCTCTATGGCTTTGATGTTATTGATCCAGGCAATGCAATTGGCCTCCCCGCTGCTTCGTTTCGTGTAGCTGATTCAGTTGTTTATTACCCCGGCTCTGCAGCTGGTCCATTCTTCTATGGATTAGAAGAAGGAAACTCTGCTTCGCAGCCGCTTATTCCACAACTTAGAACCAATGCTACAAACTATGTCTATTTGACCCTCTCTACCTTTGAAACATCTATTGATACTAGAGCTCTCTGGGACCCTGATCGCAACGGTGGAGACGGCGGCGAATTCACTCAGGATATCAACACTGAGTCAGTTATTCAGGCCCAACTAAGTATCTCTACTGGTTCGTTCCCCGTTAATACCGTACCGTTGGCTATTATCGTCGTTGGTCCAACTGCGATTGAGTCAATCACCGATGCCCGCGAGATGATGTTCCGTCTTGGCTCTGGTGGCATTGCTCCTGATCCCCAGTCAAGTTTCGCATTCCCCGCACTACCTGACGCAAGCTACGCACGCGAAGAGCCTAATGGAACAATGACATCTCTTGCGGATCCTAATCCGTTCCAGGGTGGCGACAAGAACATCAAGACACTAAAGCAGTGGATGGATGCCATCATGACCAAGGTAAAGGAACTTGGGGGCACTACCTACTGGTACGAAGACACTACAACTTTTTCACTCTTTCAACTTTTCCATGATGCACTAGCTACGGCTTGGAAGAGTAAGGGTTCATACACCCACTCCTCAGCAACACCCGGTCAGTTATCGTGGAGTGAAGATCTATACATTAAGAGCATGGATAACCCGGTAGATATTGTTATCCGGGCATCCGGCGGTAGCCCAATTACTCTTGCTAACGAACAAGTTGCGTTCGTGGATCTAGTTCGCGATGTGCCTGTAAATAACCTTGATGAACCGGTTTCTTTTTCAACTGGAACAGTGACTTCAGGTCCTAACTCGTACGGGTTCGTAAATACCGCGACCGGCGCTACTGGACTATTTGCTAACCTCAGAAAGGGCGACTGGATCAAGAAAGCAGTAGATGATGAGACGCTGTACTTGCAAGTTCGTGAATTCTATAACACAGCCCAATCTCCTGGTCCTGTTACCGGTTCAGTAACTACTCCGGCTGATGCACGTGCCATTATCTTAAGTGGTACTTATCAAGGTTTGGCAAGTGATGTAGGTGGCGATCGTGCTCGATACATTAAGGGTGAATACACAACATCTAATATTCAAATTGTTAATCGTAACAATAACCTTCTAAGTGAAGCAGCAGGAAACATGATGTGGTTTGCTCAACGCAGCGACACTATTAT
>Ga0137441_1000009_pt1 | contig 33259 bp, 52 predicted proteins | sample EasRivERMGT244_2_FD_102323 | JGI IMG/M metagenome (GOLD analysis project Ga0137441, IMG submission 102323) | Soil microbial communities from meander-bound floodplain in the East River, Colorado, USA - East River MetaG ERMGT244_2 | ecosystem: Environmental > Terrestrial > Soil > Floodplain ... | reverse complement strand
TATCAGTTAATCAACCCATTTCCGCGTAAGGCAACAACGGCGGAAGTATCGGCAGGGACTGATACAGCACACCCTATTACACCGGCTGGGTTAAAGGCAGGCTTTCCATTGGGCGCGGGAACAGTAACATTGCCTGGAGGGTTGATTTTAAAATATGGTACTACTCCAGGGATTGCGACTGATTCAAGTTCTTTAGTGACATTTGGAACACCATTTCCTACCGCTATTCTTTTTGCAGGTGCAACAGCAACGGCTGCAAGTGATGCTTCAGCTATCATCGGCATGATAGATACATTGACCGTCAATGGGTTTTTAGTTAGAAATTCGCTTTCATCAAGTGGTGTTGCTGTGTTTACTTGGATGGCAATAGGCCATTAATGGGCAACATTCAAGCCTTGTTGGCAAAGGTAGATGAGTTAATAGAGAACGAAGCCACGATCAGCGGCATGACGTATGATTTTGTTCGTGATGAAAAATCTAATCTTTATATTTTATTTGAAAACGATGAAATCTATACATTTCCAAGTGTTCCCTTTCGGCCTTATCAACTTGAGGTGCAGCGTCAATTATTTGTAGAGGGGATAAGGTTTCATTTTCTTGTCTGGCCTAGGCGGGCTGGCAAAGAGCATTGTAGTTGGAACATTGTCTTACAAGCCGCTATCACTGACCCTGGCTTATATCTCATGATTTATCCTACAAACGTCCGCGCTAGGATGGTCTTGTGGGAAGGCGCTATTCTATTGCCAGGTGGTCAAAGTATTAAGTTCTTGGATATGTTGCCGCAAAAGTTTTTAGGCAAAAAGCCTAATGATGCTGACATGGTCGTGAAACTCACGAACGGGTCAGTGATATGGATATTAGGCTCAGACATTGACCCTGATAAATTGAGAGGTACTAACCCTCGTGGTGTTGTGCTTTCTGAGTTCGCTTATTCAGACCCACGTGTCAGACATATTTTAATGCCTATCCTCCGCCAGAACGGGGGATGGATGATAGGCCAAACGACCTATAATGGAATGAACCATGCTTATCAGTTGATGCAAGATGTTAAATCTAATCCAAGCTGGTATTGTCGTGTTGAAACCATTGAAACATTGGTTGATGATAATGGAAATCGTTATGTCACGGACGACATGATTGAAGAAGATCGTAAGAGTGGTATGCCTGAATTTATGATACAACAGGAATACTACTCGGCGGTCGAGTTAAACCAAGAGACGCTCTATTTCGCCACTGAATTAAATATTATCCATGAGACAAAGCGTATTATAGAAGGCCTCGTCTTGCCGCACAAACGTGTCAGGATGCACATGGACTTAGGTTTGAATGACAGTACGGCATGTGTGTTAGAGCAGTCGGACGAACACTTTAATCCCGTTGTGATTGCTTATTATGAAAATAACAATAAAGAATATGAGCATTACTTCCGATGGGCAGAGAATTTTTGTAGACGATTAGGGTTGTCACTTGATGAGATATTTGCTCCGCACGATGGTAAAAAACGTGATTTTGGGACTGCTAAAGACATTACTGATTATGGTCGTGATTTTGGCCTTACGGTACATTTGGTTAAGCGCCCGACCAAAAAATACAACGCCATCCAAGCCATACGAAGAATGTTATACCGGTGTCGATTTAACAAGGAAAATACTGCTCGCTTGATCGATTGCTTATCTAACTACTGTAAAGAATTTGATGAGAAAAGGGGCATCTATAAAGACAACCCATTGCACAATTTTGCAAGTCATGGTTGCTTTACGGGTGATACTGAGGTATTGACACTTAACGGACACTGCTCAATAATGAACCTTCCAAAGACAGGGAAGGTCTTAACATCATGCGGATGGAAGAATTATATCAATCCAAGAGTAACTCGAAAGAATGCGAAAATAATCAAAGTAATATTCAAAAACAATTACATGGTGAAGTGTACGCCGGATCATTTATTCAAGACGGTCAACGGTTGGATATCTGCCGAAAAATTAGTAAAGGGTTTGAAGATCCAATCTGCCTTAATAAAAAAGAACAATGTTTCGCTGGTAAAATATATAGATTATATAAAAATGAAAGATATTTTATTAATCTTAAGGAAAAGAAAAGATTACATAGGATGGTTTGGCAAACAGCTTTTGGAGAAATCCCAAGAGATTGTCATATTCATCACATCGATAATAATCAATTTAATAACTCCATATCAAATTTGCAATGCTTACCGATCAAAGAACATTTATCACTTTCATGGCATGAATCAAAAAACAGAAGAACTAATAAATTTACAAAAGAAGATAACGAAAAAGCAACAGCATGGCATCGTTCTGACAAGGGGCGACAATGGCATAAAGAAAATGCTATTAAAACCCAGGGATGGAAAAATTGGAAAAAAGAAAAAAAACATTGCTTGGTATGTAATATCGAAATTAATGCCATTATTCGAAAAAATGGTGATGCTATTAATACCCAAAAATATTGCTCATGGCAATGCCGATCTAGAAGTCGAACGATTAGAAGAAATAGCGGAAAGTGAAGATGTGTGGTGTTTGACGGTTCCTGGTATGAGTGAGTTTTCGCTAGCAAATGGCGCTATTGTCCATAACTGTGACGCATTTCAAACCATGACACTGGCATATGATGCTAATATGATAAATGAAAGATCATATGATATAGTTTATATCAATCAAAACATCGTTCCATAGACAAGGACTTCACCATGATTACTCAAGGATTTACGTTTAGTTATTCTGACCTTGCGGTCAATGATGTTGCATTTCCGCTTCCTTCTACGTATTTATGGGTACAAACAGCTGGTGATTTAGTTTATGAAGCGCCTGATGGTTCCGCCCAATGGGTACAAGGCGCTACCCCTGGATTATGGCCTATTTCTGCCGTAAGTATTTTAGCCACTGGCGTAGTTAATGGTGTAGCAAGAAACACGACCACCACGGGCGTTATGTATTGTTCTGCACCGGTTTATTAAAGGACAACCATGAAACATATTGTCCATAAATTGTTTGGTATGTTTTGGAACTTTCCGGGAAGTATTCCTATTCCCCCAAGTAATTTAGACTTCCTCCTATTGGACGACACGGATTTCCTTCTCCTTAGTGGAGAAAACTTGCAACAATTGTAAAAGGAATTGCTTTTATGGCGAGAAATGTCAAGCAAGTATATGACGACAACCCCAGCACGACGATTGCCGACCCGGACTTATTTTATATTGCTGCTTCGCCTTTTGGGTTGGGTGACGATACTGCGATTACTTTTAGTGATTTAGTAGACCAGTTAAGCGGTGGTTCAGGGCTTAATTTAGGGACAATGGCATTTCAAAATGCAAATGCTATAAACGTCACGGGTGGTTCTGCAAGACTTGCTACGTTAAACGCAGGGTTTATTTACGCGAACCTCGCAGGGGACGCAGTCCTTTCACCATTACAAACTAATGTTGCTTTTGATTATACAGCTAGCCCCGTTAATTTATCAGACGGTGTTGGGTTGGCTGCTTTCGTCAATGGTTTTAAAATGGCGTTGAAAAACACGTCGTCCGGTAATGTGACTTTTACCCCTTTCCCTGGTGACACGATTGATGGCGCGGCTTCATTGACACTTGCACCGCAACAAGGTGCGTTGATCATGAAAACGGCCACTCAGTGGTCTATTATTGCACAAGATACAAATTCAACGGGTGTAGTTAGTTCTGGGTTACTTAATCAATTAGCTTGGTATGCTGCAACCGGCTCAACGGTTAGTGGTTTAGCAACCGCTGCTAATGGTGTTCTTGTCACTAGCGCTGGAAGTGTTCCTTCTATTACTTCAACGTTAGGCCAGGGTTTAGCGATAGCATCTTCTGTACTAGGTGTGGGCGCTGCTAATAATATTCCATTCAATACGGGCAAAGGGTTTCAAGATAATAACGGTAATGAATTATTATTATTTACTGTTTCTGGAAGTGCAGTTAATTATTTAACGATTAGAAATGAAGCTACCGCTAACGGTGTTTCTATTTTGACTGCTGGTGATGATGCTATTGTTGGTCTAAATATTTATGTAAAAAATTCCCAAGTTGTATTACGAGATTCAACTAATACCAATTCACCTCTATTAGCATTTACTAATGCCGCTGGTACATTTTCAACTAAATTAAGTGTAGCTAATGCTCAAGCGACTGATCTTTCGCTAGTTTTACCAGCGGTAGATGGTTCAGCAAATTTTATTATGAAAACAAATGGAAGTGGTGTTTTATCTTTTGCGAATGGTAGTCAAATAGCAGGAACAGCTACAAATGATAATGCAAGCGCTGGTAATATTGGTGAATATATCAGTTCCAATATAGCAATAGGCTCAGCAGTCAGTTTAGTAAGTGCCACTTCAAAAACGATCACTTCAATTTCACTCACGGCGGGAGATTGGGACATCAGTGCTGTATTAAATTGTAATCCGGCGGTAGGAACAACGACAAGTGTAGCAATAGGTGCAATTAGTATAGTTAACAATACATTACCAACACAAGGTGTTGCTACTCCTTTAACGGTGATTTGTGGAGCATCTGGCGCAAGTCTAGGTCAAGCTTTTCCAATCGGCCCCGGTAGACAAAGCCTTTCAGCAACGACCACGATTTATTTAATTGCGAATGTTACATTTGCGGTTTCAACTATGACAGCTTATGGGTTTATTGCAGCAAGACGCGCGCGGTAATAAATCTGTTTTATAAATTAATTATATTTATAATATGTTTTTTAAAATTAATTGGAGTTAGAAATATGACAGACATTGTTAGCACAAAAGTATTTGAAGCATTAGAAACAAAATTTAAAAAGTCTGAAGCAGAAAAAATTGCATTAGATACGGTGTACATGGAAACATTACGCAAATGTCATGAGTTGAGAGTGCAAGGCGTGGAATATGCCCAACGACTTGTAGAACTGACCCAGGAATTGGCACAAACAAAGAAAGAACTAGACGATGTTAAAACAAAATTATCAGAAGCAACAAAACCTGTTTCTATTCCAGATAATGTAGATGAAAAAGCAGCGTAAACGACTAGACTAAGACAAGGCTATTTCTTTTTAGATTTGGCCTTTTTTTTAGGTTTAACAATCTTACTACCATATTCTGCGTCCCACTTGGCAGCTATTTTTGGGTGTTTAGCATGAAGAAACCTGCGTTGTTTAGCAGATTTATACGGAGGCATTACTTCTTGCCTTTTTTCTTGTCTTTTAATTTAAACTTTTTATTGTCTTTCTTATCGTCTTTTTTTTCACTTTTCTTAATCATTTTTCCAACTTCTTTTTTTGATACAGGCATTTTAATGTTCCATTAAAAGTGTAATAAAATTTACTATAGCAAAGTTGATAACAGAATTGTATTAATCCTTTTGGCAATCGACTGCGTGGTGTGCAGCATTTCCACTATAGTAGGCGTCCTCACATTTAGACGACGATTGCCATTAACTGGTGGGGTATGACTTGCCACCTATTACGTTGTGAGTCACCTGGCGTCTGAATTTATAGTGCAACACTCACAATCTAGGTCCAGCCCATCGTTGCCTACGGGCATACCCCATAACTGGTGCGCCGGAGGGATTTTCACCCATTGTGGTCAATCTAGACTTCCTGCGCAGGCCGTCTAAATCCCCCTCACCTCTGAGGTTATCCGACGCATAAACTAGTGCGCCTATTTTCCCTATGGTATACCGTCTCGCACGGCGTACTTCTCTTTTCCATAAGTATCGTCAGCCATAAACTGGAGCGGGTGAGGACGTTTTAAGTCCCCATTAGGATAGCCAAGTTTAACTAGTAAATAATGGCTCCAATCTATTCATACTAGGACAAACCTAGACCCGCATAAACTATTTGTCCTCTGCCGTTTACATCAAAGCTTAAAAAATGGACTAAATTTAAGTAATTAAAGGAAGCAGAGGACGGTATTTGATAACAATAACTGTTATCGCTGTCAATAGTTGGGTATCAGAACAAGATATCATCATCTACAAATCCATTTGTTGCTTTGGGAGTGGTATTGTTAGGTGGTGCTAAATCTGATTTAACTAGCCCTTTGTCTGTCATGCAATAATCCAAGACGGCGTTTTTGGCCGCATACCCGTCTTTGGCTGGTTGTATTTTTAACTCTACATATCCCTCTCGCCCAGGACACATATACTCATTAAATTCTTTGGCTTCATATTGTTTGTCTAACCCAACGGCATCACAAAAATGTCTGGTTTTCCAACGCATGTTTTCTTGGGCAATCAGATAATCAAATACGATGTAAGCTTTATCATTATTGTCATAGACACAAAGTTGTAGCTCAATCATCTTATTGCCTTTGGCTGAGTTACGAAAGTTGGCTTTAGCTACCACGAATTTATAAACGCCTTCGTCTAATAATGGATAGCCTCGTGGTTCGTCTGATTGTTCTCTACTGATAGGTTCATCATGAAACATGGTATTTCCTTATTTAATGTCTAATTGAATTTTTGATGTTAATGTTGCGCCAGGAACATTAATCCCAGCATCAATATCTTGTTTAATTAAAAGTTTGTCCACGGTGTAAACTTCTTTTCTTCTAAAATAATCTTTAGGAAGAAGCGATTCATCATTTATCGTGACAGCAAATCGATTACGTTTTAATTTTAATTCGACTTGTGCGTCAACGATATGAGATTTTTCGTTTTGTTCCATATGGTACCGAAGGTATTCCGTTAAACTTTCTGCTTTATTTTCTAATTTAGCTTGTCTTGTTGCCATTTCTGCACGGGCGTTTTTAATCGCATCAGCTTGTGCCAATAGTTCTTTGATATATAAAGCAACGTTAATCGCTTTGTTTGTAAAGTCTTGGTCTACTTTTTCCATCGTAGCCAGCAAATCTGCTGGCCATTCATCGAGGTTAGACATTTCATCAAATAGTTTTCTATATTCATTTGAGAGTTGGTATAGGTGCATTATAAACACTCCATAATATCTTCTTCTTTGGGTGGGGTTAATTTTTCTTTGTATTGTTTGGCTGCTTCTGTAATGTAGGTTTTTAAAGAAGGATATTCAGCCACTAATTTTAAATAAGCTACCCGTAGACTATCGACTGAAGTCAGGGGACCAAAGGCATCTTCAACCAATTGTAAATCTGATTTTCCACTATTTAGCCAGTCAATTAATTGCTGACCATGCTCTTCGGTTAATACTCCAAATTTGTTTTTAAAGATGCCAGTGCGATCTTTAGAAGAAGTAAAAAAGTTAGATTCAGGAATTAAGTCTAATACTGTGGTAAATTCATATTCCATCCCAGCTCGTTGAACCGGTTCTAGCCCTATTTTAACGGGTACTTTTTTACCATCACGATCTTGTACTTCATAAGCGGTCTTACTGCGCATGGTTGCAATAATATGTAATGGACTTTGTAATATGGTATCGATTAATGCGTTATGTTGTGGGGTGACTTCACGCCATGCGAAATACGTATTTTTATTTTGTGCCGTTTTTGCAATATTATCATGCATATCTAATACACCACCTGAACCAGACCACGCATGACTTAAGGAATCAATGACCAACACATCAAATCCATATCGTTCAGCTGCATGGATCGCTTCAATATATCTGGCTGGTGAAAACGGAGGATGTAGTAAGCAAATCTCATAATCGGCTACATCCGTATAGAGTTCACCTGATCCATTTTCGGTATCAATGACAGCGATCTTTTCACCCAGCCCTTTTGCTAAGCGCAGGGCGCTATATGACTTTCCAGAGCCTGATACACCACATAGTGCCAATCGTAATTTAACTTGTCGACGTTCTGCTTTTTTAAACATAACGTAGCTCCTCTGCGTGTGCCACTTCGTGGTCACCTTCAATGACACGTTGCCGGGCTTCGTGATATTGCGCTTGTTGTCCATGGCGGAACCAATCTAATAGGCCTTGCATACGGTTATCTTCCTGAAAGTAATAACGCACCATTATTTTCATATCGTCCAACAGTCGTTCGCCATTATAGACGGAATCTTCAATACAATAAGTACATAATCGTGAAATAAAATGCACCCCCAGCCCAGGCTTGTCTTGTTTGTAAAACCGATAAAAATTAAATATTTCGGGGGTATCACTGATTTCCATCAACATGTAACCTGCCAACTCTTGGCATTCCAAGTCAGTTAATATATTTTCTGGTTTCATCCCAGGGCGCGCCGTCACAAACTTACGGCCAGAGTCTACCAAAAGAGCTAAATACTGGTTGAGCATAGGTGATATTTTTAATGGTTTTTTTAATCTAAGTGTCATGTCCTTTGTCCTTAATGTTTAATGTGTGTTGACTATACCGCTGGTCTTATCTTATGTCAACGCATTGTCTACATCAGAATTTTAGTTTATATTGTTTTGATGAAAGGAGATGTTATGGCAGTAGCAGACCGTATTATTGAATTACGCACCAAGTTAAAAATGAACCGCACGAAGTTTACCGCAGTATTGGGCTTAAAATCACGCGTGACGACTTATTTCTGGGAGACAGGCATTAGGGCGCCCGATATTAATAACGCTTACAAGCTCTTAGAATTGGCGCACACGGTAGGCTTAGAGTGGAAACTAGAAATGCTGCTTCCCAAGAAGCCACGGCCTAGGAAATGACCCAGGAGGATTCGGCCTGGGCCATGTCCAACTCATCACACAAAGGACGGGAATAGCATTAACATTAAAGGGACCCGGAAGGATACCGGATACTCATAGCATATCATTTGAGTTTTAATTTTACAACTGAGATTCGGGCAATTGATGGTCGACTTGGGCATCATTTGTTTTAGTTAGCATAACACCGTTCCATTGAATTCGATTGAGTTCATCTTTCGTTAATGGTTTAGGAATTAATAAATCTTTTAATTCATTAAATTTTTGTTGAGCTTCTTCGGCACTATCAAAAACCTGTGCTATATAGGGATCTTCAGGACTATGAAAATTAATATAAATTTCTTTATTATCTTTATGAATATAAGTTACATTATTTAAATTCACTAAATTTTTATTAAATTCTATAAACATATTATTTCCTTAATGTTGGGTATTATTTTCAGGAGCTAGCGTTCCAAACATAAATTTAACATTGACAGCTTCCGCACATTGTTGAATTAATTTAAGTAACTTTTCAGGATAAAATTCTTTGTGGTTTTCATAATTAATGACTAAACTCTTGATGGCCGCTTCCCAAATAGCATGTGTCGTAAAACAATCTATACATATATTGGTATTGCTCTCGAACAATAATTGGTGTTCATCAACAAAATGAATGAGTGTTTTTCCTAAATCTAAAACTAATTGCTCAAACAATTCTTTAAATTTTTCTTGTTGTTCTGTCATAAAATGCCTTTTGTTTGCTTTGGAAATAGGGGTGGAGTATATTTATTTTCTTTTTAAACTACAACATAAAATAAAACAAGGACAATAAAATGAGGCCAAAATTAAAACGAACTAAATGTAAAGTGCGTGGTTGCAAGCGTGAGTCTTATATCATGAAGTGTAAGTTATGTGCGGCACATTATCAGCGTGAGAACAAGTGGGGCTACGCAGACATTGGTGAACCTATTAGGGCAAGACGTACTAAAGAACAAATTCGCAAAGACAGTATGAAGATCATTTTAGTTAAACATAAAAATAAATAGGAATTTACGCATGGATAAAATTAACAAGGAAGTTTCTAAGCAAAATAAATTTAGAGACTTGATGCGCGAACATATTGAGTTAAATAAAAGAATAGCAGCAAACCCTGATTTACCGATGAAAGATCGAAGAGTAGCAGAGAAAAAATTACGTGCTTATATTGTGGTATTGGGAGAATTATATATATAGTTTTACATGATTTATCAAGCGAAATCAGCGATAGTTTTTTGGTTTTAGTAGCAGTATCATTTAGCTCTCTGGGGGGGACTACGACACCCCCCCACAGAAAATACATCCCTATACACAACAAAGGAATTATAATGAAACTACCCCCTTACGGCAAGCGTTTGTACGAATTCTTAATAGCTGGCAACGTCCCCACAAATGATATTTATGTCTTTACCGGCAAATGGTCTTTCAATAAATGTGAAGGATTTAAACTGAACAAATTTGCACTCTGCCTTCCTAAATATACCTGTCCTAATGATTTATTTTGGCCTGTAGAAGATTGTGACATCATTGTTTTTGATGATGGGTCGTCCACATTAGACATGTGTGAAGATGTTGTGCTTGTGTTATTAAGAGATGGTGCAAATATTGTGCGTTTATATTTATTTGATGAACAAGGAGAATTAAAAGAACCTATGCGGAAATATACTCAATAAGTACCTAGGGGGAATCATTCCCCCTAGTTTTATCAATTTAACTTACAGGATGTAAGCTGATGACAAAAGTACATAACGAAAGACATGATAGCTTGGACAAGAGAAAGAAGAAATCTAATTATAAAAATAATTTAAAATCACATAAAAAACTTCAGGGCCAACAAAAAAATGAACCATATAGGGTTATTGAATCTCCTTTACTTTATCCTGAAATTGTAGAATCTAGATCAGGAGTTAAAGTCTTAGATACTTATAAAAATCTTGAATTTCTATTAAAGCATTTTAATGCCGAGATTAAATACAATTTAATGTCGCGCCGCAGGGAAATTAACCTTCCTGGTTTGAATTTTTTCAGTGACGATAGGGCTAATGATACATTAGCTAAAATAGAGTATTTAGCAACTATCAACCATATGCCATGGCGTAATATTGATAAATGGCTGGAAGTTTTAGCGGGAGAAAACGCATATCATCCCATTGTCGACTGTTTAGAAGGTAACAAATGGGACGGTATAGGTAGATTAGATAGTTTTCTTGAAACAATTAAAACTAACAATCCCAATGAAGATAAAGAAATCATTAAAACTTTTATGTTAATGGCAGTATCTGCCGCTTACAGTCAAGGTGATTTTATTTCTCACGGAATTCTAGTTATCCAGGGGGAGCAGGGGATAGGCAAGACAGCCTGGGTAAGAAAACTTGATCCTATCCATTGTAATGCTATTAAAGTCGGTGCGTTATTGGACCCTAAAAATAAAGATACCATTATAAATGTAAATCGTTTTTGGATTGCGGAGTTAGGCGAGTTAGATGCAACCTTAAACAAGACAGATATTGCGCATTTAAAAAGTTTTATAACTTCCCCGGTTGACGATATACGGGTGCCTTATGGTCGAAAAGATATTAGATTGATTCGGCGTACTGCATTTATAGCGACCGTTAACGAAACTGAGTTTTTAGTTGACACCACAGGTAATCGTCGGTTTTTAACAATTGCTGCTGAATCCATTAATTACAACCATGATTTTAATATGGTCCAGGTTTGGGCTGAAGTTCATCACGAATTAAAGAATGGCGCTAAACCTTATATTCAATCTGAATTACAAAGTTTTATTAACATCCGTAATAAATCTCATGAAAAAACCGATAGCTTAAAAGAGAAATTATTGTCTATTTACGATTGGTCAGGGCCTTTTACTACACGGGGCATGACGGTAACAGATGTGTTGAAGGTTTTGGGGTACGAACGTCCTACGCCCACTGAAACTAGGCGTATGGGTAGGATATTAAAAGAGCAAACAGGGTCTAAAGGTAGAAAAAGTAACGGATTGAGAGTTTATGACGTTCCTACTCGATTTAATCAAAGTTTCGTTAAGTAAGGGAACCAACCTTATTATTTAATGGTAAATCATCTAAAAAGGGCATATGAAAGGGTAATAATATTTTTGAACGTACCCCTTCTAATGCTCTATGGTTATTGGTCTTAGGGGATAATAGAGTATATAGGGTATATAGAATATATGATTAAGAATTATTTTAATAATAGTTATATATACTGAATATGCACTCGGGAACAATAGTGCCCTTTCGTGCCCTAATGCCCTGATTGTGTAAATTTTTATGTAAAATATTAATTTTGGAGATAAAGAAGATGAGAAAATTAGACGATGTAATGATGTACTTAATTGATGCTTTTATTCGTTTGCAATTAGTAGCAAAAAATTTACCTAAAAAAGATAGACATGACTTTCTGGTAAAACATTATAGGAAAATATTGGCAGAAGAGTTTGAAATGGTATTTCCTAATTCATATGAAATTTATTTGGATAAAATTAAAAATACTGAATCAGGCCCTTATGCGTCATGGGCGTTTGATACTAACCATCCTTATAATATCTTAGGGCTTTAGAGGTAATAAAATAAAGGATTAATATGCGGGCTAAACGCACGGACGCGAACCAATTTCAGATTGTGAAAGGATTGAGAAATAATGGGTTTAATGTGTTTGTCACTTCGGCTATTGGGTTCGGTTTTCCCGATATTGTTGTATCAGGAGGTCATTCATCGCAGAATTATTTGTTTGAGATCAAAGACGGTGACAAACCTTTGTCTCAACAGAAATTAACAGTTGCTGAACAAAAGTTTCACGATACCTGGCCGGGACAAGTTGCTATCATTGCTTCTTTGGAGGAAGCACTTGATTATTTGACGAAGGACAGCATATGACTAAGGAAGCAGTAAAATGACACGGAGCAGGTGTTGTAAGGCAGAGATGGACGTTGTCAGTGGCGGCTGTGTGGCTTATTACGTCTGCCAGAAATGCGGCAGGACAACCGACCCTTTGGTGATGAACGTCCTTGCTGGCGCTCGTAATGATAGTTATACTGACAAAAATGAACCAACCCTAGGAACAGACGATGTCTAAGAAACCAGAAATATCCAAAGAAGCAAAAATTAAATCTGAACCCTCCGCTGGTTCATTAACCAATATGCCAAATCGTGATGAAATGGCTATCTTTGAAAAAGAAGTCAAACCAGGTTTAATTGCTGGAATACGTAAGGCACATTGGCAGAACAAACAGAAGTTTCAACGATTAAATGGTGCTGTGCGTTACGTAGACCGCGGCTAGTTGTTGATTATACTGGAGTATTTTCATGGCTAATAATAAAATTACCTCTTCTCTCAACGTCGCAGAAGGCAGTAACCGTGCGCCTGGACGTAAATACGGATTGGATTGGGCGACTTATCAGGCCGTGGGCGGTTATCAAGGCGCTGAAAACCATCGCCATAAGATCGCACCTTCCGATAAGGCCCTGGAAAACTCCTATCAGCGTAAGGTAGTTCAATGGGGCGTATCACAATCGGTGCCTAAGGCCGCTAAAATCGACGTGGCTGAAGGATCGATGAACCGAGGTAATCTGCATGGGTCTAATAACACCCGCTAACCTGGATGAAATTTGGAGCTCATAGCATGGTAGATGTTAAAAAAGAAGTAACGCCCCGATATCGCAACATGGAAGAAGCACGTATGAAAGGCAATCGCCCCTTACGATGCGGTTGTCATTGGGCAGGTTGCCCCCAGATCGCCGATGTCGGTTACTACTGCCCTCAGCATATGATGGAACGTGCGATGCGTGGCGCTGACGTAGCGAACCCTAGGTATGTACAGAAACATGAACCCTTTGGTGGAACAACTCACAACGTTAGCTACGATACCAAAGTGGGGTCGCCAGAGAACGGGAAGAACAAGTTATAACTAAAAGAACAAGTTATAACCAATCGACATATGGATTAGATATGTCGATGTTATTGGGTTAAATCTTAAGATTAAATTTGATCGAAATACGGTTGATGGCTGATAGATAACCCTCTCTAAAAAGAAAGTCTATTGATTCATTACCTTTAATTTTACTAGCAATTTCAATTAAATATTCTTTTAACTCATTTTGTTTTGGTACTGATTGAAGATCTATAATCAATTCGGATGGTTTAAGTTGTAATACTTGAAGTATTTCTACTGCTTTTATTAACTCACCTAAACATTTTTCAAATAATTCCATTCTCTCGCCAATAGCTTTTAATGCGATTGCTGTTTTATTTAATGCTTCTGCTAATTCTGGATCGTTATTCATGGTTTATTTCTTCTTCTACTTTTTTTATTTCACTCTCAATAAGATTAATCGATTGTCTTTTGGATGAATTTAACATATCAACAAATTCGTTATGAATATCTATTACACCTTGACGATAAGATTCTAGATTAATTTTTTTATGTTTTAAGAATGTCTTTTCATCCATTTTAACGTCTCCAACGATAGTGAAACTCGACCGCTAAAAATATACTAAAAAACATAGTAATGACCGTGACCCAACTTATGAGTGGACTCATTTCCTCTACTCCCTTTAATGTTGTAAATGATAATAAATGCTAATAAATGCTATAAATATAGTGGTGATAAGTAATTTAATCATGGAGTAAGTACCATCGATAAAATAATGAATGCAGTACTCATTAATTGAAATGCGAATAATCGCCATATCCATTTTGATAAGTGATAATTCTTATATGAGAAATAAAGGAGTATGCCTTCTATTCCAAATGCTACCTGAGCGTGTGTCATGATTTGTATCCGCTTAGTTGATTTCTATATTTAATGGCTTCATCTTGTGTATTGAATATTCTTAAAATTAATCCTGATTCTGTTAATACGGTATACTGGTTTGACATCTTACATTTCATGACGCGCAACATTTTGTTTTGTCCTTATTTTTGTGAAGTTAGCCAAGTGAATAATCCTATTAAACCTACCATTCCTACAAAACCTACCCATATCAATGCGTATCCTTCTAAGATACCAAACGCTATACTTGAGCTTGACATTTCTATTTATCCTTTGGTTAAAATTTGTTATTATTGTGCTAATCAATAGATGTATGTTAACAGTGTGTTAACTTAATAGCAAGAGAGATATATGAGTGATAGAGTACTTTATAACGCTGGTAAAGTTGGACGCGTTTTTACTCTCACTAAAAAAGATGTAGAAACGATTAGTAAGAATTTTTCCAGAACTTTAGTATTAAGTACGGTTGCTGGTTTATCTCAAAGACATGAACAAACTATTAAAGCTTGGTTAAAACAAGGTGAAGAAGATTATTTTAATGGTACCGATACTTTATTCAAAGAATTATACACTAAAGTAAAGACTGCCATATCAAATCGTATTGCTTATCTTGAAAAAAGTATCGAAGATAATAAATCTGGCTGGCAACGATTTGCTTGGTTGCTGGAACGAACAGCACGTAAAGACTATAGTCAGTTTGGTGAAATATTGGACGAGCTAGAAGCCAAGATTGCTGACATTAGCCAAAAGATTACATCAAAGAATTCTACTGCTAAAGAGATTGCTAAAGAAACAAAGGAATGGATCAAGGCCAAAATAAAGGAGAAAAAAGAAGATGCCCGCTAAAAAATGGATCCAAAAAGCAATCAAACATCCGGGTGCATTACATAAAGAATTGGATGTAAAGCTTGGTGAGAAGGTCCCAGCTAAAAAACTCGCAGCAGCAGCTAAAAAAGGTGGAAAACTTGGCCAGCGTGCAAGGCCCGCCCAAACATTAAAGAAAATGAATAAAAAATAATCATGTCTATTAATGTTCCTAAAAAAAGAGTAAAGATCAGGATTAATCACATGTTACCGCTGGATTGTGATTTATCAATTTTAAACTCTACTGAACGCCTTATCATAGAAATGAGGTTTGGGCTTGGTAAATATTCTCGTCGTCATACGCACCGAGAAATATCATTAGTTGTAAATAACCTCCCTTTTGGTAGGATTGGCACGATGGAAAAGAAAGCCATTGTGAAACTCCGCAAGGAAATTGAATTACGTGATAAATAGATGAAAGACACTAAAACAATCCAGAAATGCTACGACCTGGTGAACCAATACTTCCAAGGCAATGCGCGTAAAGTGTGGCTATGGTTTCAATATACTAATCCAGCATTAGGACATGTAACGCCCTTAGATATGATTAAGGTTGGTCGTGCTACTAAACTGTTAAAGTTTATTAAAGGGCAGATGGCAGGTAATTTACAATGAGTTTTGAAAATGAAATTCTCGATCAAATACTACGATTAAAAGATAAACATCATCAAGAAGATATGCTAGCTAATCCTGACCTTCATAATCCTCAAAAAGATTTCTACACCCGTGAAGAAACATTTGATCTCTGTCCATGGTGTGCGCCTGATTTCATAAACAAATATGAATTTGATTACCGATTAAATGGGTTTAGGAAAATTATCCTATGAACAATGACCAATATATTTGGATTATGGCAATCATATGTGGGACATTTATTGTGCTTATGTCTATCCATATGGTGTCGATGGAGAGCCTAGAAAAGATCCATCATCCTATGGAGAAAATTAATGGCTGAGTGGATAAAAGCAACTGAACGAATGCCAAAAAAAGACGGTCGATATCTCGTGGTCGAAGCGCATGAATACAAATGGGTGGGTGTATGTACGTTAAGAGATGGTGAATGGGACTTTCCTATATCACATTGGCAGGAAATCCCTAAACCACCGAAGGACGAGTAATGGCTAAATGGACGAAATGCGCATGGAAGATGCCAGATAATGAAAGAGATATATTAATTTGGGACGGAAGAAAAATACAATCTGGTTTTTATAATATTAATCATGACGTATTTTTTGCTAATACAAATGAAATGTCACGCATACTTTCACCTTTAGCATGGTCTGAAATGCCACCGTTGCCGAGGTTTTGATGCGCGTTGTTCTCGTGTTTTACAACCATGGTGATTCATGGGTAAGTAATTGGTTACTTCATGAGGACTATAAGCACGTTGACTGTTTTATAGAGGTCGGCAAGCGATGGTTTGTACTTAGGTTGACACATTCAGGAATTGCAGTACGCAGGTCACGTTACTTTTCTGCAGGAAGCCTCTTTAATGCCGCTAAAAAATTATCTACAGTTACATGTATCATAGAGATAGAATCTTATTATGTTCTACGTGAAACATTTTTTGTTCCACGTATCTTGACGTGCAATGAATTGGCGAGATATCTTTCAAAGGTCGATGTTGGGCTTACCTTAACACCTTACCACTTTTATAAGAAACTGTTAAAGTATGACCATATGAGGAACTATGAAATTATAACGCACTGGAGGCGTTAGTCATGCAGGGTGATGATGATAATAATGATGCAAATGACTTGCTAGAGTCACAAATCCAAGAAAACAATCAAAACATTGAGCAGGAACGGCAAGCACTGCGTGAGCGCCAAATAGAAATTCTGAAAATGCAAGGACAGCCATCTTGGACGCCTACTAATACCCCCGCACAGATGAAAGCACGAGGCAACCAGGACGATTCATTGTTCACTAAAGTAGCAACTGATTTAGTCAAAGGAGGATTTGGGGGGGCTGGAAAGTAATGGAATATACTAAACTGAATGAGCGCTATCAAGAAACCAAACAATATAAAGACCGTTGGCTGGCGTTGTACAAAGACCTATATTATTACGTGATTCCTGATCGTGATGCTTTTAATGTTAAGTGGAACTATCGCGATGATGGTAAACCAACTACTGTCCAAGTTTGGGACAACACTGCTGTGTTAGCGGCATATCAACGAGCAAATGATATTCATGGGTTACTTTTGCCCAAGGACAGGGTTTGGGGAAAGTTGGTCATGGACAAGCAGTTGTTTGATGAAGCCACAATCGAAGCCAACCAGCCAACAATGGATGAAATTAATGAACGCATATTCTTTTATCTTAATCAATCTAATCTGGCTCGCGTCGTTAGCAGTAGTAATCTCGATCTTGTTGGGGGAACCGGAGCGCTTTGGGTGGAATCGATTGACGATATCACTCCTCTTTATTTTCGTTCTGTCCCTGCTGTGTGCTTATATATCGAGTACTCGACAGATGATGTTTTAAATACGTGTTGGTACCAATGTAAATTTACAGGCCGACAAATAAGAGATACTTTTCCAGACTATCGTGGTAATCGGCTCAATGCGCTACAAGAATCTCCTAATGATATTTTTATTGTGATATACGGTCAGATCAAATTAGCGGAAGATAAGTTTTTTATTTATGCGGTGCTAGAAGATGATATGTTCGAACCTTTATGGGAAACAGAAAGAAAATATCCACAAATACTTATCTATAGAGATAGGGTCAGGCCAGGTGAGTCTGACGGACGAGGTATCGGTATCGATATGTTACCTCTCATTCGTGACCTTAATCGTACACTTGCATACACAACTCAGAACTTGGCCTTCAAAGCTAACCCACCGATGTTCTATGATGCTGATCGATATTTTAATCCATACATGGTCAGGCAATGGGCAGGAGCAATGATTGCGCGTATGCCGAATGGGCGCAACCCACTCGAAGCATTACAGATGCCGGAATATCCCGATGTATTTAACTGGATCAAGGACTCGCGTGAATTTATCCTTAAAGGTTTCATGGTCGACCCACTTGGCGAGATTACATCTCCCGTTAAATCAGCAACTGAAATATCTATACGTGAGAACCGCGCACAACGCAGCACTTCTACTGATATCTCTCGCTTGATTAATGAATTGCCTAAACAAATTTATGATGTGGCTGCGCGAATATTATCTGAACGCCGATTACTGACAAAAGACCGTGGTACGATGTTTAAAACGACCAAGCGTTTTACGTTTGATTTTCAATCGCCATTGTTTGACCTGCAGAAGCAAGATGACCTCACGCATTTTGTGACTAATATGCAAATTCTCCAACAATTCTGGGGACAAGGTTCGCCGTTAATGGCAACGAACTTGGCTAAAGTAAAAGATAGATTGCGCGAATGGCTCAATCTTCCCAGTGATTTATATGTCAGTGATGAACAGCTTACACAATTCATTCAACAAGCAGGCCAAGTTGCGCAGCAGCAACAATTGCCACAAGCCAGTACCGCAGCTGTGCAAAGCCAGTTGCCAAATTCGGGGGGCGTACAAGTTTAATGGACAAGTTACAGAGATTGTTACATGAAGGTAAAATTAGTAAAATTGAATATAAAACTTATATTACGTTTGTTGGAAACGATGTAGCTAAAGAATTTTTAGTATACATGCTCGAGTCTATTGTCATGGAAGAACCACAACAACCTTCAATGGAATTATTTGTATGGCATGATGGGCGACGAAGTGTATGGCGTGATATTAAAATTATTATTAATAAAGTAAATGATGTGATGGAGAAATATAATGACGGAAGTAGCAACCCAACAATCAATAGCAGTGACGCATGGAAACAACATTTCCCAACCCTCCCAATCTGAATCGATTGTTGATAATATAGTCTCCCCTAAATTATGGGCAGGAAAATACAAGTCAGCTGAGGACATGGAAGCTGCTATTATTAATAAAGACAAAGAATATTCTAAACTTTCGAATGAATTTCATTCGTTAAAGGAAACGCATGAAACTGTTACCAAAGTACCTGAGAATTATGGCGAAATTCAAGGGATTGGATTACGACAAGATGAGCTTACAGATATTCAACGACTCGCAAAAAATGCAGGACTTACTCAGGCGCAATACGAAAAAACTGCAAAAGACATGGAATCGCGTGTTGTTAAACAACGAGAACAATATGAAAGTAAAAAGAAGAACATAGGGGAAGAAAGATTAAACATCTTGCAGGACTATGTTAAAAAGAACTACCCTGAAAGTTTACAACCAGTCATTTTAGATAAAATAATAAGGGACGATAAAGTAATGAGTGATGCATTGAAGCATAGAGACCAAACATTAAATAGCGAAGTACCAGGTATTGCTAGTGGTAGTGCTGGTAAAACGAGTACCTACGACGGACAGAAAGAATTGATGGACGCTGCTAAAGCGTATCATAGTAACAAGGCAGACCGTCGCGCACGTGAACGTTATGAAAACCTAGCAATTGAAGTCGGCAATGAGCGATTTGGCAATGTCGAAAAATAATGGTCCTGTGAGTGTTTATGCAGTTTGTCCTCATCAAAAACCATTAATTGGTGGATGTGGTAAGTGTGGTCGTATAGGACAGAAAGCCATCACGGTCGCTGATATGTTAAAACCCAAATCTGAAATTGATATGATTTGGGAACGTATAAGTAAAATAGAACAACGTATGACTGATTGGGAAGATAGGCAAGACCCAGGGAAGTATAATGACTATTAAACGTATTAAGGACTTTTCACCATTGCAACGTAGGCTTATTAAATTAATGTATGAACAGGTGAAACACAAATATAAAGATGGCCAGTGGCACCACTTTAAAAGCAAATTTAAAATTAAAGAAGAATATTACCAGTTAGAATGTGATTTTATGCTGGACGGTAATTTCTTGAATATTGGAGAAAGTACAATACGTGATCCGAACGAAGGTGTTATTTTGGTCCCTAATCGAAATATTATTCAGTGATAAAATCATAACACAATTATATTGTTATAATAAAATAACGCCCGACTTTCATCGGGCATTAATATTAATCAGCTTGTAATAAAATTAGCTTCATATAGGCAGAGTTTGCCGGGGAGTTAGTGCCTAATGTTGGAGCGGCCATATTAACAATTGCGGTACTTGTATTGCATAGTTCCAACACATCTCCAACATTAAAATGAACAAATACGTCTGCAACAATTTCGTTCGACTTTTGTTCAGGAGAAATGGTTTGGTTAGCAAATGTTGAGCCCGCTACGTAAACGCCATTTTTAAAGAGTGATAATGTCCAGCATGGAAGTGGCGAAGCAATTGGATTTAAATAGCCGCAAATGCCTGTATAAACATCATACCAGCCCGCTTTATTGATGATGATTTTTCCATTCACACCCGCTTGAGAAACATCAATGCTAGGACTTGCAAAAAGTGTATTTTCTAATAAAACAACTTGACCTGCTAGTAATGCGCCAGGAGATGCAGCTAATGTTTGAGGGAGTGAAGAAAATACTTCTGCAAATTCTGGTGCGTCACAATGGCATGGGCATTCAACACAATCGCCTGGTATGCCTTGTAGTCCTTGTTGTCCTGGGAGTCCTTGTGCACCAGGGACGCCTTGTGGCCCCACTTGACCATTTAATCCAGGTTGGCCTTGTTGTCCTGGTACGCCTTGTGCGCCTTGGACACCGGGAGAACCTTGTAGGCCTTGTAGGCCTTGGTCGCCTTTGTCACCCGGATTGCCTTTATCACCAGGGACGCCTTGTAGGCCTTGTTGACCAGCTTGGCCTTGTGCGCCATCTTTTCCAGGGACGCCCTGGACGCCTTGAAGCCCTTGTGGCCCCATGTTGCCTTGTGGCCCTGGACAACAACCACCACATTTATGTTCATCTACCATGATTTTTTGCTCCGTTGAAATCTAGTTGAGAAGCCTTATCATGCGTGATGAGAGCCATTAAAAGATATGATTACTTACATGGGACGTTGCAACGACCAATAACTGCGCTATACTATTGGTGTTAACTTAAACGCTTCCAAAAGATACCCGTTTAAGTCGACCATAACGTTATCAGCGAGCTACGGCTTACCCTGATAGATGTTTAACGGATTTTTTCGTTATCCAACTATTGGAGTAATATTCATGGCCGGTATTAATTTAGCAGCTGCAATGCAGTTGTTCGATACTGAAGTGACCCTCAAGTATCAGAACCACCTTAGATTACAAGGTACTATTGACGAACGTCATGGTACGACTGGTACGACATTAAACGTGCCTGTTTCAGATTTAATTGAAATGACATTAGGTGATTTCGCACCTGTTGACATTCCACCCACCCCCGTTGATGAAACAAACCGTCAAGTTTTGACTAATGATTATCATGTCAAAACGGTAATCGGTGGTGGTGAAAAGACATTGTTCAACTTCGACAAGATCGTTGACCACGCAAAACTCCATGCATTAGCTGGCGCTCGTAATGACGACTTCTTGAAGATTGACGCGATCTTTAGTGACCCTTCTGTGGGCACGATCCAAACCTTCCCTATTACAGTTGGTGTAAATACCGGCTTAAACGAAGGCAAGATTGCGGCAGGGATTGCTTACTTGGAAAGCCAAGGCGTAGACATCATGGATTATTCCGTGTCTATCTGGGCACCAGCTCTATTAAAGACCTCATTGTATGCTGATGATCGGGTAGTCAACTTCTTCTACAATGATGTTAAGCCACTGACCGACAACCGTATTACGGGCTATCTTGGTTGTGATATGCGTTTCCTTGGTGAAAATGGTATTAACAAAATCCCAAGAACAGGGTTAGGTACATTGATATCGCCTTATGTATATCTTGTTCCAATGGTACATAAAGACGCTATTGTTCAATCATACAATCGTGACATCATGACAAGTATCACATGGTTGCCTAACCAAGACCGTTGGGAACTCTTGACGATTATGACTTCCGGTGCATTGATTATTCAGTACAATGGTATTGCATTGTTAACTTGTAATGACCCATACGTAAATAACTAAGGAGCAGTATCATGGCTTTTGAATCTTTTGGCATTGCTTCTCCCGCGATTGTAGGAACAGCGCCAACTATTTTTGTAGCATCAACGGCGGACAGTTTAGCTGAAATTACTACGGCTGGTTATTTAGATGCGTTTTTAAGTCAAGGTGAATTCAAAGAAAACGATGTTTTTTGGATAAATTATGATGACTTAAGTACTTTTCCATTATATCCAAGTGGTATGTCAGCAACGTTAGGTTCGTTCTCTGTTAGTATTACTGCTGGCGTAAGTACATTAGTTGCATTGCCTGATCCAGCATTAGGTACAGCAGCTGGTAAGGACGCTTCTGACAATTTATTGCCTACGGTAGCTTCTGTTAATGGAGCAACGGTCGCCAATAACTTTGCTAGTTTTAATGACACCGCTGGGACAGTAGAAGATTCTGGGTTTAATGTAGACAATGTTTTACGCTATGCATCAGTCCCAATTACAGCAGCACAGTTCAATGGTATGTATGCAGCACCAATGTTGTTAATTGCAGCACCAGGTGCAAATAGATTGATCGTGGTAGACCGTATGGAGCTCGTGATGACATTTGTCGCTGCAGCTTATGCAGCTGGCGGTGTGGTCGCAGCACAATGGGACTCTACTGCTAACGGTCTTGGTCAGCATGCTACCAATATTGAAGCAGCGGCAGACTTCTTTGCAGCAGCAAGTAGTGTCTTTATGTTTAATGGTAACTCTGGAAATGCAGCCACCACTGATGGTGGGCTTGTACCATTTGTCGCTAATGTCAATAAAGGTCTTTACTTGTCTAATAAGACGGGTGCATTCACCACAGGTGATGGTACTTGGGTTGCTAAGATTCACTATCGCATTATTGCAACTGCATAAAGGCCAACGGGGAGGATGATATTCAAGTCCTCCTCCCTCCTTTTGGGAGGAAAATATGCCTGCTAAGTTAGATGTTGTTAATCAAGTGCTCAATGAGTTAGGGTTTCCGTTTATTCAGACGTTAACTTCTACCGCTGCATCAACATTAATATCGAATAAACTCGATATCTTGTTACCTGAAATGCTACTGCGTACAGACTGGAACTTTGCGATAAAATTTGTGACAGACGATACGCCAAATGTCGCTAATATCTCGCCTGACTACCTGTATAACTACACATTGCCCGCTGATTATAACCGTATGGACCGGTTCTCCTGGCAGTTGTCCAGCACGGCATTCAGTTTTGTCTACCGGATCATAGACCAGACGTTAATGACCAATGTGCGCCCCGTGCTTTACTACTACGTCGTCCAGACGGTGAGTTATGGCGTCATACCACCTTTGTTCTACCGCGCTCTCGTGCTTTATACAGCGGCTGAATGTGCTGCGGTGCTAACTAACAATGTAGGATTAGGGAAAGTGCTGGAAGGTAAATACCAACTGAAGTTGAATGAAGCTATTTTATTGAACGACCAAGAACGCATGATCCAAAGTACTCCCCAAAATGATTATGATAGACAGAGTTATGTCTAAAAAATATACAATTCTTTAAGTCAATGGGAGATTTATTGATAATTTCCCCATGAGGAAAAAAGAAAAACAACAACTGTATGTTGTATATATGTGGTTATCTATTCTTATATATATAGTGGACTGTGAGTCCAATATTTTGGACTGTGAGTCCGGATGGTGGACAAATCGTTGGACTGTGAGTCCAAAGCGTGGCAGCACTTTGCTAACTTCTGCCACCATTACTCATCTTGGATTATGCCTGTAATTTTCTCACCTAATAAATACCGTTCTCGTTTGTCATCTAATTTGCAATATTTAAAAATGATTTTATTTTCGAGTAATATTTTGGTTTTACGACGAAAGGTGCGGTCACTGCATTTTGATTCAAATATCAACACTTCTCTTTTGGCAAAACATTCACCTTTAGGCAAATCAATATATCCAGCAATGGTATAGAGAATAGCGACATCAATTGAATCTAAGTTGATTGATTTATCAGATTGAAGAAAATGTCTAACTTGATCACGTGCAAAACGTTTAGTATTATTGGTCATACAAACTTCTCGTAAAAGTTTAAAGGATTCAGCCCAGAGAAGCTTCAACTTCTCTGGGCTACACGGATTCTACCTCTAAACCCTATAATCGTATAGAATAACTCCATAGCGATTACGGATACTCATTATGACGACGGAAGTCATTCAACAGGCAACTTTTTCACTCGGCGAAGTAGACGTTGTCAATTGGAAGCGTACTGATTTAAAAGCGTATCTATCTGCCGCCCAAGCATTGACTAATATGGAAATTGGCACGACGCAGCTGGCTAAAAAGCGCCGTGGTACACGCAATGCCTTTATCGATACGGGTGACCCATCAGACGTTACGATATATGCCCAAGATGAATCTCAGATGTATGAGTTCATCGACATTAACCAGCAATATTATTTGATCATGTCAGCGACCGCTGCGACTGGCTGGACGGTATTTCTTGTTGACCCTACAGACGGTTCATTGACGTTCTACCAGACAGTAGCAGGTTCGCCCCCTTATACTACGCCACAATTACTTCATATTGATTACGCTTTGGACAGTGATTCTTTGGTTTTGACGACAGCTGGCGTTGCACCAGGACGGATATTTGTCAGTAGTTATGGGCCAGCTGTCTTTACTTGGCAGACGCTCGTTGTTGATACGCTCAATGGCCCGATATTTCCGCTACCATCATTTGATTTTCAGAAAGTGAATTATGCTAATTTTACGGTAGTTTTTACCAATCCGACGCCAACGACATTTCGTATTGTGATGACGGAAGATGGTGCCCATCCAGGCGAGGCCGCCAAATTTACCACGGCTTGGATCGGTGGTGAAATAGCAAGCTTTGGTGCAACTGAGCCTCGGCCGTTAGGTTATGGAATTATTACCAATGTGACGCACCCAGGTGCAACGACCGTTCAATTTGATGGGGTAGTATATGTCCCATTTGCAGCCCCTGCTGATATGCCATTGATCGGTTCGCAATATTCCATTAAACAACCGGCATGGTCGGCAACGTTGGGATGGCCTGAGGCGGTCGCTTTTTATCAAAATAGGTTATGGTTTGCTAATACCATGCAGCAACCGACGACAATCTATGGGTCTAAGATCAACCAACCAGTCAATTTTGATGTTGGGGTAGCAGGTGATGCTGATGCGATTATTTATAATATTGGGCAAACAGGCACTGGTGATATTCTCTGGTTGAATGGGGGCAAACAGCTAGAAATCTATACAGAAAATTATGAGTTCGCTTGCCCTCAAGACCAAGCCATAGGACTGACGCCAGGGACGTTCTCTGTTAGGCAACAATCGTCTTTTGGTGCTTCAGCGTTGATGAAGCCTATCACGTACATGAACGATAGTTATTTTGCTACGAAGGGCGGTGGTTCGATCGTTAACTTTCACTTTGATGGTGTGGGGCTTGCTTATACCTCCAGTAATATTTCGATTGCCTCTCAGCACCTTATTGGCAACCCGATCAATAGGGCATTACAGCGCTCCCAAACGTCTGCCCAAGACAACTTTATTTACTTTGTGAACAGCCCATCACTAACGGAAGTTGCTCCGGTTGCGACATTTCAATTTCAATCAGAAGTTAAACTGGCGGCCTTTACACCTATTACTTGGGTGGATGAAGTCCAGACGATTGATATTGTATCGGTTAACAATCGTGTTTATTTCTTAAAGAAGTATTTAACGAGTGGTAATTATTTTATTGAAGTGTTTGATGATAATTTCCGTGAGGACTTAGTTGAATCTCATAATGCGATTGTATTTATTGCAGGCCAACGAGGGGTCGTATTAGGGCTCGGAGATTATGAAGGATATAGTGTTAGGTTCTTCTTACAACAAGTGATTGATGGAAAGATAGCACGCCAGGACTTTGGAGAATCACTCGATGTGTTAGGCGCACCAGCGCCTGTTTCTGGAGGGGTCGCTTACTTTGAGAATTTTAATGACTACTTTGGTCAGATTTATGTAGGGTTTAGTTATCCTGTGTTACTAAGGCCGATGTACATATTTGCTGGTGCAACAAAATCAAATGATTTTAAAAATATTAAACAAATATTTGTAGATTATTTTGAAAGTATTAATTTTAGTATCAATGGTTATGATGTTCCATATCAATCATTTACTCAGATACAAGCGAATTTTCCATATTTAGTGCCGATTACTGATACGGCTATTGTTCAGGCGGTCGATGGATGGGGACGTTATACTACATTTGATATTGTTCAAGATTCGCCTTTTGATTTACAGATTACGGCAATTCGATATCAAATAGATTCACAGATTATTTAAGAGGATATATGGACCAAACGACAGCATTGATTGTATTAGGGCTTGTTTCACCCGCTGGGGCGAAAGTGGGCGCGCAATATTTCGGGATGGAACAACAAGAGCAAGCATTGCAATTACAAGCAGAACAAAACCAATTGGCCTATCAACAAAAAACATTAGCTAATTATGATTTGACCAATAAGATTTTAGACCGACAATTAGCGCAAGAATCTGTACGTGGTGTTGGTATGGGCAGCCCCAGTTTTCAAGCAGCACAAGAAAATGTATTAAGTACATCTGCTAAGAACCAAAAGAACTTAGATACTGAAAAAAGTATATTTGATCGAAATGCAGCAATTGAAAAAGCAAACGTACAAATGACGTTCGCATCGCAAATCTTTGGTGACGCGGCGGACTTTGCATCTGATCTCGCAGGTACTGCATCTTCATTTCCAAGTAAGGCATAAACATGGCTGACTTAGCACAATTTGATAATGATAATCCGATTATTCGTGAGCAACCGATTGAATCAAAAGCACAAGGCCTAGAGGCGATTGCGCAAACATTAGGTAATATTTCTAAAGAAGTTGTTGAAGGCGCTAAATCAATGGGTGAAGCGCAAAGTAGTGCGATGACACTACAAACTCAAATGCATGCTGATGATATTAAAACACAAGCACAAGTTGATTTAATTAAAAACCCTGGATTGGCGACACAAATATTAGAAAATTCAAAACAACAATATCAACAAGTATTGCAACAAGCGGTTGTTAATAAAAGTGATAGGTCTAAATTAACATATCAAGCTAATCAAGATATTAATGCATTAACAATTAAAGCAGCATCAGTACAAAATGAAGTAAATAATAAAAATGCTGCTATTAGTATTTATACGGCATTTCCTGATGCTCTAAAAAAACTACAAGATTCTGTAGGTGATCAAACTGCATTTGATAATCAATTAAAATTATTAACAAATACGATTGATGCAGGGGTTAGAAGTGGTGCATTACCATCGGCTGCTTCTGGTGGATTTTATAAACAAATAGCAGCGGTAGTATCTAGTCGTCGTGCTTATATTGAAAACTTTGGTAATCCTGATATTGGTGCTAAAGAACATAATCGAATGGTGCAGATTCCATTTGCGAATGATGATGGTCATCATGGATTGCCGACAGACCAAAATAATGCTTACCATGCCCAAACTTATAATAGTGATACCAGTGCAGCATCAGTTAAATCTGCTATTGCAGCTGGTGGAACGCCAAATCCTGTAGCATTTCAACATATTGCTTCGGGAAGCCAAGCTGAAGTTTTAGAATATGCCAAAGGTGCATCACTTATTAATGCAGATATGCAAACAGGTGTTTCCTATCCTGAAATGGAAGCACGTTTTAAAGAACTTGGTAAGATTCAAAATCCTAGTCCTAGGGAACGTGGTGAAAAAGATAGACTAGGTAATATTATCAATCAAGGAGTGAATGGTAATTTTTTAGCAACTATATCTTCAGATGGTAATTATCAGCAAATGGAAGCACAACATAATCAAGCCATGGCAGCGATTATGGCCAATCCTAATCTAACTGATCAACAAAAAATGCAACAAGGGCAATATGAATCAAATCGTTTTGCGCATTCTCAAGTGAATTTGGCCTATGCAAAGGGAATGAAAGACGAATATATCCAACCTATTCCTAAACAAATAATTGATAGGGCGCAGACGTCATTTAATAAAAATGCTGATGGAAGTGTGAGTGACCCTAATACATTAAAAGCGGTTTTAAAATCTTATGATCCTCAATTACGTGAATATGTGGCGCGTGGTTTAAAAACACCACAACAGCAAGAAGTTGGACGTGCTGTTGGTAATTTATTAGGTTCAGGTGTGAATGATAATGATATAAATATGTTAATCATGTCTAACCAAGATGGGATGAAATTTACAGCGTTAGAAGAAGGCCAACGAGATGAAGGTAAATCTCAAGTAAGATATAAAATTGCTGGAAGTCCCGCATTTAAAAATGCAACTGGATATGTAGGACAGCAAGTCAATGGTACACAACGTGTTGCTGCTATGGTGGATATGACAACGAACCTAGCATATACGATGGCTATCAATGCAAATGATTTATCGAATGTAGCGAATTATGCAGGGCCGGCCGCTAATATTGTTGCTAAAGCTTATCCGGTATCGTCTGGTTCCACATGGATAACTAATGACCATGATTTACCTAATTTAAGTCCTCAAGATAAAGATATTATGTCGAATTATTTAATTAATTATGTAAAAGAAAATGCTAAAAAATTAGGTTATTCAGATGGTCAAATAGGTGCATGGGCAGATGTTAATAATTTTAAAATGCTAAGTACGCCCACTGGTAATTTAGTGGTAGCTGATTCATATGGAAATCCCTTACATACAGTAAAATATAGTCCATCATTACTGGCGACTGCTCATGCAGACCAAGAAAGACAAGATAAAGAACGTATTAAGAAATCACTTGATTTACGTCCTTTCAATCCTTTTACTAATGAACATGTAAATTTTGAACCTAATGTTCCTAAAGGTATTACCCAAGAACAAATTGATAAAGTGAATAATCTACCTGATAAAATACGACCTTCTCATGCGGACGAAGATACTAGAAATTTTCATGAAGCATTAAAACCGTTTATGCAAGATAAAGGCATTGACCATAAAAATATGACCTCTGAGCAATTAGAAGATGAATTAAAATCATTAAAAGAAGGCCGCGGAATTAAAGGTAGTAAATCATGATTAGTGAAACACCGGCAGATGATGCTTATGCACAATCCTTTAAATCAGCTAGTTTAGTCCCTCCTAGTTTTACACAATCTATGTTTAATAGTGTAAAAGAAGGTTTTTATACAGGTGATAAAGCTATCAATGTTTTACAGTCATCTAGTGAATTAGGAAAGCCAAATGAGCATGTGGATGCATTATGGGACACGATCCAGAACGAAAATGCGAAAGAAAGCCAATTACTATCAATTCCTCAGAAAGTCAGTCGATACCCTTTAGAATTTATTGGTAGTGCAATTGGTATGGCGTTTAATCCCATTACTTATCCATTTGTAGCAAGTGGTGGGGTTGCAACTGAAGGACTATCACGTGCTGCATTGAATTTCTTTCCTGAGATAGGACAATTAGCACGAAAATCAATTACATCATTAGTTGGTACACAAGCAGGTAAATATTTACCAGAATCGTTAGGAGAACTTGCAGCGAATGCTAAACATGGCGCAAGTGGTTTTGCAGGGGTTGCTGTTCCTAATGCCATTATTAATAATTACAATGCTGATACTAAGTCTATTTCTTGGGGAGGCGTAACAGAAGAAGTAGGTATTAATGGTGCGATCGGAGCATTGCTATCCATTCCTGGTTATGCGGCGGGAGTCGCCTTTAAAAAGATATTGTCACCCGATGAGTCAGTTCCAATGCCTAATACGCCAGAAGGCAATAATATGTCTGTTCGACTAGACCAAGCACTGGCTGAAAAACGTATTACTAAGGACGAATATGATTATGGAAAAATGCTTTATGAAGGACCGCATAATCCTGAATTAGTTAGTAAAGCATCTAAATTAATGATAGACAAAGGAATGCCTATTAATACTGCTAAAGCTAAAGCATTCTTTTCCATGGTTGATGAAAATACATGGGACAATTTAAAAAGTACATTTGCAGAACAGTTAAATAATGCGAATGAATCAACAGACAAAAAAGCATTATCTGATTTTATCTTTGGTAATAGTTTGGATAAGTTACGTGACCAACCCGAGCATGTGGATGGCTTACGTGGGGCGAAAGAAGAGTTAGATTATAAGCTTGCAAATCGTGAAGAAAAATTACAAGAAATGGATAAGATAGTTGATGAACATCTTCATACTGGTTTAACTGAAAGAATGCCTTTTGATCAGCATGATATTTATGAACAAGTTAAAAATAATCCTACGGAGCATTTGCCTTATACTGTTCCAGAAGATGTTAAAAATAAAATAAATAATGAAGAAGTTAATTTAAAATCACCACAAGAAGAACTATCACATATTAGGAATTCCTTAATAAATGAAAAAGGCCTATCTAAAAATTGGCAGCGCAGTAAAGAATATGGACGTCTAGTTGATTTAGCAGACGTTTGGCACAATGCACAAACTTTATTAGATCGTGTGAATTTAGAAGCGGATTATAATAAAAGTGATGCTTATCGAAATATTATTGGTAATTATTTAAAAGTATTAGATTCACAAATAGAAAAATTTTCTGATGTGGGCCGTGTACAGCGATATCTTAAACAGAAGATTGATAAAGCCGCTGGTATTGATGGTGAATATAAAGAATCGTATGAGGCAGAAAAAACACCAGAAGAAGTGATCAGGGCCGCTAATACTGAACCAACCGATGCTGGTTCTTTTATTAATGATTTTGATGAGCAAGTTGAAAACGTCAAAGGTCAAAAGAACCTAAAAAATGATTATAAAGATTTATCTAAACGATATAAACAATTCAAGAAAGGCCTATCTGCATTGAAAGACATGATGGATTGCTTTGGAGCGAAGGAATAATGGCTAAGCAAAAAGTAAATAAAGGTCAACCTATATCACGTAAAGATTGTTTAGAGATTGGTGCAGAAGCGTTAGCATCGTTTACAAATGATGAATTGCATGATTATGTTAATCAAATATATGCTAAAGCGGCTACTTATACTGATGTGCGAGGCCAGGAAGCGATTAAACGAGCAATGGATGAAGTTAATAAAGGTAAATCAGCTGATCTATTTAATCAATGTCGATTAGCAGCGAGTAATATTGCCTCTTATGATCTTCTTAATTCAAAGATACAATCTAAGAAATTTACATTAAGAAATTTATTAGTTTCACGGGGCAAGAACCAAGCTGATAATATTCGTCAATCTCAACAGGCCGCCAAGGGCTATATTTCTAAACCAGTGTTTGATGGTATTACTGAGGAAGAACAAGCGTTCTTAATCAATAAAAACAATGATAAAGATATTTATAATGCATTGAATAAAAAAGCGGCTTCTCCATTAGCAAAAAAAATAGCTGAGCGTGTTGAAAATTATCGTCAATTACGTAATGCAGAATCCATTCGTACGGGTGTGCTATCTATAGAAAATACCAGTGACTATAAATATTTAGACCATATGCATGATCGGACAGCTATTATTAATGGTGGTCGAACGCTCGCCCAACGTGCCAAAGATTTATTAAACAGAGTTAAACAAACAGTAGATGCTAAAACAAAATGGGTCGAGTATGTTTTGCAACGTTTAGACCCAGAAAACCCTATTAATGGTGCATTTCTTGCTGATAAAAATGGTGTAATAGACCAAACTAAATTACGTCAAGTGGTGGAAGATATTTTTGATAATATCACGACCAATAAAAATAAAGTGACGACACAATCGCTTGTTGCTAATAATAGGGAAGCCATTGCGAATAAAAAACGTTTAAGATTAAATTTTAAAGATTGGAACGCTTGGGGAGAATATAATAATATTTATGGCCACCAAGCCTTATTTCCATCATTGATGGGTGACATCATGGGTTCTGGTAGCCAAATAGGGGCCGCTGATTTATTTGGCAGTTCGCCGGCAAGTATGTATATGGACCTAGCGGAAGCGCAACGTAAAGTAGGTTATAAAAAATCTATATTAAGCCCTGATTTATGGAACCATCATAATGACATTACATTTCTTAATTTAATGGGTGCTAATCAAACCGCTGTTAGTCCTGGACTGGCTGCATTTAGGGCAAATCTTACTGCATTAACATCAACTAAAAATTTAATATTATTGCCGCTTAGAAGTTTAAATGATCTAGCAACTGGCATGTCGTATCTTGGTCGAATTGGTCACAATGAATTTCGCACCATGGGAACAATGTTGGCCAATCTTTTTAATAATCCTATTGGTAAAGAGCTTGATCCATCACGTGTGGCATTTGCTAAAAAAATGAAATTAATGTGTGATTCGCATTTAGGTTATATTGCTAAAGCTTTAGATGCACAAACATTCGGGACTTATATGAATCGTTTAAGTTCTAAAGTATTTAATCTTAATTTTATGGAACCTTTTGATGGTGGAAATAAAGTAAGTGTCATGCATTTAATGTCAAAAGATTTTGCAGAAGCTTCTCATCTTTCATGGGTGGGATTGCCAGATAAAATGCGTTCCATGTTAGAAAACCATAATATGACAGAAGATGAATGGAACTTATTACGCGCTAAAAATGATAGTGGATTATTTACGCCTGATAATGTAGACCGAATATCAAATGATGAGTTAAGAAATTTAAATAATAATGTTCCATTATTGAATAGACGATCTGATCTTTATCGTAAAGTGTATTCCATATTTAGTGTGGGCAGTGAAAATATGCAATTAAACCCTGATGAGTTTATCAAGGCATTATTTTTACAAGGAACTAAACCGGGGACAATCAGTGGTGAATTTTTAAGGATGGTTTCTCAATTTAAAATGTACCCGATTACTTATTTTGATCGCGTATGGCACCAAGGATTAAGTCAAGCCGATGGTATGTACCCAAAACTCGCTTTTGCGATACGAACACTGGCGGCAACGATGCCATTAAGTTATTTATCAGTC
>Ga0137441_1000008_pt1 | contig 35215 bp, 54 predicted proteins | sample EasRivERMGT244_2_FD_102323 | JGI IMG/M metagenome (GOLD analysis project Ga0137441, IMG submission 102323) | Soil microbial communities from meander-bound floodplain in the East River, Colorado, USA - East River MetaG ERMGT244_2 | ecosystem: Environmental > Terrestrial > Soil > Floodplain ... | reverse complement strand
GACAGCCGACTCATGGAAAGACGGTGTTTCGATCTCTCGCCACCTTCGGCGCTCCTCTTTCGCATCCTTGGCTGGGAAGCCATCGATGCCTGAGTAAACGGGGCAATCATGCTCCATCCACAATCGGCCGCAATCGCAGCTCCAATCATTCGGGTTGTCATACTGCATCCTGATTTCGTTCTCGCGCAGCGCGACAAGCTTCTCCAGCCGCTCGATCTCGTCGGCGGCTTCGTTAATCATGGATGGCGCTGCATCCCATTCGGCGCGCGTCCGCAGCCTCTGTACCAGCGTCTTTGAGGTCACTTGCTCCTTCCTGGGCAGTGCAGCCCGTAGTGGTCCGGTGGCGGGCATCCGCAGTGCTCGCATGTGCCTTCCTCGCGACGCTTCTGCCGCGTGTACTGCCATGAGGCTTCCGCCAGCTTATAAAAGTCGTCGTCCGCCAGCAGCCCGTTGATGGCGTCGGTAATAAGCATCCGTTCATTTTCGTTTGGGTAGTAGTCGCCCACGTTGCCGTTGGCGTCCTCGCACTCCCGCATCTCGTAGTCCTCAATGTAGCTGGTGACGAACTTGTCAAGCTCGCTCCATGGCGTCTCGAGGACCACACTCTGCTCTGTCCGGTTGTGACTTTCGGTCATAGCTTGTCCAGTGTCTCAAGAACGATGCAGACCATGTGATCCTCAATGTCGGCAGCCACATCCACATCAAGGCAGTGGCGGCATTGGATTGACGAGGCGTAACGGATAGCCTTTTCGTACAGGTCTGGCTGTCCGTTTTTTAGATTGGCGTAGCGCGCATCGCGTGCGCGCCCACGCCTTTGCTCAAACGTGAGCACCGTTTCTGCGGGACGGTTGTGGCTTTCAGCCATGGTATTCCGCCTCCAATAGCTCCAGCTCCTCGACCGCCTCTCGATGCGCAATCTCCGCCAGATGCAGCGCCGCCTCGGCCTTGATGAGCCGACTAGCAGCCACAAATAGGTTGTTGTAGGCAATCTGAATCACGGCATGCCTGCCAGGGCGATCGGCGCGCTGTTCAGTGGTCCGCTCGCTCATCTCAGGTCCCCCATGATCTCGATAAGGTCGTCTATGGCGTCCTGCTCGCTGCGCCCGCTGCCGACGTAGCAGTCGTCCTTTTCGTCGTAGTACGCGATCCAGTCGAAGTCTCGCTTTGGCATCGGCGTCGGGTCGTACCTCGTGATGATCTTCACTTGTCACTCCCGGACTGTGGTACCGCTGTTGTGTACGCCTTCATTTGATACAACCGTCCGTCTCAATCCATCTCGATCGTGATGCGCTTCGACACGTGCGACCACGCCGTGCCGCACCACTCGTCGAGCAACGCGCGGCAGTGTTCGTAGCGCGGGCGTAGGAAGCGCGGCCAGTTCGCTGCGGGAAGCTGGATGAGATCAGGCCACGCCTCACTGGCGCGCAGCAATTGCCAGACGCGTGGCGCACGACTCATGCAGAAGTCTTCAAACAGGGCGAGGCGCGCGAGGCGCGCCAAGTAGTGATGACCGCCGACGCGCACCGGCCAGTCTTCGCGCTGCGCGACGAGTGAGATGGACACCTTGAGATTATCGAAGAGGCACGGGTACACGCTATCATCGCCCGCGAACCGATAGGCGAACGCGCAGTAATAGCGCTCCTGAAGACCACCGCAGGCATGCGCGGCGTCCGCTGCAGTCCACTCTGGGATGCCACCGGGTACGTGGTCGAGATCAATGCCGAGAACTGCTGAGCGCGCCATGAGCTCATCGGGTCTCACTGTCTCATCGCATCCAGGTTGCGTTCGACATCTGACTTTGTCCTCCACACCCACCAGGGTGCGCCGCGTTCCACGCACCACCGCATGAAGCGGCGCTGCTGCGGAGTGTACTCGTGTTTCGCGCCCTCGCGTTCGCCCGTCTTGATCTCCACGGGCATCCATTTGCCGAGACGCGGGCACCAGCACCAGCCCTCCAGCGGGCCGACGCGCACGAAGTGCCCGCCGAGGTGAAGCGCGTGCTCGACGAGCTCGCCGTGATTGGCGTCGAGCTGCATTGGTTTCTGCCCGCGCGCGCTCGCGAGGAACTCCAAGTCTTTCTGAATGCGACGGCGAGGCGGATAACCCATTCACTCCTCCACGTTGATCACGAAATCACCCCACTGGATGACATCGCCTGCGCGCAGCAAGGAATGAGCGAGCTGGAACGGCTCGGCGAGCTGATACCCCCACACCCTAGACTGCAGCTGGACGTCGCACCACTCTGCGCTGCCGCCGCGCGAGACGATGACGAGCTCGACGTCGGCAGCCGTATAACTGCCCTGGCGGTTGGTCATGAAGTTGACGCGCGCCGAGGCGAGCGTCAGCCGCGTGTTGTCTAGCAGCCTGATATAGCCGACCGCGCGCCCCGTCACGATGGAGATGCCGAGCGCGCGGACGATGTCGCGTCTGTTGATCGCAATGCTGCGCATGGGATGCCAGCCCTCGGGCTCGAAGCAGCGGTTGCCGGTTGAACGCAGCGTGCTCACGCACTTATAGTCATGATGAATTGACCCCACCGGATCATATCGCCTGATTTGAGGTAGGGACTGGAGAGCTTCACGTCTTCGCCAATTTTGAAACCCCAGGCGCGCGTGCGTAGATGCAAGTAGCACCAGTCTGCAACGCCTGTGCCGAGCACGGGCGTCTCGAAGCACTCCGCCACGTACGTGCCATGCCTTGTGGCTATCAATTCAACTGGACTTAGTGCGAGCACCGTCGGAACCGGCCCTATGCCAACTATAGAGACAGTTGCGGGCACGCGACCGGTGACAATTGCAGCGCCGACTTCCTTAATGAATTGAGGACGCGTTATCTCGAAGCGGTTGGCGTCCATCACGCCGTCGATGCGCTTGTGAAAGCTGCGCGTCTCTTTCCACACATTCGCGGCGGCGTTGGTATCGAAGTTGTCTAACGTGAGAAGCCACGGCTCACCTAGCGGCTGCGGCTCAATGATCGACATTGAGTAGCTCCTGCTGCGCTGGCTCCTCAACCTGCAGACTGAGGTGCGCACCGACGCCCGCCGACGTTTTCAGCCACGCGCGCACGACGTACTCCTTGCCGCCGACGCGCAGCTTGCCGCGATGCGTAGCCTCTTCACGACTCTGCCGATCAGCGTTAGGGTACAGATAGCCGCAGTTGTCTATGTCGCGTGCCATGAGCTCATCGGGCTTCTTGTCAGGCACGCTTTTCTCTCGGGTAGAGATCGGGTCGCAGCACGTGTCGGCTGACGCCTGTGAGCGCTTCCACGCGCAATACTTTGTTCGCCGGGCACCCGCGATCGCGCCACGCTTCGACCGCCTGTCTGGAGACGCCCAGCTCTTTCGCGAGCCTACGGCTGCCCCCACCCTGTTTGATTGCACGACTGACTGGCGACATGGGCCGCGACTCTACGCCCGGCAACGTGAGGTTGCAATACCGTGACTCCGGCGTATGATGTGCAACCCCAAGTTGCGAGGATCACGTCATGGCAGAGCCACGCCTTTATCTCGTCAGAATCGACCAGCCCGCGACATTTCTGGTGCGCGCGTACTCACGCGGCGGCGCGCGCCGCTACGCCGCGCAGAAGGCTGTGACTGCGATAGCGCCAACCCAGGAGCAACTCATCGAGTGCGGCGTCCTGCAGATTCCAGTGATAGACGCGACGCTGCCGACAACGGATGACGACTCATGAGCACCGACGTCATCGTTCCGTTTTCACAAATCGAGCGCATGGCGGCGGCAGTCGCCAAGTCGGGTCTGTTCGGCATGAAGACGCCTGATCAGGCGCTCGCGCTCATGCTGCAGGCGCAGGCCGAGGGTTATCACCCCGCGCTCGCCGCGCGCGACTTTCACATCATTCAAGGCCGACCCGCGTTGAAAGCGGACACCATGCTCGCGCGCTTCCAGGCGGCTGGCGGTAAGGTTGAGTGGCTCGAATACACCGACAACAAGGTTGTCGGAAAATTCTCGCACCCACAGGCGGGGACCGTGACGGTCGACTGGGACATGGCACGCGCAGCGCGCGTCACCTACTACGACAAGGACTCGGGAAAGCAGGTGCCACTCACACAGAAGGACGTGTGGCGGCAGTACGGTCGCGCGATGCTTCGCGCTCGCGTCATTTCCGAGGGCGTGCGCACGTGTTTTCCTGGTGTTGCCGTGGGCGTGTACACCGTCGAAGAGGCACATGACATCTTGCCGGAAAAGGACGTCACGCCGGAGCGCCCGCGTCTCGCTGCGGCGGTCATGCAAGCCACGCGTGCAAAGTGGGAACATCTCGAAGGCTGGGTCGCCGTGATAAACGCGGCCCCCGATCTCAAGGAACTGCGCAAGGTATTCGGCGAAGCCTACGAGCAGGCGGTCGCCGCGCGCGACGGCGACGCCGTCTTGGAACTCAACGACGCATACGGTCAACGAAAACTGGCGCTAGAAGCGCCTCAGGAGAAGGTCACGTGAGTATCAGAGTTATCGAAGCTCTTGGCGTGCTCGGCAAGCAGGTATGCGATCCCGTCACGGCCATCGCGGGCACCGTAGTCTCAGTCAGCTTTGATCTGGACGGCTCGATTGGAGCACTCGTCACGCCCAAGGCTGGTGCGGACAACAAGTATCCGGAGCGCAACTGGATTCCAATTGAGCGCCTCGACATAGGCGGTCGAGTGGTGTCGCCACCAGAGTTCGAGATGTAGCGATGAGCTGCGTTGCCATCGGCATCTCGTGCTACGCGCTGGGCTTCGCCGTCGCCTCGCTGCTCGCCTTCATAGTATTTGGTAGGAGATCATGAAGCTCTACGTCATAGGTGGTAAGAGCGGGCCGATTAAAATTGGCATCTCACAGTCCCTCACCTTGAGACTGAAGCAGCTTCAGACCGCCAGTCCAGTTAGGCTCTCAGTGTTATTCGCGATTGATGTTCCCGACGAAGCAGCGAGACAAGTGGAGGGGCACATTCACTCGACCCTGCGGATGTGGCTAGTGAACGGCGAGTGGTTCTCGTGCTCGGCAGACATGGCGATTGAGGAGATCATTAATAGTACGAAGTCGGTACGACCTACGATGCAAGCGATGTGCGATTACTATAATGCTCTCATCGCACAAGGTGTGGAGCGTTGGGATGCCGTCGATCTGACGTACAGATGGGAGAGAGCAGCGACACATAAGGGCATTGGCAAATGAAGCTATACGAAATCACCAAGCAGTTTGCTGAACTCAACACGCTCGCCGAGCAGGACGATCTATCAGACGAGATGATCGCCGACACGCTAGAAGGATTGCGCGGCGACTTTACCAGCAAGTCGGTCTCAGTCGGCAAGCTCATCAAGAATCTGGAGGCAGACGCACAGGCGATCGACGAGGCTGCGGCGACCATGCTGAACAGGGCGCAGCGCGTACGCAATCGCGCGGATCGCGTGCGCGCGTACCTGCTCTTCAATATGCAATCGGCTAGCATCACGCGCATCGAGTCGCCGTGGTTCGTGCTCGCCGTGCGCAAGAATCCGGAAGCCGTAGTGATCATGGAGGGCGCGCAGATACCTGACGAGTACATGGTGCAGCCGCCAGCGCCGCCGCCGCACGCCGATAAGAAGAAGTTGAAAGAGGCACTTCACGCCGGGGTGCATATTGACCGCGTGTATCTCGACCAGGGCGAGCGCCTGGACATCAAGTTATGAGTGAGGCGCGGCGCGTAAGTCACTGCCGATCCTGCGGCGCGGATATAGTTTGGCTGCCTACGGCGTCAGGTAAGTCGATGCCTGTTGACGCGTCGACTGTCGACGACGAAGACGAGCACTACGAACACAGCAAACACGTGAGCCACTTCGCCACGTGCCCGAGTGCTGACTGGTGGAGAAAACCATGAGATTGCCGCAGCTATGAGCGACTGCATCATTCAGCTGGCGCTGATTTGTCTGTTCGACCCGGCGAACGTGTCGCTTACCGGGGAGGCTCTCTGGAAGGTGGACGGCGACTATGACTTCTATTACGCCGGGGAAGTATACGACGGCTGGCATGGCTCGCTGAAGTTGGCAGTTGACGTGCCGGTGACGCCGACCTTCACGATGCACTACGGCTTCGAGCATCGTAGTTACCTGAGTGCTGGCGATCGCGGATATGAAACCGCGAACGTTGGCTTCACATGGAGACCGTGGGCGCGACAATGAAATGGGCACGCATCAATCGCAATAGCTTGGCGCAGTTCATGAAGACACGTCTGCGCTACGTGCACGTGAGCGCGCCGCTTGTCATTGTGCAGGTCCCAGGCACGGCGATGTTTAGAACAGTCCCTAAACGCCCAGGTATCACGTACAGGCGAAGCGCGAAAGTATGGCCGACCCGATCGCCCGTGTGATTGAGCTCAACATGCGCCGCTTGCTGCGCGATGTGGCCCAACGCGCAGTCGTCATTCACCCCGCGTGGCTCGCGCGCGTCGGGGTGGGTGACGTCGTGGCATGGGCAACTGAGCGCGGTATGGTGCTCAGCACGAGGCGACAACTCAGCGGGAGGGCGATATGCGTAGCTCACAAAACACTTGGCGACTGATCACCGAAGAGGCAAGGCGCATGCTAGCCAAGGTCTTCGTGTTGCCGTTGTCGAAAGGGTTTCAGATTGGGCCGACTCAGGACGAGCAGGCGCGTGCGTGGCGGGAGTTTAAGGAAGAGTTGGGACGTGAAGCGGAGAGACGAGAGCGCGAGAAGAGAGCCATCAGCCGTGAGTGAGATACAAGCGTACCCGCTGGCATGGCCTGCCGGTTGGCGGCGTACTCCGGTTCATCGAAGAGTGCGCGCAAAGTTCGGCACTAAGGAGCGGCGCTACGGGTCGTCAAATAGTGACGGCACGCGCAGCACGTGGCGGGACTCGAAGCAACTGACCGTACCGCAGGCTTGTGATCGAGTGCTTAAGGAACTTCAGACGTTCGGTGCCAACGAGGCGAACGTGGTGATCTCCACCAACGTGCGTCCTACACTTTCCGGACTGCCGCGCGGCAACGAGCGGAGTCCTGATGACCCAGGCGTGGCGATCTACTGGATACGAAGAGGCGAGAAGCAGAGATGCATGGCTACCGACCGCTATGATCGCGTGGCAGACAATCTGGCGGCTCTAGCTGCGACGCTTTCCGCCATGCGAGCGATCGAGCGTCACGGCGGCGCAGAAATTCTCGACCGCGCGTTCACTGGCTTCCAAGCGCTGCCAGCGCCGGAGCAGTGGTGGCAGGTACTCGGTGTCGCCTACGGCGCGACGCACGAGGAGATCGAGCAGGCGTACAAGCGCCTCGCCATGGAGCATCACCCTGATCGTGGCGGCGATTCAGACAAGATGGCCCGCATCAATGCAGCGCGCGATCTAGCGCTGATGACGTGAGCTTCAATCAGCGTTGATCCACGCGGCGAGTGCGTGCTGATCAGCGCTGCATTTCGCGTACGCCACCATGTTTGCCACCCAGCAGCCCTGAATCAAGGCGAGTTGGTCTTCGAGTTCCAGATTGGCTGCCTCCTCGCGCACCTTGCAGGTGAGCGGGCACAACGCCATGGACTCAATCGGCTTCGCGCGGGACGGCGCGATCGGCGGCGCTGGCGGAGTCGTTGAACACGCTGAACACATCAGCACCGATGCGAGGATCAGGGCAAGTCTCTCCATTGGGCATCACCTTGTCGCGGTAGACGATTCGTGTGACCACGCGTGCCTGGACGTCGGCGAGCTCCATGGCTGCCGTATTGGCGCGCGTGGTGAGCGCAGCGCGTTCCTTTTCCCACATGCGCTGCTTGATGTCGTGGTCGACGATCGCGCGCTCCTGGGCCACGCGTGCGTCCTCTGTGGCGTCTTTCAGCGAGGCGTCCCAGCGCCAGCCCTGGACTTGCCATGCGAGAAAGCCGCCAGCGACGAGTGCGGCAGCGCCGACGATGACGTGTGATTGAAACGGAATGGGCATGGCTATCACCTATGACTTGGTTCCCAGGAGTTCTGCTTCGAGCTTCTCGATGATCTTCACGGTGAACGCGATCTCGTCGAGATCGTCAGGCGTCGGCTTGGCCTTGGAACGCAGGCGCTTCAGTTTCTCCCGGTAGAGTTCGAGCATGAGCGCGCGATCGCCTTGCTGTTGCTGCGCGGTCATCTGACCCGCCTCGGCGCGGTCGATGTAGAAGCGATCGACGCCCACCACGGCCAGCACAACGGTGACGCATACACTCGGCACGCCGAGAATCCATTTCCAATCCACGGACTATTTCCTCACGCAGGTGTCTAGCACCTTGCGCTCGCGGTCTCGCACCTCATCCTGACTAACGCACGGCGCCGCCGCTGCAACTGGCTCCACTCGCGTGGACGCGCCCTCTCCGGAAGGCGCGTTAGCATTTTCAGCCGCAACGCGCGGCGCCGCCGCCACACATTTCTCCACGCTCCCGTGAAACTTGATCGCGGAGTCGAGCATGCAGAGCAGCGCTCTGCCCGTATACGCATCGCCTGACAAGAAGAACTCGCGCGCGTCCATGCGCAGCGTGCACTGTGAGTCGAGCTTCGCGCTGCCACCGCTGACAGCGAAGCCGGGCACAGCAGCACCTCCGCTGATTCCCACGTAGCACGTCGCAGTCGTGTTTGCGTTAGGCGGGTAGACGTTCGCCACGTTCTTCAACGTGACGTGGTCTGGATGCGTGTCACTGACGACCACCGATGAGACGCTGTCACTAAGCGCGTCTGCGCTCGACGTCGATTGCGATGATGCCACTGCATGTGGATCGCTCGGCTTGTCGGTCGCGAAGACGAGACCAGGGAACACTATCAGTGCCAGTAGCAATTTCATGGTGCCGCCTTGCGTGATGACGTTGCTGTTCATTTGGCCGCGCAGGTACGTGGCGACCGCGATGAAGCCGAGGTGGAACTTCAGCGTGTCTTCGGGGATGAGTCCTGAAACGCTGGCGAGTGCGGCATCCATACCGATTGCGACTCCCAGCAGGCGCGTGCCGTGACTCTTCCAAACGCCCCACATCCACTTGAGTGGCTTCATCTGCGTCGCTCCTGTTCAAGTTTATCTAGACGGCGCAGCACGTTCTGCTGGCGTTCGTCTACGAGTGTCAGCTGCGTGTCTTGCCGTTGCATATCGTGAGTAATGCTCGACATCTGGTCGAGAAGAGCGCGGAGATAGATCACGGAGAGTCCGCCGAGCGCGCCAACGACAATTGCCCACGCCCAGAATGCAGTGGCGAGTCGCTGCGACATCTTGATCAGGGCCACTCGATCCTTGACTCCGTTTTCATCGAGTGCGTCAGGCACATCTGGCGTCAATTTCATACCTCGTGTCGCCACTGAAAGTGAGGAAACTCCTTGAACTTGATCCAGCGCCCAGCCCATTCGAGACCAGCGGCCTCGCCGAGTACGCCTACGCGCTGCCAGAGTTCCAGGTCATCGGTGTCGTCGTCGCTCGTGTCGTTGTCCATGCCATCGCCGCCCGTCGTCCACACCGGCTTCCCGTAGCGCAGCACGACGAGATCGTAGGCGAGTGACGCGGGCAGCTCGCCCAGCGTTTTATTGTGCATGCTCTCGCCAGGCTTCGCGTTAGTCACGCGCAATCCCATGCGGTGCTTGTCGCATGTGCCGAGCTCGTTCAACTTACCGCCGCACGAACATCGCTTGCCTGGGACCGTCCGCCCGACCGCGTACAGGTCTGCCTGCTCGGCGTTGCTCCGCCACGTGCACGTCACCAGCACTGACAAGCCGTTCGCCTGACACGCGTCGAGATGCGCGCGCGCCGCTGGCTGCATGACTGCGTGGAGATCGCCTAGCTTGGTGCTCGCCATTTTTATAGATCGCCTGATAGATACCAGTTGCCACCGCGAGCCTCAGCGTACGCGCGAGCGTAGCGCCCTGACACCGCGCGGTTGCCAGAGGTATTCGGTGGTGAGAGTAGCGAGCCGCTCGCTGCTGAGATCGTTAGAAGCCCAGTATTGACCTGGTGGAAGAACACTCGCGCGCCTTCCAGAGTGTGCGCTCCGTTTGGGATCGTGAGCGTGCCAGCTGAGGCTGAGTCATAGACAACCTCGTTCATCAGGTCGAAGAGAGAGAGCGTGGACGTGCCGGTGTAGGTGCGGCGGCGCTGCTGTCCGTTGTTGCCTGGAGTAGCGTCGAGCAGATCAATCTCGATCGTCCCGCCTGTGACGGCACCATTCATCAGTGCTTCGACAGAAATCCACGGCAGGTCCCCGCCACCATATCCTGATTGCGGCACGACGAGTGACACTGCCGCCATCTCCTGCCACTCGTCGACCGTGGCAGCGTTGAGCTCAGCGGTGAGGAGAGCGATGCCTCCCACCTGGGAGAATGCGTCGGTATTCGACCACGTTAGATTGGCAGCTGGCTCGCGAGCGTGTCGAATGAGCGTGGCGATGACCGCGCCCCCGGTTCCCGTGATGGTGCCCGTGCGACGCCATCGCATCGTAACCGTATATACCTCGCCATTGACCGCCTGCTGCGCGGGAATGCGGCGCGATACAAGCTGCTTCTGATTGCTGTCGCCAGTCATGCTGGCGCGTCCCGCAACGTTTCCGCCGGTCAGAGAGATCGACGGCGCTGAGCCACCATTGGTGAATGTGTACCAGTAGAATTGGTCAGTGGAGAACGAGAACTCGGCGTCTGGAGCGAGGCGCTTCTTCAGACTGTTGTCTGAATCGTCCGGTGAAGTCAGCCGCTCGACGCGTATGTAGTCGCACTGCTGCGTCCCATTGCCGCCGTTGTAATTCAGGATCAGCAGGGGGCGGAAGAACCGCACTCCGGTATACAGCGGCGTCGGCGCGTCGATATGCGGAGCAACGCCGAAGCCGCTGGTAGCGTGCCCTCGGAAGTAACCCACCGCCGTGACCCAGGTATCGAGCGCAACGCCACTCAGATCGAGTCCACGAATGCAATTGTAATGCTGGCTGGTAGGTGAGTCAGAGCCGGACTCGTTGATGTACGTGGTGCCGTTAGCCGCCACACCTGAGACACCCACCCAGCACAGCTGCGTGCCAGCGCCACCACTGCCGGCAGCGGTCCGACGCACGCGAGCCTCGATACGGTACAGCGTGTTTGCGTCATACGGCAGATTGGCTCGCGACTGAATCCAGAACTGGCCCCCAGCAGCCTGAATTACGCGACCACTGAACTCACCATCGGTGGGATAGGTAATTGTAAATCCCGAACCACTGATGAGCTCGTACGCGGACGCCCAATCCTGATGCTCGAAGGTATCGAGGAACACAGCCGATGGACTTTCAAGACTGATGCCTCCGACGCCAGACGTTGCACCTGACGGGAACCATTCAGAGACAACCGTCAAGTTGTTGAGCCCTACACGACGCACGCGACTCCAGAAGTAGCGCACGGACAGCGGCGGCACTTCGATCTTAAACTCGGCCTGCCTGCCTTCTCCGATCTTCACTGAGTTTGCGCGGTTGTTATCTATGCTCGCGAACACTTCGACGATGTCGAAGGTATCGAAGTCAGGCAACGTCACGCGGACTGCGATGAAGCCAGCGCCACCCGTCGCGACGAGCGCAGTTGGAGCTGGTGGCTTAGTGCTCGCGTCAGGAGTCGCGGTCTGCGGCGCTGGGATGTACTGAATGCGGTGCGCCGCATTCGACATATCCAGCGCGCTGATGTACGCCTCGTCGAGGTAGCCCGCGTATGGGCGCTGATCAAACGTCTGCTGCGGCTGATGGCGTTCACGCATGCCCATGGGGTTGCCTTGAATCGGCACCGTGCCTGTTGCTCCCGTGAACCTGCCGCCTACGTCTGGCAGGGACAGAGCGCCGCCGTCGAGCCCTATAAACAAACCGCCTGGGCAACCAGCGCCTCCGGAACCGGGGTAGGAATCCGCGAAGCTCAGAGACGTCGCCGCCGATGAGTTGCCAGACAAGTTGATCGAGCCACTCGCACCAAAGGATAGACCACGGCAAATGATGGCGATGCCGGCACCAGAGTCGGCCCCCGTGCCGCCATTCGCGGCGACACCGTTGGTGACGTTGATGACTTTCTCGCCTGGGCCACCAGACGTGCCGCGCAAATCGGAGGGCAGACCGACGAGCGTGTTGCCTACCACGCTTAGCTCTAGGAACGGGAAGCTCGCGTACTGTCCCTGCGTGAGCCGTGCGGGCCGCGTCTCCAGTAGAAACGGCGTCCCGCGTACGCTCGGCCACCACTTCACGCCGTCCATGCCGCGTGCGTTGCCGAGGAAGCCAGGCGTCCCCATGACGGCTGAATTGATGCTGGAGTTATCGGCGACGCCAGTCTTACCCCTTCCCACGCCATCGATGTCGCCGTTGACAGTGACGAAGCCGCGCACGCGAAGCTGCACGTTTAAGTTGCTCGTCAGGATCGTGCTCGATCCGATCTCAAGATCGCCAAGGTGATAGTAGATCGCCGCGCTGTTGTTTAGATCGGCATTGCCAGCCAGGTTGAACGTTCCCGGCTGAGTCACGTTTCCGATCATCGTCACGACAGTCGACAGTGCGACGCCTGAACTATTGTAGAAGGCGTCTGGCAGCGCTGTGGTGTTCGTCGTTGGAGACTCGACGCTCGCGCGCGCCGTGCTGCCGAAGAGTTCCAGCGTCACCCTGCCCGTGCGAAAGTTGCACGCCGTGTGCTGCACCTCGAAGGCTCGCTGAATGAACGTCAGACTTCCTGCGTAGTCGCGCACGCTAAGAAGCCTGAGCAGAACGATATCGCCTATCTCAATAGGGTTGAAGCTCGGCAGCGCTGAAATGGTTATGCGCTCTGGCGGCTCGGCGTAGCGATCGCGAAACGCGTCTAGACGTTTTCGGATGACGCTGTCTGTGTGCCGTGATCCGTGGACGCCTTTGAACGACATCACCTTGAGCTTCGACGCGCGGTGCGCTCCGACAGACTGCTGGTCGATGAAGGCCGAGCGTCGCTTAAACTCTTGGCCGTCCCAGCTCCAATCGACCACGAAGTTGTTGATCATGCCGTCGAGATCGTGCTGTAGCTCGCCGATCTCTGTGACTCTGTCGTCATCGATGGTGACGACATGAGCGGCGTCTGAGAGCACTTGGTTCATTCGCTTGAGGCCGATGTCGCCATCCGAGTAGATGACTTGATACACGCCGGTCGGTTGGAATATCTCGGACTCGAGGAATTTCTTCCCGTCGATCTTCTTGAGGTCTTGAAACCTGAGAATGAATCCAGCAGCGTCGTCCGCCGTTGTCCATAGATCGGTCATCGCGGCGAAGTCGGCGTCGCGCACCAGAGCGGCGTCGATGCCTAAGTTCCAATGCGATGGCAGGACGTTCGCGCTGCCGTAGAGTGTGCCGGTCATGACGGCTAACGCCATCTTCAGCGCTGGTAGCTCCAAGTAGATTACCTCCTCAACCTTCGGTCTGCGTTCTGCCTCGGCGGCTGGATCGACCTCGTGTGCTACTGCTTTCGTGTTCAGCGCGCCGCGCGTGCATCCCGTGAACGAGTCAGAGGTCGTTCCTGTTGCGCGAATGATCTCCTTGTCGATGCGAATGTAGAGCACTGTCGCACTCGGAGCATCCGACCAGCTCGTGCCGTGAACGATGGTTGAGAACCCCGTGGTGAGATACACCGGCACAGTTGTCGCCGTCGCCGTGATCGAGTCGCGCAGCGTCGTAGTCTTCGGCTCGAAGATATCCTTCTTCTGCTCGCGCGTGATGTCGTTGCACGACACGCGGTAGATGCCCTTGTCGTAGGACACCGACTTTATTACCTGCGTCTGGAATAGCACGAAGCCTGTGAAATCCAGACCCTCATATCCGACGAAAAAGCGCGCCGTGCGCAGACGCACTCCCTCGTTGTCGGTCTGCAGGTTGTTGCGGACGTAGTTGGTGAACGCGCTGTCCTTGTCGATCACCGCGAACGTAAGCGTGCCAATCTCCGATCGTCCCTCGTCTGGTCTGATGCGCTGCGAAATCGCGTCGGGCTCCTGCAGCACGCCATCGATGACGATGCCCGGCACGGACGTGATCCCCGTGTGGCTCGTCAGATAAAGTGATTCCGTCTCGTACTCGATGGACAGCACGAAGCGCGGAGACTTCGACGCCGCCTGATTCAGTACGGCGAACTGTCCTGGATCGATTCTCATGTTAGTTCGATCACCGTGATGCGCACTTGGAAGAGATCGAGCGCAGCACTGCCGACGCGCATGAATGGCGTCTCCGTGTAGCTCGTGTCTATGCGTTTCACCGCGATGGCCTGAGCAAACTGCCCGTAAATGTCGACGTTGAAACTCTCACCGCCATCCGTGGATTCGAGAAACTCACGCAAGACTGGCATGTCTTTGCCGCGCACGGGCGCGAAGACAAGCTGCCACGTGACGTCGCGACGGTGGTAGAGCACTTCCATGGCGCCACCGTTCGCCTGTACGACGTCCTTCTCCACCTTGGTGCTGCGCTCCGTGCCATCGTCGACGATGTCGATGTCGAGCGCGTACAACTCGTTCATCACGTGGCCCTGGGCTAGCCCGCGTTTTGCGACGTATTGAATGGTTGCCATTAGCGCGTCGTCACCGTCTGCTGCGCCTGCAGACTGTTGGGTCCAAAAATGATCACGTCGCGATCGTCTGTCGCTTCACGTATGGCGGCGAGCAACTCGTCGATGATGCGCTGGTCCCAGCCTACGTTGCCCGAGATGATGACTTGCACGGCGCGCTGAGACGTTGCGCCGAAGGCTGGCTGATCGCCGCTCTGCGTGAAGATTGGATTGTGCGGACTGCCGAGCGGCAGCCCGCCGCCCGCGCCTGACGTTACGTTGCGCGCCTCCTGAAAGCCGGTGGCGGCGATCAGTGCGGCGTTCGCAAACCCCCACGCCTTCACTGCTGCAGCGCGTGCCACAGCGGTGTAGGGATCGCCAGTCGTCAGCTGCAGGTTCGCGCCAGCGAGCGCATACATGATTGCCTGCGCAACCTGCTGGCCGCGATTGATTGCGATGAGCGCGATAGCCGCCGTCTTGCTGCGCACGGCGAGTGCTCGCAGCAGTCCCATTGCCGAGTTGAACGTGTTCTCACGCGCGTCCTGGGAGACTTGCTCAGCGGCTAGACTCGCCTCCATGCGCTGCGTTTCCGCTTCGATGCTGAGCGCGAGGCGCTTCTTCTGTTCCTCTGCAATGGTGTCCGTGATCTGCGCCTCAAGACTCTTCGTCAGTTCGAGCTTCGCCTCGAAGGCAAACTGCATCTGCGCGATCTCATCATTCAAGCGCTGAGCTGCAGCCTGCTCGGCGAGCAGGCGTGCGGATTCGATCTGCGCGTCAAGAGCAAGCTGCTGCTGCTTGCCTATCTCGTCTCGCGCCTTCTGTTCCGCGGCGTCCTTTGACTTCGAGATGCTCGTCTGTATGCGCTCGATCGCCTGAGCAATGCTCTCTATCCGGTCGAGTGCATTCTTGGCGCGCTCTAGGTTCTCCTCGAACGACGCTTTAAATGCTTCGCTGACATCACCGAAGGTGAGCGCCTGCAGCACGCGCGCGTTGGCAGCCGCGAGTCCGAAGAATGCCGCCTCTAGTGTTCGCGCACCGTTGGCGAGCGCCGCGAACACAGCCACGCCAGCGATGACTAGATTGTTGAGAGTGCTCTGCAGCTCCTCGGCACTGCTTCCGCCTTCCTTGATGCTCTCCACAAACGAGTCGATGAACGGCGCGACCGCGATGGCGATGCGCTGACCGAAGACGGTGGCGGAGTCGGCGAGATCATCCATTGAACGCCGCGCGCTCTCTATCTGCGCAACCTCGACGCGCGACAATGCCAGGCCGAGCGCCTCGACGTCACGCGTCGCCTGCTCGATCGCTGGCCTGCCCTCGCGAATCAAGTTGAACGCCTCTTGAGCGCTGCGTCCGAAGAGTCCCTGGGCGGCGGCGAACTGTGCGCTTCGACTGTTGAGCTGTCCGATCGCGTCGCTGTACCTGAGAAAGAGTTCGTCAGGGGAGAGTGTCTGCAGCTCGCGAATGTTGAGGCCGAGTTCCTGAATGAACTTGAGCGCGTCCCCGCGTCCCGCAGCGGCCTCGCCGAGGCGGCGCTGCGAATCAGTCAGCGTCTTGTTGAGCGCCTCCTGAGATATGCCTGCATCCTCTGCGGCTTCCTGAAATGCGCGTAACCGTTCAGTTGTTAGGCCGAGCTTGTCAGACATCTTTCCGAGTTCGTCGGCGAGCTGTGCAGCATTGCGAACGAAGTTGATGGCGAATCCCACGGAGAGAATGCCGCCGAGTGCGCGTGCCGCCGCTCCCAGTTGACTGAACCCGGACTCGACCTTCTTGAGTGAGTTCTGGAATTGGGTGAGCTGAGTCCGCGCGCGTGCTGCATCGACTGCGAAGTCAACAGTGACGGTGCCAGCGGAGACAACAGCCATTTAAGGTTTCTTCCTCGTGCGGTCGAGTTCGTCGCGCTCTGCGCGCTGACGCGGTGATAGTTTAGAGATTCGCTTGCGCAACGGAATGAAGTCAGACGGCTTTAATAGCTTGGTGTTTTTCGCGCGCGGGGCTAGGTTGGCAAGCGTCGCGCAAATCGTGTAGGCCCCCCATTGGTCCTGATCGTATCCGACTGGCTCGCGCTGCGTGAAAGCAATCCACTGCGTGAACTCAGCCGACGACATGCGCGTCTGCAGCTCATCAACCGTTGCCCCCATCCGTAAAGCGAGCCGGTGCCAGAGCACGAGCTCCGGATCGCTGTCTAGTTTTTTTCGGATTCCTGGGCGGCGTCCTTGCTCAGCCCTGACTTCTGCAGGACGAGCGCCGATGCCTTGCTGACGATCTCCGGGTCCCAGTCCATGACCACCAGTAGTGCCTCACCGTTCGCGTACACAGGCGTACCGTCTTCGTTCGACCAGCATGTCGCGACGAGCCGGTGCTCAGCTGTCGACGGGTCGAAGCCCGCCGCCTTGAACTGCGAGAAGTATTCCGAGCGCTCCTTCCCGGTGAGTCCGCGCAGGTGCAAGACGCCGACCGGCGTGTCGAGCGCTGCCGTAGAGCGCAGCGCCCTGAGCTTCTCGCCGATTTCCTGACCGCTCACGGTGTCACCGTGATCGCGCCGTCCACCGCCAGGGTGAACGCTGCAACGTGTTCCTTCGCATCGCCGGTGGCGTCGAAGGCTTCCTCATCCCACTTCGATACGAAGGCGACGAAGTCGAGCTGCCGCGCATTGGTGTCGGGATACGTCAGTCGCCAGTTGCGCTTCTGCCCGCCCGCCACCGTTGAGTCGTTGTAGATGTTCTGATGCGGCGTCAACGTCCAGTCTATTGCCAGCGAGCTGTCGACCAGGCGGTCGCCGAGCTTGCCGCCAACTGATCGTTTGGCCGTGTCGTTGAGAATGGAGAACGTGCCGACGCTGGTCTCGTTCGACGGCGGCTTGATGATCTCGACGAGTGGGACTTCTGTGAATGTATCGGCTCCCGGCGCGGGCAAAGGCGTTGCTGTGCTCGTGCCGATCCAGAGTTTTGCTCCAACGCTTTGCCCATAGTAGGCCATGGATCACTCCTCAGTAGAGATTGGGAAAGGTTACGCCGACGTGCCAAGCAGCACGACTTCGTATACCACCGACGTGCTGCCTGCATCGTTGGTGAACGTGAGTAAATCTGCCGTACCACCGGCTACGACGATGCCGACGGCATCGTTGCACGCGAGCAGGAAGAAGCCGCCGGGTCGTACGGCGAGTCCATCGCTCGCCGCTAGAAACAGCGGCACGCCATTCGCCGCCGGGCGAATCACGTTTACGTTGTTGATGTTCGCGGCAGACGCGACGACGAGAATCGCCTTCAGCCTGATAAAGTTCACCGCCGCAAAGGCACCGGTCAGTGCACCGTTGAAGTCGAGGTTTTCAGTCGCACTCGCCGTGAGCGTGCGCTGATCGCTGAACAAGAGATCGACTTGTCCGAGTCCCGTGCCGCTGGTGTAGACGAGCGCGCGCGCGATGTTCGTTGCCGACTCGCGCGTGGCGAGGTCAATCGCCGACGACTCCGTCGCCTGGAATACTACTTTAATTGAGCTTGAGAGTGGCATGTCGATTCCTCAGTTGAGCTTGTCTGGTGTTGCCTCAGTCGTCGAGTACGGAATCAGGTAGATCATGCGCATGACGCCTATCGGAACGTCAGCGTCGTCTAGCGTCTGCGTTGTCGTCGCTTGCAATTGCGTGGACAGTTGATGCTCGTCGAGCACGAAGTCTTGAGACATCGCGACCTCTATCTCCAGCGCGCAGGTGTCGAGCACGTCTTCGACCTCTGCGTCTTGGAGTGCGTGCACCTCGATGAATACGCTCACCTCGCGATGCAATCTGACAGGCGTCGCCAGGGTGAGGCTGGTGACTGTTTCCTCTGGCGTGTACACGCTGATGGACGGCAGCTTCTCCCGTGTCAGCGGGAAGGAGCGCGAGGGGAACACGTTGTCGCCAGTCGACGCCAGCCCGGTGAGCTTGGCGGCGACCAGTTTGCGAATACGGGCGCGGGCGTGTTGCAGTGCCATCTCAGCTCCGCATTATGATTCGGGACATGCCCGTGCCGTCCTGCGTAAGGTACTTCACCGTGTATCGCTCGCCTGCCGCGTTTGACATCACCGCGCCCTCCTCGATGCGACGCGAGACGACGTCCGACGTCCTGCACGTCAGCACGGGCTGCGTGAGCAGCACACCAGCCCTGGACGTGTTGAGATCGGACTGCAGCTCGACAGGTTGATTGTCGAAGATCGCCCAGAGTGATCCATTGGCTGTAGACCATTCGCTGCCGAAGGCGGTTAGATACCCCAGGCGATCCTCTTCGCTTTCGATCATCAGATGTATTTCTTCTTTCCGCGAAACGTCACGCCGACAACCGCTGGCCCAGTCGCGATTGTCCCGACGTACCGCAGAAACGGTTTTGTGATCCTGCCGAGTGGCACGAGAATCGTCTGCGTCAGCGGATCGTTCGCCGTGGTGACCTGCGGGAACGTCTGACCCGACAATGCGACTGGATTCGCCATGCCAGCGTCATCGCACTCCTGCAGCGCGCCATCAATCGTGCCCGCTGTCACCACGCCAACCGTCTGCGTGACTTCCAGAAAGCCTTCGTACGGCGTGATGTCGATTGCGGCGGCGCTCGTGGCAGCCGCAGTGTTGGCCGCTGCGTTGACTACGAGCAGCACCTCATAGGTTGCGCCTTCGTTGCTGAGTCCCATGTCACTTGCCTCCGCCTGCTGTCAGCGCTTCGGCGGTCTTCGTGGTCATCGGACCACGGCTCACCGCTGCTGACTCATCCACGTATTCCGCCTTGCCCATCGCCACGAGCTCGCGGGCGAAGCGGTCCTCCACGTCGAGAAGGTCTCCCTTCACTCTCGGCGTCTTGCCGATGAACACTCCTCGAACAAGTTTCACTTTCATGTCATGCGCTCCTCTTGGAAAAGGCGGGCGGCTCACAACCGCCCGCTGTTGTTGTCGATGATCTCTCAGGTTACGTTCGTCGACGCCGAGAACGCGCCCGGATACCTGAGACCGACGTCGCAGGTATACCAGCCACGAATCGAGGTGAGGCCGCGCGTGAAGTCCGAGAACGGATTCATCATGAGCTCCAGCACGCCCCACTCGGCCAGCACGATCGTCGGCCAGCTGCCGAAGATCATCGAGCCACTCGCGAGGTTGCCGGTCGCCAGCGCCGGATAACCCGTCGCTGCGTTCTGGCCGTCGATGACGCCTTCCTCCAGCCTGCCGATCCAGACCGGCGAGTAGGTGTTGGCCGCGATCATCGTCGCCTTCATGTCCGCTGCGATCACGAAGGTCGTGACATACGCAGCGCCACCCAGGCGCAGACCGTTCGCCGTTCCAACGTCACTCTGGAATTCCAGAATGCCGGGATACGCCAGCGACGTGCCGGTGACTGCACCGATGCCGGACGTGCCGATGATGCCCTGCGGCTGCGGGGCACCAGTGCCGCGCAGAATCGCCACGTCGATGCCCGTGCCAATGTCGTCAGCGATGCTGCGCATGACCAGCGCGTCGACGCTCGGGTCACTCTGCTGCACGAGCTGATGACTGATCTCCGTGAGTGCCGCGACGTTCTTCGGCACCAAGCTGAGCTGACCGATCGTCGGCTGGCTCTCAGTGATCTGCGTGTTCTCGTCGGCGAGCCAGAACACGTTCCCGCCTGCAGTCATGCGCGGGATGGTGACGTTGCCCTTGAGTCCGCTGAGTCGCGTCGCTCCCAGGCGCAGCGCAACGGAAGAGTTGCGCAAGAGATCGATGAACGATCCCGACAGATTGTCTGTACTCACCAGGAATTGCGATCCGCTGACACCAGCGACCGTCATGTCGCGAAGGCTCAGGCCGCGCTGCGGTGCCACCTGCGCATCGTATGGCACGAAAAAGGCGTGTTCGCCACGCGGCGTGTAGCCTCTCGACATGATCGCCTTGTGGGCTTCGAGTTCGAGTCCCGCCTTGGTCCACTCGCGACTCATCGACGCGCGCAATGCACGCGTGATCGAGTAGTGAGCGACCTCGTTGCGCGTCATGCCGAGCAGCGCGGGCGTCTGCGGCTGCAGCTTGCTGCGTTCCGCCATGATCCGCACGATCTCGTCGGAGACGTCCTCCGAGCTCATGCCGCGCGTGATGAAATTGGTGACGAATCTCTCGTCGAGCTGCGCTGCACGGCACTGATTGATGATCGCCGACTTGCGTCGTGCCTCCAGCTGTTCGCCAGTGAGATTCGGAAGTTCGGCGCTTGTGCCCGCCGGGGCGTTATCACCGTCAGCCATTTGACGCTCTCCAGTTGCGGCGGATCTCGCCGTGATTGAAACAGTTACACTTGAGTTGCCTGTCGCTGTGGCACCTTCCCTGCCCATGCCGACCTCAGGGTCAGCAGGAATGCCGACGAGGCTTCCCTCCAGCGGCTCCCAGTCGGTGACGCGGTAAGTGTCACCCGACTCGCTCTGCTTTTCCAGCACGAGTTCGTGAATTCTGTATCCGACACTCGTGTTGACGAGAATTCCGTCGTCGACATCGCGCAGCGCATCCTCCGCGCGCTCACTTCGTCCGAAGCGTGCCACCGCGCGCCCGTACTTATCCTTGTCGATCTTCGCCTTCGTGATCACGCCGACGATGTTTCTCTGATCGTGTCCGATGAGAAGCGGCGCGCGCCCGCTGGTGAGAAATGCCATGCGCACACTGCTTGGCTTGTGATCGAGAATCTCGAATCCGAACCAGCGCTCCACCGGGTTCTCGGATGAGAACGAGAATTCTCGCGTCCTGTTGTCTGCGTCAGTCATCGGCCGACTCCTTTGCGGGTCCCACCGTGTGCAGCACACAGTCGCGCTTCGCGAATTCCTCCGCGTGTCGCTTGTGGAATGCCTGCGCTTGTTCAAGCGTCACGCCCGCCAGGGTCATGCGTCTGCCGTTCGCAAACGTCAGCGTTCCCTTTTTCGCCGTGACGTCATAGTCGAGTTTGATGTCGCTCATTGCTTGCCCTCATGCGACCAAAAGTTCCAACACATCGTTGTCGTCATCACTCCAGTCCGTTTCTCCTCTCATGGCGCAGGTATCAGCAGATTCGCGCGCGCGGAGTGTGCCGTGAATCACGCTCAACCGCACCTTGGGCCGCTCAATCAGGAGCTCCCAGCGTCCGCCACCAAGTACGTCGGATACGCCGTCGTCGCCCAGAATTGCCGTCGTGTCTGAACTTTCGGTGGCGTCGAGGATGCCCTCGACCGGTGGAAGTTCCACGTCCCCCGAGAGTTCAGCGGCGTCCTCTAGCTCAGCTGCCGCCAGGCTGCCTGAGATGTCGACTGCTCCGATCAGCGCAGCGGAGTCCTGCGCTTCTTGCGCATCGAGTGCGCCTTCGACGACGACGTCCAGAACGTCGCCTGTCATCTCTGCTATGTCGGCACTTTCTGTCGAATCAAGCGCGCCGGACACTGCGACGCCGCCTGCAATCGCTGCGATGTCAGCGGTGTCCACCGCAGCGAGTGTGCCGCTGACCCACACCGTACCAGCAGCGGCGAGCGCGTCGACGGCTTCCGTCGCAGCGAGTGTGCCGCTCACCCATACGGTCCCGGTCGCCGCGCAGACGTCGACGGCTTCCGTCGCCGCCAGCGTGCCTGACACCCAGACCGTGCCGGTGGCAGCAGCGGTGTCCTGGGCTTCCGTCGCAGCGAGTGTGCCGCTGACCTCAGCCGCGCCAGTCTCCTCGAAAAAGTCGTCTGCTATGTCCTGCTTAACGCCGCCATTGAGTTGCTTGATCAGGGCGCCAGCGTCTAGCGTCCTGACTGCGCGCCGCCATACGTTAGCCATCGACGATGTCGATGAAGAGCGCCGGCAGTCCTGAAGATGTTCCCGACGGCACGTTGATCAGGAAGTAGAGCGCGGAGTCCGTGTAAATCTGCGGCAGTCCGGTCTTCAGAAAGTCGAGTGTCTCCCCCAAGCCTGCGATGGTCACTACGAGATCGCATAGGGGACGGAGCACCATGACGTTAAACGTGCCAGCAGAGGCGACGCTGCCCGTCACGTTGTTGATCTGCTGCACTCCGGTATCGCCTGCGGCGAGCGGCAATTGCCAGCAGCGGCCCACGGTGGGTGCGGCGCCGATGCCGACTGCGCCGGTTGAACTGGACGCGCCTCCCTGATCGTTGTACGTCACGTTGACGGCTTGGTTGCCAGTCGCCGTCGTTACCTGCTCCACCCAGATTTCCAGACCGTTGTAGACCGTGCCCGGCAGGCGCCCGGCGTATGAGGGCTGCGACGCCAGGTTGGTGTTGGCGTTGAACGCATACGCTCCGCATGCGAACAGCCTATCGAACAGCCTGAGACGCGACACCAGGCTGGAGGTGGACTGAACGCTCGACAGGTACTTCGTAGCCGATGCCGCAGTGATGACCGGATATCCAGCCGTGGCATCCGTGTGAACCAAACCGTTTGCCGTGTTGCCGATCGCGAGTGTGCCGGCACCGGGTGAGCCCGCGATGTCGAACAGCGAGAACCACGTTGCCGCAACCGTCGTGCGCGTGGTGGTCTTGAGTAGTTCTATCTTCTGCTTGTTGGCTGCTATCCAGCCATCGAGTGTTGTAATCGCCACGCCAGTTCTACCCGTGCGTGATCGTGCCGGCCGTGATCCGCACAGTCTGGCCGGTGGTGATGCTCACCGAGTCGAGCACAATGTTGGTTCCAGAGGTGCCGACGGTCAGACCGGTGACGACGTCCGCACTGTTGCTGTCCCTGATGCGTGCCTCCGCAGCAGTCCCCGTGCCACTCGCAGCCACGCTCAGCGGCACGCCGAGTAGCGTGAGCACACCTGATGCAATCGACGCCGACGGGTCAGCCAGCGCGATCGTGGCGAGCACCGCTCCCATTGCTGTCGTCCCGATCTGCAGCGAGCCCGCGCCAGCTCCCGCGTCGATGGCGTCGCGCACTGCGGTCATCCGAGTGTTCCTCAGCGCTGTCGGATAAATGACTGCCACTAGCGTCTCCTGCTGCGTTTCTTGGTGGTGACGATCTTCTCAATTCTGCCGTCGCCATCCCGTACCGGTTTTTGCTCAGTGACTTCGTACTCTGGCAGCTCGTTGATCACGGTGACCTCGGCTGGTGCTATGCGCACGTCAGGTGCGGCCACGTTCACTGTCGGCGCTGCGACATCGACTTGCACTGCCGCTGGCGAGACGGTCACGGGCGTCGGCGACACCTCAACATTGACTGCAGCGGGTGCCACGCGGATCGGCGTTGGTTGAACGTCGACGTGAATCGCTGGTGGCTGCATCGTTATCGGCGTCGGTTCGATTGTCACGTGTACATCGGGCGCCGCCGGGACTTCAACGCGCACGTCTGGCGATCTCACATCGTTCTGAACCGTCACGTTTGGCGCGGCTACGTGCACGATGGACGCTGGCACGTTAACCACGGTGGGCTCCAGGCGAATCGGATTCTCGATACGCACGGGAATCTTGATATCGGGTGGCGTCACATAGTTGTTGATGATCACGGAGCGCTCGGGCTTCTCATCATCGCTGGTCTTCGCGTCCTTCGCGTCATCCTTCGCGTCGTCGTCTTCATTGCTCGCGGGCTCCGCCTTCTTTTCAGCGGGCGCGTTCTTCGCGATGTACACGGCGGGCGACGTATCGAACACTAGGCCGCGTTTGTCCATCATCTCCAGCTCCGCCTTGCGCTCGTCGAGAATCTCCTCGATGTCGCGCCCCGCTGCCGTCTGCGCTATTACATCTGTCACCGTCGTCAGGCCGCCTGCGATCGCTTCCTTGTACGCTGCGACTTCCTTGGTTGGATCAATCCACGACCAGCCGCGCGGCTTGAACAACACTTGCTCGAACTTCGACGGCTCACTCCAGTATTGCTGGCTGTCAATCTCTGGGATGCTGCGCGCTAGCATGGCTTTTGCCAGCCACGCACGGTGCAGTTCCTCGCGGAAGCTCCGGATGAACCAGAGTTGCAATGCGCGCCACGCGTCGCGGTCGTCGAGCAGCGCGAGTCGAGAGCTGGAATAGTTCGTCTGCGAGTAGTCGCCCGATCCAGAAGCGTACGAGACTCCAATGCCAACGCAAATCTCACGAATCATGTAGCGCATGAAGGGGTCGAGCTGTGGATTCGGTGCGCTCGGCGCGCTGTCGATCCACTTCTCGCCTGGGCTCAGCTTGCCGATGATGCCAGGTTCCATGTGAAACAGCGGGTCACCGTTAGCGTCGGCGTCTTTCTCCTCCTGGGTCCGCGTGTCGAGATCGTCGACGTCTTGCGGCGTCTCGATGATGCCCATGCGGGTCGCCTGGGCACGCGCGCGAATCGCCTCAGCCTCGCTGTATCCCTCGATGTCTAGCAGGCGGCGAATCGCCGTATGCATCCACGGCTCGCCGCGCGTCTGTGGCCACCGCGTGATGATTCGCAGGTGGAAAATCTCTTCGGCTGGTACGCGGAACACGCGGTCGCTGTCGTGACCAACCCAGCGAATCTCGCCTGGGTGACGCTCGCGCAGCCAGTACGCGATCGGCTTGTAATAGCCGTTGAGCTCGACACCAAGACGAATAGTGGAGCCAGGCGACTGCGGACTGAGCGCCTGATAGTCGTCTGCGATGCGCTCGCCCTCGATGACTTCCAGCGTCAGCTGGCCGTCGGCGCGCGTGTGTTTGCGGATGATCACCTCGCCAGCGTCGAAAATCTCGAACATGGCGAGCCGCTCGATGTCGGCGAAGGTAAGAGATTCGCCGATGTGACAGGTATCCTTGCGTGTCCACCGTGCCCACGCAGCTTCAATGCCATCGTTCACGCGCTGATTGAGCGGGCCACGCATCGTGCCCACTTTTGCCTGCACGCCGATGCCCGGACCTATGACGTTGTTTACCACCAGGCCGCGCGCGCGTTTCGCATAACTCTGATCACGAATCAGCTGTCGCGAGCGCGAGCGCAGATTCAGAATGCTGGTAAGAAGTTCGGCATCCGCGCTAGTGTTGGAGCCGCCAGCACCAGGAAGCAGACGCGAGGAGCGCGCGCTGCTGTACACGCGGGAGGCGCGCGATCGTCTGGGCGCTGGCACCGTCACAATCTTCGTCTGCTGTGTGAGCGCCGTCTGTCCGAGCGGGGTTTCGTACCAGTTACGCACGGCCTAACCTCACTTTGATGTTGCGGATGTTGCGCCCACTGCCGCGCGCGTCTTCAGCGGCCACCAGAGACTTGAGGCGCGTTTCCCATTCGAGCAGCTCAAGCAATGGCGTGCGCTGGATCGATCGGCCTTCGATCGACATGGCGAGCTGATCGCTGGTCGCCCGATTCTTGATCGCAGCCTGCACGGCTTCTAGCAGCTGTCGCGTTGAACTGCGCGTGTCGCGGTTCCCAGGTGAGGCCGGGTTGACCTGAACCTGCAGCCAGAAACTCTCGACGCTCTCGACAACCGTGCCGTCGCTCACGCGCACGACGACGAGGTATCCGCCTGCGGCGATGCTCCCGCTTTCTGCCGCCGTCAGTGTGAAGGCATGCGCGTTGCCGTCTGCTGCCGCCGTGCTCGCAAATATTCCCTTGCTGCTCTCGCCGTACAGCGTCGCCGTCCACGTGGGAGCGGAGAAGTCGCCGTACTCGCGCGTCACGCGCACCGTGTCGCCAGCAATGATCGACCTGGGGAAAGCCGTCAACACCCCCATGCCAATTACCTCCTATTGATGAACGAAGAACGCCGCACGCGACTGCGTCTGCGCGGCGGCGGATCAATTTCCTGCGTCGCAGGTGGCGGCGGCGTTGTCGCGGTCGTCACCGTTTGCACAGCTGATTTGTGGCGTTGTCGATGCACACCGAGCGAATACGCCACCGCCACGTTGCCCGCTTCGCAGTCGAGGTAGTGATTCTCACGTCGCAGCCTTTCCCACTGCACCCTGCCACCGCGCGTGACAGTACGCGCCTCGGCGGTAATCTGTCGACAGTAATCCTCGCTCACGTCTATCGGAAGATGCCACCGTCGTTGCTTGGCGTCGCCGACATGCAGCTGTTGGTGCACGTATGACTTAAAGAAGTCGACGTCGAGATGCCAGAGCTGTAGTCCTCCCTTCACGACCTGCCCGCCGACCGTCACGTCGATGACGGCAGCGTTCAGCGGCTTCGCCTGCTTTTCGTGACCCTTGGTCGCGATCGCCCAGCCGCGATGCTTTCGGCAAAATTTATAGATTACGTTGTCCGGTCGCCGCCACTTCTCGCCGGGCCGATATCCGGAGTCGATGCCGACGCGTTTGATTCGCTTGCCCGAGTACTCGCGCGCGCGCAATTCCTCGAGCTGTTCCCAGACGTCGTCGTGATCTGTGTCTCCGATTAACTCGTCGTTCTCCAGCAGCCAGGATTCCATGTTCACGCCCCACCCGCGCACGGCGTAGACCAGTCGGCGCTTCTGCACGTCGACGAACGCCGTGACCCAGCGCACGCCGTCCGGCACTTCGCCGAGACGATACGGCGCGCAGCACGTCTTCACGTTCTCTACGGTCGGCGCTTCACGTCCCATTGAGTAGAGCTCGCCGAAACGTGTGTTGACGATCGCCCGGATGCGTTCAACGTCGCCGCTCAGCTGCGCCTCGACATAGGCTTGCGCGCGCTGCCCGAATGTTCGCCACGGCGAGCACAGTCCGCTCACCCAGAAAGATGCCGTGTCGTTGTCCTCGATCTCGCCGAGCACGACGCCGTCCGGCGTTGCGTGCTGTCCGGGTGCGATGTACACGCCGCGCGCATTCATGCGCTGCTTCTGCCGGTTCTCGATGTGCACTCCGCAGTGCAGACATATCACGCGTGCCGCGCGCTTCGCTTCTTGAGAGCTCGCGTTCTCCGGAATGAATAGCAGCTTGAGGCGTGGCACGAAGTACTCGTGACAATCTGGGCACGGCCACGCCCACTCATGCCGTGTGCCCGCCTGAAGAAGTCTCCACACCGGACTGATGACGTCGTCACTGCTGCCCGGCTTCCAGCGTTCGAGCCCGTAGTCATCCGTGTACGTCTCCACGCGACCCTCCGTCGGCGTGCTCGTCACGATGGAGAAGCCATCCGGATAACTTTCGAGTCGGCCCTCGGCAACGTCGAGGGGCGAGCCTTCCTTGCCGACGGTTGACTTCATGCGGTCGAGTTCGTCTACCTCGACGATCGCCGCGTCTTGGCTCGCGAGTTCCGTGGGAGAACCAGCCCAGCCGAAGCGCACCGTGACGCCGCAAATCTGCTTGTACGTCTTGCTCGACGCCTTGCCGCGCGCCAGCTGATCCCATAGCGTCGGCACGGCCTTGACCATTTTCACGAACCTGGGCTCGATCAGCTTCTCCACCATGGAGCGCGTCGGCCCTACGTAGAGAATCGGCACGGGATCGTCGTCGAGGCGCTGCCCCTGAATGTTAAGCAGTCCCTCCGTCTTTCCCGTTTGCGCCCCCATCACCGCCACCGTGCGCCGATACTTCCCGCTCGTCGCCGTCCGCACGATCTGCGTCATGTACGGCGTGCGATGACTCCGAAACGGTCCGGGCTCCGCGCTGCCCTTCGGCAGAATTCTCTTCTGGTCTGCCCACTGGTCCGGCGTGCGCGGCGCTGCCGCCACGTACCGCTTCCTGCTCGCGCGCAATGCCGTCGCTACGCTCGGCCAGCCGTTCGACAAGCTCGGAGAGCGTGACGCCGACGCTGTGGAATTCCTCTGCGAATCTTTCCCTGATTCGGTTGGCGTCGCTGATGCTTGCAAATTCATGTGCACACCGATTGGTGATCGTGCGATGCGCCTGGATCATCGCGAGTGGAATTTCGTTGATCAACTGAGTGACGCGCGCGACCTCGACGAGCTCGCCGCGCCGCAAGGCATTATCCAGTGCCGCCTTGTCCGCGCTCTCGCGTGTCGAGCGCACGCGCTCCGCTGTCAGCGATGTGACGCCGTCGCCATCCGTCACGCTGCGCCGCTGTAGTGCGGTCTGCAGGTAGCGGATATACCAGTGCATGCATTTCCCGAGATCGTAAACGCCGCGCGCGACTTGCGGCATGCCGTCGTTCGTGACGAGTTGGTTCACGCGTCGCGGCGTCAGGTTGAGCGCTGTCGCGACCTGATTCACGTCAACTTCGGCCATTTCAGCTGTATTCCTGCGGACTGCCGCCTAAGTGATTGAGGTGTCAGGCGATATAGATGCAACCTGACGTTGCTCCTGAACGCGCATTCCTAGATAATGTCAAGCGTGTCTAAGACACACCCCGCGCAAAAGCGCGAGGGGCCACCCAGTCAACACGAGGGTCACATGCACACGATCAAACCGTCTCAGCTCCGCGCGCTTCTCGCGCTCACCATTCCCGCTCGCGAGCCCGTGCTCGTGTCCGGGCCTCCCGGCGTCGGCAAGTCTGACATCGTCACGCAAGCGTGCCGCGATGCCGGTGCCGACGTCGTCATCATGCATCCCGTCGTCAGCGATCCGACAGACTTCAAAGGGCTGCCGTGGGTCACGAAAGGCGAGGCGAATTTTCTCCCCTTCGGCGAACTCCAGACGCTCATCAACGCCGATAAGCTGACCGCGTGCTTCCTTGACGATCTCGGGCAGGCTACGCCAGCCGTGCAAGCCGCCGCGATGCAACTCATCCTAGCGCGTCGCGTGAACGGGCACAGCGTCTCTTCTAACGTGGTGTTCATCGCAGCGACAAACCGTCGCAGCGATCGCGCCGGGGTCAGCGGCATCCTTGAGCCAGTCAAGAGCCGCTTTGCAACTCTGGTAGAACTCGCGCCCGATCTCAACGACTGGTCGTCGTGGGCGGCAGCCGCCGGGGTCGCACCTGAGGTTATCGCCTTTCTGCGTTTCCGTCCGCAGTTGCTCTCCGAGTTCAAGCCGACAGGCGACATGACGAACTCGCCGAGCCCGCGCACGTGGGCAGCGGTCTCGCGTGTGCTCGCGCTCAATCTGCCGCGCGAGCTGCAGCTGCCTGTCATTGAAGGCGCCGTAGGCGAAGGCGCAGCGGTCGAGTTCATTGCCTTCTTGCGCGTCTGGTCTCAGATGGTCTCGCCCGACGTCGTGTTGACAGCACCGGACACCGCGCCGATTCCAACTGAGACGTCCGCCATGTACGCGCTCTCCACAGCACTCGGGATGCGCGTCGCCGTTGCGTCAATGGGCCGGTACTGCCGTTATCTCGATCGACTCGTGACAGCGGGCAAAGCTGAGTTCGCAGCGGTCAGCATGCAGACAACGCTAGCGCGCGACCCGAAGCTCGCCAACTGTCCCGCGTACGTCAACGCGATGAGCGGTCCCCTTGGTCAGCTCTTCATCGGCGGAGGTGCGTCATGAACCTCAGCGACCGCGCAATGCTCGCCAGTCTGACGATCCGTCGCTGGCAGGCTACGTTGACCGATAAGAAAGTGACGCGTGACGTTGCGACTGCGCACTCCGTGAGCGCGCGCCGCGCTGGTCACTACCGCAAGCATGCCATCGACGTTGACGCCCCAGCGTTCAAGGCAGTCGGAGAAGCTGCCAGCGCGCTGCGCCACCGCCACTACGAGCTGACTCTACCCTGGGGTCAGGACGGGGCGCGCATTCTCACTGCCGCCATGTTCGAGACGTACTCGTCAGAGATGCGTCACCTGCGCGCGTCGTTTGACGTCGCAGTCAAGGCGTTCCTCGCTGAGTACCCGAGACTCCGCGAGTCAGCGCGCAAGGAACTCAACGGTCTGTTCAATGACACCGACTACCCGCGCCGCATCGAGGCGAAGTTCGGGATCGACCTGTCCATCATGCCGCTGCCAAACTCACAAGACTTTCGTGTGAGCCTAGCCGCAGACGTCACCGACGAGATCAAGAAAAACATCGACGACGAGCTCCAGAAGACGACAGCGATAGCGATGCGCGAGCCTTATGAGCGCCTCTACGCGCACATCGCCAGAATGGTCGAGCGTCTGGGCGACCCCAAGGGCATATTTCGTGACTCGCTGATCTCCGGGCTGGGCGAGCTGTGCTCGATTCTCCCCGGCCTCAACCTGACAGGCGATGCCGTGCTCGAAGACTTGCGTAAGCGTGCCGAAGCGATGATCGCCGGGGTCGACGTCGACCAGCTGCGACAGTCGCCGACCGTTCGCACGGCGGTCGCCAAGCGAGCACAGGAGATTCACGACGCCATGTCGGTCTTCATGACGCCGAGCGAAGGAGGTGACGCGTGAGCGCACATCTCAAACGCTTGAGCGCTGCGCGCACAGCGCTTGTTCTCGACCATCCATTCTTCGGCGCGCTCGCACTGCGCTTAACGCTTACTGAAACTGACAGCGTGACCAACACCATGGCGACAGACGGGCGCGCGATTTTCTACGCGCCCGCCTTCGTCGACACGCTTAACGATCAAGAGCTGGTCGCACTGCTCGCGCACGAGGTGATGCATCCCGCGATGCAGCACCACGCGCGTCGCCTGCACCGCGATGCGAAGCGCTGGAACGACGCCGCTGACTACGCAATCAATCCGGTGTTGACTGAGGCGGGGTTCGCAATACCCGCCGACGGATTGAATGACCCGCAATACGCTGGGCTCAGCGCCGAGCAGATATACGACCGGCTACCGCAGCCTGAGCCAGACGACAAAGGCGGGTCAGGGTCAGACGTCAGGGACACGCCGGGGGCCGTGCTGGACGCGCCTGGCGACGACGTCGCAGCAGACGCAGCTGATTGGCAGGTCGCAGTCAGCCAAGCGATGAGCGTTGCTCGCATGATGGGACGCCTGCCCGCGTCAATGGCCCGCGCAGTCGGCGAGATGACGCGCCCACGTGTCGACTGGCGGGCGCTGCTGCGCCGGTTCGTGCAGCAGTGTGCGAGCGCCGACTACTCGTGGAAGATGCCGAATCGTCGCTACCTTGCGAGCGGTCTGTACCTGCCAGAGCTTCGCTCCGATGCGATGCCTGCGCTCGTCGTCGCCGTCGACACGAGCGGGTCCATCGGCGAGACCGTGCTGAGCGCGTTCCACGCTGAAATCACATCTATCGTCGACGAGTGCGCGCCCGAGTCTGTGCACGTCGTCTACTGCGACGCCGAGGTGCAACGCGTCGACACGTTCGCGCGAGGCGAGCCAGTCGAGATGCACGCGTCAGGCGGTGGCGGGACAGACTTCTGTCCGGTCTTCGCGCACGTCGACGCCGAGCAGCTTCAACCCGCGTGCATCGTGTACTTGACCGATGGCTGCGGGACCTACCCTGAAGTCCCTAGCGACGTGCCGACGCTGTGGGTCATGACAACCGACTGCGTCGCGCCGTGGGGCGAGACCGTGAGGATCGACTCATGAAATACAACCTGTTCGTCGAAGTCGCCGCGCGTGCTCTCGTCGAGTACCCGCCGCTCGGCTTTGCAGAAGCCGAGCGCGCCGCGCGCAAGCTGTACTCCCGCTATGGTCGCAAGCGCGGCTTCCCCGCAATGCTCGAAGATGTGCGCCTCAACAAAGTGCGCCGCGTGTGGCTGAGCACGCATGACACGCGAGGCAATCCCAATGGCTGGGGTCGTCTCTTCTACGACGTCGCGTGGACAATTCTTCACCGCCGCCACCGTACAAGACCGATTGACGCGCAGCGCGAGGCATTGGAACGCGAGTTTAAATGCTACGCGCTGAGCAAGGGGTGGATCGCGGGCTCGCTCAAGCGAGCACCTTTCAAGAAGCCCACGCGCAGCGAGTCGCGCGCCAAGGCGCTCGTCCACAAGCGCGCGCTACTCGCGCGATGGAAGACGAAGCGCAAGCGCTCGGAGACCGCCATCAAAAAACTCAGCGCACAGATCAGACGACTGGAGGCGCTCGTCGATTCCCAAGGCGCTGTGCTCGCCGACGTCATTGCTGACATAGGAGGCGTGTCATGAACTCGTACATCGACATCTCCGCATTCTGCCCGCGCTGCGGCTGGCAGGGCGATGTGTGCGTAGACGCTGACGCTGAGCCGCCAGCACCACTCCCGACTTGCGAGTGCGGCAAGGCACGCGTGCAGCCCGACCCCGATGATGATCCCTGGGGGCCGTCATGACGCGCAAGGCACGCAACCGCATGCGCCTGTGCCACTGCGACGGCTGGTGGTTTCCACACCGTCGCGGCAGCCGGGCGTCGCACTGCACGACGCTACGAACTGGCACGCGAGGATGCAGACAATGAGCGCAAACCATGACTACACGATTGAGCACATGCACACGGCGATGTGTGCGTGGGAGTACGTGCTCGAACAGTTCAACGACCGCACCATTCACTTTCTCGCGAGCACGCGCCCGCGCAACGACTGGCAGAGCTATCAGGTCGCGCACGGCATGGCGAGTCTGCGCAGCTGCGTCGCTGCATGCGCTGAGCGCATCGAGGAGGCGTGGCTCGTTGTCGGCGAGCAGTATCCGTACTCCTTCGACTGGGACTTCGTCCCCGAGTGGATGGAAGAGCACCGCGATTACATCATCGGCGGGAAGCCGTGGCCGGAGTTCGATTCCGACGTCGCGCTGCACGCAGTCATGGTCCGCTTCTACAACGAGAAGGTGTCGCGATGAAAATAAAAGGGTTTGACTACCGCGTGCACAGTGAGCGCGAGCTCAGCGCTCGCGAGTGGCGCGACGAGCTGGAGATCATCATGCGCGCAGGCGGCAGGCGACGCGTGGAAAACGGCGAAACCTTCGCGCACGCCAAGGGCGGCGGTCTCGTCTTCGAGTGCTACGCCATCATCAACACACGAGGATCATCACATGCCTAAGCAACGCTATGCTTCACTCATCGGCCCGCTGTTCGGCACGTACTACCCGCTACCCGACGCGCTCGACGAAATGCAGTGCCGTATTGCGCTCAACTCGTCGCGCCTCGCGCGACTCTGGGCCAGCGTGTACACGCGCGCCGAAGTCGACAAGCAGATCGCCGAGTGGGGTGGCATCATCCTGCCCGACAGTCTCGCCGCACATCTCGACTACAATTACCACCTCGTCGAGAAGGCGCGACTCAACGACCATGCACACGGCTGACGATCTCCGCGCGTTGCTCATGCGCTGCGCACTCACGCAGCGCGGAGCCGCGCGTCGCCTGGAGATCGACGAGCGCAAGATGCGGCGCTACTGCAGCGGGGCGCTCGCCGTGCCCGAGACGGTATGGCTCGCCCTGCTGCAAGTCTCACAACGCACTGAGGGGAATCAATGACCACGCCAACTCACGCCATCACGATTCGCCAGCCCTGGCTGTGGGCGATCATGCACGGCGGCAAGTTCATCGAGAACAGGACCTGGGCCACCAGTTATCGCGGGCCCATCTACCTGCACGCCGCGCAGAATCTCGCCGACGCCTCGGCTACCGCAAAGTTCTCAGCGCTGCTCCGCGCGCACGACATGAACCCGCCGGACTTCGACTCACTGCCGCGCGGCGCGCTTCTCGCGACGGCGCGGCTCGTCGACGTCGTGCGCAACGGCGACAGCGTCTGGGCTGACCTCGACTGCTACCACTTCGTGCTCGCCGACGTCGTAGTGCTCGACGAGCCCATAGTCACGCGCGGCGCGCTCGGCCTCTGGCCCGTAAGGGGGCGACAGCGCAGCGAGCGGCTCGCCGCTCCCGGCAAGCACAGCGGCTCCTGCGGCTAGCGTGTCAACCGTGATGTAGCGCTCGCGCACGCTCAACCCGGCGCGCGCGAGAAACGCTTCCTTCTCGGCGCGCGTCGCGAAGACCACGACGAGGTAGGTCTCCGTGTCGTTGCGCGCCTGCACGCCAGCATTCTCCGCGCGTCGCGTCGCCCCGCGCTGCTTGGTGTCCTGCATCTGCGCGACCACGCCCTCGATTGTCTCCGGCACGTTGGCGAACAGCTTGCCGATCTCGTCGTCGTCGGGAAACAAGTTCTCGATGGTGATGGCGTCGAGCTCGGCGTGCGCGCTCTCCAGTTCACCACTCACGAGGAGATCGCGCAGCGTGTCGACGTCGAACTCCCCCTGTGCTGTCTCGTTGTTGAGCAGCACGATGACGGCAGCCTCTTGCTTGGCGTCGATGTCGACCCAGGAGACCTGCAGATCGTAGGCCGCGCCCGGCCCGCCGTTGCGCTCGTCAAGCCACGCGAGACGCTGGTGACCGCCGAGCACGTGCCCCGTTCTTCGGTTTGCGATGATCGGCTCCAGCAACCCGAAGCGGTCGAGTCCGCGCCCCAGTTTCTTGCGCGCCACCTCGCTCATTTGCCTGGGGTTGCGCGGGTGCGGCTTGATCGCCGCGCGCTTCACGAGTTCCACGCAGATCGGCTGATAGTCGGTAGGCTTCGGCATACGGGTACATCTCCACGAGCTTGGCGTAGTCGTCGGGGAATCTCTGCAGCAAGTAGTTGAGCGTGGCGGGATGAAAGTCTACGCCACCCTGCTCGCGGCGCCCGAATGTCGGCGGTCGCGTGATGCCATTCGCGCGCAGGTAGTTGAGCACATCCTGCCGACGCCAGTGCCCGATCGGGTACACGCGGCGCGCCTTCCAGTCCATCCGTGCGGTCTGACTGATGATCAACGCGCGGCTGCGCGAATCGTTGCGACGCCAGCCGTACGCGATCCACTCGACCCCGGTCTCCGCGCGGAAGCGCGCCTCCACGTCTGCCATGTCAACGCGCGGCACGCGGTCGAGCCCGCCCCAGTGCGGCTGCAACACGGCATGCTTGAAGACGCGCGACAGGTCGAAGTGCGGGTACATGCGCACGCCAATGCCGTAGCGCTTCTCGACGCGCGCACACAGCCTGCGGATCACTTCGAGCTCGGGCACGCGCCACAGGTAAAACGCGTCGACCCTGGTGAACTGCCGGCAGACGAGATCGAGCACGACGTGCGAATCCTTGCCCGCGCTGAACGCCACGCCTATGCGGTCGGTCTGCGCGCGGATGAT
>Ga0137441_1000006_pt1 | contig 40912 bp, 53 predicted proteins | sample EasRivERMGT244_2_FD_102323 | JGI IMG/M metagenome (GOLD analysis project Ga0137441, IMG submission 102323) | Soil microbial communities from meander-bound floodplain in the East River, Colorado, USA - East River MetaG ERMGT244_2 | ecosystem: Environmental > Terrestrial > Soil > Floodplain ... | reverse complement strand
GTCTATAGTAGTACGAATCGAGAGTGGTTGGTGGGGGGGGGGAAGGGGCGGGTAAATTGCCCGATCACTTGCATGGGGAAATCATCGCACTCATTCGTATGGAGATGATCCGTCCCGCCCCGAATCAGCCCCGCACTCGGTTCGATGCCGAGCAGCTGCGCCTCCTGGCCGAGAGCATCAAGGAGATCGGTCAATTGGAGCCGATAAAACTGAAGGCCGTCGACGGCGACGCCAAGGTGAAATATGAAATCATCGACGGCGAACGCAGATATCGAGCGCTGACGCTTCTCGGTCAAAAGGAGATCCGGGCAATCGTCCGGCCGATTGAATCTGAGACGCAGCAATTCTCCCAGGCTGTCGCGGCGAACTTTTGCCGGGAGCCTCACACATCGATGGAGACGGCCAGGGCGCTGAAAAGGTTGATCGAAGGCTATCAGCAACGCGATGTCAGTTACGCCGAGGCTGTAACCAGATCCGCGGCTGTCTGCGGTAAATCAAGCAATTGGGTATACCATCATCTCGGGCTGTTGAAACTCGCGGATGAAGTCGCCGAAATGGTAGAGGACAAAAAGATATCGCATCAAATCGGCATAGCTCTCACCTCCTTCAAGCCGGAAATCCAGGTCGCTATCGCAAAGAAGCTCATAGCAAAGGAAATGTCAAATAAGAAAATGCTGGAGTTCATTGAGTCGAAGCGCACCGCTAAGACGCTCGCCCGGGGGGGAGAGGCCGTACGCCCCGACAAGCGAGTAAAGAGATTGGTCAAGAAAGTCGCTGAGTTATCAGAGTGGGCCGATCACGTTGCATCGATGAAGTCTACCTACTTCCGCGAGACATTCCTCTCCGACGTCGTCGATCTGAAGGCGCTGGTAATGGATCTGTCGGATCTCGTCGAGGATCTGACCGCCGTCAAGGAAAACATTCGAAGGCTGCAAAAAGAAAAACAATTGGCTGCATAAGGAGTGTTGAAATGAAACTGAGAAGACTGGCATTCGTGCCGGTGACGATGGAGCTGCTCATTGATATGATGATCGAGGGAAGAGTTACCCCTCCGACCAGGTGCATCAAAGGACTGCCTGAAGATGCCGTGTACATGCACTCGTTCCAGGACTCGGCGAGCGGATGCGTATGCTTCGTATTCACTCACCCGTCCTTTCCCGAAGCCCGGGTTGGCGATCGTATCACCCAGTTCGATGTCCAACTCCAGAAGCTGGAGCCGCCGAGGTTAATCCATTCCACATCGTAGGAGGATAGAATGAAAATCACGAAGATCCACATCAAGGACGACCGGGTCAAGATCGAGTATCAGACCCGCTTCACAAAGGGCGACGATATCGAGATCAATAAATTCTCGATAGATTGCGCCGAGCGAGCCCGCCAGGAATTCTACACTGTGCTCTCATCGCTTCGGGAGGATCTCCTGGAGATCTGTGAGCTGCCCGAGGATTACTCCAAGGGCCTCTTAATTGTAGGCGCGACGTTCAACCACGACGATGACGTTTGGGGTGCGCTTATATCCGCATCCAAGATACTGAGTAAAAGTCGGACACCCTTCAATATTCATTCCCCTTACAAGCCTGCCGTCCCTGACACCGGCGACACGAACCGGATCAGTTGCCTGAGTAATTCGTGCGTCGCGAAATTGGAAAAGCTGATGGAGTACGCTGAAGGATATGTCGGTGGTGAACGTGCGCAGGGTCGGATTTTCTCGGATCCGGAGGAATCACCGAAGCGAGTCGCCCGGGAGAAGAAACCCACCCTTTTCAAAGAGGGAGCGCAAGGATAACTCATGCATACATGGAGCACTCTATTATATAGACAGGGGTCGGCATGGCAAGAATAAGCGGGAAGAAGGCAACAGCAGCATTAGCCTTCTGCATTAAGCGGGATGGTCCTCACTGCGTTGTATGCAGGAAGAAGATTGCCCGCGAGCTTCATCACAAAGATGGTAATTATGAAAACAACCCTGCTAATGGGAAGAACTGGGAAGGCCGCTGCTCACCCTGTCACCGCCTATCACATCCCCGCGGTCCCTCCAAGCGTGGAGTACGCATGCGTCACATTATCGCATTAATAGGGAGTGAGAGGAAGAGTGAGCTTGAGAGAATACGGGAAGAAGCAAATGACAGTACAAAGGTATTAACACCTGAAATGGCGAGGAATACTATATGTGAGCCTAAGTTCAGGGAATGGCTTGAAGGCATTATAATAGAGGTCAAAGTGATAGCGGAGAAGGATGTAGTTGATGGAGGAGCGGAATATGCAGGATGTAGTCAGCAGGCTACTAAGAGATACTTAGATAAGTTGTGTTCGTTCACCGGAGTGTATGAGCGCTTCTCTAATGAGGAAGGTAGGCGATTCATCAGAGTGAAGCAACCACCTGAGAAGAGATCAAGCGCTCCTGCTCCTGTTCCTGATGCATAATGATCTACCAAACTGGTGAGGCGTCCCTCTACATAGCGATGGAACTAAACAATGAAAAGGAAATGTATCATGGTCATCACTGACAGAAAAATGAATCGACAAAATTATCAGATTGCTTTATTGAGGCGACGGGTCCTTCCCAGACCCTCCGCTGCGGGTACGCGTGCGATGCGGGATTCTCGAAGATTTTATAAAAAAAAATGTGCAGTTCCATTCTACTTGTGATCAACATCCTCGAATTCAATGCAGGATCATGAAATCAATCGATGGCAAAGAGAACTCGCGTATTGAAGGTGTCGCTGCAGGAGCTGACGAAGCAGTATGCCTCGATCGGCTTCAATGTGGAGAAGCGTTGGATCAACCGGCTCGTCAAGGAAAAGGGATTGCCGCGGCTGAACAGGGGAGAGTACGACCTCGTCGCGTGTCTGAAGTGGTATGTGCATTATTATCGGCAGCTGGTCGAGAAGGAGAAGGAAGAGCATGGCGTTTCCAGGAAGGCGGAGGACCGGTTGTTGACCGCGAAAGCGGGCCGGGAGGAATTGAAGTTTCTCAAAGAACGGGGCGACCTGGTGCGGGTGGATGCATTCTTGAAAACGCTGCAGAAACCGATGAGCGAGCTGCGAATGAAACTGCTCGCCCTCGGCAATCGCATTACCCCGCTGATCAATGCATCGCAGTCGCCGACCGAAATCAAGCGGATTATCGAGGAGCAGATCTATGAAGCGCTCCGAGATCTCGCCGACCTCCCATGACGAGCTGGAAGTAGTTCAGCGGCTGATAGACGATCAGAACGCGTCCATCATGGAGTCGGTATTTCGAATGTTCGAACCACCTCCAAGGCTGACGATAAGCGAGTGGGCCGAAAAGTACGCGTATCTAAGCCCGGAAGATAGCGCCGAGCCCGGAAAGTACCATTGCTCCCGGGCTCCTTATCAGAGGGAAATGATGGATGCCGTTTCGGATCCGGAGATCGAAGAGGTGTCGTATAAAACATCCTCCCAGGTGGGAAAGACGCAGATCGCGAAGGCGATCATCGGATATTATATGCAACAGGACCCGGGGCCGATACTCCTGGTCATGCCGAACGAAAAGATGGTCAGATCCTTTTCGAAGGACCGTCTCACCCCCATGCTGCGCGATACGCCGGTCCTGCGTGAGCTCGTACGCCAGGCGCGCGCCAAGAATTCATCGAACGAGATCCTGCATAAAACCTTCCCGGGTGGCCATTTCACCGGGGTAAGCGCCGGCACGGCGTCCGATCTCGTCAGTCGGCCCATAAGGATCCTCATCTTCGATGAGAAGGACAAGTATAAATCCTCCGCCGGCTATTCAGGGGATCCTTCCGAGATGGCAAAAACGCGAACGAAAACGTTCTTCAACCGGAAGATTATCAACATAAGTACGCCGGAAATTGAAGGAGCCTCACCGATCTCGGCGGATTTCGACCGGTCTGACCAGAGGTATAATTACGTCCCTTGTATTCGCTGTGGATTCCCTCAACGGCTCTACTTCGCGAATATGAAATGGGACAAAGCAGCCGCTGTCGATGTTCTCCCCGATCGCGTCTGGTATGAATGCGAACAATGTCACGCGAAGCTGGAGGAGTCCGATCGGATGAAGATGGTGACCGCCGGCGAGTGGCGGCCGACCTACCCGGAGCGAAGGCGCCATGCAGGGTTCTTTCTGTGGGAACTCTATTCCCCCTGGTCGTCGATGCTGGCGATCGCGCATAAGTTCATCGCGGCTCGTCGAAGCAACAATCCGGAAATCCTGAAGCAAGTCGTGAACGAAGTATTTGGAGAAGTCTGGCGATATGTGCAGGAGACGAAAATCAATGAAAGTGATTTGCTGAAACGCCGAGACGAATATACAGATGTCCCGGAAGGCGCATATATACTCACCGCCGGCGTCGACGTCCAGGGCGACCGCATCGAGGTCGGAATCGACGCCTGGGGCCCCGGGGAACAGTCGTGGATGATCGATCACCAGATTCTCCCGGGATCCCCGGAGCGGGCCGATGTCTGGGGCCTTTTGGAAAATTATCTCCTCGGAAGTTGGAAGCACGAAAGTGGCGTGATGATGAATATCGAATGCTGCTTCGTCGATTCCGGCAATTTCACCGATTATGTTTACGGATATACCAAGCCGCGGACCGGTCGAAGGATCTTCGCCTCTAAGGGATCGAGCCAGGAGAAGGCGCCGATCGTCGGCAAGCCGAGCACTAACAATCGCGCCCGCGCGCTGCTTTTCCCGATCGGGACCGACGTCGCCAAGACGGTGATCATGTCCAGGCTTAAGATCGAGGACCGCGGCGCCGGCTATATGCATTTCAACCAGAAGGCCGATGAGAACTATTTCTCTCAGCTGACCGCTGAGAGGCTGAAGACGTGGCTGGCAAAGGGGCGGCTCAACCGGAAATGGGTGAAGGTACGCGAACGCAACGAAGTACTCGACGTAAAGGTGATGAACCTGGCTGCAATTCTGTACCTGAACCCGAACTGGGAACTGGTCAAGACGAATTTTGAATCACTCGCCGATGCGAGTCCGAGCGTCCCGGCCGAAGAATCGGATAAGCTCAAGGTTCAATCAGAAATCAGAACTCGTGATCCCTTCCTGCCGGCCACGGGACCACGGCGGAAAAACTTTGTCCATGGATGGTAGCTAATGGCAGACGAGAAAGACGAAAGTAATGTCAGGGTTGAGCTGTCGGCGGAGAATTCTCGCAAGGTGCGTGAGATCGCCTTTGGAGCGAACATCTCGAACACCGAAGTGGTCAATCGGCTCATGAGCGCGGTAAAGGACGTCGAGCTGAAGCAGGTGATTACCTTCGCTGTCGAAATGAGATCAGAAGACGATAAAACCTCACCCGGCCGGCCGGGCTATCTTCGGGTGCGGAACAATTTTGCAAAAAACTGGTGAGCTCCATCCCCGATGCCAGTTGATTCGAAGAGGTATCCCAAAGACTGGAAAAAGATAGTCGCCCGGGTCAACAAACGCTCCGGAGGTCGCTGCGAATGTACCAGTCAGTGCGGGCTCCATACGACGACGGGGCGATGCGTTGAAATAAATGGCGCCGATGCGAAGTTCGCCAGGGGGAAAATAATGCTGACGACCGCACATCTCTGCCATGATTCGGGCTGCAGGAAAATGAAGCATCTCATCCACGCGTGTCAGAGGTGCCATCTCCGGATCGATCTCGACCAGCATATGGCAAACGCGAAAAAGACACGGCGATCCAGAAAAGCGATAGCGGAATTATTCGATTCACAAGGAGCATGTAATGATCAAGCTGGCGGAGAATCTTAGTCTACCGGTCGACTGCGTCACCCAGACGATAAGCATCCTGGCGATCAAGCGCGCCGGCAAGAGCTATACGATGCGTCGCCTCGCAGAGCAGCTCTTCAAAGCGGGGCAGCAGATCATCCTGGTCGATCCAAAGGGCGATCAGTGGGGGCTCAGATCGAGCGCCGATGGGAAAAAGGCTGGCCTGCCGGTCATCGTCCTGGGCGGCGAGCATGGGGATGTTCCGCTCGAGGTCGGATCCGGGGAGATGATCGCAAATCTCGCTGTCAAGGAACGAGCAAGCATCCTGATCGACCTGTCAATCTTCCGGAAGCACGAGATAGCAACCTTCATGACGGCATTCCTCGAGAATCTCTATCGCCTCAAAGCCAGGGAGGAATATCGGACGCCGGTCATGCTGATCATCGATGAGGCTGATGCGATCGCTTCCCAGAAGCCACAGAAGGGGGAGGAGCGCATGCTCGGAGCTGCCGAGGATATCGTCCGTCGTGGCGGCCAGAGAGGAATCGGCTGTACGCTGGTCACGCAGCGGTCCGCAGTGCTGAATAAGAACGTCCTCACCCAAACGCAGATCATGGTCTGCCTACGAACGATCGCGCCCCAGGATCTGGAGGCGATGAACGCCTGGATCGTTCAACATGGGACAGAGGAACAGAAACAGACCCTCATGGCGTCGCTGCCGTCGCTCCCGATCGGAGATGCATGGTTCTGGTCCCCGGGTTGGCCGGATGCCGAGGGCATATTCAAGCGTGTACACGTCGCACCGATCGAGACTTTCGATAGCGGTAGAACGCCGAAGCCAGGGGAGAAGCGGGTCGAACCGAAGAACCTCGCTGACATCGATATCGAAGTACTGAAACGCCAGATGAAGGATCTCGTCGTCCGGGCGAAGGAGAACGATCCTGCCGAACTCAGGAAAAAAATCAGGGAACTGGAGAAGCAGCTGAAAGGCGATGGTGGCTTGAAAGCAACGGTCGCTGTGAAGGTCGACGGCGAGAAAATGATTCGTGAATATGGGATAAAGGTAAATGCACTCCTGGAGGAGTATAAAAAGAAAAGGGATGACCATATCGGGATTTGCATCAAGAAACTGAATGAGATCGCCAATGCGATCGTGGAGGCGGGAAATATGTTGCGTTTTGTGCCTGGCAAGCCGTCGATACCTTCGATGGGTACCACGGCAGAAATTAAATTGCCGCTGGCGAAGCCGAGCAGTTCCTCAACGAAGGTGTATGTGAAACAAGTAAACTCCATCGCGACAATGTCAAATACGTTGTCGAGCGTCGAGCAACGAATCGTCGATACGGTGAAGATGCTCAACAATCGGGGAATTGAAGTCACGCGCGATGCGATCGCGCGCTGGATGGGGATCCATCCGACAGGGGGACGGTTTACATCTGCGCTGGCCTCGCTGCGAGCGAATTCCATTCTCGAGGGATTTCGATTGACCGCTGCCGGCACCGCCATGGCCGCCGAGCTGGAGACTGGTCCGGAGAAAGCGATCGAAGCGCTGCAGGAGGATGCAAAGAAGAAGGTGCTGCGCGAGATTCTCGAAAGCGGTGCACCGTTGACGAAAGATGAGCTGGCAGCAAGGCTCGGGGTACATCCGACTGGAGGCCGGTTCACGTCGACGCTCGCTTGGCTCCGGGACATGGGGCTCATCCCGGAACGCGGATTGATCGAGCCGACCGAAGGCTGCAGGCGATGACTCACTCTGGTTTTCTTGCAGGATTTTAATCGGATTGCATTTGACATTCGCAAAAGTATTGCGTAAAATGAAGGTGTGATTATCGTGACCAATGTCACATAAATCGCGTCATCCAGGCAGTATATTTTTCTCATTGGGGTTAATTTTTTCCTCTCTAAGGGAACAAATCGCTTGATTTGCTTCCTTTTCGCGTTTAACAAACAGGAACAAAAATTGCTTCCTATTGGTAGAAACCAATGGAGACCTCCCATTTAAGGGTACCACTATGCCTACAAATGAACAAGTAGAATCGACCACCGAGACACATGTTGCGCCTCCCGACGCCCTGATACCACTCCGCGAAGTTGATCCCTTCGGTGCAGAGCGCGAATTGAAGCTTCGTCAGCCTGAGCTCCAGAAACGCCTTGACAAAATCGAGGCGGCGAAAGTGATTTCAAAAGAGCTATGGGAGACCGTCATCAGCGTATAACCGAATGGAGCCATTTCTGATAAGGGCGTTCACAGCGCAAGCATTCTACGACGCCCTAAGCAATCCATACTGTAGTTCGAACGAAGTAGCCCGGCAAGACCGGGCTATTTATCTTTGCGGCTATCTGACTGATCTTCATGCGAAGACAATGGTCGTGGAGAAAAATTATATCGATGGTGATTTCTTGGAAGATTTCGCCTCTTATTACGTGAGGTGCTTCAAAGATTATGACCGTCGTTGTATCCGATTGCATTTTTTTGCTCATGGGATTGAGGAGGCCGCATTTCATGATCTGATTCTCGCGCCGAAACCGGAATTATTGAAAGGGCTGCATGATAATTACTTGGGATTCGTCGTCGTACGACCGTTACCCACCGCGATTGTTGGGCGAACCGTCCTCAAAACTTATCCGAGTGATGGCGGCAGGCGACATTATACGGCTGTGAAGAATTATCACGCCAATCTTTTTGGGACGGCTTTTAATGTGAATAGCTTGCCGTTCCAAGAGCAGGATACAGTCCTGGCCGCATGTGCGACAGTGGCTCTGTGGTCAGCCTTCCATAAAACATCGGAGCTCTTTGGAACTCCGTCCCCCCGTCCGGCGGAAATTACAAGAGTTGCGAATGGGGTGGTGAGCAATGCGCGCGCAATCCCATCGCATGGCCTTGATATTCGTCAAATGGCGCACGCCATTCGGTCTGTAGGACTCGAGCCGGAATTCTTCGGGGCGAAACCCGATATTCCTTTTGTTTCGATGGCGTATGGATACCTCAGAATGGGATTACCCGTGATCCTTGGAGTACATATCGAGGGCGGAGGACTGCATGCAGTTACGCTGACAGGGTATTCACTCAAACCCGCGAAAGTGCATCAGCAAGAGGTAGCGAGTGGTGAAAAGTGCATTCCAATGGTCGGATTACGTATCGATGAATTTTATGCGCACGATGACCAAGTCGGACCCTTCTCCCGATTAAAGGTAAAGGCGTCCATAAAAGATTATCCAGTATTGTTTGAAGGTCAATGGAAAGATAAATCATCTGGAACGATTTTGGAGATTCGACCTATTTTCTTGCTCATCCCGGTGTATAACAAGATCCGAGTTACCTTTCTCGATATCTCTGGGTGGTTGGAGCGGGTATCTGCGGTTCTTTCGTTGTTTCTACCCCCGGGGATAGAGAGTGAATGGGATTTGAGAATGACCACGATTAACGAACTGAAAAAGGATATCAAGGGTGAGCAGTTTGAGAGCAGTGAATTAAAGTGGTTACTGTTTGCGCAGTCGCCACGATTCATCTGGAGAGCCACGCTGAGATGCGATACAAAAAAAATCATGGAATTTTTTGCTGATGCAACCGACATGCAAAGATCTTTTCCCTTCTATCATCATGTTTGGCATGACAAGGGTTTTCAAAATCGATTCCAAGATTACCTGGTCAACCCGCAGGTCATAGGAATTAATAAGTCTATGCTTGAGCCGAGATTGTATGAATTCTTGACACGAGGCGCGTCGTCTCCGCCCTCGACATCCCCTTCCATCTGACCTCTGAGGGTACGGGACCGAATGGAGAGCGAAGATCATCGCTCCATTCATCCTTTTTCTCCCCGTTCGTAGTTAAGCCCCCAAAATTATTTTAGCCCATTTCTGAAATACGAGCAATCCCGCTCGCATTGCGGGATTATTCCGCGAAAAAATCCACTTTCCTCCGTTGATTCTCCCTCTGGAATGATAATATATTGATCCCATCATAAGGACCGACGGGTCCGATAGTTTGACCATGGCCATGACTGCATGCAGGCAATCATGGCCATTTTATTTATGGGCTCACCCTGCTGAACATACCGAAAGAAATTCAGGCTGGAGATACGCTGAGCTGGACCGACACTGTCGACAATTATGCGGCGAGCGCCGGCTGGACGCTGAAGTATTATCTCATCGGCAAGAACAATTTCACTTTCCAATCGACCGCGAGCGGAGATGCGTTCGCTTTGTCCGTCGATGCTGCCACTTCCGCGCTCTGGGCCCCGGGAGACTACGACTATCAGGCCGTCGTCGTCAAGGGCACTGAAGAGCACACCGTCGAAGTCGGATCCCTGAAGATCCTCGTCAACCTGCGCACGCTCCCGCAAGGATATGATTCCCGGACGCATGCGCAGAAGATGCTCGATGCCATTATTGCCCTCGAGGAATCGCGCGCAACGAAAGAAGAGAGCGAATATCTGATCGGCACCGGTCCGACATCCCGTCATCTCAAACACCTCACCCCAAACGAGCTCCTCATCTGGCGTCGTCATTACCAGGTTGAGGTCGAACAGGAGAAGCAGCAGGAACTCCTCAAAGAGGGCAATAACCCGGGCAATACGATCAAGGTGCAGTTCTGAACGCGAATCTCAATATCGTGAGCTCCGCTGAGCCCGCGCGCCGGCCGGACGCTCAAGAGATGGAGCGGCAGGGATTCAATGAAGGCCTCTCCGTCGCTGCGAGATCCTATGCGGCCGCTCAGCTCACCAGGCTGACGAATGATTGGGTGAGCGCGCCGGTATCTCCGGACCAGGATATCCGCCTTGCCTTAAGGATCGTACGTGAACGCGCGCGAGATCTCGTCAAGAACAATGATTACGCGAAGAAGTTCGTCAATCTTTGCAGATCCAACATCGTCGGCCCGAAAGGATTCTCCCTGCAGATGGATGTGCACGGTCCGCGCACCCGGAAGTATCCTCGCGGAAAGCTGGACGAGAATGCGAATCTGATGATCGAGGATGCGTGGAACGAGTGGACGGAGAATCAAAATTGCTCCGTCAACGGCCGCTTCTCCTTCTGGGGCATCCAGGATATGCTGGCGAAATATCTCGCCCGAGACGGCGAGGGCGCCATCCAGATGATTCGCGGATCCAAGAGCCCCTTTGGATTCTCCCTGGGGATGATCGAGACCGAAGCCATCGACGAGCAGCACAGTCAGAAGCTCGGCAACGGCAATGTCGTCAAGATGGGCGTCGAGCTCGACGAGTGGAAGCGTCCGGTGAATTATTACCTGAAAAACCGGATCCCGGAGATGGAGCTTTATGGCGGGCTCCCTTACTCATTCCCCCCGAAGGTGATTTCCGCAAACGATATGATCCTGGGATTCGACCAGGAGTATGAGAATCAGACGCGCGGTATGTCGTGGCTGACGCAGTCGATGTACCGGCTGCGGATGCTTACCGGTTATGAGGAAGCTGCGATCATCAACGCCCGGGTGAGCGCTGCGAAGATGGGATTCTTCGAACAGATCGATCCGGCCGGATCCCCGACGAGCCAGTTTGTCGGACAAGGGAAAGATGCGAAAGGCAACCTAATCATGGACGCCGAAGCCGGGACGATGCAGCAGCTGCCGGCCGGACTGAAGTTTGCCCCCTGGTCGCCGGAGTACCCGACGGCCCAGCATGCCATGTTCATGAAAACGACGCTCCGAGGCATCTCAACCGGGCTCAACGTCTCTTACGAATCGCTCACAGGAGATCTCGAGGGCGTCAACTATTCCAGTATCCGCGATGGGAAGATCATCGAGCGCGATATGTGGAGGATCTACCAGAGATTTTTCACCGACACGTACCTGAAGCCGATCTTCCGCGAGTGGCTGAAGATGGCCATCCTCAAGGGCATCCTTCCGCTCGACATCACGAAGTTTGAATACTATTGCCGCGCTATCTGGCTCGGCCGGCGCTGGGAATATGTCGATCCCTTCAAAGATGTCGAGGCCGAAATCCTTCAGGTGCAGGCTGGCTTCAAGACGGCCACCCAGGTGATCGCTGAGAGGGGCAACTCGATCGACGAGCTCTACACCGAGCTCGCTGCGGAGAAGTCTCTGGCTGCGTCCATGGGACTGACCCTGAAGACCGATGAGATCCAGCTCTCCGGCCCGGCCGCGGCTGCCGTGGAAAACGATCCGGCCAATCCGCCCAATCCGGATGAGCAGAAGGCGCGCGCCCTCCTGAATGAAGCCTACCAGATCTTGAGGAAAAAAAGAATTGAAAACAAAGTGAGAGAGACCCTCGATGCCGAATAATCTGATCACACGCAAGATGCCCACCGTCCAGAGCTCGTATGACGCTGAAAAACATACGATGCGTGCGGTGATTGCAACCGATGGACCGGTGCCGATGTGGGACTGGGAGCATGGTGACCATGACGAGGTTTTGATCGCCGATGGAGCTGAAATCAATGGAAGGCAGGTCCCGCTCCTGGACAGCCATATGCGTTATTCGATCGATTCGATGCTGGGAAGTATTCGTGATCTCGAAACCAAGGATTGCCAGGTTCTCGGAACGCTTTGCTTCGATTCAACTCCTGAAGGTCAGCGTGCCGAGACGAAATGCCGGGAAGGGCATCTGACAGATCTCTCCGCCGGCTACGAGAGGCTGGAGACAACCTGGATCCCGAAGGATGAGTCTGCCGTTGTTGCTGGCCGAACGTTCAAGGGTCCGCTGCGCGTGACTCCCAAATGGCGAGTGATTGAGGGGAGCCTCACGCCGGTAGGTGCCGACCCGGATTCCAAGACCCGCTCAGTCAGGATTGATGACGGTACGCGCAAGATCCTCATCGAACGCGGCATGAAGAAAGATGCGACCGAAGATGAAGCTGTCAGGTTTTTAGAAAGTGAAATTAAACGACCGAATCAAAACAATTCAGGAAAGGATCTACCCATGCCGGAAATAATCACGCTGACCGCCGAAGATATCGGCAAAGCGACCACGCGGGAGCGGGAAAGGATTGCGCATATCAATGCGATGGCGGCGATTCATGCCAACAATATCCGCCCGGACGACCAATTCAAGGATATGGAAGCCTTGAGAAAGATGGCCATCGATAAGGAATGGCCGAAAGAGCAGTTCAACGATGAAGTGCTCAAACGTTTCAACCAGGCGAAGCCGGCCCAGACGACCGACGTCGACGTCTCGACGCAGGGCAATATCGGAATGAGCGAAAAGGAGCTGAAGCGTTACTCCGTCGTTCGTGCCCTCAAGCTGATCGGGAATCAGCGGGCGCTCGATGGGATCGAGAAAGAAGTCAACGATGCTGTCGCGAAGATTTGCAAACGCGACGACATCGGAGAGATGGGATTCCGGATCCCGAATGATATCGTCGTCCAGAAGCGCGCCCTCTCGACGACCGACCAGACCAAGGGCGGCTACACCGTCGATACCGAGGTCCTGGGCACGAGCTTGATTGAGCTCTTGAGAAATCAGACGCTCGTCGCGGCCCTGGGAGCCCGTCAGCTCTCCGGGTTGACCGGCAATATCGCCATCCCGCGACAATCGGGCGGAGCGACGGCCTACTGGCTGTCCTCCAACGGAGCGGTTACCGCGTCCGATCAGGCGTTCGCCCAGCTCGGCCTTGCACCGCACCGGCTCGTCGCCGATACGGCATATGACAAGGAGCTCCTGAATCAGTCGTCGATCTCCATCGAGGCCTTCGTCCGCGAAGACTTGATGCGGGTGCTGGCGATCGAGAAAGACCGCGCCGCATTGTTCGGGCTCGGATCGGCAGGTCAGCCGCTCGGGATCGTGAACGTCTCAGGTATCGGATCGGTCACCTTTAGCGCCGCGGCAACGTGGGCGAAGATTGTGTCCTTCGAGACGGCGGTTGCTCAGGCGAACGCGCTTCTCGGCGCGCCGGCCTACCTCACTTCCCCGGCAGTTCGCGGGAAATGGAAGACGGCCACGAAGATTGCCGCGTCGCAGTATTCGAGCTTCCTCTGGGATACCGGCGTCAACGGCTCCGGCCTCGTCAACGGCTACCGGGCCGAGGCGACGAACCAGATTCTCTCCACCGGTACCTATGCCGATCGCGTCATCTTCGGCAACTGGCAGGATCTCATCCTGGCCGATTGGGCCGGGATCGATGTCGTCGTCAACCCGTATACGCTCGCCAAACAGGGACAGATCGAAGTGACGATCACGCTCTGGACCGATAACGGAGTGCGCCATGCGGCAAGCTTTGCAATTTCAAGCGATAGCGGAGCGCAGTAAGATCTGATCTGAACTCTCCCGGGCGAGGCTCATGCGTCGCCCGGGTTTGTATAACCACTTCCACAAAGGAGCATAACGTGACGAAGAAAATAAAGTTCATCAACGAAACCCTCATCGACCGCAAGGTGGTCAAGGTCGGCGAAGTGCGCGAGGTCGGAGTAACGATCACGAGAGAAGATGCGCAACTCGTCCTGAGCCAACACCAGGCGGTGGAACTCGAAGCAGAAACCGAACCGAAAAAGGAGAAATAATCCATGCTGCCATATGATTTAAAAAACGAGATCAACGCCGCCGTTGCGCTCAAGTCGCAGTCGATCACCGCCTCTGGTAATAGCGCGGCCATCAACATGCTGGGCAACACGCTGGCTGTGCTGTTCGCATTCAACGTCTCGGCGGCGACGGCAGGCACGCTTCCGACCTTCGACGCGAAGATCCAGCAGAGCGCTGACGGATCCACGAACTGGACGGATGTCACCGGCGCCTCCATCACCCAGGTTACGACGGTCGATTCCATTCAGACAGTTGGAGTCGATCCGCGCGGTACCCAACAGTACCTGCGGGTCAATTATACGATCGGCGGATCGGCCTCACCCGCGTTCCCGGTCGGCGTCGTCATCCTCACGGGGAAACAGTACAAGCCGTAAGTGGACATTGAAGGCGACATCGATAAGCTCATTCGAACAGACGAATTCGGGGTCGACGCAATCTACGTCGACCCCGATGGAGTCAGGCGAGCTATCAGGGTCATTTTTGATCGAAGCTACCAGAACACCGACGTCAATGGCGCCAATGTCGCGAACGTGAACACCCAGGCGACGGCGAAGACATCCGACGTCCCCAACGTGAACAGTACCGCTCTGCTGATCATCGATGGAGTCACCTACAAGATTTATGAGGGCGCGTTCGATGGATGGGGTTTGACAATTCTTTCGCTGACCAAGGATTAAATGGCGCTCAAGAGACAACAGATAATGGATGCGCTCAAAGCGCGCATGCAGACGATCCTGACCGCCAATGGTTATTACACGAACCTCGGATCCAAGGTCTTTGATTACAAGTCGACGACGTTCAACGACAACGATCTCGATGCTATCAACCTCCGCGACGAGACGAACAATCTTATCGACGAGCTCGCCAGTGGTCAGAACGAATGGGATCTGAACCTCGACGTCGAGATCGACATCCTCTTCAAAAAGGGTGGCACCAGCATCACCGAAGCAAGGAAGGGAATCTCCGACGTCAAGAAAGCGATCGGTGGAGGGGGAAACGATATCACCTTCGGTGGGCTCGCCTATAAAACGAATTTTGCCTCGGATACACTGATCCATGAACAGGATGAAGCCGTTATCGTCGGCGCAAGGATCAGAGTCCGCATCCGCTATCGCACGAATATCTGGGAAGAGAGTTGACCTATGAGAGAAACAATTCGAGATCCTGAAACAGGCACGCTCTGTCACATGGAAGACGGGAAGTTGATTCCCGTCGAGCTTCCTATCGAAACATCGAAGGACGCTGCAAAGCCCGAGTCACCAACTGTGGATAAAAACCCGAAAGGCAAATCATGAAACTATTTAAACGCCAGGCCCTTGGTATCAAGGTCGAAGCGACGCAGGGCACGCCGGTCGTCCCGGCGACGGCCACCGATTACGTAAAGGTCATCGACGATATCTCGATCGACCCGGTCCCGGAGGTTATTCAACGCGACGTAAGGCGTGCCTCTCTCGACAACATCACCCACCTGGTAGGCGGCCGCTACACGAAGGTGAAATTCAAGGTGGAAGCGACGGGATCCGGCACCCGGGGCACTAAGACGATCGCCGGATATGCGGGGGTGGATGCCGCGCTCGAAGCGTGTGGCTTCGTATCGGTGGCCGTGGGCGCAACCTCGATCACTTACTCACCGACCTCGGTGCCGGCATCGGGAAGCTTCTTCGGTCCGGGCAAATCCGTCACCCTCGAGGTCTACAAAGACGGCCATAAACATATTGTCGCCGGATCTCTCGGGACCGTGAAGATAACCGGCGGAGCCGGTGAGATACCGATGTTCGAATTCGAGTTCCAGGGCGTTTATGCAGATCCAACGGATGTCGCCGTGCCAACTCCGACGTTCGCGATCCCGACGCCTCCCTTGCTCATGTCTGGCACCGTCACCGTACAGGGCCTCGCGGCGATCCTCTCCAAGCTCGAAGTCGATGTGGCCAATAAGATCACGCGCCGGCTTGATGCGGCCAGTGCGACGTCCATCAAGGGCTTCGTAATCACCGACCGCGATCCCAAGGGTAGTATCCAGATCGAGGCGGAGTCCGTCGCGACGCATGCATTCCACAACAGGTTGATGGTGGCCACGGAAGCCTCTGTCTCATTCGCCTGGGGTTCGACGAGCGGCAATATCATCACGATGACAATGCCGAATAGTCAGTATAACGATGTTCAGTACCAGAACCGGGAAGATCTCTTGGACTTCTCGATTCCCTTACAGTTCAATCAAAACAGCGGAGACGATTGGATATCAATCGTCGTAACCTAAATCAATAAGAAGGAGCACTTCTATGCGTTCAATTTTGGATATCAATGCCACCGAGGTGGTCCGTCTCGATGAAGAGCCGGATGGGCCGTCGGTCATGGTGGGAATGCTTGATACGTTTGTCAGAGCATCGATCGCCGACGGGCTCTCGGCCGGCGATGCGTCTTTTCTCACACGGGTTCGTCTCGTCCGTCATGCTGTCAAGGGCTGGAGTAGTGTCAACGACGCTGCAGGCCAGCTGCTGGAGTTCAAAACCGAGCAGATAATTCTTCCCGGGATCGGCAAAAGGGTCTGCATGAGCGAAAGCTGTATGAATAGACTCTCTCATGAGGCGGTCCGGAAGATCTCCGATAAGGTGATCAGTATGAACTTCGCCGTGGAGGACGCCGAAAAAAACTGAGTTACGCCCTTTATGCAATAAATGATTCGAGTGTGCTGAAGGGCGGGCGCATTGAGTATGAAGATGAATCGGGCCACAAGGTATCGGTTCAAGAATTTCAGAATGCCTTGCGGGAGTGGATGCCCTTCATCAAGTCAATTCAGGATTGGAGATCGGGCCTATTTGTTATGACGCTGACCGAATGGAATGCACTTCCGCCGATTACCCGGGAGCTGATCGAGCTGCATGATAAGATCGCTGGCGAAGTGAAAGCAAGCAATAAAAAATGATCTCAAAATTTACAATACCATCCATGGAGCAGATCGACGTCGATGCGAAGGGATACAAAAAGATCCTCCTGCGCTCGCTGACGAAGGTCTCTGCCCAGGCCGAGACGCTCGGCAATAGGCTGGTGAGAGAGACCTATAATGTGAGTCGCTCCGAAGTCGATAAGGCGATCACGGTCCGCCCGGCGTCTGTCACCGATCCGACCGTCTTTATCAATGTGCACGGGAAAATGTTGCCTCTGATCATGTTTTCTCCTTCCCAGAAGGTGGGCAGAAGAAGCGGTGTGATTGTCAAGATAAAAAGGGGAGGACGCACTGTAAGCAAGGCAATGTTCATCGCCCAAATGAAGAGCGGCCATATCGGAATCTTCACGCGCATGGAGGAAAAATTCATGAAGACAAATCCCAATCGTCAGGCGATCAGGGAAAACTATACGATTTCGGTCGCTAATATGTTCGGCTCGCGTCCGATCATCGAGGCACTTGAACGATTGCTGACCGACAAGTTTCCCGCTATCCTCGAGAACCAATTGCAGTTTTATCTCTCTTCGGGATCTTAACCATGGCCGAACGACAATTTCAATATGGCATCGGCGTCGACGACAAGGGAAGCCTGGTCTTCAACAAATTCAAGAAGCTCGTCGCTGATGGAAATAGGGAGATTGAAGCCTCGACGCAAAGGGTCATTCAAGGGACCAAGCGACACGGTGAAGAAACCAATCGCCTAAGCGAATTTATCCGCAAGCAACGGAGCGAACAGAGAGAACAGAACTTTCTCATGCGCCAGGGCAAAGATGTCATCGGCGCTGCGAGTGTCGGACTGGGGCTCTTCAGCAACACGGCCGGACAGTCGGATGAAACGATGAAGAAACTCACCAATTCTCTGAATCAAGGCTTCGTAACGTTTCAGGGGCTGGATTTCCTGCTGGCCGCTGTTCCCGGTCCATGGGGGGTCGCCGCGGCCGCGATCGGAGGCGTGGCTGCATCCCTTCTATCGATGGGTAAGGAAAGCGAAGAAGCTCAGAAGAAGATTCATGCGCTTAAGCTCGAGGCGATCGACCTCGATATCAAGCTTGGGAGAGTGGGCCAGGAAGCAAAAGGCGTCGAGCTCAAGAAGGAATGGGATAACCAGGCCGCCGCGCTCAAGAAGCTTAGGGACGGATATTTCGAAACGCGGTCGATGATCGATTCCTTTACCGGCTTAGAGAACGAGTTTCAAGTCTTCGTTAAGGGAACTAACGAAGAAATCAAGGAGCAGAAAAAAGTTGTCGATAAGTCCGCAGCTGCCTGGCATGCGTGGAATCAGTCGGTTGATGCCGCCGGTGCCGAGGGTGCAGCTGCCGCGGCGGAGCTCCGGAAGATGCAGGATGAGAATGCTGAGGGCAGCCTAACTCTCCTGAATTACTACAAGAAGCTCGATGAGGAGCTAATCGGAAGCCTCGATCCAAGCACAAAGGAGTATACCGATACGTTAGCGCATCTCGCCGTCGTGAGCCTTCAGATCGAAAAAGTGACTTCGAGCATGAACTATCAGCTGGAACAAACGAGGCTGAAGATGCTCGGTATCGGCGATACCACCAGACAGACGCTTCAGAATATCCTCTCCAATCCGCTGATCGATAAGCTGCCGAAGATGTTCGAGCTCCCGAGCTCGTCGTTGCGGCTGGAAGCAAAGCTCCCCATCGGCGATATCGAGAAACTGAACGTTGCTGTCAACTCCGGCGCCGAGAATCTGGACAGAATGAAGCTCAGCCTCGTTAGCGTCGGGGAAGAGGGCGCGAAATCGCTGCAGAATCTTTTGAGTAAGGGGGAGAAGCTTCCGGAAATATTCAAGCTTCCGGATATGGATATGACGCTCAATCTGGGCCCGCAACTGGAGACGGTGACGGGGCTAAAGAATCAGATAGCATTGACAGAGAGGGAGTTGGAGCAGGCCGGATTAGATACGCAGGATTGGCTCGATAAATTCGACAAGCTCAACGCATTGAAGGCGAAGCTCGAGGCTGCACTCCAGACGCCGCTGGAAAAAGCGAGTCAAAAGATGCAGCTGATGAGTTCCATTGTGGGAAGAGGATTGGGCATTATCGGGCAGTTGCAGAGTCAAAATAGCCAGGCGGCGATAGAGAATCTTGAGACCGAAAAAAATCTGGCGATTGCGAATATCGACGAGAAGTTAAAGGCGGAAAACCTGAGCGCTGAGCAGAAGAAGAAGCTGGAAGCTGAAAAAGCCGCGATCGCCCTCCAGTATGACGGGAGAATCCGGGCCGCGAAGCAGGAAGCGTTCGCCGCTGAGAAGGCAGCGAACATCATAAAAGCGATCATGAATACGGCAGTGGAGATCACCAAAGTCACAGCCACGCCGTGGATGATTCCAATTGTTGCCGGATTGGGGGCTGCCGAGACTGCTGTGATTGCGAGTCAGCCCGTTCCCAAATTCCATGAAGGCGGCGTCGTTCCCGGGATTCCCGGAAGAGAAATCCCAATCTTGGCCCTGCCAGGCGAGACAATCAGGACGGAACCTCAAGAAGCGAAGCTCCAGGACACCGTCATACAAATAAGGAAGTTCAGGGAGAGATCCTCGGATATAGAGTCCCAGGTTCAAAGCTTACGTACGTCATCCTCGAATCCCGCTGGAAGGGAGATACGCGATGCGATCGCTTCATTCGACAGGAGCATCCAGGAGCTGGTACGAAAAATAGATGCAGTCCTTACCCGCCCGGGCGCCGGCCTGCCAGAGGTAACGAAGGTGATAAACGAATTCCACTTCACCGGCAACAACATCGCCTCCAAAGCGGCCTTTAAGGAAATCGTTCAGGAGGGGATGAGAGAGATGGGCGTTACCGACGTTAATGACTTCTTCAAAAATAACAGGGCGCGCGTGGCAATACTGGGATGAAGCTGACGGCGTCAAATACCTTCAATATGCTGGCGAGAGGTGGATCCAAGGTCCTTCAATGGAAATTCTATATCCGCTTTGTCGGGACGCTGAATCAGGCGCTGAACCTTTCGAACTGGACCGATGTGTCGAGCAAGGTGATCGAGGAAGAGATTGAGATCGCCCACAAGATCGAATATGAGCATGGTCAGTTCACCTGCGATAGTCTCCTGGTCCGGGCACGAGACGTCGCATATTGGCGAGATCTGATCTTTCGCGATGGTGTGACGACGAATCCTGGACAATATGCGGAGTTCAAGGTAGAGTTCAAGCTGGGAGACGGCACTGCCTTTGCCAGTGACACGCTCTATATGTTCGCCGGCTTCATCGACTACGTCGGCATCACTTTCGATGAGCTCAACGATGAGTGCACGTTCAAAGCCTTCACCGCGGAAGATCTCGCCGGCACGATCGCAGCTGAGAGGATCTCCGCTCAGTATCTTCATCCCAATATTGATGGCTTCAAGACGACCGGCCTTGTCCTGCCCAATATCCCCGGGCTGTATGTCAAAAATGCCGCCGTGGCGCCGCGGCCGCTGAGTGTAGGGGTCCACACGATCACCTACCAGGTCAACGGCGGTCTGCAGCAGGCGAAGCTGGATAATTGCACCGTTTGGAAAACTCTGGTGCAAGGTGACAACGTTCTCGGAGATGTCGATAACTCAAGCGGCGACACGCAACGAGTGACGATGCATGTCTTCAATACGGTCGCTCTTTCGACGTCGACCGCGGCGCTGACCGATAGCCTGATCATCCTGCAGGCCAACACTGTGCTTCCCAGGCAGTTCTACCAGAACACCAGTATGAAGTTTCTGCTTCGCAAGATCTATGAGCTGATCGGTATCGACACGGTCAACTTCGATTCGATGACTTTGAATAGTTACGATGGGAATGCGAAGATGTCGTTTCTTGAGATCCCTCCCGCTGATAGCGCGAATTCTCTACCGCGTGGGGCCATGGCGACCAATGGCACCGATATCTTCGTCGGGGTGGGGAACGTCGTTTATAAACGAACGATGGCCACGGAAATCTATACCGTGGTGACGACTGTGCCGGCCGGCAATGTGATCTGGAAGCTGTTTTATAATGCCCGCAAAAATTTTCTCTGGACTCTCTATGGTCCCCCGGGAGGAGGGGGTGAGTCAGGCGGTCCAGACACTATTTCCATGACGGTGAGATTGAATAATCTCATTGGGGCCGATATCTACGGCGAAGCCGGTCCGGTCACAATGTATGCCGATGCGTACGAAATGATCGACTACAACTATACCGGATCGTCGTATCATCAATCGGTTCTCTATGTCGAGCCGGGCTCGTCGTCCTTAAGAGAGATTGTTTGGAATGGGACTGATTTTGCGCCGGGCCTGACCCTCTTCACGATCGGATTCACCGGCTCCGCTTTCCCTCGTCATATCTATCGAACTGGAGCGACGATAAAATTCACGACGACGAACACGGCGGACAACTATCAACTTCTCACGATCAATTCTGTAAACGCATGGGTAAGTGGTTCCACCGAGACCGGTCCTGCGACAGTGGGTCGCGCCTTTGCATTTAATTCGGTCGATTCCAGAATTTACCGGTTCATGTCGGATGGCTCGCTTAACTGGCACAGCGAAAATAACGCAACGGCCACGACGATATCAGGCATAAGCGTCGGAACCAACAACTATTGGGCGTTGGGTTATCTCTCGGATGGTCGTGCCTATGGTTATGCGCAGAATACATCGGACCTGAAGTGGGGGTTTTTCAGCGTGACATCCGGGGTGATATCCTGGCTGGCCCGAGATCCGTCCCTTCAACCCGGCATATTCCCGCAGCTTCCTCATCCTGCGAGCACGGTCCTGATCGCCGGGCGGTATTTTGGCTTGAGCAACGGCGGAACGATGTTTATGTATGCGACGATCTTAAATCTCTATGTAGGTCTGGCCGATTTCTCTGGCCTATCGGTCCGGGATGCCCTCTCATCGATCCTCAAAGCAGGGAATCTTGTCGCGACGAATTCGGCGACGAAATCCGCCTTTGTCTATCGGCGAGGCGATCTCTCCGGCATCCCGCAGACGACGGGAAACATTCTCACGCTCAATATCTCCGATGCCGGCCAGATCGAAGAGGAGCTCTCTGTTTATCAGTCTTACGGCCTGGTCGTCGTCTCATCCCAATCGCTGTCAGAGACTTATGATGGGCAATCGTTCGGGGCATCTCAATTGTCGAATGTTCCTCGGATCGAGATCAACAACAAGTATATCCCAGATCTCTTGATCCGCGATATGACGTATTACTTCTTCCAATTTTTCCGGTATGCCCGAAGAATGGTTCGGGTCACGATGCCGGTCGAGCCGCTCTTTCAGTATGAAGTTTTCGATGCTGCCAATGTGAATTTCCTATCCCCGTTGAAGCTGCAGCGAATCATCTCCGGAGTCAATACGCCGATTTACGCGATGCGCTATTTATACAATGGCTCGATGGCGATTGAATGCCTTGTCACTCAGGAGCCCGTAGGCGTCTCCAGCTGGAACCCGCCCACGCAGCTGCCGCGTCGGGAGAAAAAGAAACAGCCTCAGCTGATGCCGGCGCTTATGCCCTCGAGGGTGATCTAACGTGGCGAACGCGGTATTCGCATATCAAGACGTAAGCCTGTACGCACTTTCGGCGACGTCGACCGACAGTAACTTTCCGTTGGTGAACCTCCAGAGCTACTACCCGGATCAAGTGTGGAAAAGCGCATCCACAGGAGCGCAGAGCATCGTGATCGATTTCGGATCGGCGAGAGCGTGCGACTACATTGTCATCGATAATTTTTCCTTCGGCAATGCGGATTCGGTGATCCTTGAGGCGGCAAATGATTCTGGCTTTTCATCGGGACTGGTAACACCGATTCCTGGCGGGACAATATTTGCCGGTACCGACACCATACCCAATTATTTTTCATTCAGCTCACAAACGAAACGCTTTTGGAGACTTCGCCTCACGATCGCATCCCCTCCGCTGGCGAATGCGCCCTATATCGGGAACTGGTTCCTGGGTGCGAAGCTTGATTGGGGATATCCTTATGAGTATCCCTACAAGAATGCTGCAAGAAAATTCGCGACGAAGGAAGGGACGGCTCTCGATGGTCGACTGAGAATGGCTCAAACATACTCCGGTAGGAGAACCTGGGCTTTCGACATGATGAACATCCCGGATACGACGAAGAATCTCTTTGTCACAATGTACGGAGTAATTCGCGGCCGGCTCAGGCCATTTTATTTCGTTGATGTCGATGCTGTCTCAACTTCTCTTGTGCATCTCGACCTCGACGATGATCCAACCGAGACACAACGATTTAGCCTGAACGATATGAAGAAACTCGTACTAAAAGCGCAGATGCCGGGATGATAGGCGAACAGGCAAAATCGTCAGTCCCGCCGGGTACGGTCACGGGTCAATTCCTTCAATGGAATGGCGCGAGATGGGTCCCCGTGCTCCTATCATTCAAGAATATCTCCATCAACGCAGGAGGTGATAGCGGCATCCCCCCGCTGAGTCTGCAGGTGCCCGCCGATTCCTTTGCGATTTATATTGCGAAGAAAGATGCGACGCCGCTCCTGGAGGTCGATGATAGTGGCCTTGCTGTAATTGCGGGGGATGCTCTGGTCTCGTCTCCAGCTTCGGGACTGAAGGGATTCGTGCTCGAGCAACCCGATGGGGCAATCAAGCTGCTGGGCGCTCCTTCACTGACCTCGGCCCGGGAGATCGTCTTCCCGGAGCTCGACGGTACGGTCGCCTTGACGAATCAGGTAGCCATCATCAAGGACTATCAGGCGTTCCCGGATCGGGCCTCCAACATCGCGGTCACGGATGTTGCTGATTCTTCGGTCGCCGGTTTCTACCGGCTGAGCATTGCGCTTGAGACGACGGCCGAGGATGCGATCGCAGGTACCGTGACGCTTGCCTGCAACTGGTCTTCAGGCTTCGGACAGACAACGGTTGGGCCGCTCGATCTCACGAACCTCCATGCTCAGGTGAATAAGGTACTGGCTTTCTATCACGATGGCACTTCCCCGATCAAATTCAGCACAACTCATACTGGAAGCTTCGCCTCGTCCGAACATTTGGTAAATGTCTTATGCGAAAAAGTAGCGTAATAATTACGATGTCGAACAATTAACAAAGGAGATATACCATGTCACGAAAGTATTCCATCAGCGGTACGGACACCAACACGGCCTCGACGACTGGCTTAGCCTTCGCCGGCACGACCGCGGTGCGTCCGATGCTCTACGACGTTATCATCTCGCCGCAAGGTGTGGCGCCGGCCGATAACGCCTGCGAATACCAGATCAAGCGTCATACGGCGATCGGGACCTCGACGGCGGTAACGCCCCAGGCGCTCGATTCCGGAGATCCGGCCGCGGCAACGACCGCCGGCGTGAACCATAGCGTCGAGCCGACGTACACGGCGAACGCGATCTTGCTCGATGTCGGCGTGAATATGCGCGCGACGTTCCGCTGGGTCGCTGTCCCGGGCGGCGAGCTCAAATGTCCCGCCTCGACGAACGGGCTCGGACTCTTCTTCGCGGCCGTCAACTCGGCCTTCGGCGTCGCGATGACGCTGCACTTCGAAGAATAATGAACGCCCCAAGAACGAAGGATACGTGGGCTCTCCCGAGATACCTCGAGGGAGCCCCGGATCCTCTCTGTCACGACCCTCTGGATGGACTCTGCGACGATTGTGGGAAGCCGATACCTCGCTATGAGAATATGCCCAAGGGATCCGGCTTCGAAAGTCAATCGATTAACCATGTCCATATCATCAACATTGAAGGCACGAAGGCTGAGAAGCCGATGAGACGAAAGCTCTGCAGGGAATGCTATCTGATCGATTTCGCTCTCATTTATCCAAAGGAAAAGCTTCCGCCGATGCCCCAGGAGATGGAGGGTTAGGATGGGAATCATTATTACCGACTCGTCGATTTCGCAGTATGAAAGAAAGCCATCCGGATATATCCTCCTGGATGATAAGGAGGTCGCTGCGACGCTACAGTGCTGTCATTGCGGGGGCCATTTCGTCTCAATTAAGGGATCCGGCAAGAAGCGCGGCTTCTGCATGTGCTGCATGAGGGTCACCTGCGGGGCTGCCGGTTGCGATCATTGCGTCCCGTTCGACCGGCGGCTTGAGCTGTACGAAAAAGGATTGATCTCAAACCTGGCGACAGGAAGATGACCAACTCTTGGAAAACGACCAATGTGGATTTCAGGGAAGGATTCAAGGAACCGCTATGTGCTGGGCCTTGGAAGAGTATCGAAAAGGAGAACACTCAGTGAAGTTTATCGTATTACGCCAATCAGTTCTAACACGCCTCGTCCTGATCATGGCGCTTATCTTGATCATGTTGAGCACGTCCGATCGCGCCTCCGCGCAGGCAATCGCGCCAAAGGTCGTTCTCGACGCCGCAGGATTCCGTGCGCCCTGGTGGTCAACGGGCAAGCCGTCGCAGTCGGGAATTTTACGCGACACGCTCAGACCCTGGTATGGCTTCGGGGTACGAAATGCCCCCTGGGGGGTCACCGGAAACATGGACACGGCGGGCTTACGCTCGAATGGGCGGTTACACTTTATGTTTCGGGCAAACAAGGTCCGCACGATCGCCTTTTGGCTGACGAGCACGTCAGGAATAATGTCGCCGAAGACGTTCAGGAGCGATACCGTGTGGCGGTCGATAGATACTACCTACGTGATATTAAACCCGGGCGCTCTAATGCCGCAAGGCATCAACTGGCAGAACAACGGAGGCGACACTATCTTTGCCGAGTTGAAAGACATTGCCTTCAGAGACAGTACGCCGAGTGTACCCGTCGTGCCCAAGCCTCCGAGAGTGTCCTATCTTTTCATCGACGATTCGACAACGATCTATGACCGCCTCACGTTCGCCGCATGGGTGGTCGATTCGTTCCCGATCGCATCGCTGAACTTTGTTTTGCAGAATCCCCAGGACTCGCCCCTCGTCGCCGGCACGCTGCAACAGAAGCGCATCACCAAGGACTCTCTCTACGTCGTCACCGAATGGGACGTAACCGATCTCTCGGGATGGTACACAGCGGGCATCCGCGCGATCAACACACAAGGGTTTGGCGTGTACCAGCCATTCAAGGTGAACATCGTTCACCTCTACGACACCGTGAGCGTGGCCTGCGCTGATTCCCTGAAGACATACATCGCGGGATGGAACGATGCGCTCAATCTGGTTGCTGATTCCGTCGAGACGCCGAAGAAGCTACCAGTCGTCAAACCGCCGAAGAAGTAATGCCAGAAGAGAAACTCGACTATACGGACACGAAAAACTGGTCGGACCCGAAGGCGAAGCTGCCGACGCCCTACGTCGTCGTCTGGATCATCGTAGAAGGACTCGCATCGTACCGGCATGGATGGTACGCCGAAAACCAATGGAAGCTCGGCGACCGGTGGTACATCGAGGGCACGAAGGATGAACCGCTGAAAGTTTTGTTCTGGACTAATCTGCAAAATCTACCCCAGCCCCCTGAGATAACTCCGTTCATTCCCTGATGGCACGACTGTTCACAGTAGGCGCGGAAGCGAATCAGACGGGCGTTGGCTCGGCAGAGAACCTCATCTTGGATGGGAGCAACTGGCCATCAGCCATCGCCACATCACCTCGAAGCGGATCGTACTGCTATGAGTGTTACGCAACAGCCGCTTACACCGGTTACGCCGCGCGTTTCGCTTCGGGTTCAATCGCACGGGGATACATGAGGGTGGCAATTTACGTTCGCGGGTATGATGATGGAGGACCGCCGCAGAATCACTTGTTTGCCGAACCAGGAGGGACTCGTAGTAGGGTCGGGATAACATCAACGGGGAAAATGGCTCTGTACTACGGCGGGACGCTTCTTTCGACGGGATCGGTGACGTTGGCGCTTAACACGTGGTATGTGATTCTATTTCAGGTGTATCTCGCGGGCGCGTCCTCCATTCAGGAAGCGAAGCTTTATGATGCGACCGGCACGACGTTGCTGGAAACCCTGACAGATACCACGTCTCGAACGACGGCGAATCTTCTCTACTTTGGGTTCTCGGGCGGAGCGTGGAACAGCGCGAACAAAGGATGCCGATACGACGACATCGCCATCAACGATGCAACGGGTGGGAGCGAGAACGGATATCCAGACCCCGCGGGCAAGGTCGTGCATCTTAACCCGGTCAGCAACAATTCAATCGGCTCATGGCGGACAGGCGCCGGGGGGACAACGAATCTTCATGATGGGGTGGACAACGAACCACCTCTTGGGAACTCCTCTGAGACAGCGACGACAAACATCCGGGTTATTGCGACCGATACGCTCAACTATAATTGTGATCTGAACTCGACCGATTATACTACTGGCGGAGTCGGAGCAGGCGATACGATCTCTCTTGTTCAACCGATGGCGCGTTACGGAAATCATGATGTCGATCCCAATCTTGTTTTTCGTCAACAGATCGTCTCGAATCCTACTGGCAGTGAAACATCGAGCGCGGCAATCGGTACGACTGCTCATGGAACCGAACTCGATACCGACTGGGTGACTCAATACGGCGATGTGATTTACGCTCCCTCGGTCACCAAAGGCACCTCGCCTGTCCACCGGGTGATCGGAGATTTCACGAGCGGGGCAGGAATCAGCGAACAGATCTGCGTCGATTACATGGCGATTATTGTCGAGTATGTCCCGGCTGTATCGGTGACCACTGGATGGCTTAGGGGTACTGAATTGCCGGTAATCCAACGCCAGCAAATGGTAGGATATTGATGCAGACGTCTACCAGGCAATATCAGATATGGGCGAGGCCTACCCTGCCGCCGGCAGCGGCAGAAACAATCACGCTTGACAAATGGAACCGTCTTACTCCTGATGCTACCCCAAAGCTGCGAAAAGCCCTCTCCGTTGCGATCCTGGCCGGGTCGTGCTTCTTCGTTTCACTTGGAACTTCTTCAGCTGAGACGCCCGGGCTGGATAAGTGGATGGGAGAACTGCCTGATATCATCCGTCGGCCGAAAAGAGTTGTACCGATCGAAGAAGCCCAGCCCGATTTCTCGGTCGTAAGCCAGGTACAAATCCTCGCAGATTGGACGCCGGAGCTCCCTGAATATCGGCCGACTCCAAGGCGTTTGGTCCGTGCCGATTCTTCGTATCCGCTCCTGACGAGCTGGGTCGAGGCACCAGGGCTCGATAAATGGCTCGGCGAGTATCCGGATATCATCAACAGGCTCAAGAAGCCGCTGCAGTTTAATCAGGTGCAGTCGGATTTCTCGATCGTGGTCCCCGAGCTCGTCACCCTCGATAAGTGGATCCCGTCCAATCCCGACCGTCAGCGTGAGAAACACTATCCCCAACATCCGGACTATAAGGAACCGGTCCTCACAAGCTGGCTGGAGATGCCCGGGCTGGATAAGTGGCTCGGCGAGTATCCCGACATCATCAACCGGGTGAAGAGGCCGCTCCAGTTCAACGAGTTGCAGCCGGATTATGCCATGGTCGTGCCGGAAGTTATAACGCTCGATAAGTGGAATCCTTCGGTCCCGGTGAGATTCTATATACGTCCAAAACTCCTTCAGCATGGGACGTATCAAAATCCACTGGTAATACCTCCGGAGGTGATAACGCTCGACAAGTGGTTCGCGCGCATGAATGAGCCGCGCCGGCTGCCAGTCTCGATGAGACACCCGGTCTATATCAAGCTGCCGGCCGGCGCGCTGGTCGAACGGATCATTCTGCCGACGGATTTCGCGGTCAAGATATCGATCGATGGCAACATCGTCACAAAGGTGTCGATCGACGGATACATCATGTTTAAGGACGCTGTCGTGGGATACATTGTGCAAAAAGATTCCGAGGAAGGAAATCTCTAAATGGCTGCTGGAGAATTGAGAGTAGGCGACATCGGCGTTATCATTGAGCGGACCATCAAGGACCAGGATGGAAACATAGTCGACGTGAGCGCGGCATCGACTAAGGAAATCATCTTCGTCAAGCCAAACAATGCGAAGCTCACAAAGGCGGCAGCCTTTTCGACCAACGGGACCGATGGCAAGATCAAATATGTAACCGTCTCCGGAGATCTCGACGGCGTCGGGGATTGGAAGATCCAAGGGCGCGTCATACTCGCGGCAGGCGAATGGCGAACGGATATCGCGGTGCGACATGTTTACGAAAACCTATAATCAACTGAGGACCGTAATGAGCGAATTGCAAACGCAGGTGAAACAGCGTTTTTCCGATTGGATGAAGATTATGGGTTCCGGCATTGTAGTCGGATCCATATTTGCAATCACTACATTTTGGGCAATAGCAGTCGAGAAAGGGGCCAAGGACTATCAGCTGCAGAATATCATATCCTCGACCGATGACCACGAGCTCAGACTGCAAAAAGTCGAAAGAGAAATGGAAGTGTTTAAGTATCAGCTGACCTCGCTCAATGCGAATATCGAAAACCTCGCCAAAGAGGTCAATCTGCTCCGCATCGAGATCGCCAGGACATCAAAATGATCCCACTACGCGCGGCTATCTCGATCGTATATCTCCTACTTTGCGTCCTGATGTTCGGGCTTGGAAGCTTCGTCATCGTCTTCTGTCTCTATCATGCCGACTCCGAGGGCTCCAATGCTCAGGCGTCAGTCGCCTTCCTGGGAAGCATTACCGGAGGCCAGAGGATCGTCGGCATCTTCCTCGGCGTCGCGATCGTCACCGGATCGCTCACTGCCCTTTGGAAGATGGCGAGGGGTTACACCGGCAAGGAAGTGGTCGACACAAAGAACCGATATCGTCCGCTCAATCATGCGACCGAAACGGGGCGGACTATCGCTGCTCTCATGAAGAAAAACAGACAATCCACAGAATCAGAAACCGAAGAAGAGAAAGGGTAATCCCATGAAACGTTTCCGAATCATCGTGCTGATGGCGCTCTTCGCTGTCGCCTCGCTGTTTGTTCCCGCCATGCTCTGGGCCCAGGACAAACCCGGTTCCACCTTCGATACGCAGGAATTCATCCTTACGCTGATGGCAAACGGCGGACTCGGAATGCTTGTCTCCGGATGGATCGCCGCGAAATGGACGAATGCCTCCGGGATCGCGATGGTGATCCAAACGCTGGTGGTTGCGATCGTCCTTACCGCAGGCGCCTCGTTGCTCGGCATTATTCCGGTCCCGATATCGGACTATTGGCAGTTTCTCCTCAAGAGCGTGACCAATGGCGTGCTCTCCATGATCCTGTATAAGCTCGGCATCTTTGATTCCGTGCTCGGATTGCTCAAAGCAAAGAGCGTACACCAGCTCTCACAATTAAACTAAAAGAAAGGGAGCGAGGGCGTCTTCAGCCACCTTTCCCCGGCTCACCCGGCGCCTCCCCGGGTGCAACCCCGCGGGCGCCCTCGCTATTGATTATGGACCTTAAAATTGTTCGTGAAGAATTCTCGGAAATTACCTCGATCGGCTCGCTGTCGATCGATGGCGAGTTCTTTTCCTATACACTTGAAGATAAAGACCGAGGATTGGATGATTCGATGGATCTCGCCCAGCTCCGATCGATGAAGGTCCCGGGTAAGACGGCGATCCCTTACGGTCATTACAAAGTGGGGATAACCTTCTCGAACCGATTCCAGAAAGATATGATTCAGATCTTCGCCGTCCCTGCCTTCGAAGGCGTGAGGATCCATTCAGGAGCGAAGGCCGAGGATACCGAAGGGTGTCCGCTGGTAGGGAGCTCGAAAGCGAAGGATGCTGTACACGGAGGGCTTGTCATCATGCCGAAGCTCTTCAATGCCGTCAAAGAGGCGCTCGCCGTCGAAGAAGTATATATCGAAATTGCGAAGGCCGCAATGGCCAGGAAAGTGATGGACTGATGGAAATGATTAAGGTTGATCTCTCTTTTGGAGACTTCAAAATGAGCATCGCCGGCGAGCCCTCAGAGATCGTCGAGTTCATAAAGAAGCTTTCCGATCGCAAGGTGGTGTCTCCCCAGGCAGATCCTGCGCCGGCGCCGGCCGTCCAGCCTGAGGCGCCCCAACCCCCGCCGTTTCCCTTCACGGAGACTCGGCCGGTCATCGTCACGTACGGAAAAACCAAAGGATATATCTGCAGGGACGTTGCTGAGAATTGAAGCGATGGGATTTCGGTGCTCCGGTCCCTGCCCCTCGGTTCCGCTCCGGGGGGCGGTCGCTTCTTTGTAAAATGCCATGAAAAATATTCTAATAATATTCCTCTGCGCCCTGGCCATTCTGGCCGCTGGCTTCTTCCTGGGAAGATCTACGATTGAGGAAAAGACGGTCATTGCACCGACGACGGTCAATGTCGATCCGGTGAAGAATCTCCTGATAGAGGCAAAGGGCGATAGTGTTGCGCTGGACGAGCTGACCCTGGAGAACCAGGAATTGAAGCGGCGTCTGCAGGAGAGAAGGAAGACCGCCCCTCCAATTACGACCTCGAACGAGCCGCTGAAGGCGCCTCAGCCGGTCATGGTGCCAGTCTGGCCATTGGATACGACTCTCCAGGTCGCTGCGAGGGCGACGAGCGTCACTGAATCGGATACGTCCGTATCATCGGCAAAGCTGCGAGTGCATCTCAAGCTTCGGTTCATAGGCGCGCCGGCGAACCTATTCGAGCTGCAGAATCTAAGCATCGATCCCTTCACCTTCGATGGACGGGAAACAATCACCGAAAAGCGAGATCTCCTGCCCCCGATCGGATCCTTCGTAAGTCTCAGTTTGGGCGCCAGCTGGAACGGATCCATAGGCATAGGTGCTGTAGTTCGTATCGGGAAAGTGACCGGAGGGGCGTTTGCGCATAAAGAAACTGAAGAGTATTTCCTGAGCTATCAGGCGTTATCGTTCTAAGATCCTCGATCCATTCCCTCCCCAATTCCCTCCTCAAATCTCCGATTCAGTGTGCAGGGCCGTTATCCGGGCGGCCCTTTTTATTGCCTCTCGAAATAAAGGGATCAGTTGTTTTGTGGCAGCGGAGAAGGAGTTGCAATGGAGGGAGGGGCCATAGGAGCCTTAACGGCAACGCAGAGTGATTTTACGACTGCAAGTTTTAGTCGTGCCGCCTCCGCAATGGCATGAGTCGTCCCGTAGTCGTAATAGCGCGCGGTTCGACATGAATCAAAGAGAAATCGGTATGCTGCATGTGCCTTACGAAGCCTATCGTAGACGAGCCTGTCTCGGCAGGCATGTTGAGTTCTGCTGCCATCGATTCGACTCGGATAGTATTCGTCGAACGAAGCATACTCAGCTTGCTTTAACTTGAGAGGGAAGAGACGTTGCTCTAAGAAATGAATCGCGGCATAGAATGCCGTGGTTACAACCCAATCGTTCCACGATCCTTCCGCGAAAAGCTTATGACACAGAGCCTCGTTGTGCTCTGCATGCTCCAAACTCATTGGGCGAGCGATCGATGATGAAGAGTGAATCCATCAGATTTAACTTTTTGCTCGTCGAAGCCGTCGAGTTCGGGGCAGAAACGAAAATTAATGCTGTAATTTTCTTCGCGGGAAGAGTTCTCTAATTCTCCAACGAACTCATATATACTCTCGAATTTTTCATCCAAGTATTCAACTTCGGATAAAGTAACCAATACCTCAAATTGTTCCCATGAAACCACCTTGAGCCGGGCCGCGGCGGGCGTGAAGCCATATTCCTGGAGCTTGCTGATCAACTTTTTTGTGTCGGATCCGGATCTACCGATGTTCCGTTCGAATTTTTCTTTAACAAGCGCCTGTACCCCAAGGCCCTTCGCGTAGCCGGCCTCGTATGCCGCGATCAATTGATTGGTGCTGTAGTGCTCTTCACCTGGTTTGGGATCTTCCCAATCCTTGGCAAAAGGTCGGATTTCGGACTCGACTATTTCAGTGGGAGTTGGCGGCATTGAATAATATAATGAGTTGGAAACGGAGGTGCGAAGGATGCGTGCGAGCGCTCACAGTGTGTGGAATGTGCCCCTTCACGGCATCATGATACGAAGAAATTGACAGATTGTCAACAATTTATCCACAGCAATAATGAACGGAAAAATGAACGTTGGGCAGACTGTGGGCAGACTGTTTCTAAAAGTGGCAAAAACAGTGCGCCAGAAGGGAGTCGAACCCCTAACCCTCAGCTCCGTAGTTTGCCAAAATGTTCTTCCCCCGCGAAAGCAGGGGCATTTTCGCGGATGAGCATTCGTCAATGAGCGTCAAAAGACGCCGTCGGATACCGGTTGGGCAGACTCGGGCTGACAATGTTCTTAAGCGACCTCATCGACATTTGGCTTCTAAAAGATGCCGCTATACTTTCAGATGCCCCCTTACTTTGGCCTTCACTATTCGGCATACTGCATCATAAGTCTTTTGCCTCTCCTCTGAATGAAGAGGCCATCGATGGTCCGCCGATTCATCGCATGAGTAACAATAATAGTCCCAAGAAACGAACACCGGGTTGAGCTGTATTTGATGCTGGGGACAGTAAGGAGTGGACTCCACCACGCCGCTGTAGATGTTGTACCTCCATTTTAGACCGTCCCTTAAAAAAAAATCATGATCCGAGACATGATCCGAGACATGATTCGACACCTTGAAACTTAGACCGAGCAATCTAAGGGAGAAATATGTGCTTAAAAACAACGTGATTCCCAAATCTGCTATAAACGCCCATTCTCTTATTTGCCAAATTATCATGGGAGAGCGCCACATGTATTCTATCAAGTCTCTCAGGTGACGCCAGCAAAATGCGACAAAGATGACAATGCCGCCAATGCCGAATGAATAAAAGGCAGTTTTCAGTGCTTCTCCCGCAAATAGGGTAAGCATCCAGCTGAAAATCCGTGAAAGTCGACCCGTTTTGGTTTCCGACATTAGCGAGATTTCAGCCGACCTGAAGATATTTTTGAAGCTTCGTGCTCAGGAGCGCCTTCTGAAACGCTTTCATTTGCCTCCGGACCAGCTTATCGTTGTGACCGAGATAGTGAGTCCTGGTGACCTCGTCGTCGGCATGTCCGAGCCATTGCGTTATGATGAGTGACGAGAATCCCTGGTCGGCGAGCATCGTGGAAAACGTCTTTCTCATGTCATGGAGTTTCACCTCCCCGATCTTAGCGTCTTCGCGGGCCTTCCCAAAGATATGTGTAATCGTTGATCCATCCCAGGGGAATGGCCTGGGCATCTCTACCCTCTTCAAGAAGATCTCCCGCACGATCGGTAGCATTGGGACCAGCCGGTATTTGTCACCTTTGCCGTGAATGATGAGCGTGTCGTTCTCCAGGTCGACGTCCTCCTGCTTCAGCTGAAGTGCTTCCGCGCGCCGGAGTCCGGTGAGCAGGTAGACCAGGAAGAGGTCATAGTATTCCGGAAAGTCCTTCTTTACGATACCGAAGAAGGCTTCCAGCTCCGAGCGCTTCATGATCCTGGGCTTGATCGAAGGTTCCTTAAATTTCTGCACCTTCGTGAATGGATTGCTGCCAATGTATTCCCATTCCACCGCGAGCTGGAAGATCGTACGCAATGCTCTAAGATAGTAGTTCGCTCCCCGGGCAGTCATCTTTCCCTGGAGCTTCATCATCAGCTGCTCTGCATTCTCCCGAGAGAACTCATCAACATGCTCGATTGAACATTCTTCGAGGATGCGCTTCTTGATAGACTTGTAATTGCGGTAGGAGGATGCTGCCAGGCGTGGCTTTGCCCATTCGAGATAAAGGTCGAAAAGTTCCTCAAGCCCAATCTGCTTATAACGTACCTTTATCTCGAGCTCGCGAAGGCGTAGATTCGCCCGGACGACCGCGAGTTTCTTATCCTTCGTCTCCAGTGTCTCCCGGTACCGCTTCCCCTCGAGGCGGAGATCCAGGAACCAGAAGCCGAATTCATTCTTTCTGATGCTGCTCATAGATAGTCAGTCAATCATGCATGGCAATTTTGAGACGAATTTTAAATTCGCTCAATTTTGTTTCCAATCGCATCATGGCCTCAATGTCACTACCGGCCATGAAACAAAATATCTTATCCAGAGTTTTCTCTCTCCAAGCAATAGAGCAGAGATTTGGCAAATTGAAGACCTTGTCCACTTTTGGTTGGAAGACGCTGTCTTGAGCGGGAATCGAGCCGATGTAGTGATCTGCACCATCGAAAAGATCAAAAAAGTGAGTACGATCATTGCCGGTTAAAAAGCCCTGGTCGACCAAGTATGGAGTGGCAGCCTGGGTCGATATATGAGTTCGCCGTTTCGGCGCTGCAAGCTTACGCTTGGATTGAAGCTTCTCCGACGCCTCCAGTGCGATAGCAAGATCGGCATTAGCATCTTCGACATCAGAACCGACAAGCATTTGGCGAAGCCTTTTGACGTCGTCTTTATTATCGCTCACAAGATTCGTTGTATCACCATTCATTACAGCGAATCGATGCTTGCAATACCAACCATTATCACCCGCCAGGCAGGTGCACGACGTTGTCAGGTTGTCACCATCCTTCCAAAATGTAGGCTCATAAGGTTCAGTGGCGCTTCCCTGGACAAGGAATGTAAGCTTCTCAATCATAACTGCAAACTCCTTTAAAGTTTGACATAGCAGATGCGAGCGATCATCGAAATTGATTTTCGCTTGATGACGATTGGCTCGTGCAGCTGATTGATTGACGACAGTATAATGTCCTCATCTCTGAAATGCACCTGCTTGATCGCGCCCTCTTCATGCTCGTTCCAGATGACCACCGCGAAGTCATTGTCGCGGACATCCTTATTCGGATTGACGAACACCAGCTGTCCGTCGCGTATCGCCGGATGCATTGAATCTCCCTTGACGCGCAGCCAATAACCTTTTCCTTCGTCATCGACGCCAGGCGGCGCCTCCTCGTATCCAAACGCCATTTCGTTTACCCTCCCTCTCCCTGCCGGCACCGCGGCGAACACCGGTCGCATATTCGAAATTTCAGTGGGTTTTTTCCCCTCCATAATCCAGTCTATGTCCGCGCCAAGTTCACGGAGGCGAAATTTCATCTTATTGCCCGGGAGGCGTTTTCCGACCAAATACGCGTTCAGATTCGTAGCGCTGATGCCCAAAGCCTGCGCGAAAGCCAGTAATGTTGAATATTTGGAGAGACCAAAATCCCTTAATCTATCCCCTATGAGCCTATTATTAGCCAATGTTCAATTTTGTTGCATTTTGTTCTTGACAAATGTTGAAGAATGTATTATATTCTCCCATACAAGAAAAGCATTGTGAAAAGAAATAACGAAGTAGGAAGGTATCAAAATCCATGAGTAAAGCAAAAAGGCGCAAGCAGGATTACAGACTGCCGAAGCTTCCAGACGAGCTCGGTAACCGGATCGAGGAGTATAAGAAATCCCTCGAGGCTGAGCCGTCGTTTCAAAAGGCGTTTGAGGCTGTCGTTCGGAAAGGTCTTGCCACCCTGGGCTTCCCGGTCGATGATGCAAAATCGGTCGCTGCCTAAATCAAGCAATCGTAGCTGGCAATACCAAGCATAAACGAAGAGGTTTTCATGCACTCAACGAAGGTTGAAGTCACCCGGTTGCGGGAGGACTTGCGAACTACTGTAAATGAAATTATGCACGAGAAGCGGCTGGTGCAGAAACAACTGGCCGATGCCCTCGGTGTCGATCAGTCGACGATCTCTCGCTGGCTCTCCTACGATGGAGAGAGCGATTTCCCCGCATCACTCACGCCGGCGCTGACGCTGCAGATGCAACCACTCGGCAGAGCGATCCTCCAGTTTCAGGCTGACAGGATGAACCTCGATGTAGTTAAGCGGAATATCTCTCTTGAACTCAATCACACGATCGAAGACGAAGCGCTCGACATTGTCAAGTATCTCGGCTCCTTGGTCGACGAGTTCAAAACTGGCGGGCCAGGCGCTTACAAGAAATGCCGCCGTCAACTGGAGGCAATAAAGGAATCCGTCAATCGCGCAATCGACGAGCTCAATACGCTCGATGGCGCCGCGCCGGCGCGCCCGATCCCGATCACGGGTGTAGCGAAATGATGCCGAGCTTGGAAGGAAGAATAGACGAGCTGGTCAGGAAGCTGGACCATCTCATGGAGGTCATGGGAGGTCGCGCCGCGGCCGATGACGGCGAGCGGTCGCTGACGACGGAAGAAGCTGCCGCATTCCTTCGCGTTCACAAGCAGGAGATCCTCCGCTATACAAAATCCGGACTTCCGTTCTATGAGGATATGGGCAGGGGATTCAAGTTCCTCAAACGAGACCTCATAGCCTTCCGCGAAAACTACCGGGAAGTCCCCCGATCACTTCGAACTCTTAAACACGCATGACTGACTTTGGCAAGACCGCCCTCGCGGTCAAGATCCCGATCGAGCTCGATGGCGTCGAGGCGCTGGCGATCAACGCCGGTCTGGGCGCACTCCTTCGGGAGGGATCGCATCTCACGCCGGAGATCCAGGACAAGCTCCGCCGGCTGATCATGAGGGTCAGTCTTCCGATCGTCGAACAGAAAATCTACACATGCGACGAGATCATGAGCATGATCGACGAGGAGCTCGGCACACCGTTCGAATGAGTTTGAATCACACACATAAAGAAGGAGGGAAGGATAAATGAGACGAGCTTTCAATCTGCTGATGGGAATCTTCATGGCCGTCGGCGTCTGGATGATAGTAAGCCAGATCTGGGTCGCTGAGATGGATAGATCTTTCCGCGATGGGGAGGATAAGGCAAGCCGCCGGTGTTATCTGGCCCATGGATACCGGCTTCAGCGCGAAGACAGCTTAGTGAAGAACCAGCGTAGGAATATGACGAAGGCAAAGCTCAGGGCGGATCTTCCGAATATCCCACGCCCATAGATGGCGGGAATGGAGAAGTCCTGCAAGCGCTGCGCCCAGGGTTTCATGCCAAGCATGCCCCGCCAGATCTATTGTTCCACGAAATGTTGTCAATTAGCCTACAAGCGTAAACACAAAAAGAAGATTCAATTCGGATCCAACTATTCCCGCATGATTGCTGACCATCTCAGACATTCATCTCCCCAGTGAAAGCTCGCGATCTCGAGGAAATATCGGAGCGCGTTCTTCGCTATCTGCTCGCTGAACGCAGGGCGGGAAGAGTGACCTACGAGCGGCCGATGACCGCCGACCTGCTCATCGCCCGCGCTGCGAAATCAGGCGTGAAGATTTCCGATACCGCGCTCCGGGAGATCATGAATCATCTGAGGAAGAAAAAGCGTCCCGTCGGATCGACCACCAAAGGTTATTTCGGGATCCTCCATTCTGTAGAATTCAATGTCGCGATAGACCATCTCGTTACCCGGGCCCGGGACCTGGAGGAGCAAATCAGGGAAATGAAGGAGGCTCAGCAGGATATGTTCAAGATGGAAAATTCGCTCTCTCCGAACCTTGCCGGCCGCGAGCTCACGGAAGCATTTGAACTGGTCCCCGCATGAGATCCTTCCCGGGAGCTCCACCCGTCAATCGTTCCAAATACCATGCGAAGAAGACTCTTTTCAACGGAGTGATGTACGACTCTCAACGGGAAGCTGACGTCGCCCGCACCCTCGAGCTACTGCGATCGGCGACCGACCCTTCAGTCCGGGTGGTAAAGATAGAGCGTCAGGTTCACTTCGAGCTCCAGCCCCCTCCGGAACGAATCGTCTACAGGCTCGATTTCAGAATCACCCGGGCAGACGGATCCGTCGAACATATCGAGGTCAAGGGGTTCGAGACTCCTTCCTGGAGAATCAAGAAGAAGCTCATGCGTCAGAAATATCCACACATCACGCTAAAAATCATCTGAGAGGAATGCTTCAATGGAAGACAAGGCCACCGACGTAGTCCCCGCTCCCGCTGTCAAAGACGAACCGCTCATTCCGGTCAGAACCGTCGAAGATATCATTGCGCAGATCGTCCCGAACGCTCACTGTAATAGAGCGAACTGCCACGGCCGCGGATACATCGGAATCATCCTGAATAAGGACGGCTCGCAAACGGTCCTCCTCTGCAGCTGCGCAAGATATGGGCAGACGGAGTTTGTCACAGCAATGCGACACCACGAAGTGTACATCGACAGGGTAGCACAGGCAATCGATCTACAATACCGTGGCCTCCTGGTAGCCCTCTCGACATCGGATAATCATCGGCGCGTTTCGGATGACCTCAAATTTGAGCACATGAAACGCATCGAAGAGATGACCTTCACGGGCCGTATCAAGAAGCTATTCTCAAAAAAGCCGGAAAGCGGAATTCCGGTTGCTATCGCTGAAAAACAATAACAACGTAAGGAGCACATCCCATGGATAAGGTACAATCGATCGACATCACACTTGTTAAACCCTCAGCCACAAACCCCCGCAAGAGCTTCGACGCTCCCGATGAGGTGGACCTGAAAGCGAGCATCAAGGGGAAGGGGATAATCTATCCACTTGCTGTACGGCCCGTCAACGGGCATTATGAGATCATCGACGGCGAGCGCCGGTACCGCGCTGCGAAGGAACTTCAGTACAGAGAAGTGCCCTGCATAGTCATGGAAGTCGACGAAGAGCAGACCCGTGACGCACAGCTGATATCGCATGTCCAGAGCAAGAGTATTAAACCAATGGAGGAGGCTCAGGCGTTTGTGAAGCTGCTCGAGCATTCCGACGTCGCTTCTGTCGCCAGGGCGGTGGGAAAATCGGAATCCTATGTCGCAAGGCGTAAAAGTCTGACCTCGCTTATAGACCCCCTCGCCGAGGCGGTGACAAAGGGCGTTCTGCCAGTCATGCACGCATTAGAGCTCTCACGCTGTTCCAAGGAAACCCAGGAAGCCATCTACGCCGGCAAAGGCGACGATGACTATTACGGCCGGAAACTCAAGACTGAACTCTCCCGAGGCGACATCCCCCCGATCAAGGAACTAAAGGAACGCATCGGCAATCTCGCGCGAAAACTCTCCGCTGCGAAGTTTGACACGCTTGATGCGTCGCTCGTACCGGCGATGGGGGCTTGTGCGGCATGCCGCTTCAATACGGTGACCAACCCCGGACTCTTCGGCGACCTCGGCAAGGAGGCGATTTGCAAGAACGGGAAATGCTTCGATGAAAAGACGCTTGCACATGTCAGTCGAAGGATCGAGGCAGAGCCCGATCTCGTCAAGATCTCGACGAACTATGGAAGGAAGTCCGCCGGCGTTCTCACCGCCGATAAATACGACCGCGTAGCAAAAGGCAAAGTAAGTGCGATCATCGTCGAAGGGGATGGCGACGAAATCGGCCGCATCGTCTCGGTTAATTTGCGCGGCAATGCAGCTGAGTCGGCAAAAGGAGGAGGCAACATCTCGCACAAACTCTCGAAGGCCGAGCTCGCCAGCCGGGCGAAACGAAAGAAAGAGATTTATGAGACCCGGATCTCTCAGGAAGCCCGGATCCGGGCCCGCGCCCTTGCGGTGAAAGGCGCCGACCAGAAGACCGTCCTCAACATTCTCCCGGTCATCGCGGCGATGATGGCACAGGCGCCGATCTTCACGCATTATGGCAAGGGCGCGGAACTGCGTAAACTCATCGCAAAAATGACGGGGGGAGAATTCCCGAAGGCCGAAAACCCGAAGGCGTTCCAGAAAAAAAGCGTCGCGTTGAACAAACTCATTGTCGGCATGGCCGTTTCGTTTGGTCAAATCGAGGATCCGCTTGTAGCCAATGAGGACGATTCCTACATCGAGTTCATCTGCGAAACGATGAAGATTCCCTACAAAGCCCTCCACGCGACGGTCCGCAAGGAGTGGGAAGATGCGAAGAAGACCAAGAAATCGACGGCATAAAGGATAAGCATGAAAAGGCGCCGAATCAAAAATCTACGTCGGGGGGGGGGGGGGGGGAAAATGCCACATAAATTGTGAGGGGAAAACCCACCGCCATGCACTTGGGGGAGTTACTCCTCCCC
>Ga0137441_1000005_pt1 | contig 50769 bp, 78 predicted proteins | sample EasRivERMGT244_2_FD_102323 | JGI IMG/M metagenome (GOLD analysis project Ga0137441, IMG submission 102323) | Soil microbial communities from meander-bound floodplain in the East River, Colorado, USA - East River MetaG ERMGT244_2 | ecosystem: Environmental > Terrestrial > Soil > Floodplain ... | reverse complement strand
TCTTCTACAATGCTATTAATAGAATCATCGAATACAATAGTTAAAACTGGTCTTTCTCTTCCTTCTTTTGGAGGAACGCCATGGATTAATGAAATTGATGAGTTTTCCATATCTTGTGGTCCATATTTGAACCAAGTTCCAGGATTGACTTTAAAAGTAACGTAATCTCCAACTTTATATAAATCTTCTTGATCCCATTCTTTAAATAAGTCTCCCTTAAAGCATGCGCTTCCTAACTTCACAATGCGACCTACAATTGATTCAAATTTAGCTCTATCTTCAGTTTGATTAGCAATAAGAACAGTATCAGAATACTTTTTTGTATATCTCATAATGCAAACTCTATCGCCCAAAGGTCTTGGAGGGTTAAATCCAAATTCTTTTTCAAAGTTCCATGAATCTTCCATAAAATTTCTCCTTAAATTAAACGTTCAACATATGCCGGATCTTGAATAACAGATAGAATTGCACTAACAGGTATATCCTGAACTGCTATGCCTCTATAGATATACTGTTGACCACCATCGTTTCTTGCTATGGTTATCCAATCACCCACTTTACAACCAGGACCAGAATCTTTATATTCTTCTCCAGAAAAACATTTCTCACCAACACTTAATACAAGTGCTGCAAAGTTTTTATATTTATCTCCATCTAAATAAATTTCTGGCATATAAATACTAACAGTTTCACCTTTATCATTTTTAAAGGTAGACAACTCTTCTGGACGAATGTAAATCTTAACAATAAGCCTATTGCCAGTAGCCTCAGGTAAAGAAAATCCAAGCTCCTCTTCAATGAATTGTTTGGCTTCATCCTCTTCATGATCTTCTATATAACTGGTCAAGCTTCTATTCTTGATCATAGATTTCCCTATCTTTGTTTTCCTTTTCGATAACCTCAAAAAGTGACCTATAAGTTGATTTCATAATATCATCCGCTTCCGTTAATCCTTTAAGCTTTCCGGCATAAAATCTATACTCTTCATAGTCCTTCAAATTTCCAGAGCAAATTTTCTCTTGATATGAAGCTTGTTTACCTCTACTTTTTAATAGATAATTTTCTATAAAATACTCTACAGGTGTATTGCTTAAATCAATCCTCATCGAAGTCCTTTTAAAGAATTGTTACTTATCTTGATTTCTTAATTGCTTTAGACATAAGCTTACTAGAACTTATTGATTTTGTATTAGTCAATCCGCCTTCAGCATACATTGCGCCACCTTTGTTATATCCTTTAGTAGAAGATTTTGCCACTTTAACAGATCGATGTATTTTATCGGCTGGCATCTTAGCCATGCCACCTTTTCTATATGCTCCTTCGGCGTCAGCAGGCATCATTCCACCCATATTCATAGCAGGCATTCCACCTTTGCTCATACATGGCTTTTTCATACGATTCATTTTATGAGCAGGCATTATTGCTACTGAAATCCCCATAACTTTTCCGCCTCTCTTAAAGTTCATTGGTTTTTCAACGACATCTGATACGCTCATATTCATAGGCTCTCTCTTATTCGACATATCAATATCGGAAGGCTTTAATCCAAGATTTCTTACAGCATCCTTAAGGCTATCTCTATTGCTGAAATGCGTACTTTTCATGTTAATTTCTCTCCAAAATATATTTACTGTTTCATTGATGCAATAGCAAGAGAAGTTTTATTCTTCTCTTCTGCTAATTCTTTATCTAAATCCATTTGTAATTGATCTGTCTCAAACTTTGTCTGCACCTTAAATGCTTCAGTTTCAGCTTTAAGCTCTGATTCCTGATGCTTAAGAAGAGCAGACTCTCTCTTTTGCTTAATATCTTCCATCATAACGGCTGTAGGACTAGGCGGTGGAGGGTTCGCTTGAGCCTGTTGCTGCTGTTGTTGCTGTAATGCTTGTGCCGCAGCCATAGCTATTTGATTTTGGATTTGAGGGTCTTGAAGCATCCTAGGATCAGGCATTTGCATACCCATTGACATTTGCATCTGTAATAGATATTCAAAAGTTTGATGTTCAGTATCATGAGCTTTAGCAATAGCAAGCTCACCTTGTTTTGTTGGATCTTGTGAAAGCATTTGTATTAATGAAGCATGAACAATTCTATGAGATGCGTGGTCTTGCTCTATTGATGCTTTTGCGCCCTTCCCGTTTAACATGCTCATATTTTCAGTTATAGGGTCCATTGGAACGATACTTTCTGGAGGAGGCATTAATTTATCAATATCTTCAACATTAATAGATTTAATAAGACGCTTAACTGCTTCTTTTAAATCAATCGTTCCTGGATTTTCTCTCGCAATCCTTATAACAAGCTCATTTATCAAAATTCTTTGGCTTTTTGTTGAAAGATTGGGGTCTGCAATTGAAACAATGCTAATGTTCCTATCAAAATCTTCCCGCCTTACTTCATATGATTTTCCGGGAACGTCAAATTGATATGGCTCATCAAAATATTCTTTAAAATTATCTCTAATTATTTCTAGTTCATAATTAAATGAGCTAATAAATGATTGCAATATGTTGGAGGGGAATCTATCTGCAATTTCAATATTAGCTAAAGTAGTACCTACAGGAGCCTCTGAGCTTCCAACGGGAGAAGCCTGCTGAGCTGCTCCTCCTAGCATAGCCGTATCAGCTTTTATTTGATTTATAAGCTGCAGACCAACTGTAGAAGGCCCTGGGAAAGGCAATAAGGAATATATTTCAGATGTTGGCTTATCATCGGTATCAACAGGTATATATTCTCCAGGATGAACAGTAATATTGTTCACATCTGGCGTACATCCTTTCTTTATAAATCCACCTGGGAAATTACCAAATGTAATGCTGTCAACCGTTTGCCTCAACGTATTTGTCAATACAATAGAGTTAGAACCCATTAATTGACCTAATCCATTACCATACATTCCAAGTCCTGGCATGAAATTCCATTTAACGAAGCATTCTATTCTTTTAAAGTTATTGTCTTCTTCTTTCCAGTTTCTTTTAATTGAGGCAATCTTTTTTGTAGATTTGCAGATATCAACAATATAAGGTCTTGGTATATTATCCAGATTATCTTCATTGTCGTCGGAAGAATCTTGCCCCGCTCTGTCGGATAATCTTGATGGAGAAAGTTCAACATGCGCCTCATAAAAATCTAAAAGAGTTCTATCTCTATTAGAATCATTGTTGTACTTTGTAATACCATCAATCTCATTGATTACTTGGTTTATTTCAGAATGATCAGAATCTTCTTCAGTTGAATTTTTCGCAACATCTCTCAAATAAATCCCATCACGCTCTTTAAGCATAACTTCTTTTCTTGACAACTGCATAACCTGTGTTATCCTAGTTGACTCTAATAGGGAAGTACACTCATTGTTAATGATTAAATCCTGTGGCTTTATAAATCTTGACCTAATTTCTTTTGTAAGAGGGTCTTGGAATACTTTTGTAAATCCTATTCCGAATAGACCTACATATAATATCATTCTTTCCTTGTCAGGATAATATCCCCTGTCAAGTACGGTAAGAGCATAATTAAAAAAGGTGGCAAGCTTTTCTGAAATCATTAACTGCTCATCATCAACATTACCCTGAGCAATGGCCTTAGTGGGTCCATTTGGAGGTAACATCTCACCCTTAATTACAGCAAAGAAGTTCATTAGGGTTATTGATAAGGTATTGTCATAAGCTCCACATAGCTTTTTCTTGAAATCATCAACTTCCCATCCGAGATATTTTATGATTGTCTCTATGGAGCTTTCCCATTTCTTACGGCTTTCTATATCACTTTCAACGCCATCAATAATCTCACCGGCTAGTGTATCTAAAGTCTTTTCATCAATATATTCGGCAATATTTCTATAGAAGGATTCACCGCCAGCAGAGGGGACGCCAGTCATACCCCCTGCTTTTTCTTCGGCAGCGAAATCGATATTATCAGGCAAGTTTAAATAGTCTTCGCCTTGATAATCTGAAAACGGGTTTAATTGATTTTGGTTAAAATCTGAGAAGTCTGCTGAGTTTAAGTCATCTGGGTATATTGGCATTCGAAAATTTCATCCAGCAAAGTTTAAACGATACAAAACCGTAGCCAGAAGAAAAGATAGCCTAAAAGCAGTGTATGATAGTTTTTTTAAGAATGCAAGCTTTCTTATTAATTATTTAAATTATATAGTCAATGGCACTATGTCTTTATTAAAACCCAACCCTTTCAACCTCAGCTTTCATCAATGTTGACTGCCTTTCAGTGGACATTCTTTCTTGGGCCAATCTTATACTTTCAAGAAGTGAAGCTTGTTTTTCTTGCTCTAATGCTCTTAACTGAAGAGTTAATGACTGATTCTGCTCCTCGGCTAATCTAATTGCTGAAGCTTCTTCCCTTGATTTTGCCTCTCTAGATTCTGAACTCCCTTTCTGCTCTTCTTCTTTTATAGATAATGCTCTAGATAGAGCTTCGCGTTCCTGAATCACTATGCGTAATTCAGATCTCACGTCAGCTTCTCTGCTCTCAGCTGCACAAATTGCTTTATGGGAGAATTGTCTATCCTTTTCTATCATTTGTTTCATTATTTCCATTTGTTCCTGCTGGTTTACAAGAATTGAGCTTAATCTAGTAATCTCAGATTTAGCGCTATCCATTTCTTTAGAGCGAAATTTAGCATATTCCTCTACTTCAGAATAATAATCATCTGGATTTTGAGAGGTTGCAACACGAGATCTCCTTTCAGCACGTTTTGCTCTCCTTAATCTTCTTGATTGTTCATGTTCAGTTACGACCTCTTCTTTTTTAGATTTTAAATCAACATCCTCTAAAACTAATTCTTGCACAGGACTTGGTGGCGCTGATTGTTCTCTGTGACTAAAGTCAGAAAGTGGAGAAAGTGAAACAGGAGGAATGACGACCTCTGTAGGAATATCAGGGGAAGAGTAGAATGGGGATAATAAATATGATCCAAATGATCGTGCAACCTCTGGCTTTTCATAAGCTGAAGCGACAGGTTTAGAATCCTTAGTTTTGCCATGTTCTGGTGATTCCATTTTTTTCTCCAAAATTAAAATTTGCAAAATATAACATGATAGTAGCATATTAAATTAGACAAATTAATGATTTTATTGTACCCTCTATTCTTTGTTATTTTTAATAAAAAGAAGGATTTAATTAATATGAATAAAAATGAAAAATCAGTGCGAGAAGGCATGACAATTAACTGCAGAGCATGCGATTCTAAATTACATTATAGATACACAAGAGAAGAATTAGTTGATCGTTTCTATAGGCCTGATGGACCTAAAATAAAGCCGTGCATTTCAGACCACTGCATGGATGTCATATGGCTGAATTATAAACTAGAGGATACGCTAGAATAGAGTGGCTCCCCGGAACGGATTCGAACCGCTGACCTAGTGATTAACAGTCACTTGCTCTACCGACTGAGCTACCGGGGAAATGTACTCAGGTAGGACTCGAACCCACGACCAGAATAACGCAGTGTTAAAACATTAACTCCTCTCTACCAACTGAGCTACTGAGTACCGCCTTAATATATCATTAATTATATTTATCCACACCATAAATATTATCATCTTTAGGATCTCTCTTACGCCTTGTTTTCTTTTCAACAGGGTCTCCTGGATGTTGCAATTCTTGATTCTTAATCTCTTTTAATAGAACTTGAGAGAATGTATCCACGATGTCTTTGGATGCAGGATCTTGTGGGAATGCAGCACATGCATCTACGAACTTCTTAGCAAATGGCAATAGTCTAATATAGTTCGGACCAGATGCTGGAACCCAAACCCTTCCCGCTTCAACAAGGTGTGTTATTAGGCTTGCGCGTCTAATTTTACCGCCATATGGAGAGGGGTCAAATCCAACAGTATTAACCCCTGCTCTTTTAAGGTCCTGCCTTAGCGGGTCTCCAGTAGCTTTAGATTCTATGATAATCATATCAGGAGGTATGCATTTCTTAGCAACAGTATCTGTATCTGTTCCGTTATATCGGTAATTCTTTGCAATATTTTGAGCAATTCTTCTTAATTCTGGATACTCAACCCTGTCTCGCCACATGTTTAGCAATATAATATTCGATATACCGAAATCATCCCTGAAGACTCCCCACATCGTACATACTGAATAAGATCGGCTTTTATTTTGTTCCTCTGAGCCTTCTTTCTTAAAGGCAGTATCGAATGATGCAATAATTTTTAATATCTTTGGAGGCTTCTCTGCCTTCCACCATTGGAAGTGTGATTTCTTGAATAACCCACCATCAGGTATGGTAGGATTCAATTGAAGCTGAGTAGCAATTAGATAGTCAGATTTAAAACCTTCCTTTAACCTATCAAGAGCTACCTTATTGAATCTAATTGGGCAAAGTACTTCACCTTCTTTCTCTCTTGGGTCTTTCCACTTCAAAGGTGTAGTAGAAGGCAATACAATAGTTTCACAACGCCTTTTCTGTTCAAATTCCATTGGAAGCATCATGTAAGTCCAGCTTTTAGCGCCTTTACCATTAAGCAAGAAGTCTATTAAATCATTAGGTCCCGTTCTTTGTGCTGTGATAAGCCTTCTATCTCTACTGGCATCATTCATACGAGATGATAATGAAGTGCTCCATATAAGATTTGTATTCTCTCTTTCAAGGTCAGATTCTCTAGCATTATTCATATCGTCTGCAATAAGGATTGTTGCGCCACGCCCTGTTGCCTTACTATTGACCCCTTTTGAAATTCTATATCCACCTTTAGTATTTGAGAACTTAGTTTTTTGATTCTGATCATTTTTAAGGTCATATCTATCTCCCCATCTCAACTTATACCACTCAGATGAGATAATATCTCTATGCCTTATTGCCTGCTCTATAGCAAGATCTTCAGAGTGAGAGAAGCATAAGAACCTTTCTCCAGGAGTTTTAAGCCAAGTCCAAGATGGAAACATAACTGAGCATATAGTAGATTTAGTTGTTCTAGGAGGAATGGCTATAATTAGATCTTTTATATCTCCTCTATGTAATGCCTCTAAGTGTTCACACATATCCTTGAGATACCAAGATGGTATGAATTGGAACTCACCCTCTATCTCTGGCCAAGCCTGCTGCGTGAATGCGTAAAGAGAAGTCTCTGCATCAGCACGAGACAATATTTCACTAAAAAAGTCCTTTTCTTCATAAGTCATATACGTATGTTAATGGTAGGTAGATATCAAAGCAAGAAATGCTATATAGACAACTGAGCATTTCTCTTGGTTAATGCGACCATTCTAGGACCAACAAAGAGAAAGGAGCTCGTTTGAAAATCCTAGTAAGAAGCCGTTCAGTGACTCTTTCTCCCATAGACGGCCAAGCCGAGAGAGTGGACTATCGTAAGTAATCCTGCCTATATAGCTCGATTTTATAATATAGCTAAAAGACTTTTATTAATCAAATCTTATAATAAAGGTTTTCTAATATTTTTAATTAGTAATGGTGGCATTACCCGGGATTCTAACCTGGGTTCTTTAGTTTTTTAACACTAACGCTTTAACAGGCCTAAGCTATAAAGTCATACATAATGTGCCATAGAACTATTGTACTGTTTGGCTAGATATCAAAAGTAACATAAAAACCTATGGCACACTATTATAGATAGTATATTAAAAATATTATAATTTATCAACTAACATACCTATATCCAAACGTTTAAAAATGAATTACACTTCAATTGTTTCTAACTTAAATATTAAATGGAGAATAAAATGACAGAGAAGTCAATAGCTATATCTAACGCGAGTCGAATAAAATCGGCAATATCTTTAATGTTTGTTGCATTGCCTATGGCTGTACAATCCTGCCTAGCATTTGAAGTCCATTATAATCTAGATGCATATGCAGGAGCAGATACCAAGATTAGACGAATGGAATTCAAAAGAAATTTTGGAAATAATGTTTTTCAAGACCCATTTTATACATCATTAAATGTTTTTTTAGGATATAAAATGAATCAATATTTTGGCGTTGAGGCAGGATATGAGCTATCCGATTCAAAAATTAATTCCAAATATGGCAATAAAGGATTATTTTTATTTGGCAATAAATTAATTGACAGCTTGCATGGTTTCAATAGTATAACTAACTTTATTAACGCAAGATCAAAGGTTTCAGGATTTAATATAAATATTATGGGGTTTTTACCAATCAATGAGAAAAAGAATCTAAATCTTATTGGATCAGCGGGCTTAGGGCATCTAAGAAGCCAAACGAAGTGTGACCTGTTTGAAATTGGAGAAGCAAATATTGTATTGCATGACGAATATAATGTGCCAGTTCAAAGATTTGCACATACTAAAAGCCAATATAAAAATCGTGTAGTTACAATAAGATTAAATACTGGCGTTCAATATCTTACTGATCGTAATTTCGGAATTAGAGCATTAGCTGGATGGGAAAATACCCACAAGATAAAAATACAAGGCAAAGATAGAGAAACAGCTAATAAAGTAAATGAGCATGCTAAGTTCAAGGATAGCATTACATATCGTATAGGATTTTTTGTACCATTCTAGTATACTTTCATATCCAAGGAGAGGTGGTCGAGAGGTTTATGGCGATGGTCTTGAAAACCGTTGTACCTTTACCGGTACCGTGGGTTCGAATCCCACTCTCTCCTCCAATATATTAACGAGGAAATTATGGAAGATAATTCAGGACTAATTGTTCTAAATGAAGACGGCTTAAAAGATCTTTGCGAAAAGGCTGAAGAAACTTTTACCGGATTTGAGAAAGATGTTAAATCCTTCATGACAAAAGAAAAGGCCGAGTATGTTAAGTCATTAAGAGTCGATGGTTATACTTGGAGAGCGATAGCTGCGGAATGCTACGAGAAATGGGGTGGCGATTGGTTTCCCCATAGTAACCAACTAATGGGGATGGCTCTATGTGAAGAAGCAGTTAAATATTTTGAGAATGAACCAGGATTTGACAAAGAGGATTGGTAAAATATGAATAAGTTCACAATTATCCTAAAAGACAGAAAAACCAACGAAACAAAAGAGATAGCCTATGATTCATTATCTGAAGATGATGGTTATGAACCTATTTCTTATGAAGATGGAGAACTTATCCCTGCTGGAGTAGATTATATGTGGACAGAAGGTAACTTTTCATGTGATTGCAACAGGTATGATTATTTTTACCCAGAAGACGATATAGATTTTCCTTGTTATAACAAAGAATATAAGGATGGTAATAGGTTCGAACTAATTGGCATTAAGAAAATAGATTATAAAAACTCATAGTCTATTTTGACCGAGATAAAATGGACTATGAGGACGGTAGTATATCACATTTCAACGCCCATAATTCCAATTCATCATCATTACGTAGAGATTCTCCATAATTTGTTTTATCACAAAAGCATTGCATGCAGAAATTTCCATTTCCTGTTTCTACCCATGTCATTTGATTCTTATTGCGCAAAGCTCCAAGATGAACCATTTCATTACAGGAGTCGCAGTAAATAGAATCATGAGAAAAATTATCATGCTTTTCCATCCACCCATGTTGCTTACATGTTTTACAATATTTTCTATAGGATTCAAGCGGACCATCTTCCCACGATCCGTATTCTAGATTAGGCTCAATATGACTATGTATTATAGGCTCTTTCACTATTTAAACCATTGGCCAAATATGTTCAGCAACCTTATATCCGACGTAAACCCATCCTAATAATGATTCTCCTAATATAGTCCAGAATCCATTATCTAAATGCCAGGCCATTCCTAATGCAATCCATGCACCAATCGAAGCCGAATGGTAATTCTTGTAGCAATTAACTATATTCATATTAACTCTCTCTCCCTATCTTTCTTAAGCTTTCCTAACATTAATGAAGTTTTAGGACTAACAATTATTGTACTTTCAGAGCCTAACATTTTATCTAAATAGTCCAATAAATTTTCATCTTTTGCAAGACGTTTAATAATATCAATCTCACCATCTCCAATAATATATGTTCTTGAACAGTTTATAAGTATCTTTCCATCACTATCTGACCTTCTTTTAAGCATATCAAGCATTGAATCTAGAGATTCTTCTGATAAATCAAATGACATTAGCTTAATCTCCATGACCTATACAAACATAGCATCGTTCATCAGGATTCTCCATGCACGTACAATTCCAACCATCGCAATCATAACATGGTTCATCATCACCAGTGCCTAATCCTCCACAATATGGGCATATTGCTACCTTCTCTTCAGTATCCATTTATTAACTCTCCTTATTCTTAAGTAAGTACTCATTTGAAATAACCTTGAACGTTAAGTCAGAGTCGTTTGACTTAAATACAACACCCTCTCTTGTTTCTGACCTTAATGAATTCCCGTTAGCGAAAACAAGTAAATCCTCAAGACAATTAAAATTTTCCAAAGTAATATGTTCGTAAAGAATTGGAATGATGTCTAGTCTATCTATAAATCTATTTCCATTTTCCAGAGGCCTCATATAAAATTTATAAAAAGGATACGTAGATAACATATTAAACCTCTTTCCCGGGACAAAATATTCTTGAGCGTCAATATCCCATATATCAAATATAAAGAACTTCTGGCCCTTAATTCCCTCAGGGTTTCCTTGAACACCCTCTCCAATAACTTCCCCCTGAAGGGCTATATTCTTTCCATATTCTCGTAAACGCTCTTCAATCTTAAGCTCCCTAGCCAATTTCCACAAAGTATTACCTTCAGTCTCTATAAGATCAAGGTTGCGAGAACACACGCCGAATACGCAATCATTAAGATAGTAAGTGCAGCTAGTGCCATCGAGCTTTACAGTAACCTCAAATGATTCTTTAGAGTCCTTAATCTTATTCCAGATGTTCTGAACGCGCTCTTGGTCTGTCTTACGTATAAATGATGGGAAGTTTCCTTTGCATACTCCTACAAGCTGAGCAGGTATTGGAGGATCATATTTTAGAACTCCAATAATATCTGTTACGTCTTTACCTTCTTCAAGTCCATCCAGTATTGTTTCAAGGAAATTAAATCTTGCTTGGCAGGGAGTAAATATTGTAACCGGAAGCACCAAACCTTGTGATAAATTCCCTCTAAGCTTTATAGTCTTAAGCCTAAACCCCTGCTTATCGCCCATCTTCTTATATGATGACTTTCTCAAGAATTCGAACTCAGGGTGTATTGGAAGGAATGAATCTATCTCGAAGTATACGCATAGGTCTCCAGGTTTAAAATCACCCTTCTTCGTAATACACTGCCATCCATCAATCTTGACAAGCTCTATGTTATCAGCGCCATCAATAGGTAATACCTCAGCTATCTTTCTTATTAATGCTAGCTTTCGTTTAAATTCTTCCATTACTTATCTCCTATGGCATTGGCCACCAAGTATTTTCGTCTGCAAGATACTTATTCTCTTTGACTTTCTTAAGAAGCTCAACTTTAAGAAGGAGTTTCTCCATAGAATTCTCGCAAAAACAATTACAGTCCGGAATATCAGATATGGATTTATTTATTATTTCTAACTCCTCAAATTCCTCAATTAGCTTCTGTACTTCCCATAATCCGTCGGAGGCATATTCTGGATATTCATATTCTGCATTTGCTATTTCTTTAATATTGAGCAATAAATCATCTTTGCTGGTTTTTGGCTTGCATTTTTCAACAATGGAATGAACTACCCCAGCAATCCTGATTCTCAATTGTTCAGCATCACGATACTTAATTGCAACATCGCGCAATTCATTTATCGCTTCTCTGATTTCATGGTCTTTCATAATGTTTTAAACTCCTTCTTCTGTGACCAACAATAAGATATCTTTCTCAACCCTAATCCCCTTAAGATATGCTAACGTTGGAGCATCATCATATTCATGCCATTTATACCCAATGCATTGCCCAGGAATTCCATCAATATAATCACTAATCCAATCAAAAAACTTATCTATTTCGTCATCATAATCCTTTAGGTCACTTCTGCTAAAAATATATCCATCTTCATAATTACTATCAATCCATGGGATATGATAAGAGCTACAGCATGTTCCAACAAGATGCCATCTAGGACATTTAAAAAACTCATGCTCAGGCAATATAGATTTGATATATTCATCTTCAAATTCTATCTTAGAATCAAATAAGTGCATTAGTATATTTCTAACGTTGTCCGGAATGCAAGATTTAATCTTTGCCTTTATAAGTATTTCAGTGTAATTACCCATTATTTCGTCCACCAAAAATTAAGGCAGATATCATCAACCGCTTCAATCTTATGATTGCTAACCTGCTTTAACATTAATTAATCTCCTTAATAACTTTCATAATCCTTTAGACATCCCATTCCCACCCATGAACATCATATATTTTCTTTATATCTGACTTTATTCTCATGTGATCATCGTTATCTAATTCCAATATATTTTCTAGAATATCCTCTAAGATACCTCTTCGTATCGCACAATATTCATCAACCCTTTTAGCCTTATCAAGCCTATCTTTACTATATATTTTATTTACACCAGCAATCTCTTCATCTAAACTCCTAATAGATTCCGACATATCATTATCAATGCTTTCTTTAACGCATGACTCACGATATTGCTCCATGTCCTTATTTAATTTTACAAGATAGAGTTCCGCCTCTCTCAACTGAATCAAATCAGTTACCACGTCATATCTATCTTCAGTCTCATTCTCCTTATGCTCATCATAATCCTTCTGAAGCTTAAGCCAGAATGCCATGTCGGTTCCCTTTATACGACTTCCAAGCTTATAAGCTACCGTATAACCTATATCTTCATCGCCATTTAATAAATCTTTTGTATTTATATAACTATTAAAGTTAAATTCATTCTGGACAGAAGTAACTGAAACCTCTTCCCCCCCCATATCGTTATATGTATATAATCCATGCTCAATCATAATAATCTTCAATACCTTACCTGGATGCATCGGTTCTTTCATTTCTGGCCTCCCAATAATCAATCATATCTATATATTCTTCGCGGTTAATAAGCATTAGCCCATATTGGCATAATAAATTATTCGTATCATTTATTAATTTAGGAATATCATTAGGGTTAAAATTCTCACCAACTTTAAGAAGAGTTTCGTAAAGATCTTTTCTTATTGACATTTTAATCCCCATTTCACATTGTAGTTTATTGACTCAACCACGTCTTCAATCACTTTCTTTATTTGCTCTTCCTCAACACCTTGATATTCTAACTGGTGCCTTAGTTCACTACAAACATGTTCTACTGCTTCTTGCATATTATTTAGAGGCATCTTCATTCTCCTCATGGATTTTAACATATTCCCTATGAGCATCAATTTCAGCATTAATAAAATCTTTTTCAGATTGCGTCATTTGCTTCATATATATATCCAACATCCTTTTTCTGAAATCATTTCTATAATCCTCATCATGCTCCATTAAAGTAGAATGTACAGCACTTGGCGTAAACATCCACTTCAAGAAATCTTTATTTTTGTTATCCATCTTCGTCCTCCTTAATCAAGTCTGGAACTGAACTAATATGAATGCTTGGCCCGCATGTTCTAAACTTACACTCAACAAATTTGTCATTTGGATCTTCTGCAAGCTCCATAGAAGCCACAAAGCCTTCATTATTTGTTGCTTTCTCATTCTTGTCTATTTGTATGTTTAATATTCTGGTTTCAACAAGTTCTTTTTCAAGAGATATTATTTTGTCTAGTGATTCCATATATCCGTCATTCGCATGATGATACATCATATTATAAAAATCTGACCTACCTTTATATAATGAAATATCCAAATGACACTCAAAAATATAATATGCCATTCCTAAAGTCAGCATAAGAGCAACAATTAAAACATAAATCATTTCACATGCTCCTTTAAAATTTCTTGAAGCTTGCGGTAATCAAAAAGAATAGTATTAATTCTAGCTTGCTCTTTTTCAATTTTGTAAAGCCTCCTTAGAACCTCTTTCTCGTATTCATTTAATGCAATCTGGTGATTATGCTCTCCAACTATTTTCATATTATTAACCCTCACTCAACTGTCCTAATAACAACGTCCTTTGACGTATATGTCTTATGCGGTAAGATGCAATAAAACCTTTTAGTTTTGACTGTAGTAGTATCTCCACTCGATTTAACACTTACGCATGCATTAGTTCCTTTGTACACAATCTCTTTGTCTACAAAGACTTCTACATTTGGCTGAACTGCAACCTCTATATAGTTAAGAGGAACTAATATAACAAAAGATAAAGCACTAACAATCAAAGCCGCTAACAAAATAGCAATTATATGTATAATAACTTTTTCCATTTATTTCTCCTTTAAATAAAATGGTGCTCAGGCTGGAATCGAACCAGATATCGTGATTAGCAGTGATATCTTAAAGTGTCTGGCCATGTCACAGCCATTAAGCATCAACTTATCAGTCATTGTTACAATGCCAATCCCCTGTTAACCTTCAGAGATCATACGGCGCTAGTATTTCACTCCTGTTAACCTTCAGGAATTGATGTCATAACACCATCACCAGATGGCCCCTCGCATAATTCATAAAAACAATTGATGCAATGGGTAGGAATTGCACCTACTCGCGACTCTTCCGCACACCCTATGCTAAGCACTAGAGTTGGGGGTTTGTGGGTCACTAAACGCCCCTGTCGATTTTTCGACACTATATCGTTTCACTGTCAACGACGCCATTGCATAAAAAAGGTGGATCGCTTCGGAATCGAACCGAAAGCATAGCATTCATTCAAACCCACACTACATCCCAATATCGTACGCCCCTTAACTCACATATTAATTTAATGTAAAACAAATGTCAACCATTATCAGCTCGACTGTTCCAATAAATAAAAGATATACATACATCCAAACATTATCAAGAAAAATAATATTGCCATAATAATTTCTGGAAGTTTAAACATGTATTATCGCATGTTATTACATGCTACAAACTTTGGGATTACAGAATTCCAAGAGTTTGGAAGAGTATCCCTATCCTGCTTTAGCTTTTCACAAGCCTGTGCATAATAAATACCTTCTTTTTCCATGCAAGCTGCAGGCGTTATAACATCTTTTGGATTTCCACCACATGGCTTATGGGATCTCCAGCTTCCAGCCCTTTCATTTTCCAGTGCTTCCTCGTAATAGAATCTCATATCGCAATAGCGCCGATAATCGTCTTTCACAATATTTTCCATTCCTTCTGCAACGTATGCAGGGATGGCTTCTGAAATAATAGGGATAGATGTAACGGGTGTAAAAATTCTCTCATCACATAAATGCTTTTTATAATTTGTTTTATCTATCGTAAGTGCATTTGCTGCATGTGAGAACATTAATAAGGCCGCTAACTTAAGTTTCATATGATTTCTCCATAAATATATTCAAAAGCCTTATTATAACTGAAATTATTCAAACATTACTTGGTCCGCAAATATAACATCTGCCTTCTCCGCTAAATCCTTAATTAGGAAAGACCTAGAATTTCTACTGTCAAAGACAAAAACCAATGTTCTTAGGTCATCGGAAGGAACTCTCAGATGTTGGGCATATTCTTTCAGAGCACCTATTAGATAACAACGAGGACCATCTATTTCCATACTCGCAATAAGGTTATTCAATGACATAAAGATTCCACCAGGAAGAGTATTTCTGGGAACATCAACGGCAACTCTCTCTTTAGTCCTTATATCAAATACATTGCTTTTCATGACAATCAACTCCTCATACGGATCTATTTGCTGACTTCCTGCATTCCTGTATCGTTATCACAGGAGCCATATAAGGCTTATCATTAAATCCATGTGTTCCACGTAGAACTTTCTCTCTACTAACAAATGGCTTCTTGTCATCCTTAAATACTAAAGGCTTCCTTACAAATACGACCTTTCCCCCTATACATTGTGCAAATACATCAATACCATAATCCTTCATGTCATTTCTCCTCTTATACACAGTCATCATCATTTAGTAATTTAAGAGCAATACAGAACCCAATTACTAACCCCATTACAAACATTAAAAACTCATTCACTTATTCGACCTTCTTGCAGATTCTTTTCAATAAACACGAAATCAACCTGCCCACAAAATTCACAGTGAATCTGAGCTTGATGATATGGAAATGCATCTCTAATTGATGGAGAGAAATATACGCTTGATACATAATGAGTCTTCCCATTTAATCTTTGCGAACACTCTTGATTAGAAACACATATTACACGCTTCTTAAGCCTATCCATATCTCTCTTACGTAAAGAATCCTTAAATTCTCTCTTCTCTAATTCTATTTGCTCAGGAGTAAGCCTATCCTGAATTAATTCATCTTCTCCAACATTAATGTCTTTTAACTCATCTAAAATGTTAATCATTAGCTATCTCCTTTAATACAATATAACACATATTCTGTAAAAGTAAACTACCTACAGATAGATATAATTACCGCACTTTCCTTAAACCTTATGTTGTCGAAAACTCGAATCATTTCAGAAAGAACATCTTCTAATTCTTTATTCTTACGATGCTCTAAAACTGCGAGAGTTCTTTTTATAAGAGCATCTCCTTTATTTGAGTCTTCTAAATCGAGATGTGCATTGAGCTTCTCAAGATTCCTCATTGTCTCAAGCATACTCTTTGCATCTTGAATTAAACCTGCAAAGCATTCATCTTTCTCCATTTTTTCCTCCATTGGTTTTAGTAGGGGTGTAGATTCATTAGCCTTCATCTTAGCCTTAAACTTTACATACATCCACTTAATCATGTTATATCTCCTTTAACCCAAGTGTTTTATCTGAAGTCATATTGACTTTGTTGACCATATTGACTATTAGCATATGGATTGTATTGTCCATATTGATATTGCTTATCTTGCTTTTTATCCAAGTGAACATGCTACGCCCTCCAAAACATGAGAAATCCTTATAAGCCAATAAATGACAAGAATTAGCATCACGACTATCGGAAAATTATTCATTTAAATCTCCTCAATTTTAAACTTAACGCATTCCTTAATGTGCTTACAAACTGAATCTACCATTATATTAATACCAGCGCCAACATCAGATTCTTCGAGATATAAAATTATTATATCCGATAGAGCATTTACAAGAGCGTTAACAGCAGGGCTATAAGGCTCTCCAGAAACTATATTTCTGATATTACAATAAATTTCTTCAATCTTAAAATCATTATCTTCCATTCAAATCTCCTATTTACCCTCAATACGTCTTAGCCTGCCATCGATCTCTAAGAGATCTATACGACCGCAACGTATAGAAGACTTAATATCCATAAGATCAGATTTTATTGAAATTATGAAAAACATCAATATCCAAAAATTCATATTTTCTAAAAAAAAATTTAAAAACCACATCTATATCACCCCCACTAAAGCTAGAATAGCAAACCCAACAATAACCATAGAAGATGTATAACAAAAAAACTTAATAGTAAAAGTTAAAATCTCTAAAATAAATTCCATATAAACTCCATAAAAAAGAAAACAAAATGGGACAAAATGCTTACTTAAACCTCCTTAAGTTCGCGCTTAAATATAATAACCTCCTTAATATGGTTACTAATGTAATCTACCACACTGTCAACATCGTAACGATCCCCTTGTGCATCACAATATAAAATAATTACATCAGCCAGAACACTTATAAGCGCATCACAAACTTCATTACCATTTTTTCTATTAACTACATTTCTAATGTCAGAATAAATATTTTTTGACCCTTCTTCATTTTCCATCTAAATCTCCTTATTACTTTCGCGCGTTTGCCAAAACAACCATAAATCAAACTCATAATTAGTTGTTGAAGTAGATAATACTTCCTTGATATATTCATAAAATCTTCTTCTACACCAATGAATCATTGCCTCCTCGTCAATAGAGGTCATATTTCTACCTTTATTTGTCTATTATTAATAGCCTTAATGTGGATATCAGTAATATTTCTGATGTCACTAAAAAGGTCTTTCAATAAAGGTTCAAGATCAACATTCTCGTCAATGCAATAAGCTGCCAGAATAGCAGATAAAACATTAGACAAAGCATTAAAGCTATCACTAGGATAATAAGGTTTTAAAACATCAATAACCTTACTAGAAATTGTATTAATTTTTTCATTGTGAGCATGATCAATCATTTTTTTCTCCTATTTTCCCGTTAGTTTAAGCTTAATTTCTCGCCAATTCAAAGAGGGGAACCACACCTTTCTTCCTAAGATCTTTTCAGATTCTTCATCAGTAAAAACATCATTTCCACTCACATCAGAAGCTAATTGCTGGTCAGAAGTTCTGAGCAAGAATTTCATTGCTCTAATATCAATCTTATCAATCATATTATCTCCTATTTACCTGAAAGAATCTCATTAAGCTTTTCAACCGACTTCGAGAGATTTCCTATTGCATACTTGAGCTTTTCTCCATATGCACTATCGACATTCTCTGGTGGAAATACTGGATTATTCTCACTAGTGACTGTATTTATTTGATTGGTATTAATCTTTCTAAAATCATCCCAGTTAACCCTAACCTTGTCTTCATTTGAGTCATTCCAAGGGTAAACCTCAATGAGTTCCTTTATAACTTCTTCTGCCACATTCCCTTTAGTGACCTTAGAATAATATGTACCATCTTGTTTAACATAGGTTGTATCAAGCCTTCTAAAATACTTCCTAATAAGTTCGGCCTGTTTTCTTGGTAAGTCAACAGTTATCAAGCAATAGGTCTCATTTATTGTTTCCCACTTCATATTCTCAAATTCCTCTGGACTTAGATATGATGAAACCTTATGTTGCTCATTAAGAAAGGCTGATAGGTAAAGAAGTCTACTTAAAATGCTTGATTCATCTTCAGGCATTTCCTCGTCATTCGTTATGATTGGAATATTAACATTACCCCCATTTGTATGATTTTCTTGACTCGGTTTTGATTCCTCATTATGAACAATATTATGATTAATATCTTTATCAAAAACATACGACAAACCTTCTCCTGGTTTTGGCAATATTTCAACAGGACCAACTTTAAACTGCTGAGGAGTAGTCAAATAAGAGAGCTCTCTATCCGCGAAAGGATTTAAGAATGAGCCGTCAAACTCTTCTTTAACGACAAGATTATCGCCATCATCTTTAATGGTTATTTGATCTTTTCTGAAAATATTATCAAAAAGCTTATCAGCACCTCGCTTAGATATTCCAAACGAAGCCTTCTTATTCTTACCCATATTATCTCCTATTTCTAGTTGTTTAAAAATCTTGTACGTAAAAACCCCATTAATAATGCTAAGGACTGCCATCAAGACTGTATATACAAATAAAAAGGTCATGATGCCTCCCGTTTGCTTTCAGTTCTATTTGATTCTAGGTTAGCAACTCTGGAGTCAATCTTCTTAACAACCAACTGCAGAGTTCCCATGAAGTCTACTACGCTTGACAAAGCTGCTCCCCATTGATCACTATTAGGAAGCTTTGGATATTGCTCTTTAAATTCAATCATTTAAATCTCCCACTCTCTAAAATAAATAATACTAACAACAATATAAATGTAAACGTTAACGAAATTATATCACCTACAGTTACATCCATTCTCTGCGCATCCCTCTTATCAACCTTCAAAACAGATTATAACACAGAATAAAATGTTTTACAAATAGTTGACAAATGATTTACAGTGATGTATATTTTAAACACTAGGGTAAATTTCAAATGGGAGACAAGAAATGAGCATGGTAAACAAAAAGTATGTAACAGATTGTAAGGGTCAAAATGAATTCTATGATAAGTACCATAGATATGGCGCAAATAGACTTCTTGTAACAGATAAGATTCATTTTGAGATGAATGGAGAGGATTTTATCCCTCCAATTTATTCAAAAACAGGCGATATCGTATGGTATAAAGGAGAGGCCGCATGAGCGAAAAATCTGTAGGTGAGCTTGAAATGAAGGTTCTTAAGGCAATTGATGGTGAGATAGCAGTAGATGCTTTGTTCGCACTTGGTGTTGCCATTAATAAAGTAATAAGAAGTGGGTCAAAAGATAACTGGGAAAATAACATAGAAAATTTTTGCAAATCGCTAAAGAAAAGCATACTTGCTGCCGATTTAGAAGAAAGCCAGGTTACCCCTTATTTAAGGAGGATAAAATGATAGCAATAAATTCTCAATCAAAGGCAACATACAGGAATATAGTTTCTCATATAGCATACGATGGTATAAGAATTGTTCAAAAAAACAAAAACATATCTGAATTTGTAAGAAACAAAGCTATGGAGTCAATTGAGAATCTATTGTATGAAGGCGCATGGGTTGATGAGGATGATTTTGAGGTTGAAATGACAGTTCTTTCATCACTTAGGTCATCCGCATTATCAACATTAAAAACTGTAGTGCCTGAGGATAAATCAGCATTAAATAGTTTAATCAATTTTTTAAAGATTTAAAATCAAAGGAGATAGGAAAAATGAGTACAGATTTAATAGTTTCAGAAAGAAATCAAGGTTTTATGGAGTGCACAACCTTAGAAAATGCTATAAGGGTTAGCGAGATTATTGCTGCAAGTAGTTTTTGCCCTACGAATATGAAAGGTAAACCTGGTGATGTTTTAGTTTGTCTTCAGTTTGGACAGGAACTTGGATTAAAACCTATGGCATCAATACAAAACATAGCGGTAATTAATGGAAGGCCAAGTATTTGGGGAGATGCAATGCTTGCTGTATGTCAGCAATCTCCTGACTTCGAATATATGAAAGAAGATTTTGACTCTAAAACAATGACAGCAACATGTACTGTAAAGAGAAGAAATGAACCTGAACATACTGTCACTTTTAGTAAAGAAAAGGCTATAAAAGCAAACTTATGGGGAAAGGCTGGGCCATGGACTAATTACCAAGAAAGGATGCTTCAGATGAGGGCTAGAGGTTTTGGTCTAAGAGATAAATTCTCGGATTTATTAAGGGGAATAATAATAAAAGAAGAGGCCGAGGATTATCCAACCAAACAAATCAATTATGGGAAAATAGAAAATTGCAAGAAAGTAGAGGGGATTACTATTGAAAATGAAGATAAAGGAAATGATCTAGTAAGCGATGACCAAATAATGGAATTGGTTACTTTAGCAAAAGAGGTTGGAGCTAACTTAAAAATAACATGCGATTACTTAAAAATTGATTCTCTTGATCAAATGTCTATATCACAATGGGAAAGAGTAATTCATAAGCTTGAGGGAAAGTTATTAGAGATTGAGATACAGAAAAATAAAAATACCACTTCTGATGTTGAGATGACTGATGCTGCAAAAGAATTCTTTGCAGAGGAGGAAGCAGCATGAGAACACTAGAAAGCATTCTTAACGACGAGGTAATGGACCCATCAGATAAAGTTAAGTTATCTAAGCTTATTCTTCAATCTACATTTTCTGGTTTTCTTGGAGTTGAGAATACTGCAATCAATGATAGTTACCTTTTTGGACAAGTTGACGAAACGATTTCAAGGATAGATAAAAAATTAGAGGATCTTTGTAAAGAGTTGAAAGAACTAAACACTATTTTGGAGAACTGCAATGAACGATAAAATTTTAAGTTACCATAATGATTACAACCTTAAGGAATTAGTTATAGCTGAGATGAAGAATCATCAAGAACAGGATAGATTTATTAAGGGAACATATGGCTCTTTTATTTGGGGACAAGGTTTTCAAGGATGTGCGGTAGGATGTTCCGTTAATTCTGTTAATAAAATACTAGGAAAGTCATACGACACAAAATCACATTGTGCATTACAGGAGACTCTAGGAATACCAGGATGGTTGTCTAAGATACAAGAAGCATTTTTTGAATGCTTGCCATGGGGTGAGTGTGATAAATTCGCTATTGACTTCTTAGAATCAATACCTGTCGGTGTAGATCTAGAGCCAATAAGATGGAAGATAGCAGTACTTCTTTTAAAAGAAGGCATTGAAATTCTTCAAGATAAAGAAGGGTTAATGCAAGATATTAAAGATGAATCTATAGAAGCCTTACAACATTCTTTAATGCTTTATGAGGGAGCCATAAAGTCAAATACATGGAATTATGAATTTTCAAACTTACACATTAAAAAATTAGAAAGATTGGCATTAAAAGCTAGCATCCATTTTCCAAAAAATGTAAGTCACATAGTAAATATGGCGCTTAAGTCTATTAAGTTAGATGATGATTCAATGCATAGAATGTTTTTTTCATCGACTGCTGGATCTTGTGATGGAAGACTTTCTACAGAAGCTATAGAGATTTCATATGCAGGACATGCGCATCAACTTTTGAGCTTATTAAAAAATTCAGGAGAAAGAAATGCTAACTATCATTGAAAAATTCAACTTTGAGAAAACATTATCAAAAATTATGCATAAGCTTGAATTGATCCCATTCGAAGGTATAGCTGTAGTATGCATTATTGATTCTGTATGTAGTTCATTAACATTATCGATTATAGAAATAATGCGCAAATTGGGTTAATGAAAATAATGACCAGATTTTCATAAATGTTGCAAACCTGGTCAAAATTTTATGTGAGGATTGAAAATGAAGCATACAATGACTTACAAGGGTCACCAAATTAAAATATGGGATGGAAGGGGCGGAATGGGTCTTGAAACAAAAAGTTACTTGGCTCAAACAATTAAACCGCCTATAATAACTGTTCGCAGAAATAGCATATCAAGATTAAAAAATGATATAAAGGTTGAAATCGATAAATCACTAAAAGGAGAAATGAAATGAAAGATATTGATAAAATGGTTACTAATGAACTATTTGAAAAATCAGGTAATTTTTTACTGAAGTATATGGAAGATGAAGAGTTTAGCTCTCAGGATAGGGTTGAAATTGCCAAGTTTATAATGGATTTAACGATGAAAGGAGCAATGAAATGAAATTTGTTAGGTTAAACGAAGGCTCAGACAAAAAGATACAAAATAATTTTTCATCAATTGTTGGAAAATACATATTATTTTACAGAAATGGATATTTTATAGGGAAACTGGTTGAGGCTTTCGACCCATCTAATTACCAAGATTGTAAATTTATGTTTAGTGACGTTCACCATTTAAAAGGAAAATTTATAACCCTAGATGAATTTAGCGGAAATTTGGAATTTAAAAAATATGAAACATGGATAATCCCCGATGATAAAAAATGGGAAGATGTTTCTATACAAAGAATTTGCTCTGAACAGGAAATAATAGCAATTGAGGTCATAAGTGAAATTTATTATAACGAATCATTAGAAAGAATTCTTATAAATAAATGTGAGGAAGGGATTAGTATAGGTGATATGATGGATAAATTAAACAAAACCTATAAAGTTGATGTAACACTTACTTAGACTTCCCTTTTGGAGCTTCAATAGTTTCGACTGTTGGAGCTTCCAAGCTCAGTTGATTAGACTTTAAATACTCATCAAGCTTCCCTGTTTGATGAAGGTTAATTATAAGCTCCTGAATCTTTCCAGATGCAAACATCCTTAACTGATCTGAACTCATCATATTTGGAGATAATCCTTCTGTGATTTTAAATTCCATTGATTGAGGTGCTTTTCCATACCCTTGCTCTAAAATAAATTTTGCAACTGCAATCCTATTTTTTTCTTCAGACATTGGATTCAACATTATCTCCATCAATACATCCATGGATTGCTTTGAGAAGCTTTGACAAACCTTACGTAAGGCATTTACTTTTATCTGAGCGCCAATCGGATTACCAAACTCACCCTGTTGCCAAGCTTCCACTATTTGTCTCCGAAAATCATTTTTTTAAGGTATATTATCACAATGTTTATTAGGTAACAAACATTGTGACATAAATCTTTGAAACTTATAACACATATCTATAAAAACTATAGATTAACTGCAAATCCAACTCCAAAAACACAGCTATCTTTTAGATTAACGCGAGGTTTTGCTTTCAATTTAAACATGTGGCTATCATGTGTTGTTAGTTTTGTTCCATTGGTATTGATAAAGCTCGCAGATGTTCTTAAAGAAAATCCATTTTCAAAATCATACTGAAGAGCAGCTGATGGTTTTAATGAAAGGAAACTTTTGTTAAAGACTCTAGTTGGGATTTTTCCACTAAAATTTCCGCAGTGTAAATTGTCCCTCGTTACTTCGATGGTTATATGACTAATACCAATTGATGGAACAAAACTAAGCGGAATATCATCAAACAGTTGTTTATATAAAACAATATCAAGATTTATAGCTTTTAGCTTCATATTTGTTGAAAATAATGACGGAGCTAAATTTTTCGGGATTGGGATGCCATTAAACATTTGACCTTCCATCAAAGTTGTTTTCTTTGATTTAGAAATCATAGCTTCCCTGCTGACTTCAATTGCGAAATTTTCGCTTATCTTAAATCCAATAAAGTGATGGAATTGATTGTGTGACTTTCTCATAATTGCTTGTCCAAATTTCTTATCAAAATCTGTTTTTCGAACTTGAGCATGCGATCCAAGGTAAAATCTACTCTTAGGAACTTCGGTTTCACAAAAAGCTACGCTAGTCATTGATAATAGACATACGCCTAAAATTGTCTTATTTAAAATCATTTCTCTTCTCCTGTTTAAAAAATAAATGTTACATTAATAAAGTGAACTTTCAAAACAAACGTAACCTAAAACGAATTAAAATCCAAATCCTTTAAAAAACATCCAAGGTTACATTAACTTCGCATACCCTAGGGAAACATATTGGTTTCATATTTAAATCACGCCTTGGTGCCTAAATTTTCGAATTTGAACCATCTTAGTGAATCAATCTTGTAGCATTCTCTAAAAGTTTCAATCATTGGCTTAATCCAAACACTTTTTTCGAAAGAATCATCCAAAAATGATTGGTTGCTAGCTTTTAGAAAATTATCAAGAAACGGATATGCCCTGATTGCGCCTTGATAAACTTTTATCTTATCAGATTCAGACAAAGAACTAAACCACTGAATGTCATATTCAGGATCGAATCTAGAAACCGTAGATTCCGACTTTTCTGGCATAGACTTGCATAGAACTCTGAATTGAGCAGCAGTAGGTGGGAAATCCAAATAGCATTCCCCGTTCAATATCTTTTTCTTTGCGTATTGCAATTGATCAACGCTTAATCCTTGAACCGCTTCTGACCATACAGATATCCTGCTTTCATTCGTTGAATATTCAACTCCCTTTGCCCAAGTATGACCGTAATTTGCTGATAAGAATTTAAAAATCCGGGATACCAAGGCTGCTAGACGAGCCATCCCATTCCCATTCCTCTCCTCTTTCCAACGCTTCTGCTCGCTTACTTCTGACGATCTCGGCTTCTGCAGACTCTCTGATTTTGTCGTTGATAATGTGGTATTGGTCGAAGGTCGACATGCCCATGGGTTTGTTTGGTACTTTCCTAGAGACTCGCTTACGTTCTTCATTCAATTGCTCCTGTGTTTTGACTTCATCTTCCCAACAATTACCGTTAAGCCATGTTAACGGCTGTTTTCTGAATGGTTGCCATATACCCAAGGCATCTGCAGCATCCCTGGATTTCTTTTGAGCAGAAAGTGCATTCATGATTATATCATGTAAGTCAACACCCTTATCTGTTAAGAGCTTGACGTATGCTTTTCCACATTTTTTCTTATCAGCTTTTTTGTCATAGCAATTCCAAAATTCTTCAAACTCATTATCAAAATTTGCATTTCGCACATTAAGATCTTTGGTAATCTCTGGTAAGTAATCTTTGGTATTACATTTACCCATTTTGGGTAAATGCATATACCCATTTTGGGTAAATGGAACGACCCAATTTGGGTAAATGGGACTATCAGCATTCTCTTCCTTAGAGTCATCATTTTTTGAAGAATTACCTACCTCCAAACATTTTAGTGATTCATAATCAATTGTGTACCATTTTGTCCTATCTCTAGGTAGTTTGTTAAATGCCCCAGATATTAACAATTTCTTATTTTCGAGAGAATCGATTGTTCGGACAATTGTATTTTTACCCCAAAACGGGAATTGTTTTTTCCAATCTTTGTAAGAGTTATAAACCCATTTTCGACCACCAATTACATTTCTATTCAATTCGTTAGATATCCAATAATGAATTTGTTGTAAAATAATTGCCTCATTTAATCCAATTTTTACAGCAAGCGAAGGCAAAACTTGTAAAGGTCCTTCGTATATTAATAATTTACTTGAATTAGTATTAAGCGGTGAGTCAAAGACTCCCGAGTCAATTTCACGCATAATGGAATCCCCTCCAGTATTTGCAATAAGTTAAAAATTTGACAGCTAGATAAATATATGATAGTATAGAATCCGTTTCCATAACTATCAACCTACCAAGGTCCGGGAAATCACCCTTAGGAGGACTTAAATGGCTACCAATAAAACAATGTGTAGAGTTATAATGTATGACATATATAATTTAAATTGTCAATATATATGAATAAAATAATTAGCGAATCTTCAATTCAATGCAATTATCTAAAATGGCTAAATTTTCAGCATCCTGAGATTTTTGAGGTAACCTCATCATTCCCTAATGGTGGAGTAAGGGATCCGCGCTATGGGGCCAGATTAAAGCGAGAGGGCATGAAAAAAGGATTTCCTGATTTAGGAATTTTTTCACCGCGTGGGCAATACCATGGAATGTTCATTGAGTTTAAAAATGAAAAAGGAAGAGTTAGTCCAGAACAAAAAGAAATTCTATATAAACTACAGGCGAAAGGATACCTTTGTGTTATATGTAAAAGCATTGAGGAAGCAATAAATTTAACTAACGAATATTTAAAAAATTAATTATTCGTTAAATGATTCAGGTTCCTTATCAAAAATATGACGAAGTGCCCTTGCTTCATCCATTGTTGACTTGACATAAAACATAAACTGCAATGTTTTGTAGTCATCTTCAATTATTTCATTTGAGGCACCGAGCATTCTTAAAAAAAGATTTAGGTTAACATTAATAACCTTGTCATTTTCATTTGCAGCTTCAGGTAAAATTTTAAAATGGACTATATCGTGATTTCCATCACTATAATACTTCAGATAGTCATTATATTCCTTATGATTAATTCCTTCTAGCATAAAATCCTCATTATCGATCCTGATAATTTCATTATAATATATTAACTATTAATTAGGAAGCTAAATATTAATTACTTTCTTGCACCTTCTCTCTAATATATGGATCATCATTTTCCCTTTTCCCAATCCTTACAAGCTCCTTTAACAGAAGTGCCCTAGCCCAAGAGCCAGACCAGGTGCCATTTTTCTTGCACATTTTTCTAATAATTTGAAAATCTTGCTCTGTAACCCTTACATTTATAATTTTTGTTTTCTTTCTCATATAATCTCCTGGTAATGTAATCTAATTGTTTGACAAATGATTTACATAGTATTACCATCCAAATTTGAAGTCAACAAGTATTTTACAAATGAGGAAGATCTTTAAATGATTTTTGTTCAATATATAGAAGAAAGGATGTTGCCAATTCTTGCTTTAAATAATATAAAGCCTGTCAAGTTTAATTTTAGCGCCTTAAACGAATTCTTAAATCATGAATTTATTAGATTCTATACTGGAGATCATAATTTTTCTGAATTCGTTATATGTCGAAATTATTCTGAAAATGAATTAATTGTTAAATTTAAAAGCGGGCAGCATCATAAAATAGGAGTTCTGGATGGAGACATCACTGAGATACCAGAGTGGTCTGGTCAAAAAATAATAATTGCAACTAAAAAATCTTTAATAATTTGAGCAAAGGAATTAAAAGTAATGTTTGGAGATAGTCTTATATTAAAAACTTGTGATATAGAACTTTTAGGGCTTGGAGTTTGCATGGCATCAAGAGCCATTTCAAATTTCTTTAATAAGCACCTAAGGAATCATGGCGTAACAATGAACCAGGTATATCTTTTATATGCTGTTGCTGAGTATAGAGGAAAAAATATTGGATATATGGCCAAAAAGATGTTTATGAATTACAAATCTATGATGGTTTGTATAAGGTCAATGCCTAAGTACGTTGAGATATACAAGAATTCTAATGATAAGCGGTCTCTTTATCCGGCATTGACAAAAGAAGGGGCAATCTTCTTAAAGGAAATAATGCCAAAAATAATAGAGCTAGAACAAGGAATTGGAATATTTGCAAAAGACAAGCCAGATTTTATAAACTTTGTTTATAACTTTAGCGGGGAAATTACTAAGAGTGCTAGGAGCATTAAATGAAAAACAAAAAAACTGAAATAAAAGATACATTGTTAGAAAAGTTTAATCAAACAAAAGAATTAATAAATTACTTAATTGAAAATAAAATAGCGTCTGAAAAGGATACTATGGAATCTATATTTGCAAGATTAATATCTTCTGGTGAATCAAATAAAAAAAATAAGCCTATAAAAAAAGAAAAAATAGATATCCCTAAAAAAATAAGGGAAGAATGTCACAAAAATGAAGATATATTCATTTTAAGTATGGATAAGAATTTCTCGTTTCTTTTGAAAAGGAAAGAGGAAGTAATAACAACTATTTTGGGAGAAGGAACTATGAACATAGTTGAGCAACAAAATAATGTTATATTCTTTGACTGCTTCGCATTAAGTTGGACATTAACTAAAAAAGATGAACCAATCTCTCAGCTTGAAAAGCTAAAAGAGTATGGGTTCCCTGTATATCACGTAGAAACTGAATATGATATTAGTTCTAGCATTGAAAATTCTTAAGCTCCACTTGTATTTGCTAATAGATAGTATCTTGTTCCATTAACATATATAGATATCTTATTTGTGACAGTAAATAGGACAGATGCAGACACGCCGCCATTACCAGCACCATACCACCCTGGAACTATTCCTGTTCCCGTATCCCTGGCTTGTAATGTTAAGTGCGAAGCGGCTATTGATGTTGCAGATGTGCCAACGTTTAATGTTACTGCGTTTGTAGCGCCACCGCCTGGTATTGTTGTATCGCTAATTGAAAGGTTAGAGTTTGCATCTAAATACATTGTTGAAGGCGCTGTTGTCCCTACAGTATCGCTGTATTTAGCTACTTGATTTGCTGCAGTAGTTATGCTATTTATAGTAATATTTCCGGCGCCATCCGTTCTTAAAGATCCAGCAGCTGCACCTAAGGCACTTATTGACATTGCTCCGGTTGAGCCAACATTCATAATACCAGTTGTCGCAGTTAGAGCAATTGGTAATGTCAATGTGAAGCTTGATGCGGTTGCTGCATTTACAATTGATGTTGCAAATGTCCCAGCTGGATTATAAAAATTAGCCTTTATTCCAGTACCTGCATTTTTAAAATTTAAATCAGTTAGGAATGTTATTGAATTAACGCCTGCAGCTCCCATGGAAATATTACCAACTGCTCCAACAGACATATTGGCTAAAGTACTCATGTCCAGATTTGCAGTAGATGATATTGTATTAACTGTTGTATTTATTGATATATTTCCAATTGTAAACTGAGTTAATCCTGTTCCTATACCGGCATCATCAATAACAAAGAGAGAATTTTTTAACGGACTTCCTGTTGTATTTGAAAATCTTGGCACAGCATTTAATGTACTAATGGCAGGAAAGAATGAAGTAATTGGAGTAATAGTGATTTGATTAGCGGTATCTGTATGAAAGAATCCATCTATATTTCCAGCAAGTGGAAGTCTCCATGTAAAATCAGCTACCATATTAGGATGGGCAATTAATCCTGCATAAAAATTATCAGCATCATTGTACAGCCTTAATCTAGATTGTGCTGCTACATTTCTTCTAATAAGAAAATCTGTTTTAGAAATACAAAATCCTAAACCGTTTGGGGAAAATGTTAAATCCTGGTTTGTCAGCTGAGTAGAAATTGTTGCATCACCAGCTATCCCAATAAGTATATTCTTAATTTGAGCAGAATTTATACCTGTCATATTTTGGGCATTATCCAATATTACAGTAGAATCAGTTAATCCTCCTCCTGTATTTGAATATCTTGCAAGAGAGTTTACTATTGTCATTCCGCCACCTGTAGTGGCAACTGATGCCCATTGTAATTGGCCTGCTGCAGAATGAGATAAAACTTGTCCATTTAAAGGTGCAGTTGTTGGCCAAATTAAATCTTGATTAATTGCTGTTGTTCCATTTTTAAAAGATGTATAAAAATTACCAGTAACATCAAAATATTTTAGACTAGAGCCAGTTAAAAGTTCTGTATTTTTAGCTAATTGAACCCTACCGGTTCCTTGTGGGTTAATGATAATATTGCCATTTGCGTTAGTTGAAGCAATGGTATTACCAGATAATGATAGATTTCCAACTCCTATAGAAACTAAGTTCGTAAGAACATTTGAAAGAGCAATAGTAACATCTCCAGCTACACCAGATGGATTTGTGACTAAAATTTGACCAACTGTACCATTAATGCTTCTTAATGCCCAGGTGTTAGCAGCAGTTCTAACAGCTATCCCAGTAGATGCTCCAAAGGTAGATAGTGCAAGCAAATCATTAGCAAGAGCAAATTGAATCGTCCCTGCACTTGTAATTGGAAGGCCAGGTGCTCCAGTAACAACAAGATTATTTGAGCTTGATGTTGCGTTTATTGATGTAACGGCCGAGCCACCACCAGGATTTGGGAATGTTCTCCAAGTTCCAGCTACTGTTCCGTTATCAATAAGCCAAATCTCTTTTGTAGTTCCATTTGGGATAGTTACAATTAAGTTAGAAGAGTTATCAATAAGATTAAAGCTAAAGTTTCCAGGATTGTTTATCTTAATTGCATAACCGGTTCCAGCACCTTCAGCATCAGGCATTTTTACAGTGAACCCTCCTGCTGTAGCTGAAATATCCATATTTACTGCGACTACTGGGTTCAGATTTTGAAATCCCATTGGCCATGAAAGTTCAATATTCCCGCTTATTGTAAATGTATTATATTGTGGGAAAGCGGGCCCTACATTCTGCCCAGAAAAAACGCTAGTATAAGTGGTAGTATGTAAAGTAGGCATAATTACTCTCCTTCATTTTTATCCATGGAACGGAGCTCGGTTGCCATTAATCTTTGCTCAGTATCGGTTATATTCATTAATCTCTTTAAAATTGTGTCAGCATGAGTTTGACGACCATTTTTTCTATTTAGCGCATAGGCTCTAGCGGCATCTACAAATTTAGGGTTAGCAACTAATCGAGATATAAGATTTGGCATCGCAATACCAATAGCTGCTCCACCAGCGCTTCCAATTCCAGCCATAGCGCCGACACTAGACCCAACTGCACCATTAAATATCGTCGAAAGAACGCCTTTAGTAAGTTTCTCAGCTTTTGCTATTTCAGATGCCGTTAATGCTGTTCTAGAAGTATTCAATAATTCTTGGTTAGCATGCTTAAATTCTTCTGCAATTTCTGCTATTTCAGAAAGGTTATTAACAGTTTTCTTTGGCATTAATGATTCTAAAATCTCAACATTTTTTTCTTTTTTATTAAAAATATTAATAAATGGAGAAACTCGCAGAGATTCATCCTGTAATGAGTTTGAGAATATCTCTCTAACCTTTGCCTTTTTAAGGGCATTAAATATTTCTTCAGATTTTTGAGATTTTCCAGCTATTTTTGCAATTTCTTTAACATTTTCAGGAGAATTTAAAAGGCTAAATGCCTCCGTAGGCATTTCATTAGCCAATAGGCTTCTGGCAACATCTCCCCTAAATCTATCCGCAACAGAACTCTTAAATACACTATTTGCTTCTCTCCATTTAGAAAGGAACTCTTTATTGGTCATTTTTTCTATGTCTTTGTCAATTACTGATTTAAGTCCATTAAGGTAAGCTTCAGAACCTTTGATGGTTGGGTCGAAATTCGTAATAGTTCCAAGCTCTTTTCTTATGCCTATAAGTTTTTCAACTGGTATACTTGGAAGATTCTTTCTGAATTGACCTAAATATGCCTCAATAAGTTTCGGATTGTTTTCTAATTGTTTTAAAGTTTTTCCAGGAGGTGAAATTCCCCAGCTTTCAGCAAGCGTTCCAACAATGTTGGCAACCTTTTTAGTTGCTGGTGATTGGATATCCCGACTGAGCATTTCATCCAAATTAGATATGAATTTAGCAGTATTAGTTGGCTTAACGGTATCATTCTTTTTAAGAAGTTTTGATGATTCCTCATAAAGCTTACCTATTTCTTCTTCAGCTGATTTTTCCTCTGATTGTATAAATCTTCTAAATTCACCAGAAGCTTCAGATGGTTTAAGAGTAGAGGTGCCTAACTCATCAATATTGCGCTTAACTGCATTTACCATAGATTCATTGGCTTCTTTAAGAGAATCTTCATAAACGCCAGATGTGAATATAGACTTAAGATAGTTATTTGCAATCCAATTAGATGGCTTAGATCTCATCCCAACATTAAAAGGTAATGTTACATCGTGTTTTTTTGCCAATTCGAAAGCTTTTTCGTTCGGTTTTGCCATAAAGGTTGAGGCGCCTAATGCCATATTTTTGGGGGCTCTCGTAAGAGTTTTAATAATATTTTTGTTTACTAGAGAATCTGCAGCTTTAACTCCAAACATACCCTTTGCAAAATCTTCAAGAACGCCAGCTCCTGTTCCCTCTTCTGTTAACCTTGGTGTTGCCTTAATAGCGGCAGCAGAAGCGCCAGATAATGCAGCTTCTTTACCCAATGCTTTCCCAATTGCACCTATACCCTTTCCAGCTGCCTTTGCCACTCCGGAATAGCCAGCCATAGGCAGAACAGGTGATGGAGCGATTAACTCTCCAGCAAAGTTCAATACTTTACCTGTAGTATCATTCTGAGCAGGCTCATATTCTTCTCCATACCCTAAAGCGGCAGGAAGTTCTTCAGCCATTCTTACAGGTTTATTAAGCGCTGTATTGATTAATTGTTCTCGAGTAGGATTTTCACCTAAATCTTTATATTTTTCTAAATCTTCATATAGGTCTGGTCTATCATTCATTAATGGGCTTCCAGGTTGACTAATATCTATGCCTGAACCAATTCCTGATAAAAGACCTCTGGAGAATTGCCCTGTTCTACTTGGAGTATCAAATAAAAATGGAGCCTCTTCTTTAGCTATTGATTCAAGTTCAGGATTATTATCAATCAATGATTTAAGCCTAGATTCTATCTCAGATCTTTTTAAAGAGGTACCATTTTGTTCTTTGTTGTATACAGGTGACGTTTCTCTATTATTTAATAAAAAAGGAGCTTCTTCTTTAGCGACATTAGCCAGATCAGGATTTTCCTGAATCATTTGTTTCAAACGCGCTTCTATATCTCTTTTAGAAATTCCCATTATTTATTCCTTAGCTTCCTGGAGAGCTTTCAATAACGCTCTAAATTCTGAAACATTATCTGATCCTTTAGATTCTTCGGAATCTTCTCTAATTTTAAGAGGAGGAGGCCTATAGAAGTTTCCTTTTTCATATTCATCATATACTTCCAAGCCATTCTTATATTTATGCTCAGAAACTCGCTCATCTTCATTTAAAAGACCAATGATTGATTTGGCATCCAGGTTTATGTCAACATTTCCTTCTTTTAATTGTTTTTCTAAAAACATATTCATGCCTCGTGCTGGCATTCCCTTAAGCTTAGAGGTGTATATATTAGAAAGATATTTAGTAAGCATTTCTGCTCTAACTCTAGTTTCTTCTGGTATAAATACACTATTTAACTTCTGCCTTACAATGGTTGGATCATGTCTTTGGGCAGCTAACATGATTGTGCTCATATTTTTAGTAATAGTAGGATCTTCTTGTAGTATTTTCTTGGCGCCCCTAATAGATTCTAAAACCTGCCTTGCTGATTCACCTTGTTCAAGGTTTGATTTTATTTCATGTTGAGCTGCAGTCCATTGATTCTTTCCTAAAGTGGATAGTGGGATTTTTGCGCCATGTTCAGACATTTGTTTATGTTGATTTAATTCATCTTCCCTTTCTGCTCTTTTAAGACCTAAATATCCTTCATTAATCTTTAGATTTTTTTGAGCCATTTCCATTTCATGAGCCATTCGCTTCATTTGCATTTCTTGTTGTTTAGCTAAACGCTCTTCTTCCATTTGTTGTGATAGCAGAACATTATTGGCATTTGCAATCCTTTCCCTTTCTTGGTCATAACTCATCATGCCGTTAGCAGCTCCTCCCGCAAGAGCAGCAATATTTGCCATGGTGCTAGTTCCATAATTAGGATCATTGTTCATGGAATCACGCATTGCTAATATAGCTCTACCCAAAGCCCTTTGACTTTCGTTATCATCCATAGCTAACATACGTTTCTTAGCTGCTATTGAATCCCGAGCAGATTGAACAGCCATCATTGAACCTTTTTCTAAAGGACTTCCAATCCGCATACCTTGCGGCTGAGGCTGTTGTTGCATAGCTTGAGCCTGCTGATTAAAAGCATCATATCCTTGACCTTGTTGCTGACCTTCCATTTGCTGAAGCATCATCATCTTTTCTAAATCATCTAACATACCCATATGTAACTCCTAATCTATTGCCTTCCACTCATTAATCTAGCTGCTAGAAGTGAACTAGCTATATTTCCAATATTACTTGGGGCGCTAGTTGGAGCAGTTGGTGGCGTTTCTCTATATTGAGTGGTAGAACTGCTAAAGTTTGGAACACCATGCAATATTGCAGCTTGTTGCTCTAATCTTCTCATTGGCTCTTCCATTTGCCTTAGGTATTCTTGATATTGAGTATCTAATATAGATTGTTGTTGTTGCTGTCTATATCTTCCAATATTCTCTAATGCATTAGCATCTGCCATTCTCGCTCCTTGTTTTGCATTTGCTATATTCGCATACTGTGTAGCAGCATCAATAGTTCTGTTTTGTTGAGTATTATATATATCGGCGCCTTTTTCATATCCTGAATGTAATGCTTGTTGCTGTCTGCTTAATAATTCTTTTTGGAAATCTCTAGCAGCTCGAAGGCCTAAATTAGCGTGCTTTGTGCTCCCGAATTGTCCAAGTCTCGTAAATCTTGCATCTAATGCTGGCATTATATTTTCATTAAAATTTCTGGAACCTTCTTCAGCAAGTTGTTGCAAAACGGCTTGCTGATATGGGTTCATATATGCTTGATAATTTTCATGAAATGGACTTATTGCTCGATTAATTCTATTTTGAGCTAAATTCATTTCAGCGCCTTCAAGTCCGCCATTCCTAATATTTCTATGAGCAAGATTAATTTCATCTGGAATTTTTGCTATCCTCTCACCTTGGTATACAGTAGGATATAAACCTTCATCAGCATACATAGCAGATCTTCTCATCAAATCTACATATATTTGTTGAGCAGGTTGAGGCATTTCACTAAGTTCAGCTTGCGTTATAAATGGCATAATTTACCTCTTAATACCTGCGTAGGTATCCAATGATTTAGATTTAGGTGGTAAAAACTTATTAACACCCTTGTGTTTCCTTAGTCTTTTTTCCATTTTCTTAATAATTCTAACTCCATTATCAATGTCGCCATCACCTATTCCCATTACCTCTTCTGGACGAAGTTTTAATTCGCCATCAGAAACATAAGCTTTCATGACTCTTCTGTTATCTTCATTGAAAAAATGACCGTTCTGAAAACTTTTTGCCCAATTTTTTATCATTTTGGCACCATTTTCTGAATTACCATCTCCAGCTAAGCTAACTGTAGTAGAGTTAACGATATAAGATTTTGGACGAACTTTAACAAGACGCTTGTCAGATTGTCCCCCATCTTTTCCATTATAGTAATCTTCAACAAAGCCACCATGCGCATATCCATCAGGTGCTTCTTCATTAACTATGTTTACCCCAGGAATTTCTTGAGCTATTTCTTCATTTACCCTTCTTAATTGCTCTTCCTGCTCTTGTGGGGTTGGAAAATAATTCCAATAAGTTCCTCTATATTCTTTGGGAGGCTGCTTCATAGGATTCCTATTTCTTAATGGTTTATTCCAATCAGCAGAACTAGTAGAAGTTCTCTTTGTACCCCTTGATCTATCAATGGCATCCTGAAGCGTTTCACTCTCACGCGGATCTTTCTTTTTCTTTGCTTTTAATCCGCCCCCTATTGCAGTGGCTAATAGGCCTGTATTTAACAGAGTTCCTAATCCACCACCGCCACCAATAAGTGAATTTAATAATCCACTACTTCCCAATAAACCAGAAGAAGCTGCACCAGCTCCGGCAGCACCAGCACCTGAAGCACCAGCTCCAGCCAGACCTCCAAGCCCTCCCGCACCTCCAGCACCGGCCGCCCCTAATCCGCCTAGACCACCTAATCCACTAAGGGCAAGACTTCCAAATCCTCCCATAGCTGCTCCACCTAAGCTACGATCCAGAACGTGTCTTCCGCCTCTAGCTGAACCACCAAGAGCTCCCCCTAGCATCCCTCCTAAAGGTCCTCCAAGTAATGTTCCTCCGATAGCGCCAATTGCTGGTAAGGCATTTCGAACACCTTTTGGCAAATTTTTAACTATAGGCTTTGCAACTTCCCTAACAGCTTTAAAAGGAAGTTCTAATGCTCTCCTACCAAGACCTTTTTTTTTCTTTTTTTTATGCGGAGCAGGCTCTACATAATTTGGATTAATTGTTTGATTTATGAAAGTACGTTCCGCAGCTGTAGGGGGCCTTTGTGTAAGCTGATCCATTAGTGCAGGTGGTAACTGCACTGGTTGTGCAGTTACAGGTGCATGTCCAAAATATCCCGGTTGAGACATTTGTGCATTTCTAGCTGCCCATGCTGCAAATAGTCTTTCTTGTTCAGGTGTATATGGCATAATTAAACTCCCATTACGGTATAATTCCTAGGATATTCATTAGGTGCAACAGCGCCTCTAATATCTCCAAGTCTGTTTCTCAATAGATCCATCATACTATCGCCTCCACTTTGTGGATATGCACTTGATGGTCTTGTCTGAGTTGGCCTTAGACCCATTCCAGGTTGAGCTGCTCTCTCTCTAAATTCAGAGAATATATTTGAAGGTCTGCTTACACCTGATCTAATTCCATACCCACCAGAGCTTCTAGAAGGATTACTACCTAAATCAAAAGGAGGAGCCTCTGGAATATTACCGTAACCAGATTGTGGTTGAGCAGATGACCCTCTTCTAAAATTTCTAATATCATTTAACAATGCACCCCTACCAGCAGTAGGCTCTTGCATTGGATAAGAATTAGAACGATTGGTTGAACCATAATATCCACCACGTCCACTACTGCTATTTATATTTCCTAAAGGTGGAGCCTCTGGAATACTTCCATATCCACCGGCACCTTGATCATATAAGTCAAAAGGTGGTGCTTCAGGAATGTTTCCATAACTACCTTGTGAATAATCAGGCAATTGATTTTGACCATAATTAGGAGTTTGATAAGGATTCATGCCTCTGCTTTGAAATGCATTATCCATTCTTTGGCCAGCTTGACTTCCTAAATATCCTCCAAAATTACCCATTTGTTGGCCTCTCATGCTTTCAGGCATTGCATTCTGAAGAAATGGATTTAGAAGATTTCCAATTGCTCTCCCAGCATTTGGATGACCAAATTGACCACCAAGATAACCACCAATAGAACCTCCCATATCTGAAAAGTTTTGACCTTGCAATTGTTGAGGAAGATATTGATTAAACCCCTGGTTTAAAGCATTTCCAATTGATGTTCCAAATTGATTTCCATAGGATTGTTGAGGACCATATCCCTGTTGCTGAGGTTGTTGTTGACTTGATCCGCCACCAAACAAAGAATCACCAAGTGCACCAGCAAGATTTCCACCTATCATTCCACCAGCAGGTCCACCAAAATAAGTTCCAAGAGCAGTTCCAGCAATTGGAGCAAGAGTTCTTAAGATTCCACCGAATCCACCTCCAGCACTTGTACCACCAGAGGCGCCTCCTCCACCAAAAAGTGAACCTAATCCACCCCCAGCTCCTCCGCTACTACCACCACCTCCTCCTCCAAAAAGAGAACTTAATATTCCGCCCCCGCCTCCGCCAGAGCCGCCTCCTCCCATTATCCCACCCAACAATGCATTACCTAATCCACCTAAAAAACTTGCCATAAAAAAATCTCCTAATTATAAGACGCCATTGATTGAAAAAGTGCCTGTTCCCATTGCGTCCTATTTTTGAACCCGTTAGGAGAAGGTGCCCCATTTTTTGAAAAAGAATTTTCTTGAACTAAAATATTTCCAAATTTTCTCCAATCTTTCTCATCTTGAAAGATTGGAATATTATCCTTTGGAAAATCAATAATCAGGGATGAAGAAAACTCATTAAATGAACCCCCTTTTTTTGGAATAATCATGCCCTTACATCTCCCTCTCTTGGAACTAACAAGCAGCTACCCATTTCATAATCACCTTCGATACTATTACTTTCAAATCGAAGCGTCATTAATCTTCTTTTCTCACGAATATCTATTTTCTCTGTAAAATTAACAGAATTTACATCATTGTTAAAAATATATGGTGTTGATGATGTTACAGGAGAATTGGCAAATTCTCGTCCTTTAACTATAAGTTGCATATCACCTGACTGCAAAAAATCTGGCTCTAGGCTATATAGAAATAAGGTCTTATTCATTGCTGTATTTTGCCCACCTGGACCTTTTGACGCCCAAGACATAACGCTCATTTCAAAATGAGATGGAATTGCTGTATGTACATCGTCAATAACTTGATCTACATCTGTTTCATGCTGCCAAACTATATATTGTTTACTATTGAAATATAATTCAGCGATATTTAAAGTGGAACCTCCAGTCTCTATGATTCTAAAATAAGGTGCTGCCACTGGATTTTGTATCGAGAACCATTGCAATACATTTTGTTGGAATGCTGTAGTTGGGAGAATCAAAACATCATTATTAGTCCAATTGATGCCGTCATATGAATATTGCGCTCTCAACGTATAGTTCGCATTAATGAAAGAAATTATTCCTAAATCGGATATTATTTTATTTTCAGCACCCCACGTATATGAAATATAACCATTAGGCCCAGATTGGGCACAGCTTGTATTGATATCGCCATCAAATGCATTGATTGCGACACCACCAGGGGATGAGAAAGGAGTTCCCCCAAGGTTTCTTATAGTATCGATTTGTGGTGTATTATCCATCCAAATAGGACTTCCAAATATCTGACTATAAACCCCATACCCTCTAGAAATTGAAGAGTCGTACCAAACTTCATATTCAGAGCTATATATTAATGTCTTGTCGCATTCTGAGCTTGAACCAGATGGATAATGTATCCAAATTTCATTATATCTTTTGTTTTTAGTTAACCAAACCTTTTGTCTTTGAGAAAAGTTCAATCTTTTAAAGAAATAATCAATAGACATTGAATTTGGCCATATTGTTACTACACCGTTATACATATAAAAATTGTCTGTTCCGACCCAATAGAACATAGAGTTATATTGTATAATTGCGTTGCTAGATAACAATGTACAAGAAGAAGAGATGGTATCGAATGAAAATTCAATTTCTGAAGCGCCAACATTAGAAACTCTAATTAAACTATCAAGGCTCCAAAGAAGTCCTGCAGGTGAGTTTTGTCCACCCCTAGTAGATCTTCCTGCAATTATTTTTGTTCCTGCTACGCGAGCTGTATTTAGAACTGTAGTTGGATCATTTGGTTGAGTATATGAAACAAATCCATCATTTCCAAATATAAATAGTATTGGATGTAACATGACAAATCCGCCGCTTGCATAAAACCCAGTTTCAATCAATTGGTCATTTGAATCAGTTTTACCATAATAAATTGGAGCTTCAACTTCTTGCTCAATTGAATATAGATTTTTAGGTGCAGATGCAATAATAATGCTTGAGTCAGAATTAGCATCAAACATTAAGTCAAAAGACCAAAGGTTATCAGTATTAGCATTAAACAATGCAGGAGTTCTATCAACTGGTGGGCCTGCAACAAGACCCGTTGTTTTGTCAGTTGGGTAATATTTTACGCTAGTAGCATCTCCAATATAAATATGTGGAAGTGGTGAACTTGGAACTACGAATATTCCACGTGGAATATTTCCTACATGAGCAAACATTTTTCTATAGCCACCCATTTTCTGAGGGCGACCCCTTCTACCAGTGAATCTGCACCATTGGCCATCGATATAGTTATCAGAATCCAATGTAGTGCCATCCCTCTGTATTCCAGGGTTACAAGCTAAAGGAAAAATGTTATCTGCATTAGCCATTAATCAACCTGCCTCACGCTAGACCTATCTACTGTTCGTAATTCACTTTCTGCATTAATTTTGTCAGTACCTTCTTTTGTTTGTGCCTTATAAAAAGCAGCCTTGTCATAATTTTCCAAAAAGGTGTGCGCTTGTGCCATGCAAGCACTAAATAGTACGTTAGGTGAAAAATTAGTCCACCAATTAGTTTGATTTTGGTCTGAAATTAAATCTGGAACCTTCATATAACAAAGTTCAAATGGATATGCCAAATCTGGAACTGGAGCGACAAGATAATTTAAAAATCCATAATCCGCATAGAATTTAGGTAATGACCATTTTGTATTGTCTGAAGGATTTGGCGTATAAATCCTCAAATATTCGTATGTTCCAAAATCTAAAATATTTCTATCATTAAATGTTGTTCCTGAACCCACATTTATTGAAATATTTCTTCTCCATCCAATTGGCTTTTGATAAACATCGATTCCTGGAATAAATGTAGATACAATGTACTCCTCTTGACCTATTGTCTTACACTCATTGTTTAAATCATATTGTGCATGTTCAATAAATTGAGGAATTTTTGCAAGAGTAGATGCATCTGATCTAGCAAGGTAGACTTCAATGCTGTTGTACAAACTTGTATATGTCATTGGCATATAATTCCCCTAGGCCGCACTATTATATGTTGAAAATGAATCTGAAGAAATCACCCATATCTCATTTCCAGCTGCAACTCCAGTAACAGTAAGGCGAAGATTATTTCCAGAAATAGACCAAACAGCAGTTGGAGCATAAGCAGCTGTTGCTGTAAATGTTATTGCAGGTAGGGCTCCTACAGATGCGCTTGTAATTCCATCATAAAAGGCTGCTGCTGTTGATGTTGCATATGCTGATTTATCTCCAGTAGTCTTAATAACAGAAATTTTAACACTTACAGATAGAATATTTGGCTCAATTGTATCAATTGCAAAATCTATATCTTGTGATGTAACTCCAGATGTTGATATTCCATATTGTGTAGTTAATAATCCAGTTCCAGGGTAACCTGAGTCAATACCCTTAAAATAAACTGGTCCAATAACATCTAAAGGAAATTCAGGGTCGGAAAGACCTATTCCAACGTTTGTTCCAGACTTTCCAAGAACAATTGAATCGTTTATTGTTGCAGACGCTTGATAACCAATAGCAGTTGCATTTGTTAATCCTGATGTAATAGTTGTTTCTGCACCTATCAATGTACATCCAGTAAGTCCAGATATAGTACCAATTTCTGCAGAAGAAGCTCCAAAGAATGAATTCTTTTCGCCAGTAGTGAGTGATAATCCAGATTTATATCCAAAAGCAGAATTAGAACTTTCAGTAGAATTACGTAAAGTCATATATCCAAAAGCAGAAATTGAATTACCCGCGGTGCTTGAATATATTGATTCTAATCCAAAAGCGCAATTAAAATCACCATCAATATTACTGAATAATGAATTTTGTGCAAATGCAGCATTATCATTACCTAAAATATTTGAAGAAAGCGCAGCATATCCAAAGGCATCTAAATTATCACCAGAAATATTGGATGTTGCTGAAAGGGCGCCAAATGCAGACATCCTGTTTTGTTCATTTTCTTGTAACGATGAAAAACCAAAAGCACAACATGATGAACATCCATCAGAGTTTTCAGCAGCTAGTGAACCAAAAAATGAATTTTCATCACCAACTAAAAGGCTTGTCCCACATGCAGCACCATAGAATGAGTTATCGTCACCATCTGAAACAGCACCACTTTGTGCGCCATAATATGAATTACGATCACCATTAACATTTCCTTGGCCAGATGATTTGCCAAAAAAACTATTTCCTAATCCAGCTATTGTAGATTTCCCGCTCATATGGCCAAATGCACTATTATCTGAACCAGAAGAAACTATCATTAACGCCTGATACCCAAATGCACATAAGTTTGAACCAGAAGATGCAGATTGAGCGACTGAGTCTCCAAATAATGTACATTCTGTTCTAAATGTAACAGGTGGCATAGGAGAGCCCATGCTAACATTGTAAGTTCCAGCTAAATAAGTATCTTGTAGGTACGTAGGATTTCCTGGGAAATATTGACCAGGACTTCCTGCATTTAAAGTCATCCAAGTTCCAGCAGCATAAAGTTCGCCGGATTGAGTTGTTGAGTTATATCTAATATCACCGTTTGCAGGTGTTCCAGGCCTTTGCGCAGTCGTCCCATTAGGAAGTTTAAGGGCTGTCGTAAATGCTGCAAATGAGGCATTGTAACAAACAGCATTTATTTGAGCTGCCGTTGCAAGTAATTGTGTATTATCAATTGAAAATCCACCACCCATAGTGGTATTTATATCAATACCTGTTTGTGAAAGTGATAGAGGTGTATTTCTTCCAAGGCCATCCTGTATAACTTGCAAGAAATTAGTAAGACCATTGCTGGATTGAGTATTCAATAAGCTAAAATATGAACTTTGTGGAGCAAGAAGGGTTAAATCAGACATTTTGATTACTACTCCAATTATAGTTCTCAAGAGAAGATAAAATTTGATCTTGAGTTAATTCTGGTTTAAAAATTTGAAATGGGCTAGAAGCATAATTTGGTGATACAGGCATATTTGCTTGTAGCGCTTGTAATATTTCATCCTCAGGAGCCGTTAAAATCCCTTGTTCAACTCCACCCCATGATGCCCATGTTAAAACATTCAATTGTGACCATGGAGTCATTTGATTTGCCCAAAACACTTCCGTGAAAACTGGCATTTTAGGATTTTCAACAGGAATTGAATCAGGTCCTACTTCAGGAGTTCTAAATTGTTCATTTGGTTCATCCAGAAATGGTCTCCCTACTGTTAGGCCTGTCCATTCTAAAGACTCTCCCCTCCATTCCATTTGCTTTACTAAATCGCTTTGATTAAAAGCAAATCCAGAACGATCACAAATTCCTTTAGCTTGAGGATTTTCTGGGTCAACTATATAGTATCTTCCTCTTCTATTTGACATTAGTTTGCACTCCAATGTCTAGAGGGCTTTGCTTTAATCTTGACTGGAACGCTTTCTTCATCTTCAAATGCAACTTCCCTAAAAGCTTCAATAGCATCACCCTTTAATCTATCAAGAATGTCTAGTCTTTTTTCTTTCACGCCAAGCCTATATGCAAGGTCAGCCGTTATAGCTTCCATAAATCTATCTGGAATTTCAGCCGTATCTATAATGGTTCCAATATCTTGGATTTGTCTTTTGAATGTGTAATATAAGCAATTATATAAATTATTTGGGGTTTCATATATCCTTAAGATTGGATTAATTTGTCTATCAAATCCATATTGAGATGGGGTTCCGGGTTGTTCCTTATTTGGGTAAGTATGATATTCACTCCATGACATTCTACTTAAAACAGAATCCTGCACATTATTGTTGAAATAAAGTTCAGCTATATTTAAAGTAGCGCCACCAGTTTCTAAAATTCTAAAATAAGCACCAGCAATTGGTACTGGAATTGAAAACCATTGCAATACATTTTTTTTGAATTGAGTCGCAGGTAATATTAAAACTTCATTATTTGCCCAATTAATTCCATCATAAGAGAATTGTGCAGTTAGTGTATAAGTAGCATCAATAAAAGAAACAATGCCAATCATAGATATTGCTCTATTTGAGCCGCCCCATGTATATGAAATATTTCCATTAGGGCCCGTTTGAGCGCAGCTGGTATTTAGATTTGAATCAAAAGCATTATCAGCTATACCTCCAGGAGTAGAAGCCGCTGTTCCACCTAAATTTCTGTATGAACTCCTTAGGCTGGCCTTTAATACGTCGGCTATATTTTTTGGCATTAAATACGAGGATTGACCCGGATTTAAGGCAAGTAATCCTTGTTTTATTGTAAAAAGATTTAACCTTCTATTAATCCATGAGATTAAAATAAAATTTAAAGATCGAAGAGCAGTTTTAACTTTTTGATTAGTTTGCAAATCACCTAAAACGCCAACTCGTTCATAAGCTTCCCTTATAATCTGTTCGTTCTGTGCAGAACCGAAATCATATGTTTCTGAAGTTGACATTTTATCATCCCTGATTATCCAGAACGATTTAACCTTTTTAAGGTCATCGCCAAATTAGCTCTTTCTCTCATAAGTTTACCCTTAGAATGAGCAGCCTTTTCTAGCGTAGCCATTGGGATTTTTTTAGATTCAGGGATATGCAATGATTCATGCAAAGAACCCTTTCTCTTTATTGCCCTTTGGATCCATTTTTCATCTTTTATTGATCTATTCATAAACTCACCCTTGTTGTAAAAAGTTTACTACCAGAGCACCAGTTGCATCTGAGCTATTTACATAGACTCTAGAATAATGTGTTGGAATAGTATAATCAGCAAGATCACTAACGGTTTGATTAACCATCGGCGTTGTAGTAGGTACTGTTGGAATCGTTACTCCATCAATTGGAGTTTTAACTACATAATTAGGGTTTGTTGTTGGATCGTCATATGTTGTTTGGAATGAGTAATTAATGGTTCCAGTAACAATGACATTGACAGCCAAATGGTTAACATCTCTGTAATGGTCACTAAGGAACCATTGAGTAGCTCCAAGAGTTCCAGTTCCAACCCTTACATTTGTAGCAACAGCTGCATTAGCAGAAACAGAATTAACGATTGTGAACAGTTCATTTACCGTGGTCACAGTGTTATTATTTGGTCCAGCTATTGTTACTGATTTAGGGTAACCGTTGTCACCTATTCCAGTTATAGTGAACTGAATTCCAGATAAATTACCAGTAGATGAAATAGTCACCTGCCGACAAATTTTAGGAAATTCAGCCCTGATATTAGGTAAGTTAGGATTACTAGAAAGAGTCCCATTAATAATTAGATTTCCAGCGGCAGCTAGTGTCTGATTAAGACATACAGCTTGCAAATCTAATAATGGCCATGTAATTTTCGTAAGATGTGCCATCTTATTGTAATTCCTCTATTGTTTCGACTGGAGAAGTTTTTTCTGGTTCGAAAGTTTTAAGTTCAGAAATCATTGTTTTAAATCCTTGTATTGCACCTGATAAAAAAGTAGACTCATTTTGAATCCTTATTTTTTCAGCAGTTTGACTATCAATGCTCATAATTAAATTTCCGACAGCATCATTGTTTTGCTTTACTTTATTTTCAAGTTCAGAAACCTTTGCTTCAACCTTACTAATCATTTCTTTAAACATTTACATTCTCCTTTAATTTAAACTGAAACAATTGAATACCAAACATCAACTTTACCAGTTGGACTGCCACTATAAATAAATCCACTTGATCCTACACGTGCTATACGTATGGCAGCATTAGTAGTCTCAGGAAGACGATCGCCATCAACAGAATCACCAGTTGTATAAAATGCTCTATCACCATCATTATCTTCAGTAACAAAAAATGAATAAGGGATTAATCCAGAAGCAAAATCTTCCCAAGTAAGTGAAATGCTAATAAAGTCATATACAGCCCTGACACCGTCAGTTACACTTGCAGAAAAATTAGCATCATTTTCATAGAAATTTAAATTAATTCCATGAATTATATATCTCAATCCTGGTCCAGGAGCTGGAAGTATAATAGGTTGAGATCCTATTCCATTACTTAACATATCAAACATTTGAGAAGTATTTAAAGAAACTGAAGCATAAAGTATAAATGGTGGAGTTGGAGGAACAGCAGGTGTCAGTGGGTCCCAATTTCCAGCTTCTCTAACAACAATAGCCGATTGAGTGCTACTAAAAGCAATCATTCCATCAGTAGGGTTAGGAATAGCCGCAATCTGCGCATCCGTTTTAGGCTTAAGAAAAATATCTGCACGAGTTGTAGACTGAATCTCCAAACATGCATTAACTTTATCCCCGCTAACTCTTGTTGGTGCCGGAGAAGCTCTTGATATCCCACCATCACCTATGATGAATGCTAAATCGCTATTTGGTACATAATTATTTACCATAAAATACCTTTAATTTAAAAACTTGCTTCAATAGTTGTATACCAAACATGAACTCTTAATCTTGTAGTTCCACCTGTTGCAGTAAAAGTTCCTGATGGATAAAGAGAAATTGCCTTATTTACACATTCACTATTATAAACATACGCATGATCATAATTACTCATATTCACATTTGCGTAAGTAAATCTATCTTCAGTATAATCTAGAAAAAAAGATCCCATAGTAAATGCTAAAATTGGCTTATTTCCTGAATTATATACTAATGACATAAGCTGATATTGAAACTCTTCATTAAATTCAGTTCCGCCCTCATCTATTGAAAACGCTAATCCGTTAAGAACATTTATATAACCTGCTCCTGGCGCAGCAATTATATCTAGAGGTCCAGATTCAAATAGATCTATAAGTTGCTGTGTTGTTACAGTAACCGCAGCATAAGTTGTAGTAAATGAAGATGTGTTTATTGAACCAACATTTGAATTTATTTTAATTCCAATATCACCATCATTAGCAGGGCTCTCATTATTCATGAGAGCCACACATGACAAATCTATAACATTTTCATTTTGGGCCAAAACATTTGACATAAAGAATTACCTTCATCTTGATCAAACAATTGAATACCAAACCTCTACCTTACCAGTAGAAGTTCCACCGCCAGCAAATGGAGCTGTTCCATTTGTAAGCGTTATAGATTGGTTTTCTGTTCCAGCTGCTGTTAATGCAACAGTATCATTTCCAGTAACATAGAAAAATTTACTTGCTGCAGTAGCTGTTAAGAATGTAGCAGCAAATGCATTAGTTGCATCTTCTCCAGCACCTAATGCTGTTGCTCCATATTGGCCATTAATTATTCCACCACCAGTAAACAGAGCACCTGCATAAACTATAGAGAATCTGAGCCCATGAACAATGTAAGTTAAACCTGCGCCTGGCGCAGCTAATATTACAACTGGAGCTGCACTCATTCCTATAATTTGAGCAGTAGTCAAATTAACTGTGCTATACAGTAAGCCAGTTACTGCATTTATTGGAGCCCATACAGCCGTTTCTCTTACAACCATTTTACCCAAAGTACTGCTAAATGAAACCATACCAGGAGTTGGGTTAACAATAGCCGCAATTTGAGCGTCAGTTTTTGGCTTCATAAAGATATCTGCACGTGTAGTAGATTGCGTCTCTATACATGCATTAACTTTATCTCCACTAACCTTTGTAGGTTGTGGGGTAGGAAGAGCAATACTCCCATCCCCAACCAATACGGCTAATTCACCATTTGGAATATAATTATTTGCCATAACTGATCTCCTTAATCTTAAAGTCCAGGATTACCTACAACAGCGCGTGGGTTTGTTACGCCAAAGCAATAACGTTCCCAAACTTTTGTTAAGACATTAGATGTAGCAAAATCAGTATCTACGTCAACCTTAACATCTTGCATAACAAAATGCTTAAAGCCATCGATAGCATCTGTGATAATAAAGTAAGCACTAGGATTGGTTAAATAGTTATTAACTATATAACCTTTAGGCAATGCAGACTTATTATAGATTGCAGAGATATCATTGTTGTTAGTTCCAGTTCTGTAGGTAGACATGGTTAGTCGACATGCAGCCCATTCCAATTCAGGGGGAACTACTAACTTGACAGCATTAATGTGAACAGGTTTACCAGCTAAATCTTTCAAACGTCTGATCATGGTAAGCATGCTTTCAACTGAAGCTTCAGTCAAATCTGAACCTACAGCAGGTCTATTTGCATAAAAACCTCCGTCGGTAGGATGTAGAGTAGAGCATAAAGTAGCACCGTCGCCAGTCATAAAGGTTGTGAATGCACCATTTAAAGGAGCAGCACCAAGAATATCTTTAGTTATATTCATAGATTGTTTCAACATATTAACCATAGAACCAAATTTGTTTCTATAAAGGTTATCTGTTAAAGCTTCTTCAGAAATGCCAAAGCCGATACTTACTTTCTTATGTACATAAGTAGTCAAGTTTCTTTGACCCATGCCATTATCGAAAGCAAAAGGTGAAGCTTCAGCTTGGAACTGAGCTAAACCAAATGGACGCATTTCAACGTCTATTTCTTGAGCCATGTGTGAACGCACAGTTGTATAAATTTCTTTATATTGTGCAGGATATGTTTTATTGTCCCAAAAAACAGCATTAGCAGTTGGTATCAATAAGTTTCTAATCGCGGCGCGTACAATTGCCATAAAAATATCTCCCTATTTAATTAATTAAATTCCAACTGTACCTGTGCCGCCTTTAAACTTATGATTGTTAAAGAGGACGTTTACGTTGTTGTAATTTTGAGCCAAAACATTTTCCGAAGGCAGGCTGATTTCAGCAGTGAAGCCAGGTGTAATCGAAAGTATTTTGCATGGTAGATCTACAGTCGTAGCTACAGTGAACATATCTAAATATGCACCTGATAGACCATTGAATGTGTTTCCAGCCCCTATAACGTAGTCTGCATTTTTATTGATAGAAGTTCTAACTGCTTGTGGCTGTGTACCACCATTAGAGCTTCCGGCTTGAATTGTAAATACAACCATTGGGTCATCAATTACATAAGCCTGAGCAGGAGCAGCACTAGCTGTAACAGTATTAGCTACCCAATAAGGGAAAAACATTAACTCATTAGTTGTGCTGCGAAAAGTAACTCCTTTAAAAACGCCTAAAACAGGATTTCCTGCTCCAGGAGTTGCCCGACCAATAAAGCCAGTATTTAAGGGTGCAACAGGGTCGCCAGTAAAAAGAGAAGTAGCATAACCACTAGCAATATCGTATTGATAATCTTGAGTATTGCATGTAGAGCTAGTTTTAGTAACGTTTTCAACAAACCCGATAGGGGCATTTGTTCCAAATGACATAAATTATCTCCATGTTAAACCTATACTTGAGTATTTCACTCAACCTATTAAGGCAAATTAGCCTTAGATTTATCATGTAGCAACTTATGTCACATACAAGTTGGACAAATGCGTCAATAGCAGTTTTATAGAGTGCTATTCTTCTCTATATGAGTAATTTATATAATAACTCACATTCTTTATATATACAATACACAAGTTTCAGGAAATTGCAAGTTTTTTATGCAAATGATACGTCCCTACTTCTCCCATCATCAGTATCCATATAACTTTGGGTTTGGATATTTGGCTTATAAGGCGCATGTTCCAATCCTGGAGTAGTCATTATCCTTTGTCTATTGTGCTCATCCATAACTCTTTGTTCAGCTTGATGAAGCTCTAGGCTTCTTTCCATAAGGGCTAGGTCTTTCCCGTACATAATCCAATCTGCTGTTCTAGGGTCTGGATCTTCAACACCCTTAAATACCATTTCAGGATGTCTGCTAGCGGGTACAAATGACCAACCTTTTCGAAGCAGATTTTGAACCCTATCAGCTCTTCGTATATCAGCTCTTCCATATACCATACCTTTAGGTATGATTTCATCAGGAATGCTTAATGAATCCTGATATTCCATATTTTGGATAGCTTTTAAAGCCTGTTCTTTGGTTACATTTGTTTTTAATGAAAAATCTTTTGGTAAATTAGCCATTATGCACCTCCTCTTTCAGCTTCACGTCTTTTCATGTCAGCCATTTTTGCCTTTTTGAAGATTTCTTCAGTAACGCCGGTATGACTAATAGATTCAACCATAGCTCGCTCAGCTGGCGTCAAATCCATTGACTTGTTGTTTCTATATTGCGTTTGGCCAGCACCTCTAACAGGTGAAGCGCCCCCACGTGCTTGTCGCATATTTAACCCCCTATTTTGGTTTTGATTTCTTCCTGAGTGCATTGCTTGATTTCTTTGATTTAAGAAGGCAGACTTATAATTGTCTAATGTTTCAATATATTCCGAAGTGCCTATTAAGTGAGTTGCATTTTTAGCTCTCAGCTCATTACCCAATTGGTCATCTACTGCTGCAATATATCGAGTCAATTCTTCGTCAAAGTTTTTGCTTTGTGGATTTATCCAATCATTGTTTTCTTGAACCCAGTCATGCGCTATCTCTGTATCAATTTCTTCACGCTGTTGAGCGGGGTATTGTTGTCTAGACCTTTGCTCATATTCACTTCTTAAATGTTCTTTGCTTATTTCTTGCAAATCAGAAGTAGCTGCTGCAATTGCAATATTAGCATCTGCTTGAGCTTGAGCATCTCCTGATTCAATAGCTAAAATTTGAGCTGCCCTGGCTTTTTCTAATCTAGCAGTTGCATTTAAATCAGACTGCCTAAGGTTAAGCTGGGAAGATAGTTCATATTTTTGACGCCAATAATCTGCATCTGATAATGCTCGCTTTGCTTTATTTTCAGCTTTATATCTTTCTTTTGTTAACCTATTTATTCTAACCTGAGCCTTATCGCGTTGCTTTAGCTCTGGATTATATCCATCTGAATCCTCAGATTCCTCTTCGTACTCATCGCCTTCTTCTTCCTCTGGGACTTCATCAAGGACAATCTCATCCTCTACCGGATCATCTTCTTCTAAGATGGGGTCGTCACCAAATTCTGCTTCTTGCTGATATCTCTCTTCCATGGCTTTATCCTCTCTTTTAATGTTTGTTCAACGTGACTATAAGC
>Ga0137441_1000004_pt1 | contig 70539 bp, 100 predicted proteins | sample EasRivERMGT244_2_FD_102323 | JGI IMG/M metagenome (GOLD analysis project Ga0137441, IMG submission 102323) | Soil microbial communities from meander-bound floodplain in the East River, Colorado, USA - East River MetaG ERMGT244_2 | ecosystem: Environmental > Terrestrial > Soil > Floodplain ... | reverse complement strand
GGTCGAGCCCGCGCTGGTCCTTCGGGATGAGCAGCATCGGGATCTTCTTCACTTGCCTACCCCAGCCACTTTCCAGTCCGCGAACGGCCGCTCGAGCTCACGCGCCCACCAGCGCCGGCGCCAGCCGCGAAAGCCTGGAACGGCCTGCGCGATCGTCACGGCCACCGCATCGCCGCGGCGACAAATCACCCATCCGCCAGTCTTGCCCTTCATCAGGCGCGTAACCGGCGCGTAACCGCGGAGCTTCCCCCACGCGACCACGTAGAGCCGATCACCCGGACCGATGTCGGGCTTGTTGCCGCCCATGAACCAACCCCACTCCTCTCCCGTGTACGGCTCGCCGGCGGCGTCGCCCTCGCCGATCCACGCGAGATAGAAGTTTTTCGGGCAAGTGACGACCAAGTCGCTCACGAGAGCATTCCCACGGTTATCGGCGGCGGAGTCGGGATCTCCACGCCGACCGGACGCCACAGGTGCAGGCAGTACCGCGCGTTGTTCACGTATTCGGACTTGCGCGGATGGATCTGCATCACGACATCATCTGGCTCCCAGAATAGGTCCTTCACGTAGCACATCTCCTCCCACGTCGGGCAGCGCGTCATCGCTGGCGGATTGAGGCTCACGCTGACGTGCTCGAACGGAATGCTGTCCTTGGGCACGAAGCCGGCCGCCTCCATCAGGTCCCAATCGCTGGCATCGGAGGCGACGCAGCGCAGCGCGAACTGGATCTTGCGTGCCTGGCTCGCTGGCAGCAGAAAGTAGCCAAACAGGTCGCCACGCTTTGAGATCCTGGGCGGGCGCTGGATACGCCAGTTCTCTGGAACGCGGAAGGCCATCAGAACGGCACCTCGTCGTCGGCCACCGGCGCCGGCGCTGCGGAAGCGCGCTCCTTCTCCCGGCGGTCCAGTTCGGCCTTGGCGCAAAAGCGCACGTCGTCGCGGTCCAAGATCTTGCGGAGGATCCAGAGCAGAAAGCCCTCGTCCACCTCGGCCCACGGGCGCCCGCGCCAGTCGCCCAGCGGGCAGCGCGGCAGCAGCGCGGGCTCATTGGTCCAGCGCAGCATGTCCTCGAGCTGCGCCTTCCGCAGGAGCTCGTGCAGGATATTGGCCGTCACCTCGGCGTCGTGACCGGCGGAATGCGGCGCTTGGCGCGCCTTGCGGCCCGTCCCGTAACCGAGGTAGTAGCGGAGCGTCTCGTTGCTGTGCGACGGGGCCTCCTGCCACACGCGCAACGCGGCCTTGTAGGTGCAAAGCCATGGGACGGGCGGCAACCCGACGGTCTTGCTCAGAACCTCGCGCTCGTACTCGGCGTTATGCGCCACCGCGATGACGCCGGCGGGCGCGAGCAGCGCGGCGAGCTTCTCGGATTCCTGGTCCCAGGTCGGCGCATCAGAGACATCGCCGTCGGTGATCTGGTGCACAGCGGAGGTCTCGGGCGGGATATGCACGGGCGGGCGCACGAGACCGCCGTGCTTTTCCATCTGGCGCCCGGTGCCGAACCACTCCTGCTCGATCCGCACGGCGGCCCATTCGACGATGTGCGCGTCGGCTGGCTCGCGGCTGGTGGCTTCAAGATCGACGACGACGAAGACTGTGCTCATTCAGGCTGCCCTCACGGAAAGCGGATTGACGCGCCGCTCGAAGAACCCATCGCGGTCCGGGTGCATGAGCAGGTAGAGCCGCGCGAGATCTGGGAACACCGTATTGTTGATCTTGAAGTCGTACTGATTCGGTCCCTCGCGCACCGCGGTCATGTGGCGCAGGTATTCCCCGATCGTGCGCGCCGAATAGTGGCGGCAGCCGCGCGCCCAGATCCGGTCGGCCTCGTACTCGAAGGCGAGCCACACGTGCCAGTTCGTGATGAGCCAGTCCATGAAGTCCGCGCGGAAGTAGCGCTGCTCGGCCACGACGACGTGGAAGGCATACTTCTTCCGGTAGAGGGCCGTGAGCCAGCTCTGCGGCGCGCCGTAGAGGGCGAGCGGCTCGTTCACGCGGACTCCGAGAGAAGGTGGCGCCCTTGCAGCCGCCCGCCTGGCCTGCAGTTCAGGTAGCCCTTGATGGCGAGGATGGCTTCCTCCGCGCACCACGCGACGACGACGTGGTAGCCCATCGTGCGCAGGTAGAAGATCAACTCAGCCTGTTCCGGGCTCGGCACGTTGGGCTTGCGCTTCATCTCGATGAAAAGCCCGGGACACAGCGCGCCGCGGTCCACGTAGACCGCAGCGAGCATCAGGTCCGGCACCCCTGGGCGCACGCCCTCGGCCTTCATCTTCCCGGCTTGGCCCTTCTGCGCGCCGGCGCCGGCGTTCGGGATGGCGAAGAGGGCGAACGGCGGGAGGTCCCACTTCTTGCAGTGCCAGTTCCACCAGTCGATGACGGCCACCTGGCTCTCGTGTTCCGAGGGCTTGTACGGACTCGACGCAAAGTGCGCGCCCTTCACGCGTCATCTCCTGCGCCGGCCTCGCGCGCGTACTCGCGCGGGAGGATCCCGTCAACGCCGTGGCGCTGCGCCCAATCGAGGACCACCGCCGGCGAGATCGCGCCCATGCCCTCGCCGCCCAACTGGCGCGCGAGCGACACACCCCACGGCGACTGCCCGGTGGAGCCCTTGCTGCCGTCGGCCTTGCCGATCGCGCTCTGCACCGCCGGCGCGTTGAAAAAGCCGTGCTGGTAGAGGATCTGCGCCTGCTCCGAGTACGGCTTCTCAGGCGCCGGCCCTTTCTTTCGCAGGCTCGCACCGTCGGCGTCCTTGAGCAGGTGCATCGTCACCAGCACTTCGCAGTCGTGGTAGCGGTTCGAGCCGAGCATCAGGGCGATGTCCGAGTCCGGTGATTCCGAAGGAACGAAGAACTCGATGACGTTCCCGGAGACGAGCAGCTTCGGCTTACGGATGTAGGCGCGAAGCGATCCGAGGTTTTCGTAGGCGGCAAGCTCGGCCTCATCCATCGAAGAACTCCGCCTGCGCGCGGCCGCGCTTCATCGCCTCGACGGCCGCCTTGTTCAGCCACACGACTTCGGTGCGCCACTGGCCCGCGTCGGCCATTGCCTCGCGCTCGTGGCGCCGCCAATCCGGGTACAGCTCGAGGTCGTAGAGCTCGCATGGGTAGCCCGAGAGCACCACCATGCCCTTCACGCAATGGAGCACTTCGGCCAGGCCGCGGTGATCGTCGTCCAGCATGTCGCAGGCGTAGGCGCGCTCCACGTCGCCCGCGCAGCGGATCGCCGAGCGCGTGCTCTGCGGATACGGCGGGTCCGTGTAGAACAGGGTCTCGTCTGAATCCTGCTGCAGGATGACCTCGAGCGCCGGGCGGTGCTCGATCGTCACGCCGCGCAGCCGCTCGATGAAGGACTCGACCTGCGCCGGCCATGCGGTCCAGTCCTGGGCGCCGGTCTGGTTGCGCCGGTACGCCTTCGCCCGAAAGCCTGACCTGCCGATGCGCCGGGACGTCGAGCCGTAGGCCATGTAGCCGCGCGCGATCGTGCGCCGTGCCTGCTCGACCGGATCGTCAGATGGCTCGTAGGAGAGCATGAACTCGTCGCGCGCCCAGGGCGTGAGGTAGCACAGCTCCGCTAGGCGCCGCGCGCGCACGGGGTCGCGGAGGATCCGAAACACGTTGACGACGTCGCCGTCCAGGTCGTTGTAGACCTCGGCGAACACCTTGGGCTTACGCAGCAGCACGGAGGCCGCCCCGCCGTATGGCTCGACGTAGATCTTGTGCTCGGGGAAGAACGACATGATCCAGGGCGCGAGGCGCCACTTCCCGCCGTGGTAGCGCAGCACCGGCCGGCGCGGCGGCGGTGGGGCGCATTCGGCAGCCAGCGTCATCGGCCGCGCGCCTCCGCCTTGAGCTTCATCACCTTCCTGAGAAGCTGCTTGTTGTCGCGCTCGAGGAATTCGTTGCGGAGTTTCAGCAGGTCGTGCGAGGCGCGCAGGCGCTCCACGTACTCGGTGGTCAGCGAGACCGCTTCCGGGGCGATCACGCGCGCCAGGCGCTCACGGATGCCTGTCACAGCGATGCTCCAAGGCGTTCGCGGATCTGCGCTTTCAACGCTTCAGCACTCTCGCCGCGGGTGGCGATCCCGAGCTCCTTCGCCTTGGCCATGATCGCGTCAGAGGTCGCCCACCACGCGGGCCCGGCGGCGGACGTGCCAGGCTTCTCCTTGCGCAGCCAGTTGCGCCAGGTCGCCATCCAGTCGAGCTTCAGCCCGTACTGCCCGGGCTTCGAGATCCAGTAGTCCGAGAAGGCGCCGTACACCGCGTCGGCGTCGAGGTCGGTGCGCATTGCCATGCACACCGCGCGCCACGCATCTGGGCATGCCGGCTCTGGCTTGAACCTCGTGCCCCTGTGGGTCGATCTCTGTTCTGCAGGCTTAGTCGGCGGCGCCGCAGGCGCGTCCTCTCCATTCCCCTTCCCTTCCCTTCCCTTCCCTTCCCCTTCCACCCGGGCAAGATCGTGTTGCGTGCCTGACGCGTCATTCACGCGTTCGCCACGCGTCTGCAAGTCAATGATGTTCTTGGGAGGCTCAGGGAGAACTGAGGCTGATTCCCTATGGTTGACGAACTGATGTGCCTTGAAACCAGGAATCCAGCCGTATGACCGGCCTTCCTGTGGATAACTTTCGCCTTCTGACGCGTATTGGACGATGAATCCACGCGTGCTTAACGCGTCGAGCACGCGTGAGAAGTCCAGTTCGTCGAATGGCAGGCAGTCGAGCTTCAGCTCCTCCGGCTCCCACCGGAACCGCCCCTCGCGGTCCGCGGCACACCACAGGCCGGCGAACGCCACGCGCAACGGCAGCCCAGACTCGCGCTCGGCGAGATAGAGCCGCCGGTGGCGGAAAAAATCAGGCTTGATGGAGCGGATGCGCGCCATCGTCGATCCAGGTCACTCGCCACCACTTTCCATGGCCTTCCAACGCTTTCCAAGGCGCTCGGAACGCTCGATCAGTACGCTGATCTCATGCCACTCGGCCACGATGCCTTTTTCGAGAATGCGCGCAGCGAGTTCTGCGAGCTTCATGTCGTCCTTGAACTCGGCCATCATCGCCAGCTTTTCGTGGAACGTAAGACCGATGAATGGACGAACTTCCTTACCGCGCAAACTCATGGTCTATGCCTCCGGCTGGAAGGAGCGGTAGCGGCCCGGATACAGGATGTGCACCTCGGAAATTCCGCGGCGTTTGAAAATTTTTGCAAGGCGCGCCGCCACATCGGCGCTGCACGCCAGCCGGCCGAGTTCAATGCGGTTGTAGTGGGACTGGTCGATCCTGGCCCGTGCTGCCACTTCTTCCTGGGTCAGAAGGCTCACTTCTCGGGCCTTGCGGAGGGGGGTCTTGGGCATTTTTCTGCTGATTCGGACGGATTATGCGTATAGATCATTCTTTCGGTCAAGCGAACTATGCGCCTAGCTCCTTTGGCTTGCAGTCCAGATTTGGCGAAAATCCCGGGATGGCCTACGAAATCTTCAGGACCCGCTTGGGGACCGCCATCCGGCGCCGGCGCAAAGAGCGAGAACTCACCCAGGAGCAACTTGCCGAGAAGGTCGGGATCGACCAGGCGAACATCACCCGGCTCGAGCGCGGCAAGCAGGGCTTTGATTCCGAAACGATCTTCAACGTCGCCGCGGCCCTGGGCTGCACGCTCACCGAGATCTTCGCCGAGGTCGAAAACGTCCGGCCCCCAAACCCACCGAAGGACGCGCTCGCCGTCGCGCTCGCCTGGCAGTGCTTGCCCAAGGGTATGCGGGAGGAGTATAGGCGGCGCCTGCAGCTCCTCGCCGAAGCTCACGCCCACGAACTGCCGGGCGACGCACCGCACAAACTCGCTAGGATGAGGTCCTAAAAGCCTCCATTTTGCCAACGTTTCTCACGTTATGCTCTTGACGCATGCTTTAGATATGAGTATGGTGCATTTCCCGTGCACGCCGTCTTCAGAATTCGAGTCAATACGCAGCAGGACAGGGACCGGGTCCTGCCGCGCCTGTTTCGCAATGCCCTGAACGGCACGATCGCCATCTTCTACCCGCCGCGGGCGGGCAAGCTCGTCTACGTCGCACCCACCCACCAGCACTACTACCAGCGCATCGCCATGCAGGACCCAGACCGAATCATCGGGGTCTACAGCAACACCGGCGACCCGGTAGCCCTTCTCGAAGCTCTCATGGAGGACTTGCGCGATGCCGCAGCCCGGTTGGCTTGAAGTGCACGTTCGCGCGTCCAGCATCAAGGACGCCCTGGATTGCGCGATGCGCTACGAAGCAAAGCAGATCCTCGGCATCCGCATGCCGAGCGCCGGCATCGCCCACTTGGGCACGGCGATCCACGCCGGCGCCGCGATCTACGACCAGTCGGTGATCGACGGCAAGCCCGTCTCCCACGACGAGGCGGTCGGCCGGTTCGTGGACACGCTGCACATGGACCGCAACCCGGAGGAGCCGAATGACGACGGAGTCGTCTGGGACGAGGACATGCCGCGCGCCGAGGCCGAAGAGGTCGGCACCAAGGGCATCATCAACTACATCGAGGACATCGGCTCGAAGCGCCGCTACAAGGCGGTCGAAGCGAAGCTCGAGAAGTTCCCGGTCGCCTTCCCAGACCAGCAGGTCACGATCATCCTCACCGGCAGGACCGACCGCATCCGCGCGGTCGAGAAGAGCACTTTCGCCGGCGGCATCGGCCATGGCATCACCGACATCAAATCGGGCAAGACGCGGGTCTCGAAAGCCGAGAAGCGCGTCGCCGTGAACGCCGAGAAGGCGCAGCTCGCCGTCTACGAACTGATCGCCGAGAAGGGCACCGGCATTCCCATCACGGCGCCGGCAGAAATCGCCGGGATCTCGACCGCCAAGCACGCGAGCGTGGCCACCATCGAAGTCCACGGCACGCGCGAGGCGCTCGTGGGCAGCGGCGAGACCCCGGGCGTGCTCGACTTCCTCGCGCGGATGCTACGCACCGGGCTCTTCCCGCCCAATCCGTCGAGCAACCTGTGCTCGCAGAAATTCTGCCCGATCTACAACCGTTGCCCGTACCACGACTGATGCTGATCCTCGGTAGCGACGACGTGAAATACCTCGTGGCGCTTCTGTTCCTGCTCGGACTTGGCGTGGGGCTGTACGCCGCTGGCGTTGCTCTCGAGCTGTTGAGCGAACGATCGAAGTCCATCACCGACAACGACCTGGTCTCCGAATTCGCTGATCTCGTCGTCACGTTTAACAGCAAGGAGAAGCCCGATGCTGCTGACTGAAGTAGAAGCCACGAGGAAGTGGTGCCCGCTCTCCCGCGTGATCGTCATCACGCCACAAGGGGGAGCGCAATCGCCCGCCTTCAACCGCACGCTGCAATCCGAGGCAAAGCAGATCATGGCGCCAAGCGCGCCTGGGGAAGCGACCCTCAGCCTTCCCGAAGCAACACAGTGCGCAGCTTCGGGCTGCGCGATGTGGCGCTGGCTCGATCACGAAAAGACCAAGAACAACGACGGGCGCCGCGGCTTTTGCGGTCTCGCGATGAATCCCCTCACCTTCCTGCACTGAAAGGACACGTCATGCAACAAGGCACCGACATCGAAACCCTGCGCGCTCCGCAGCCGCTCGTCAGTTCCGGCGCGTCCACGGAAGTCGAGCGCGCCATCGCCGAGGTCCAAGCGCAGATGGTTATCGCGAAGCGCTACCCGCGAGACACTGACCTCGCCTGGGCGAAGATCCAAAAGGCGTGCAAGCGACCCGGGCTCGCCGAGGCCGCACTCTACGCCTACACGAAGGGCGGCTCTGAGGTTAGCGGGCCCTCCATCCGACTCGCCGAGGAACTCGCGCGCGATTGGGGGAACATCGCCTTCGGCTGGAAGATCCTCCAGCAGGACGACGATATGAGCGAGGTGAGGGCGGAAGCCTGGGATCTCGAGACCAACGTGCCGGCCTACATCGTCTTTACGGTGCGGCACGAGTTCAAGGCGAAGGGCCAGATCAAGAAAGTCACCGATCCCCGCGAGGTCTACGAGCTCATCGCCAACCAGGCTTCCAGGCGCCTGCGCGCGTGCGTGCTGCGCGTGATCCCCGGCGACGTGCAGGACATGGCCGTCGAGCAATGCGAAAAGACCCTCAAGGATGGCAGCGGCAAGCCGCTCTCGGACCGCGTGCGCGACATGCTCGCCGCATTCCTGAACGAGCACGGCGTCACGAAAGAGATGGTCGAAACGCGCCTCGGCAAGAAGATCGAAGCGATCAACGAGACCGAGTTCGTCACCTTGGCCCGCATCTACGTGTCGCTTCGCGACGGCATGGCGAAGCTCGAGCAGTTCTTCGACGCCGGGCAGCAGGCTGGCGCCGGGGCTCAGACGGCCAAGGACCTGCAGGCGCAGGGCTCCGCTGCGGCGAAGAAGGAAGAGAAGAAGCCGACCGCCCCCGCGCAGCAGGCCGCGAGGTTCACCCCGGGGGCGCAGGCGATGTTCACCGTCATCGATGCCCTGACGATGGTCAACAGGGGCGATTTCGACGCCGCGCGCGACCTGGCGCGCGGAATGTCGGAAGAGGACCAGAAGAAGGTCGAGGCGTCCATCGTCTCCCGCGGCGGCGCCCCGGCGCAGCCCGCAGCCGCGGAGCTGCAGGCCGAGGAGCACGGCGAGCCGCTCCCGCCAGCCCGCACCGAGGACCTCGAACTGGTCGACGTCCTGAAAGCGTTCAAGGACGCGAAGACCTTGCAGGACTTGACGGCAGCCGGAGTGCTGATCGATGACCTGCCACCCGAAGACCAGGATTCTGCCAGGCGCAAGTGGATGGAACGCAAGTCCCAGCTTGAAACCACGCCGCCAGCGCGGCGAGCCGGGCGCAGGGGAATCGAATGAGCGACGACGTCGAGCAAGTTCCAGACCCTGCCCGGCAGGCCGAGGAACTCGTTGCCACGGCTGTCACACGGCTGCGCGAGGACATGCCGCGCGCTTTCATTCTCGCCTACCAAACCGGCGATGGCGAGAAGAACGAACTCCACATTATCACGCACTGCAACCTGAACGCTGCACGCCAACTGCTCGAGTTCGCCATGGAGCAGATCTCCAACCAGTACGCCGTTGGCATTGCCCGCGCCTCCACCGAGAAACACACGTGAAAATCACCGGCATTCGCATCGAGCACGTCCTGCAGATCCGCGACATCGACGTCGCACTGAAGCATCCCATCACGATCTTCGCCGGCGACAACAACGTCGGCAAGACATCGATCCACGAGGCCATCCGCATCGCCTTCACCGGCGAGGCCGCGCGCGTGAAGCAGAAAAAGGACTACGGCGCCCTCCTGCGAAGCGGCGCGAAGACCGGATCGGCCATCGTCGAGTTCCAGCACGCGGGCAAGACCGGCCGGGCGACTGCGATCTTCCCGTCCATGAAGCAGGAATGCAGTCCGCCGGCGCCGCCGGAACTGCCCTATATCCTGGACGCGCCGCGCTTTGGCGCCCTGGACGACACCGCGCGCCGGCGCTTTCTCTTCGATCTCTTCGGCGTGCGCGCGAACGTGCAGGCGGTCTCGGAGCGCATGGCAAAGAAGGGCTGCGCCGACGACCTCATCAAGATCGTGATCCCGATGCTGCGCGGCGGCTTCGAGCCGGCAGAAAAGTACGCGATCGAGCAGCAGCAGCAATGGCGGGCGAACTGGAAGGCCATCACCGGCGAGACCTATGGCGAGGTGAAGGCCGAGACCTGGAAGTCTCCGCTCAGCATGGCCGAGATCAACAAGGAGGGCATCGCCGGTCTCGCATCGAGTATCGCCACGCTCACCGAGGAGCACAGCGGCATGCAACGTGAGATCGGCGCCGCCAGAGCCTACCTCACCAGCAAGGAACGCCACGACCGCGAGGCCGTCAACCTGAAGGCGAAGGCATCGAACCTCGCCAAGCTGAAACGCGAGGTGGAAACCACCGAGAAAGCCATCCCCAAAGCCCGCGCCAAGTCCGAGCAGTCAAAGGCGAAGCTCTCGACCGCCAGGCTCACGGGCCAGCCTTGCCCGTCCTGCGGAACCATCCTCGCGGTCAAGGAGGGCGGGAAGATCGTCGAGGTCGAGGCCCATAAGCCCTCGCAGGTCGCCGCCCAGGAGGCCGAGGCACAACAGGACGATGCTGCCTTGCGGACCCTCGAGCAGACCCTCGAGACCGTGCGCCAGCAGTTCCAGGAGTCCATGTTGGCAGCATCGCAGCTTTCAGCGATGGAGCAGGCCATGGACAACCCCACGACGCCGGAGAAGCTCGCAGATCTCGTCGGTGGCGCGGAGAGCCTCACCAAGGAGATCGCCGAGTTCGTCGAGAAGAAGCGCCAGCTCGAGGACTCTGTCGCCGAGGTCGAAGCCGCCAAGAAAGCGACCGAGCAGGCCCGCCAGGCGCATCTGAAGTTCAAGGCGTGGACCATCATCCGCGACGTGCTCTCGCCCGAGGGCATCCCGGGCGAGATCTTGGAGGAGACGCTCGGGCCGCTGAATACCCGCCTCAAGGCATCGGCCGAGTTGGGCAACTGGCCGGTGCCGCAGCTTCGCGGCGACATGGAGATCCTCGTCAACGGGCTGCCCTACGGCCTGCAGGGGGAGTCGGTCCGCTGGCGCGTCGACGCCATGATCGCCGAGGGCATCGCCAATGCGTCGAACCTGAAGTTGCTCGTGCTGGATCGCATCGACGTCCTCTCGATCGGGCGCCGCGGGGAGCTCCTGGACTGGTGCTACCAGCTCGTCGAGTCCCAGGGCTACGAGTCCATCCTGCTCTTCGGCACGCTGAAGGAAAAACCGAAGATCGAAGACGCCAACATTTTTTGGTTGCAAGACGGGCGCGTCGCGTGAACGTCGCCAAGTATTACCGGGAGCGCGGCGGTACGGTCGCGGCGCGCAGGGTCAAGTTCGCGCAATTCAGTGGTATCTCTCGTATTGACGAGCACATGGCCAAGTACGGATTCATGCGCCGGCGCCCGTCCAGCATCAAGCCGCACAGCCATCCCCACCAGAAACCTGGCTACCGCCAGCCGTCGGAGCAGCAGCGCCGGCGCGCGCGCCAGGTATTGAAAGGAGCCAAAAGGCCATGAACAACATCCGCAGCGCCACGTCCATCCTGACCGAGATCCGCGACGGCCGTGCCGTTCTCGAACTTTCGCAGCAGATCCACGACGCGATCGCCGCGGTACTCGAGCACGGCAAGCCGGCGAAGGTCACGCTCGAGCTCACCATCGCGCCGCTGAGGAAGGGCGCGGAGAACCTCACGGAGGCCCCGCTCGTCTTCGCGGCCGAGGTCTCGAGCAAGCTGCCCAAGCAGGATGCGGAGGTGACGCTCTTCTTCGTCGATGCGGAGCAGAACCCGAGCCGCCAGCCCGGCGAGCGGCAGAACAGTCTCGGCCTGCAGGTCGCCGGCGCCGTCAAGCCCTAACCCTCAACTGACTACAGGAGCAAAGCATGGAACTCGAACAGATTCTCGCAGCGGAAACCAACGCGGCAGTTCTCGCAGCCATGGTGGCCAGCTTCAGCGAAGTGCACAAGAATCCGCACGCGAACGGGCGTGATTTCGTCATCGTTCCTGTCGGTGGCGGGCAGTGGAAGGTCGAGTACCTGGAACGCCCGAACGTGCCGAATCGCAAGTCCGGCATCGTCAACGTCTACGACGTCGCGAGCCTGTGCGAGTACGCCAACCGCCACTTAGACGTGGACTCTTCGGTCATCTACGCGAGACTGGACCCGGCCAAGTTCATCGCCATTCTGAACGACCACGGCAGCCAGCATCAGGAGGCTGCTGGCTGGGGCGACCATCGCTGCGTTTTCGATCTCAAGTTCTCGCCTGAATACGCGGTCTGGATCGCGAAGAGCGGCAAGCCGATGAACCAGGCCGACTTCGGTGAATTCATCGAGGCGAACCTGCCGGACTTCACCCAGCCGCCGGGCGCGGCCATGTACGAACTGGCGCTCAACTTCCGGGCGAAGCAGGAAGCGTCCTATTCCGGCGCGATCAGGACCCAGAGCGGCGATATCGAACTCAGCTTCACGCAGAAGACAACCGAGGCGGCGGGCGCAGTCGCCGGCAAGATGACCGTCCCGGAGCGCTTCTCGATCGAGATCCCGGTCTGGGCCGGCCTCAACCAGAAAAAGCAAAAGTTCGACGCCAGGCTGCGCTACCGCCTGGGCGGCGGCACGGTGACATTCACCTTCGATCTCGACCGGCCGCACAAGGTCGTCGAGCGCGCCTTCGAGGACGTGCTCTCCGTCATTCGGGAGAAGGTGAAGGCGCCGGTGTTCTTCGGTCTGCCGCAAGGAGCATAGGCCATGGCCGTCATTGACATGGACCCGTTCCGCCAGCAGTACCGGGAGATCTCCGAGGAAGAGAAGCGCCACGTCGCCAACCTGAAGGGCTACGCGACCGAACTCTACAAGGGCTTGCTCGAGGCGAACATGCCGCGCCCCGGGTGCGACCCGCGCTGCCTAGCGCTCGCGCGCACCAAGCTCGAGGAGGCCGTGTTCTGGGCGGTGAAGGCCATCACGAACTGACAAGGAGATCCACCATGGGACAGGAAGAAGGAAGCAAGATAGTGGCCGACATAGCCGAGCAGCGCGACGCTACCGCCAAGCCGAGCGACATCACCATTCTCGACGCGATCGACGATGCGCAATGGCTGCGCCGCACACCTGACGCCATCATTGGCCAGGACCGGCTGCGTCGCATCATCGACACGCTTCTCTCCGGGCTCGAGGTGAGCCGCTGCTACTACAACGCGGTGCGCCGCGGGCAGGAGACGTTCGTGCTCGTGCAGCAGGACCGCGCGGCGCCGGCGGCGATCGGCCAGTGGGCGGCAATCGCCGCGACGCACGGCTGCCCGGACGGGAAGATCGAAAACGCACTCGCGACCGCAGAACGCTGGCGCCAGCAGTTGGCCACCGCAACGAAGTGGCCGAACTGACCATGGCAGAAACCGTCGTCAAGGTCGGCCAGATCTGGCGCGACAACGACTCGCGTCAGGTGCGCTTCGTGCGCATCGTTCGGACCAGGCAGCTCAGGTCGGGCTTCTACGTAGTGCGCATCCGCCGCTGCTACGAGAGTGGCGAGGATAAGCCGGGCTGCCCGGAAACAGGTACGAAGATCGCGCGCTTCGGTAAGAAGGGCGTGGCTGGATTCACGCTGGTCAAGGATGCCCCATGAAGATCATCGGCGAGACTGGAGACGGTTTCATCCTGATGGCATCAAAGGATGAAGTCGCCAATCTGCTCGGCTTCTATTGGACTGGTGTATCCGGCATGCAGCCGCTGCGAGTCGGGATCGAGGTCAAGGTATCCGCAGTCTTCCTCGTTGGATACGAGCGCGAGCGTCGTCGGAAAGAGCTAAACGAGGCGATCAAGTCTCTGCAGACAGTCGCCAGTTATCTCGAGCCCGTGCAGGCGATCGCGTTCCCCGAACCGACAGAGAAGGGCTGATGAACCCCTGCCCGATCTCCGTCTGCGAGGAGCCGGTCCCGGACGACAAACTCATGTGCCGCACGCACTGGTTCATGGTGCCAGAGCGCCTGCGCAGCGCCGTCCACCGCGCCTTGCACAAGTACGAATTCCGGCGATGCGATGCCACTCTCGAGAAGTTACGGCTCGCACAGAAGGTAGCGATCGACGCGGTCGAGGAGCAGCTCGACGCGCGGAGCCAGCGCAAGCCGCCAGCATGATTACCAAGTTCAGCGAGGCCCACGAGCGCCTACTCGCCCAGCTACAGGTCCGCACGCATCGCCGGCGCGAGGATCTGCCGCCGACACCGACCAAGGTCAACTCGAATGCGAAAGGCCAACCGCGCCCTGTCGTGGTCAACGGCAAGACCTATCCCAGCGTCACCCAGGCGCGTAAGGCGTGCCGCGTCGGCATCACCAGGCTCTACGACTGGCTCAACAGCGGCAAGGCCAACTATGCCTAGCGTCGGCACGATGCTGAAGCAGCTCGAGGGCATGCTCGGCACCAAGGATCTGTCCGAATGGGAGCAGCGGTTCGTACAAAACTGCCTCGAGCAATCCGACCAGGGCCAGCACACGCCGAAACTGACCGGCAAGCAGGTCGAGAAGATCGCAGAGGTCTGGGAAAAACACTTCGCGGGGTAGGCATGCGCACTAAACTCAAGATCTCCGAAGACCTGTCGCTACCCATCGAGGCAGTGACCGAAACACTCGGCTTCCTCGGCCGGCGCGGCAGCGGCAAGAGCTATGCAGCGCAAAAGCTCGCCGAGGAAATGCACCAGCAAGGCGCGCAATTCATCGTGGTGGACCCGGTGGGCATCTGGTACGGCTTGCGCCTCGCCGCCGACGGCAAGAGTCCGGGTCTGCCGATCCCGGTGCTCGGTGGCCTGCATGGCGACATTCCGCTCGAAGCGACGGGCGGAGCGCTCATCGCAGACCTGGTGATTGACCGCGGTGTCTCCGTCGTTCTCGACGTGAGCCAGTTCGAGTCCGACGCCGACAAGGCGCGCTTCGCCAGGGCGTTCGCCGATCGCTTCTTCTTCCGCAAGAAAGCATCGCCCTCGGCGGTGCACGTCTTCATCGAGGAATGCCAGGAGTTCGTGCCCCAGAACCCTCAGCGCGACGAGGCGCTGATGCTGCATGCCTTCACCCGCATGGCGAAGATCGGCCGCAATTTCGGCATTGGCCTGTCGCTTATCTCCCAAAGGCCGCAAGAGGTGAACAAGAAGGTGCTCAATCTTACCGAGCTGCTGTTCGCATTCCAGCTCACCGGACCGCAGGAGCGAAAGACCCTGCAGGGCTGGATCGCCAACAAAGGAATCGACGAGGATATTGAGGGTGTGCTGCCGAAGCTCGAGCGCGGCGCGCCGCACGTATGGTCGCCGGCGTGGCTGAAGATCTCGCGCGTCGTGCATATCGGGAGGAAATGGACGTTCGACGCATCGAGCACGCCGAAGGTCGGAAAGGAGTCTGCCACCCGAGAACTTTCGCCGATCGACTTGGAGCAGCTACGCACCGACATGGCGGCCACGATCGAGAAGGCGAAAGCCGAGGACCCGAAGCTGCTGCGCGCGGAGAACGCGCGGCTGCGTGCCGACCTCGCGAAGCGCCCTACGGAGAAGGTATTGTCCATCGACCACGACGCTGTCCGCGAGGCTGAGCAGCGCGGCCACGCAAGCGGCTTCAAAGAATGCCTGGACCGCCTGATCCCGCAGATCGCGCGTCTCGATGGCGTGAAGCTGACGATCGATGGCATCGAAGAGGAGGCGCGGAAGATCAAGGGCTTGCCCGCGCTTGTAACTCAATTGACATACACCAGGCATACACCGCCTGCGGCGCCGCGGCCTCAGCAGGCCCTCCAGAGGGCTTTTGCAGTCCAGCCTACAGAAGGGCTCACCGCGCCGGAGCAGCGCGTGCTGGACGCGCTCGCTTGGTGGGCCAGCATCGGCGTCGATAGACCGGACAAAGGGCAGATCGGCTTCCTCGCTGGCTACCGTGTTGGCAAGAACGTAGGTGGCACCTTCGGAAACCTTCTCGGCGCGTTGCGCGGTCGCGGACTGATCGAGTACCCCGGGCCCGGCACCGCAACGCTGACGACTGCTGGGACACGCATCGCCCGCGCGCCGGCGGAAGCGCCGAGTACCGAGACGCTTCAGCGCGCGATCCACGATCGGCTCGACAACACAGAATCCAGAGTGCTTCAAGCGATCATCGATGCCTATCCTGACCAGTTGACGAAGCAGGAAGCAGGAAAGCGTTCCGGCTACACCGTCGGCGAGAACGTAGGCGGGACGTTCGGAAATATCCTCGGTCGCCTTCGCTCGCTCGGCTTGATTGACTACCCGGCACCCGGCAAGGTGGCGGCGCTTCCGGTGCTCTTCTTGGATCGCTGATGGTCGAGCGCGAGATCCACACGAAATTCGTTCAGCGCGGTGGCATCAAAGCCGCCAAGCTGGTGCGCGGTGCCGCCGGCGGATGGTCCGTGAAACTAGTGGTCGACGTCGCCTACGAACTCCCGGACGGCCGCCAGGTGATCGTCAAGCGACACATCGGCGTGCGCGCCACGGAACAAATCGGGCGAAAGCGGAATGGCTGACGCGGCTGGCGTTGCAGACAGCTATTGCGGCGCTGACAAGGAGCAAGGATGAAAACGCTCAAGAGAACGTGCTGGTGGTGCGACCGCAGGTTGATGGCGGTGAGCCACGGCACGACCAAGGATGGGCGGTGGGTGCATAAGTGCTGCTTGGCCGAAGCCGACGAGAGCCTGCGTTACCTGACCGCGCAGCCGACGAGCGGAGCGCAGATGGACGCGCAGCTTGAAGATCAACTAGGAGGCGACTGATGGCTGCTACCGCCTCGCGCCGTACCCCATTGCACCGAGCGGATGCACCGCTACCAGGCGACGAGATAGCGCCCACTCGCTACCGGAAGCTGCCGGTCGAGATCGAGGCAATCCGCTGGTCAGGCCGCAATCTTCGGCAAGTGATCGACTTCACCGGCCTGCACGAGTCAGCCGACAAGTGGACGTGGGACGAATACGAGGAAGTGGTGCGGACCAAGGGCCTCAAGATTTTCTCGCTGGAAGGCTCGAACTTCATCGTGACGACTGGCGACTACATCATCAAGGGCGTGAAGGGCGAGTTCTATGCCTGCAAGCCGGACATCTTCTGGAGGACGTATGAGCGCGCCTAGTTCCAGTGAGGCAGAGTGGAAAGAGGGCCTGTCGTCCTCCGAGCAGCGCATCAAGTACGCCTGCCCTGCCAGCGGTGGCGAGTGCCAGGAGCCGCAGGGCTGCGAAATCCTTGGCGGTTGCATGCTCCGCAAAGAGAAGCCGCAGCCATCGCCTACGTGGGATGAGGTAGACGCCATCCGCAAGGGGAAGTCGGACATAGACCTGGCCGAGCGCATCTGGCAGCTTGAGCGGGAGTTGAGGCTACTGAAAAGAGCGCATGGGGACGCGCTGAAGGAATGGGCCTACGCCGAAGGTCTGCTGATAGAGCTGCAGTCCGCAACACGGCAAAGGTTCGACCTGACGCCGCAGCAAGTGGCGCAGCTTCGTGACTTTTCGTTCGGCGGCGAGAACGGTGATCCAGAGGAAGCGATGCCGGTCACTATCGGCTACCTGCCAGAGCATGAGGATGGTCCCGGCTGGTACGTGTGGGCGCAGGAGTACCCGGAGGAAGGGTCGCTGCCGCTGGTGACTTACGCCACAGCAGATAAAACAACGAGCGACAAGGGGCAAGGATGACCGAGGGCCGCGTGGTGAACGTCAAGCACTCCAGAGAGGGCGAGTACGTTGGGCGCGGGACGAAGTGGGGCAACCCATTCAGGATCGGGTGGGACGGCAACCGCGAGGAAGTCATTGCCAGGTTCGAGGCTTGGATCAAGACCAAGCCCGAGTTGATGGCGGCACTTCCAGAACTGCGCGGCAAAGTCCTCGCCTGCCATTGCGCGCCGCTTCAGTGCCACGCCAACGTGCTGCTGAAGCTCGCGGCCGAATGCGCTGCACCGGAGAGAACAGCGAGCAAGAAAAGCAGAGAGTGAGAATCCATCTTCACATTTCCACGATCGCGATCTGCACGGTCGTCATCGGCCTTTGTCTGCCGAGCTGGCGTGCTGGCATAGACTTCTGGGCTGCGATGGCTGCGTTCCTGCTCGCCCTCGTAGTCGTCTACCTTATTGGCTTCGACACCGGCATGGAGTACCGTCCCCCAACTGACGAAAGGAAGGACCGCGATGGCTACTAGCCGCTGTCCCGGACTCCGCCTGCGCGGCGGGATCTGGTGGATCGACATCGACAACGTCCGCTACGGCCGGATCTACGAAAGTACCGGCGCCGGCGAGCAACAGCGCGGGCTCGCCGAGACCTACTACCACCAGCGCATCACCCGGGCATTCGAGGAGCACAGGCTCGGCGTGCGTCGCATGCGCACGTTCGCGGAGGCCGCCAAGAAGCACCTGGCAGAGGAGCGTGGTGTGCTGAAGTCAATCGCCATGGACGAATGGGCGATCGAGTGGGCCCTCCCGCACATCTGCCAGCTCGAGCTGGACAAGGTCCACGACGGCACGCTCGAGCCCATCAAGCTCGCGATGGGCCTGAAAGGGCGCAAGACCAAGACGGTCAACCTCGTACTGCAGGTGGTGCGCAAGATCCTGAACAAGGCCGCGCGCCGGTGGCGTGACGAGGCGAGCGGCAAGACATGGCTCGACGCGGCGCCCCTGATCTCGCTGCTGCAGGTCAAGGACGCCCGCCCGCCCTATCCCCTGTCCTGGGACGAAGAGCGCAAGCTGCTCCTCCCGCAGTGCCCGCCGCACATCGAGGACCAGGTGCTTTTCTACGTCAACGCCGGCCCGCGCGAGCAGGAGCTATGCGCGCTACGCTGGGCGTGGGAGCGGAGAATCCCGGAGCTCGAGGCGACGGTGTTCATGCTGCCCGCCGAGTTCAACAAGAACGGCCAGGAGCGGGTCATCGTGCTGAACAGGGTCTCCCAGGCGGTGGTCGAGCGCCAGCGCGGCCGGCATGCCGAGTTCGTCTTCACCTACCTGCCCAGGGGGAAGAAGGCGAAGCACCATCCGATCACCGGGACCAACAACCACGCCTGGCTGAGCGCCCGCGCGCGCGCCGCGGCGCGCTACCCGGAGGTCCTCGGGACCGAGTGCCCAGCGGGCTTCAGGACGCTCCACGTCCACGACCTGCGGCACACGTTCGGCCGGCGCCTGCGCGCCGCAGGGGTGTCCAACGAGACCAGGGCAGCCCTGCTCGGGCACGCGCGCGGCGACATCACCACGCACTACTCGGCCGCGGAACTGAAGGAGCTCGTCGACGCCGTGCGCGCGATCGAGGTCACGCTCGGCAGCGCGCCGACGCTGACCGTGCTCAGGGTGCAAGCGGCGTGAACTTTCTAACTTTCTCCAAAAAGCAAACTGAACTGAATGCTTGACAGAAATTCCGCCAATCCGGCGCGACTACTGCATCGTGCACATTAAGTTTCGCTCGCAACGCCTTGAAAAGTGGCGCGCCCGGCAGGATTTGAACCCACGACCCCTTGGTTCGTAGCTAGGGGCGATATGCGATGAAAGCATACGGTATCAACGCCGTATAGCGAAAAATCATGTGACGGACCCCTAGCCTTTTTATGCGTTGAAAGTATAATCCGATCAAATAATTGCAGAATTCCGCCAATCGGGGATTTTTCAATGCTGCTAAACATCAAAGAGATCATGGCCGAGCGACGCATGTACCAACAGAGCATCGGCGTCTATTTTCTTTTTTACTTTGACGAACTCGTGTATGTCGGCTCATCGACCAACCTAGATGCTCGCCTGGCCTCTCACAATAAAAGGCGCAGAATAAAATGGAATAGCTATGTGATTATTGAGTGTGATACGGCCATTCAAGCACTACGTACCGAACATCTCTACATCAAAAGGTATCTGCCGAAGCATAATCAGAACGTATGGAACATGGACGCTCCAGAGGGCACCGGGCGTCTTGTGAAAATCGCTCGGACGCCAAGCGGGAAGGGAGTGTATCGACTCCCTGTGGAATCATTGCCAAAGAGCGTGAAATTGAATCAAACGATGCGTCGGCGTGCGCAACGACGCGCATGGTGGGTGGAGCGCGGGGTGCTGCGGGTTGACCTGCGGAAGCGATCTACGGCCGCGCCGGCGGCGCCAGCTTCGCCCCTGCTTCGTCCTGCAGGCGCTTGACCTTCTTCATCTGCTCGACCACGTACTCGCGTAGCTCCTCGTCGCTCATGCGGCTGCGCGCGCGATCGCCCGTCGCCTTGTAGACGTTGCCCATGATCTCGCGGATCTGCGCGTCGGTCTTGCGCACCAGGTTGTAGCGCAGCACATCCTCTGGGTAGGTCCCGAGCTTCACGCCCAGGGCACTGCCGAACGCCTGCGGCACGCTGAGCTCCCGGCCGAAGATGTCGGTCTGCGGTCCGGCCGCGCCGAAGCCCGCGGCGCCTCGCAGGCCCTCGAAGGACCACGTGCCCGGGATCATGAAGAGGTTGGGCGCGGCGAAGCGGAAAAGGTGCATGCCGAGCTTGCCGGCCTTCTCCCAGCCGGTGTCGGTCTCGAGCGTGATGTCCGTGCCGGTGAACTGCGCCTTGTTGGTGAAGAGTTCGGCGAGCAGCGCGACGGGCCCGCCAGGCAGCGCCGCCGGCGACCACGGGATCACGGCATGCGTCCCGCCCACGTCGAAGATGTCGCCCGAGGGGAACCAGCGCCGGACGTCGAGGAATACCGGATCCTCCGTCGGCGTGCCGTCTCGCTTCGTGCCCTTCTTGTTCCACGGCATGCGTATCATCTTCGGGAACAGGCCCCAGATCTTGCCTGCCTTCTCCTCGGGCAGGAGACGCCGCTCGCGGTCCTCGTCGTCGTCCGTCAGCCCGAGCATGGCGTAGGCGAAGTTGTTGAGGATGGCCGCCAGGCCCACGTACTTGACCAGCTTCCACGGCTTCGTCGTGAACGTGTCGATCATCATGGGAATCGCGCGGTACGGGAAAGCGATGAACGGGAAGGCCGTCCGGCGAAGCGCCTGAATCCACGGCGCATTGATGTCGTAGTCGAGGAACGCCTTGCGGGACAGGCGCCCGGCCTCGATGTCCGGCAGGCCGTTTCTGGTCGCCTTGATGAACATCGCCAGGCGGAACACCTCGTCCTCGGCGCCGTATGCTTCGATCATCGCGCCGGCGACCTTCTTCCCGCCGTGCTCGAGCGCATTCAACCAGGAGACCACGGACAGCACCCGCGTCATCGCCGCGGTCTCGTCGTTCAGGGCCTCGTTGCGGATCTCCTCGAGCAGCGGGTCGAGGGCCTCCGCCTTCAGTTCGTGGTACTTGAACATGCCGTGCAGGGCGCCGGAGTCCTCGAAGCGCTGGTAGAGCTCCTTGTTCTCTGGCGAGGGCTCCTTGGAGAGCTTCGCGTCCAGCATCACGCGCAGCGCCTTGAGGAGGTCCTTCGAGCGCAGGTCGTGGAAGTCGGCGATGAAGAAATTCGCCATGACGTTGTTCATGTGCACGCCGGGCGAGAGCGCGGTCTTCGAGATCTTCCACATGCGCATCGCGTCGTCCCAGAGCTTGCGGATCTGCCCAGGCTTCGAGTCGAGGCTGATGTGCTGGCGCAGGTCGTTCCAGATGGGGCCCGGCACGTACTTGCCGGCGAGCGCACCGTACTTCTTGACGTTGGTGCCGCGCACCTCTGTCGACGGGACCTTGACCCACGTGTTCCGGCCGAAGGTCGCCGCCATGGACTCGTTTGCCGAGACCTCGCGATCGCCAGGCTCGAGGCGGTCCTTGCCGTAGTTCTGCGCCACCCAGAGCTGCATGCGGCCCATTTCGATGTCGTGCGTCATCAGGTGCAGCGTCTTCGCCACGCCGAAGCGCACCTCGTCGATCTCGCCCAGGGCTTCGCGCTCCTCCTTGGTGAGATCCCGCCACAGGCCCCACTTCCCGCCGCGGAACCACCGGACTTCCCAGAGCCCGTCGTTGTGCCAGCCGGCGTACTCGCCCGGGATTTCCTTGCCCTCAGGCCAGTAGACGACCTTGCGCAGGCGCCCGAGCGGCCGGTGCCCGCCGATGGCCTCCAAGCGGCTGACGGCGTCCTGCGGCACGCGCGCGCGCAGCTCGAGGCGGTGGAACATCTTGCCCTTCATGGTGCGCGGGTCGATCGGCTCGCCAGCCCAGGCGTTGAGTTCGCCTTGGGTGCGCCAGTCCTTCAGGCCCCTGCCCTTGTATTGCTCGGCCCACAGGGCGATCGATTTGCGGTTGCCAAGGCGCTGCGCGAGCATCGGCTCGATTTCGTGCTTCAGGTAGGAGCGGTGCAGGTAGGCGAGCTCATTGCGCTCGAACACCTCCTGCGAGAGCTGACCGAGGCGCACGGCCTCCTCGCCCAGGGACCGGATGAGCTCCTTGATCTCGCGGAGCGTCCGCTTGGATTCCTCGGGCAGCTCCTCGATCAGGTGGTCGGCGTCCCGGTCGTGCATCCACTCGTAGGCGACGCGCGATTCGTCGCGCGAGAGGCCGGTGAGTTTGTCCAGCATCGTGACGGCGCCGCGGGCCCACTTCTGCAGGTTGACCTGCATCTCGACCCGGCGGTCGAGGTAAGGCTCCTCGAGGCCGAAGTCGGATTCCACCCCCGCGCGCACCGTCTCCCAGAATGGCGAGGCTTCGGTCGCGCGCTCGTTGAGTTCCCTGGCCTTCTCCCAGGCGGCCTCGGCCATCGCGTCCCACTTCGCCAGTTTGAAGGGCGCGGCGAGGATCTTGTCGGTGAGGCTCGTGTCGCGCGCCATGCTCCGGCGCGCCGGCGAGACCGGGCGCTGCATGAACGCGATGTCGGAGTAGGCCCCTGGCCCGCTGACGGCCGCCTCGTTCATGGCGAGTCGGGAGAAGATCCTGCTCACGAACCTGATGGCGTTCTCGTTCGTGTAGGCCCTGATCCTGGCGGCCGTGCGCTCGGCGCCGAAGCGCTCGGCGACGTCAGCGGCCCAGCGCACGATCGCCATGACGGCATTGTCCAGCACGCTCGCCTTGCCGAAGACCTGCTCCTCGGTCATCCCCTTCAACTGCTCGGCCAGGGCCGCCAGCGCCTCGTCCACCCCGCGGGCACGGCCATAGGCTTCGCCCTGGTTCGCCCGGACGATCCGGCCCTCGGCGCCGTTCATCCACACGTCGGCGCGCCGCGCGACCTCGCTGTTGGACCTGTAGAGCCGGTCCATGGAAGAGATATACTGCTCCTTCGTCATGAAGCGCCGCACGCCGTAGTGGAAAAGCTCGTGCCAGTACGTGACCTCCACCTCGTCCAGACTGGTCAGCGCCGAGCGTGCCAGGTAGATCTTCTGGTTGACCGTGAAACCGGGCACCCAATCGTGGACGCCCGCCCCCGCGAAGACCTCGCTTGGCCGCTCGAGCACGCGGACGTAAGGCTTGTGCGCAAAGCGCTTCGACAGGTCCGCGACTTTCTGCTCCACCTCTTCCGCCGATAGCCACTCGCTGGGCTTGAGGGCCATGGTCGGCGCCGAGCGCACCACCGGCGGCTGCTTCGCGAGGTAGTCCTTCGCCTCCTGCCGGAACGCCTGCGTGTGCACGCGCTGGCCGGCATGGTGCAGGATGGCCTGCAGCGTGGCGATCGCCTTCGTCTTGGGCAGCTCCACGCGCATGGAGGCGCCGGCCTTGACGAAGTCCGTACCGGCGGCCTCGAGCACCTTCGGGTTGAGGTAGATGATGCCGCCACGTTCGCGGGCGGCCGCCACCGAGATCCGGTAGAGATCCTCGCCTTGGAGCTTCGCCACCCGGAACACCTTCTCGTCCACGGACTCGACGACTGGCTTGCCGTTCAAGGCTTCGAGGAAGCCGATCGCCGCGGCCGCGTCCGGGAACTCGACCGGCATCTCGTTCAGGGCCTTGTCGATGTCGAACTTCGCCGGCATGAGAATGCCCTGGCGCACGGCGCCGTCCTCGGTCGTGTAGTTGATGATCCGGCCGTTGGCGAACTTCCCGAAACCGGCGAGCAGGTTCCCCGTGATGATGACCCGGTCCTCGCGGGTCACGGTCTGCGCCTCGTCGAACAATTGCAGGATGCGCTTGCCCTCGAACTCGGCTGGATTGAACTCGTCGATCACGACGAGGCCGGTGTCCACCGCGCTCTCCGGCGCGCGGTTGGCGGTGATGAGGCGCGAGGCCGGCAGGGTGACGTGCCGGATGGCGTCCGCCACGGCATAGGTGATCTTCCACGCCCCGAGGGCGGCGGGGTTCTTCGGCTTGCCCTTCTTCTCGATCATAGTCACCACCGCCGGGATCTTCCCGTAGCGCGTGGTGAGCACCACCTGGCGCCCGATGCCGCTCTGGGCGAGGATGGCATCCAGGCGGCTGTGCGCGGCATCCAAGCGCGTCTGCGTGGCCTCGCGGTGGCGCTGGTCGTGCAGGCCGTCGAGCTCCTGCTGCAGGTAGTCCTTGAACTCGCTCTCGAGCTCCTCGCGCGCGGCGTTGACGCGCTGCGCGCCGAGCGACTTCAGCTCGGTCAGGCGCGTGCCTTCAGGAGCCTCGAGTGACAGGCGGATGCGCTCGACGAGTTCGTCGCTGGTGTAGGGCTTGCCGAGCTTCTTCACGTCCACGATCTCGCCCTGCGCCCCTTGAGCGAATGGGCTGTCGCCGCCCCTGCCCTGCGTGACTGGCACGACCTTTTTCACTTTGGCCTCGAGGGCGAGCGTCTTCGCTTCGAGCGCGTTCTCGCCCATCCGGTCCTTCTCGTCGATGAGGGCGAGGTACTCGGATTCGATCAGGTCGTAGAGCGTCTCCTGTTCGGCAAGCGTGAGAAGCGGGATCCTCCCGGTCAGTTTGCGGATGGCCTCCTCGCGCTCGAGCCCGGAGCCCGATTCGTCGTTCTTGAGCGGCGAGCCCATCTTGCGGTGGATGTCAGGGTTGTCCTCCATGAGCTGCGCGGCGACCTCGTCGCCGTACTCGTTCATGAAGTCCACCACCTCCTTGGAGGTGACAGCGGAGCCGCGCGCGGCCGTCGTGTTCGCGTTCAGGCTTGCCATCTTCTTCGCGAGGATTGCCGCCGGGCGCTTCTCGGCCGGAATGTCGGCCACGAGCTGCGTGTAGATCGGCTCGATCACCTGGCCGGTGCGGTGCACGCGCCCGAGCATCTGCATGTGGGTGTCGATGTTCCTCTCGGGCTGCGCGATGAGCATGTGCCGCCGGCGCTGGTCCTTGAACTTCTCGGAGGCGTGCAGCGAGAGCCCGGTCGCGCCGGCCTGGTTGATGAGCAGGACGTCGAGCTTGCCGCTGTTGAATCCCAGGATGGTCTCGTTGCGGCCGCGGATCGAGATCTCGCGCCCCGGGCGCAGCCGATAGGTCGGCACGTCGCCCGTGTAGTCGATGAGGTGCTGGCGCCCGGTGATCTCCCCGAACGATAGCCCAGCCTTCACCACCTGCGCCTTCAGGTAATCGATCGGCGAAAGCGGGATGTCGGAGAAGTCAGACTGAAGGATGTCTTTCTTGATCGAATCCCATGCCTGCGTGGCGAAGAGGCCCAGCTCGTCATCGCTCAAGCGATGGCGCTCCTTCTTGCCGAAGGCGTTGCCGATGATGACGTCGCGCGAGCGCTCGAGGTAGCGAAGGAGCAGGTCCCGGAACGAGATATCGACCGCATCGCCGGTGTTTAGTCCGTGGTCCTCGACGTAGTGCTCGATGAACGAGCCCATGGTGTTCGCCACGGTCAGGACGGGCTTCTCGCCGCGCTTCACCGCCGCGAGCGCCTTCTCCGCGGCCGGAACCACCTTCAGCGCGAGGAGCATCTGATCGACCATGTTGTGCATGATCGAGGTGAAGTTGGTCGAGTGCACCCCCGCCATGCCGATAGACCCGTCTGACGTCACGCCTTTTGCCTCGGCGCGCACCTGCTTTTTCAGGGCCGCTACGGCGCCGGCCTTCAACTGATCGAACTCCGCTACCCGGCGCATGACCGACGACATGCGCTCCGCCACCTGGCGGTTGACCGGCGTGACTTCGGTGTTGTAGGTGACGCCGGCAAAGGAGCGCTCGCGCCGGATGTATTGCCCGGCCTTCGCGAGCATGGCGGCGACCACCTGCTGCAGCGGCACGCCGCCGGCGCGGATCGCCGCAGGCAGGGCCGCCGAATTCTCCACGGCGAGCCCCATGTCCGTCTTGAAATACAGGTCCATCACCTCCGGGCGCTTAGCATAGGTCGCCGAGGAGTAGAAGACGGACTCGGCCATGCGGGCGATACCGCGCGCGAAGTCGGCGCGCGTCGGGTCGCGCTTGATGACTTCCTGCTTGGCCTGCACGTTCCCGCCGGCGTTGTGCGACTCGTCGAAGATCACCACTCCGCCGCGCGAGAACGCTTCCAGGAAGTCCATGCGCGCGGTGCGCTGGCCACCCTTGATCGTCTGCATCTGGCTGTACGTGGTGAAAATCACGTCATAGTCGCCAAGCGAGCCCTTGGCGACGAGTTCCTGCAGGTGGGCGTTGTGCTCGCGGCCTTGCTTCGCCTTCAGCACAACCGACCCGTCATCGGTGAGCGGGATGGACTCGCCCGCGTTCGTCATCACCGGGGTCACGTCCGACATGCCGATGTCCGCGAGATCCCGGTAGATGTCCTTGTAGAGGTTCGGCTTCTCGGTGACGAAGATGGGGGTCTTGCCGTTTTTCATCGCCCAGCGGATCACGCCGGCGACGACTCTGCCTTTCCCGACTCCCGTAGCGTCGCCGATGATGTACCCTGCGCCGCCTTTCATGTCGTCGAGCGCCTGCGCCAGGGCGTCGACCTGCTCGGCGCTGAAGTAGCGCCCGAGCTTGGCGGGCGCATAGTCGAGTTCCTTCGCCACGTACTGGTCGAGATCCCCGACGCGCTGCTTCAAGCCCTCGAGCGAGCCGGCGATCGAGTCCTTCATGTTCACCGGGACGAGCGTGCCGATCGCATCGACGCCAGAGCTGGGCTCGTAGGCGGTCTGGTGCTCGGTCTCGAGTTCCTTCGGGCGCACCGGCGCGCGCGGCGGCTCTTCCTCGAGCTGTATCTTCCCGGCCCGCAACTCCTCGACGAACCGCACCACGTATGGCTTCATGCGGTTGATCGCCTCGGCCGTCATGGCGGCCTTCTCACGGAGGTAGATCAGGAGCAGCCGGATTGCTTCGCGGATGTCCTGCCCGGCCTGCTTGAAGTGCTGGACGCCGGCGATCAAGAAGGGCTTCGCCTTGGCGTAGGTCTCCTCGTCGAACTGCAGGCCGGAGCCGAGGCGCCCCTTGCCGCCGAAGAGCTGCTCGAGGCCCTTGGCGATGTCCTCGATGCCGGCGCCGGTCTCGCGCGCGGCGCTGACTGCCGCCTCGCCGGCGGTGCGTGGGGGTGCTTTCTCGACGTCGCCGAAGAGCTTGGCGAACTCCTCGTCGAAGATCTGTCCTACATCAGCCTGTTCACCAGCTCCTCGAGGCTGTCCGCGCTCGCCACGTTCTCCGCCTTCAGCTCGCGCACCCTCAGCAGGTCCGGCAGCACCGGGTTGTCCTCGAACAGGTCCGCCACGAACTGGTCCGGGTCCTCCAGGTCCACGCTCGACGGCAGCAGGGACGACTCCGCCAGGAGCGACTGGACGCGCTTCATCTCGAGCGCCGGCGCCGAGCTCGCCGCGAGCAGCGCCCTCGCCCTGTCGGCGATCTTCTGCACTTCTTGCTGCGTACCGAGCATCGAGCTTCTCCTCAAGCGCCCCCCACGACTCGTACATGGGGGGCAGGTCCGCCGCCGGCAAGCCCTTTGCGGACTTCCCGCGCCCGCGGATCACCACCACGTCCACCGGCCAGGCGGCCCCCTGCTTCGCGTAAAGGTCGCCCGAGACCGTGAAGTGGTCGACCACATTGTAGTCCCGGTAAAGGGTGAAATAGAAGGCCCGGAGGTGCTTCCCGTTGTAGGCGTCGGCCCTGTTTTCCCCCTGTTTCAGCTTATCCGGCGCCGCAACAATGAGGACCGCCCGCCCGTCGTCGGCCATGGCTTCCAGCGCCTTCATGGCGATGGCGTGGTCGATCTGGTTGGCCGTGTATTGTTCGTCGATCTTCCAACGCTTGTTGAAAAACTTGCCGCCGCTCTCGTCCTTCACGTAGCCGAATGGCGGGTTGGCAATCACGACGTCGAAATTCCGCTTGTCCGGCCCCTGCTCTGAGGCGTCGAATGATTTCACGATCGCGAAGCCCTGCGCCTTGAGCGCCTCGTAGCGCTCGTCGTTCAATTCGTTGGCGGAGATCTTGGCCGGCGCTGCCTCGATCAACAGCATCCCGTTGCCGGCGGTCGGCTCGTAGACCGTGGTGTTCTGGTCGATGCCCGCCAGCCGTGAGGCGAGGAACGCGAGCGGCACAGGCGTCGAGTACGCTTGGTCGCGGATCGACGTCGAAGTCCGCACCCCGAGGTTCGGCTGCCGCTTGTAGAGCTCGACCAGCGCGGCGTAGATCTCCTTGTCGGTCCGCCCGAGACCGCGCATCTGCGCGATCATCTTGCGCGCGGCGAGCACGACGCCGAGTTCGATCGCTTCGTCGAGCGTCTTCACTTCCGGCGTACCTGGCTCGAAGGTGCCCCATTTCTTTTCCCGGGCCCACGCGCGCGCTTCGGTAATGGTCGTGAAGCCGAGATGCGACATGCGCTCGGCGACCGCCTTTGCCATCGTGGCGATCGTGTCGGTCTTTAGCTTCTCCGCGCCTGCGACAGGAGCCTCGGCCCGCGGTGCTTCTTCTTCCGCGGCGCGCCCTCCGGGTGCGCGCTCGACATCGGCCGGTCGTGATGTTTCGCGTTGTAGATCGACGCCGCCCTGCTCTGCGCCGCGTTGTACGCCGGGCTGTCCACCTGGGCTCCCTTGGCGAACTTGTCCCTCATCGCTTCGTACTGGTTGGGCATCTGTCTTCTCCTTCTTCGTTTTGGCGGCGCCCTCGAGTTCGCTGACGCCTTCATCTTCGGTCGGTTCCGTGTGCTTGCCCCATTGCACGATCGGCTTCGCGAGTTTTCCCTGCGAGCGTGCGAATACGTACCAGCCGCCTTTCACGTGCATGTAGCTCTTGCCGTAGGGCTGACGTTCCCAGCCGCGCTCCTCGAGGAATTTCTCGAAGCCGGCGATGTCGTCGTCAGGAAGTTGCGTCGCGTTGCCCTTGGCGGTGCGGCTGATCTCCGATTCGATGTCGCGGAGCAGGTCCGCATGCGTCTGCCCCTCGGCGGCCGGCAGTGTCGTGTCGGCGGTCTCCAGCCACTCGTGGAACTCACTGAGATCCATGCGCGTCACCGCCGCAAGGCCGCGCCACCCGGGCGTGTAGTTGGCCATGTACGCGCGCCGCGCCTCTTCCTCGCTCGCGTAACCGATCATGACCTTGTGCTCGTCGAAGTGGCCGTTGCCGGGCTTTCTCTGGTCGATCACGTAGATCGGGGCCTCGTTCGGGAGTTGCTCTGGCGTGCCCGGCTTGATGAATGCGTCGATGTGGTCCTTGTCCTTGCCCTTCGTGCCGCGGATGTAGCCGTAGTGCGACTTCAGCGTCGGCCACTCCGGGCGGCGCTTGGAGCCTTCCGGGTTCTCGATCGAGATGTCCAAGCCGCCGATGCGCACGTGGCCCTTCTGGTAGTTGCCCGCCTCTTTCTGCGGCTCGCTCGGCTGCGGCAGCTCGTTGGCCTGGCTCGTCGCCGCGGCGTGCGCAGCTTCGTCGACGGGCGACTCGAAGATCTGCTTGAGGCCGGCGGCCGCTCCCTCGAGGCCGCCGGGCGCCACCGCAGGCCGAGAACCAGGAGGAGGAGGAGGTTCAGCGGGCCGTGGCGGCGCCGGCGGCTTTTCGGCTGCCTGCGTGGGCAATTGGGGAGAAATGGGTGGCTGCTCGCCGCGCGCCGCCGGCGGCACTTCCGCAGGTTTCTCAGCGGCTTGCGGCTGAACTGCTTGCACCGGAGGCGCCTCGGCCGGCGCCAATTGGGCAGAAATGGGTTCTGCGGGCGTGACAGCCGGCGCCGGCGGCGCTGCGGTTGGGGCCTCTTCCACGCCGCGCACGGCCGACACGTCGATGTCGCGCGCGCCGGGCTCTGGCGCCACGGCAGGCCCACCCGCGGGCGGCGCCGGCGGCACGGCCTCTTCGCCAGCGATCATCCTGGAGAGCGCGGCCGGATCCTCGGGGATCTCGCCCGGCGCCGGGGCGGCTGGGCGCTGGGCGGCCGTGACGGCGCCGAACGGCGCGCCCGCGGCCAAACCACCCATACCGGAGTTGAACCAGCGCTCCAAGCCCTCGGACGTGACGATCTGGTCTCCCGGCCTGCCAACGGCCACGTCCTTCACGATCTCTTGGCCGGCCTCGTTGATGAACTCCTCCACCGCGTTTGCCGGGATCTCGCGCCCGGCGCGCCGGAAATAGCTCTTGGCGACCTGCTCAAGGGCCGGCACCGCGATGTGCCGGAAGGAGCGCCCCACCGGGCCCAGGAACTCCAGCGCCGCGTATGGCACGGCCGCGGTCACCGCGCGCGCCGGATCGATCGCCCGGCCCTTCTCGAGCTGCTCGCTGGCGATGTCGCCCATGCCCATGCCCATGCCAGTGGTGGCGATCGCCGTGCCGGCGCCTGCAGTGCCAGCCACCACCCCGCCGAGCAGCGCCGCGGCCGCTGTGGCCGTGATGTAGGGGATGCCCTGCCCGACGTTGAACTTCAGCCAGTCGACGAAGCCCTGGGAGTCCTGGATCTTCGTGAACTCCGGGACCCGGCCCTGGGTGTTCTGCATGTGCGCTGAGTAGGTTTTCCACGTCTCCATGAGGCTGTCTCGCACCTCGGCGTGGCCAGCGACCGATTCGAGGGTTTGCTGCCGAAGCGCCTGGCGGTCCTCCGGGCTCGCGCCGGCGTAGAGCTGGGCGCGCTGCTCGGCATAACTCTGGGTCTGGTGGAGGCGCTGCGGGCGCGCCGGGCCCTGCCACTTGCCCATGTCCACCTGGTCGTACAGTTCGAACTCCTTGGAGAGATTGCCCAAGGCCGTCACCACAGGGACCACGGTGGCCGCGGCGCCCATCTGGTGGATGCCCGTCACGCCGGCCTCGATGCCCTTCTCGAACTCGCCAGGCGCGCCCGGGGACTTCTCTTGTACCGGCGCCGGCGCGGCTTGCCGTATCGGACGGATCGTGCTGGCGGGCTCGCTCGCGGCCGCCAGCTCTTCCTGTGTCGGCGGAGCTTCCGGTGCTGCCTGACGTGGGGTGAACATGCTCTTCGCGCGCTGCAAGAGCGACGGCTTCGTGCGCTCGTCGAACACCTTGCGAGCCTGCTCGAGCTCAGGCGTGGGCACGCGCGGCGAGACGACGTCCCGCCAGAACGACATGCGCACCGACTCCTTGCCGGCGCCGTCAAGCGCCTGGTACTTGGGCGAGGTTTCGACCTGCGACCAGGTCACAACCTGGTTTCTTGGCCGCTGCACCAGGTCTTGACCTGGTATGCGCTTCGCCGTGGTCTGGATCTCACGCTCGAGCGCCGCCGCCTCCTCCGGGCCCGTGACCTCGTCCCGCTCCTGATTCAGGATGGAGAGGCGCCGACCCATGGCGGCTTGGTTCTCCTCCGGGGTCTCCTTCGGAAAATCAGCGGGCGACGGCGCCGAAGCGGCTGATAGCCGCCGTGGCGCGCGCGGCACCGGCGGCTCGACCTCGAGCGGGATGATCTCGGCCATCTACTGCAGCACGTCGCGCCAGGAGGGCCCGCCTCCGGCCGGAGCGTTCGGATTCGGATTGTCCGGGCCGGCGCCCGCCTTCTCGCGCGCCATTTCATCGCGGGCCTGCTTGAGCGCCGCCTTGGCGATGTCGGATGCTGTCACCTGGTCCATGCGCTTGCCGGAAGCCCTGAACTTCTGAAGCTCCTGTTCCACGATCGGCTGCGCGCGCTCGAAGAGCGGCATGTTCTCGGGCTTCATCACCTGTCCCAGCGCGTTCGTAGTGAGCCCCAGCGCGTCCTTGATGTAGCGATGGGAATCGTCGCGCGCTGCGTTCAGGGTTTCTGCCCAGCGCCGGTCGTCGCCGGTCGCCGCTGTCGCCGCCGCTCGGCGCTCGGCTGGGTCCGGCGCCGTGATGACCGGCTCGGCTGTGAGTTCGCCTGCCGCACCCTTGCGGGTCTGGTAGAGGCTCTCGCCCTTGCCCAGCTTCAAGGTGGAACTCGAAGTCTGCCGCCACATATTGTCGAGGAGCTGGCGCGAGTATTTCAGGTCCCGCCCCTGCTTGTCCTTCGCGATGGCGCCAGTCTTGTCGAGCAGGAAGACCGTCTTGCCGTCTGCACTCTGCCCGATGTCGGCTACCTGTACGCCAGGCAGCGTGACACTGGAAGCGTTGAACGCATCGATCGCGGCCTTTTTGTTGCCGGAAAGGACGTGCCCCCACATCAAAGCGCCTACCTGCGCGTCGGACTCGGCGGCCTTGCGGCGCAGTGCGGTGAAGTTCTGATCGGCCTCGAGTTCCTGAGCGGAAAGGCCCTTCTTTCGGATGGCATCGATTTGCGGCAGCGTCTCGAACTTGTAGGATGCTTCACGCTCGGCGATCGCCCCGTTGATTGCGTCCTGCATCACTTTGGCTGCCCGGTCTGGCCTGCCCTTCTTGATCCAATACTGGCGCTGGGCCTCGGCCTGTTGCAGCCACAGCGCGCCGCTCGCCGGAGCACCAGCCGGCGCCGCGGGCGCCTCCTCGGACGTACCGCCGCCGGGCGCACCGGCCGCCGCAAGGGTGCGCAATGGCTGCCCGCTGGTGTCCTCCACGGGCTGCCCTGGGTCTCCCGTGGCGCCTACGGCTTTACCGGCGGCCGCCTCGCGCGCGCCAGCCTCTTCCTCGATGTCGCGCTTGAATTCCTTATGCTCGATGTCGGCGCGCTCGGTCTTTCGGCCGTAGATCTCGTCTTCGCGGCCCTCGAGGATCTTTTTTCGCTGGCGCGCGATCTCTGCGTCCTGTCCCTGCAGCGCGCCCTGGTACACAGTTGCCGCACCGCCCAAGGTACTCAGAAGATTCGCCATGACATTCTCCTACGCGACCGCTTTCAGCCGCCGCGGCGATCCGGTCGGGATGATGATCGCCGTGCCCTCGTTAACTTCGGCAAGCAGCCGCGGACCGTACTTCCTGACCGTGTCGGCCTTGATGACGAATTCTCCTCCCTCAGCCTCGATCGGCACGCCACCATCTGGATGGGCCGGACCGCGCACCTCGCCGCCCTTCTCGAAGTCCGCGTATCCAGAGTCGACGTATGGCGTCGAGTTGTATGAGTTCGAGAGCGTTGTCTGCGGTGGCACCGCGCTCGCTGGCGTGAAGAATCGTTCCCCGATGGTCCCGATAGCGCTGCCAATCGCCGAGCGCGCATTCTGGTCCTGCTGATACTGCTGACCTGCGATGGTATTCAAAGCCCCGGAGGCAGAAAGCAGATTCCTGGAAGGATCGGTGGTAGAGACGTTCGGGTTGAAACCGCGCGCTTGTCCAGCCACCCGGATGCGTTGCTCCTGGCCGCGCACCCGTTCTCCCTCGCGCGCCTGGGTAGCGGCACTGGCTAGCGTGGCTGCGTTCGCTGCATCCGCAGAGCGGCTACCCGCCGTGTAGGCCGGGTCGCCAGGCTTGATCCCGAGCGAGGCGAGGGTGCGGGCGCGCGTGCCGGCTGTGGCGTCGATCGCCGCGTGCGTATCCGCTGCGGCGCGCGCGGCTGCCGCCTCTTGCTCCCCCAGCGAACCGGCGACCGCAGCCTCGTCAATGACCGTGAGCTGAAGCGGGAGCTCCTTCTGCGCAAGCTCTTCGCCGCGGCCGATCGACGCGATGCCGGCCTCGAGCCCACGCTTGCGGTACGGTTCTTCCATGGCGGCCTGGCGTTCCGTCAGTTCAATGCTCCGTAGTGCTGCCGCTTCAGATGCCGTACCGGCTGGGTTGACGCCGCTGCCACTGCTTCCAGAAGACGAGATGATGGCGCCAGCGACGACTGCGAAAGCTGTGGGGTCACACATGGCCTACCTCCGTGAGGTACAACCTGTATAGCGGCCGAAAACCAGCGGCCGTCAGGAATTCATTGCCCTTGTCTGCGCGCTCGGTCGAGAGGCGGTTGATCGCAAAGATCAGGTAATCACAGCCATTTTCCGCCGCCCATTTTTTCGCAGCATCGACCAATGCTGACGCGGCACCTGGGGACTTCTTCTTTACGTACCAGAGATACTCGCTCGCATAGTTGGCAGTCTTGCACATGCCCCAGCCGTGACGGATAAGCCCTAGCACGCCAATCAGCTCGTCATCTTTCAGGAGAACGAGTGTCGTCGATGCTGGGTTAGAGGCCATGGTCGCGAAGGTCTCGATCAACTTCTCCGGGATCGGGTCGAATTTCAACCCGTCCGGGTTCATTTCGGCGATCCATTCATCCATGAGCGGCCGGAAGCGCTCGAAGTCGGATGGCACGGCCTTGCGCACATGAAGCGTCACGACCCCACCTCTTCGCCACGGAGTTGGGCAGCTAAGTAGTTATGCAGGCGCGCGAGCTCCTCGAGGTCGGCGACCGCCTTGTCGAATTCCGTTTTCGTCGGTGGGTTGGCGGCGGCCGCTGCAGCCTGCAGTTTGATGTCGGCCACCAGCACCTCGCCGTATTTCACGGCCTGCGCCATCTTGTCGAGTCCGCTTTGCCCCGCAAGCGCTTCGAGGTTCTGCTTGATCGCCTGCAGGATTGGCGAGAGACCCGCCGGCAGTCCGTCGGGGATCTCCGGGATCTGCGCGAATCGGCTCATACCCGCTCCAGCGACTTCATGGTCTCGCCCAGAACGATGCGATCGACGACGACATTGCCGGCGAGGCCCACCTCTACCGTGTCCTCCTTGTAGCCTGCTGACAGTTTGAACGGCAGTTTTGCGCTACGCAGCGTCTTGGCGAAGCGCAGCTTCCCGCCGGCGTAAAGGGTAAAGTCCAGGCGCGGCAGGAGATCGGCATCTGGCGGCGTCTGTAGCAGGCTCCCGTTCAACACGAAGGTATTGAGCATCGCGCCGTTCAGCTCCCCGCCAGTTTCACCGTCCGGGATGGCAGCGTTTGCGGCGATGATCGCGGCCGCTTCCGCCTCGACCGCCAAAATCTCCTCTTCGGAGAGGTCGAAATTCGCATCGAGTTTCGCCGCACCGTAGTTGCCGGGCTTGGGTAGCACGAATTCCTTCGAGCGGTAGCCCATGGTGAGTTTATTGGCAATGTCTGCGTCCCATTGCTTGATGAGTCGATCGTGTACGACATAGAGCTCGCCCGTCGGCTTGTCGAAAAACCCGGCTGTGATTAGAAGATCCAGCGTCGCGAAACCGCCGATGTTGTTCTCGCGGTCCAGGATGATCATCCCGCCGATGTCGCTGCCAAAAGCATCTTGCCCTGACGTGAAGGCAGCGAAATAGCGATCGGCAAATTGGAAGGCCCGTATCGTTGCCGGAAAGACCTCTTTCCACGTATCGCGGTCGTGATATGGAATGGTGGCGACCGACGTCCCTCCCTCGGTGATGGAGACGGCGCCCTCGGGCGATGGGTAGATCACGGCAAAGCCGAGGCTTGCCATGCCGCGCGCAGAGACGCAGGGATGGTTGATCTTGATGAGTTTATTCTCGGCCATCGTGGCGGGGTGAGAGCCGGTATAGACGACCGGGTTGCCCTTGGTGCCGACGACGAGGCTCGAGCCCGTGAAGCCGACCGCAACGGCCTCGAAGGGCAGCGTGCGGCGGTACTTCTCCGGCCAGGCGTGGGCAAAGTACGGCTCGGCAAAGCACACCTGATTGCCGGAGAACCCGGCGAGGATGCCGTTGCCCATGTCCACGATCTTCGCGAGATCCAGCGGAGGCATGTCCCAATCGAGCGTGGCGATCGCCTCATTCATGGCGACGACGGTATCGGTCGCGCTGTCGCCATAGGTGGTGACGCTCTCGTTGATCTCTGTAACGAACCGAAAAAAGGCGCCGGCGTTGCCGACCACTGTGCGGTAGATCCGCTTCTTTGTGATGTCGTGGTTCGTCTTGACCGTGATGGTCCCGGTTGCCGGCGTGGCCGGTGTGCCGCTTACCGCGTAGCTGAACTGCGTGTCAGAAATACGGGTGATCTCGTGCGTGCCGTTGTATTCGGTCTCGACGGCGCCGGCGATGAGCACCCGGTCCTTGTTGCCGAACCAGTTGACGTGACCGGCAGGGTTCGTCACCGTCGCGGTACTGCCAACGCGCGTGATCGAGGTCGGGGTAATGACCCAGCGCGGGATGCTGGTCAGATTGATCGTTTCGCCCGACAGGGCAGAGATCGGGGCCGATGGCGGACAAGGCGCGCTCTCCTCGGTCTTGCCGTCGGCCCACAGATGGACGAAGGTCACGAGGTAGACGCGGTCGCGCGCCGTGCCGGATCCTCCGCCGCCAGAAGCCAGGCTCGGCGCGGTGAGCGGCGCCGGCACGCCCAGGCGCCACCAGTCAAATGGTTGCGGGCTGCCAGAGCTCGCCATGGTGTAGTTGGTCGCCTTCGGTGCGCCGTACCCGGTGAAGCACACGCGCTGCGTGGTGTCGCCGGCTATCAAGGCGCCGACCACGCTCACATCCTCGAGCCATTCCAGCCAGACGAGGGCCCCGGTCGAAGGGTTACGCATGGCGTAGATCGACTGCAGCGTGCCGGACTTTGCGGGCACCGAGACCTGCAGCATGCCGTTCCAGGGCTTTAGCTTCCCGTCGAAGAGCTTGCAATTGCTCGCCTGCTGCCCATAGCCCTGCGGCAGTAGACGAGGCTTGAACTTAGGCGCCTCGCCGCGGAAGAAGTCCAGGACGATCGGGTCTGGCATCAGGGCGTCAGCGCGTTCGCTCTCGCCATTTCGATCGTGCGCTCGGCATCGGCGATCCTCTTGTCCAACATCTGCTTCATCGCCGCCGGAATGTCTTCGGGCGCCGTGGCCTCGATCAATGGGGCGATCTCGGTGTCGATGATGTTGGTGCGGTGGGCGTTGACGAGGGCGTACTTCACTACCCCGCGGACGATCTCCAGCAACAGCGCTTGTTCGATGCTCATGGTTTGGCTTTCCTTTCGCTCTCTGCCAGCTCTTTCTCCAGCAGGTTGAGTAGCAGTTCCACCGCCTTGGCCTGTGTATCGGCCTTGGCGATGTCACCAAGGTCAAGCGCCGTCTGCGCCTTGACGATGGTTGCCCGGTGTTCCTTCACCTTCACCAGCTTCAGCGCCGCCTCCTCTGGCGTGATGACGTCTCGATTCATCTTCGATACGATGTCGTCCACCATAGCTACGGCGAGCAGCGTGGCCTCGTTGATGACGTTCTGCACTTGCTGGGCAGGCGCCGAGAGCTGCTTGGACACCGGGATCTCGGCTGGTTTTGGCTGCATGATGCCGCAGCCAGCCATGGCCAATACCGCGAACGCGGCGATCAGGAGATTGGTAAGACGCTTCATTTGGCCTCCACGTTCTTCGCAGTGCCCTTGTTGATGCCGCTGTCGAGCATCCAGCCAAGCGTGAAACCGCCGGCGATCACCATCTGCATCTGCATCCCGGCGAGCGAGTCGCTGAAGATGACTGCCCAGACCGAGGTGACCAGCGCTCCCAGCGCGAACGACGAATTGCCTGGATGGTCGGCAAGCCAGTAGGCAAAAAAGTCCCACGACACGTCGCCGCGGTAGGCTTTCTTCACCCAATGCAGCACGGCACCGAGCGCGGCCATGAGGGCGAACAGAACTTCAGGTTGCAAGAGCTTTCCCATGTTGCACCTCCTTCTAGTAATCGAACGATTGTTGCGGCATTCCGATCAAGATCCTCAAATCTCCATGCAGGAATAAGCGCTTGGCGTTCCAGCCGATCGACCAGCCGCGTTTCCACAGCAGCGCGAACAGGTCCCCTCGATACCGGCCATCAGCAGCCGCCAGGTCAACCCCGAGCGTGCCCCGCTGGCCCTTGTCGGCGTGGAACGGGAAATCGCCAACATGCAGCGAATGCGGATGCCCGCCGGCGCCGCCTTCTGCCGCAGGGCGCGCGTTATGCGCCACGCATCGGCACCAACTGAGAGGATTCATCGGCCGCCCAAACTCGGTGCGCGCCTCCTGCAATGCCTCGGCCATCCCAGGGTGCAGGAGAATCAGGCCGCAGCCGCACTTGCAGCGCGCCTCGTCCTCGTAGAAGTCGGTCGTGCCGGCGAGTTTGACGCGCATCACTTCCCCTTTTGCACTTTGCGCATGTTCTCGAGACGGCCGCGAAGATAGTTCAGGTGGTTGATCTCCCCAGCCGTCAAGTGCTCCTTTCGCTCGAGCGCCGCGATCTGCGCGACCAGATCCTCCATCTGCTTGTCGAGCAAGTAGTCCACCTGGGCGCCCACCAGCAGGATCTCCTGTTTGCTGGCGAAGTTGTCTGCCAGGTAGCCGCGTGCGTGCCAGCCGCCGAACGCGAGCCCGGCGACCAGAAGGGACAGAAGTCCGGTGAGTAGCTTGGTAATCACGGTCACTTTCCTTTGCTCTGCTTGGCAAACTGCCGCACCGCCTCGATGCTCTTGTCAACCTCTTCCCGTGTCGGACGTTTTCCAAGCTCGCTCAGGAGAGATGCGTGGATGCCGTGCAGCGTGGAAGTCTGCTCGCCGAGCGCTCCGAGCACCTCGCGGTGCATGTCGACATCGCGCTGTATGTGGTCATTGAGGTTCTCGTGCACGCCCTTGATATCTTCGCGGCGGTGCTCTTCCGCCAGCGCCGCTGCCTCGGCGGCGGAGCGCGCGTGGTCGTGCGCCATGGTGATGCGCTTGCTCATGCCGCTGTAGACCTGCTTGCTCAGCCAGCCAAGCACGAAGAGGATGCTGGCGGCCACGGAGCCGATGATCCCGCTGTTCTGCTCGGCTGATTTCAGGAAGGAGATGATGTCCATGTACTTCCTAGCAATGGGCTTGCAGAAGAATGGTTTTCATAGAACCTCTTTCGGGATGACTACTTCCCTGCCCACCAACCCACGCACGATCGGATTGAGGCCCGTGTCGCTCTTTGGCTTCGCGCGCTTCTCTACCTCCGCTGCCATCGCTTCGATCCTTGCGCGCAGCGCGATCTCGTCGTTTACTGGCATGGCGACGAGGAACTGCCCTGCACTGGAACCGTCGTCGAACGTGAAGACCACGTAGCCGCTGCCGTCTTCATTGATTTCCTTGATCTCGTATTTCATCTCTCAGCTCCTCCTAGACGTAGCGGATACCTTCGGTGACGACCTTAAAGGGTGAGTGCACGTTCATGGCTGCATTGCCGCCCTTAGAGTCCGAAGCGAACGTCGGGTTTTGCGATGCAGCGCCAGCAGGCCCTTGAATCTGTGCTCCACCGCCTGGGTCTGGTTGCGACGGAATGGTGATGGTGTGAAAGTGCGAGAGTAATTCCGTGATCGTCATCGGGTGGTCGTCCTCGCCACCGCTTTCACCGAGCGTGCGCGCTTCTCCCGTCCAGGCAATGTCCCAGACCGGAGAAGACTTCGCCGTCATATTGATCACCGTGCCGTTCTGGGCATTGGCCAAGCTCGAGGCTAAGGCGATCTGCGTCGCGCTGACGCGTATCACGTAGTAGGTGGTATCGTCCACCAAGCCGGTGATCGTGCCGGAGGTCAGGTTAAACACGACCGCCATGCCGGTACGCCACTTGCGCAGGTTGCTCTGGACCGTGAGCCTGTCGGTAGCAATATCGACATCGGCGTCGACACCGTTGGCTGCTTCCGTCGGTGTGCCAGCACCAATCTTGTGGCGTCCAGGCGGCGGGATATTGAACGTGGTCGATCCATCCCCGGGTCCCCAGGTCGTGCCGATCTCGTTAAATAGCGCTGCGAAGCTCGTCCGGCTCTGCGGGGTGGTGGTGAGCGCGAGGTAACCGGCCGGCATGGTGGCCGTGCCGAAGTCCTTGACCGTGCCAATAGGCTCCGGGAGAGACATGGCGCGCCAGCGCGCGCTTGTCGCGTCATACCACAGGAACATGCTCTGCCCACCGCCCAAGGTGCAGCCGAAGGCGAAGCGGTTCGCTGCTGTAGAGAGTGCGTCCTCGTAGGTGAAGACGATCGGGAACGCGCCGACGTTGTGCACCCAGAGAAACGCGTGCGACGCCACCATACCAGTTACATTCCAGCGCGCATCAGAGTTGATGCGAAGCTGCTGCGCCGTCGCGAGGCCGGTGGGGTTGTAGTTGTTCTGGCTCGCGGTAATCTGCGCGGGACTTATGACACCCCCTATCAAGATGCCTGGGTTCTGCAGAATCATGTCGGTGCCGTCGTAGTGCAGTATCCCAACCATGCCGGCACTGATATCTCCAACGACCAGATTACCGCCGCCCGGCTTCTTGATCGTCTTCACGCCGTAGCTATTCAGATTCAACGTCGGCGCGGCAATCGTGTTCGCGTTCGGGAATTTGACGAAGTAGATCTGATCCGTGTTGTAGCCGTTCGGGACCGGGTCCATCGTCCCCGTGTAGGTGTCCGTGCCGCTCGCCGCGATGACGTCGATCGCCTCCTGGTCCATCGATTCGAGCATGCCAATGCAGGGCCGCAGCTCGAGGCGATCGCCAGCGACGTAGGTGCGGGGCAGGCTTCCATCCTGGCCGCGCACTACCGTAAGCGTGTCAGTCGCACGCGCCGTGACCTTCACCACCTCACGGTTGTCAGAGGAGTCGATCAGCGTGGCGTAAAAGTAATCCGCGGCACCGAGAGCTGGAAAGCGCGCGCCGTGCCCGCCGGTGAGCGGGATGCTCGTGACGATATCGTTGATGCCAGAAGCTAGTAAGCCGGTGGCGTCGTTCTTGTGCTTGATGCCCATGGGCCGTGTCTCCTAGCCGATGTCGTAGTAGGAAGTGGTTCGCTGCGGCATGCGGGAGAAGCCCTTGGCCCGGTGCACCGAAGCGGTTCCGACGGCCGTGTCGAAGTTGTCGCGCTCCTCTTTTTGCCTGGCCACTCTCGTCCATGGTTTGTCCGGCATGCCGTAGAGAATCGCTTTTGCGCCCGCGGCGATCGCCTGCAGGTGCTTGAAGTAGAGCAAGTCCTCCACCGCCGTCGCCGTATGGGTGGGACGCAGCGCGACGCGTACCTTCAGACCGTCGGTGATCGCGTCCGCAGGCGCGTCGACGAGCCGGATGGTGCTGTAGGGAGGATCCACGATGTACGCCTTCACCTCCCCGGTCTCGGCCTGCCATTCGATGTCCGGGTTGGCAAGGTCGAGCTCCGCGCGGCTCGTCGGATCGATGTGCTTGCCGTCATAGCGCACGTCGATCACCTCCACAATCTCGGTGTTCGTCCTGGGCGCGAGGACGTAAGAAGGCGTGAGGGCGATGGAACTGATCGCCGGGACGTCGTACTGATCCACCCAGGTCCGCTCGCAGAACTCGATCGCCGCCTCTAGCACTGCGTTTCGCGCAAGGAGTTGCGGGCAGTGCAGCACGCTCGGGAGCACCTGCGGCAGGAAGTCACTGAGCGGTTTGGTTGCCATCGGCTGGCTCCTTTTTCTCGGCTTCCTTCTTCGTCGCCTTGCCAGCCCCGACTAGCACCGCAAAGCCGTCGTAGAAGAGTTTTGCTCGGCCCGAGAGCACCGTCTCGTCGTCCTTCACTTCTGCCCGGAACACCATGTAGTGGTGCATGGCCGAGTAGTAGATCTCCTGCACCTGCGCGGGGATCTGCGCGCCCACGTCGGCCATCTCCGCGGGGAGCGCGGCCCACTGCCCGACGAGGATCTGCGGATCAGGCGACTTCGGGTAGATGAAGAACTTGAGTGGGTCCTTGTCGTGCCGGAACCAGTTTTCGGCCGGCGCCGCGGTGTCGTTCCACCAGCCACTATTGAAGCGGTCGATGTCGGCGCGGCGCGCTTCGATCACCACCTGGCCAACCTTCACCTGGAAGATGTCCATGAGGACGATGGCGCCCGCCGGCGCGCTCTGCAGGGCGGTCCCTGGGGTGCAGGTGATGTCGCCGATCGTGGAGAAAAGGTCCGGACGAAGCAGTGCCAGCTCGCGCACGAAGTCGTTCGCGTACTGCGTCATCTTCGCGTCCGAGATCCTGTAGGACGGATCGCTATCCTCGTCCTGGATCGTGTCGCGAACCTTCGAGACGATCGTCGAGAGCGCCGGCATGGCTTATTCGAGCGTGCGAGCGCTCTTGCCGGTTGCCACGGTCGGACCCTGCCTGGAGGTATCCGCCTGCGTCTCCGTGGCGGCCTCGTTCGTGTTCTTGGTGATGTCGCCGTTCGTCTCGGCCCTGGGCTTTCCCTCGCCGGCTTGCTGGACGGCGCCGGCATCATCCACCACGGCGGCGCCCACGAGGTCCGACGCCTTGCCGAGCTTCCAGATCTCCTGATGGCGCAGGAGCGCGGCCGCCTTGTCGAGCGGGTAAGGCTGCACGTCGCCGGGCTTTTGCCAGACGGTCTTGGTGTGGTTCACGTTGTCGACCTTGAAGTCCTTCTTGCCGATGTAGACAATCGGGACAACCTGCTGCTGTGCCTGTTGAAGTTGCTGCTGCATGCTCGCCTCCTTGAAAAGCCGGCCAGGGCCGTTACGGCGGCCCCGGCCGGTACTTCGCTTACGTGTGCTCGCCGAATCCGATCGCGACCCAGGCTGCCCCGTCGAACTGTGCCTCGACGAAACCGTTTCTGGACGCGGCGATCGCCCGCGCGAGCGTGGTGCCGCCGGCAGCCGTGCCCGACTTCACCGTCGCCGAAAAGGCCCCGGGCGCCGCCGAATTGCGCATCACCCTGACCTTCATGCCCTTCCTTGCGTTCCTGACGTTGAGGCCAACGAGTACGGCGCCCGACAGGTTGTTCGTCAGGACGTACACCGCGGAATCCACATCGGCGGGAAACAAGTCGAGGTTTCCGGTGGCGTGGGCCGTATCGACCGTCAGCTCCTTCAGCGTGTTCGCGTTGATGACCTGAACACGCCCTTGCTCGCGGATCTGCATGGCGGCCTCCTTACTTGTCCGCCGGCCAGCCCACCGTGGCGTTTTGCGCCCCGGAGGTCCAGGCCGAGACATTGACCCGGTGTTTCGGGTAGATGTCGTCGAGCTCGATGTCCTTCTCGGCGGCCGAGCTCGAAGTTGCTTCGGAATGCAGGTCGGTCCAGTTCGTACCGTCCAGCGAGCCTTGGATCTTCATCGTCGCCGTCCCCGTTGCCATGGAGAGGTGAAAGATCTTCTTGCCCGGCGGCAACGCCACCGGGACGCTTGCCCCGGTAGCGCTCAGCGCGTCGATGAGCTTCTGCGTCTTCATTACCTGTTGCAGCATGGCGTTCTCCTTACTTCGTACCCGTCGCCTCGCCCATCGCGACCGAAGTGAGCTTGGGCGAACTGGTGAAGTTCGCGCTCGCAACGGTCACGATGACGTAGACGTCGAAATCGAAGGTGATGGGATGGGCCGCCGAGCGGAACACGCCCGCCGCGGAAGCCACGTCGATGCCGGTGCCCCAGAAGTCGTCGACGGCCGAAGGGCCGTCGGCAGGGTTGACCGGCGCATAACCGAGCTTCAGGGTCATGCCCGTGCCGCAGTCGTCGAAGACGAGCTTCTTCTCGTCGACGCGCGCACCAGCGGGAAGCCGCTGGATGCGCAGTACGTCGTTCGCGAGAATGCCCGCCTTCTGGAACGGCTTCGACCAGACCGACAGGTTGCCGTACTCGCCGGCGTGGGGAACCTGTTGAACCAGGCTATCGTTGTCAATCGTTGGCATTGTCTTTTCTCCTTACAGCAGCGCCTTACCGGCCGCAGAGTTGGGATCGGGCGCGTAGGAGTCGACCACGGCAACACCGTGATCGGTGGTCTTCTGCGTTGCCCCCGTGAGCACCAGGAAGCGGTTCTTCGCGCAACCGCCCATCCCGGCGACCGAGGTTTCGACCGCGTTGTCGTGGTCGACACGCTCCTCATGCCAGGAATAGTGGTAGTCCGAAGCGCCGTGAATCCCGTATGCTTTGGATTCCGCTTGCGCGCCCACGAGAAGCGCCCTGTCGGTATCCACCGCGCAGGTTGCCGTCGTCGTCGCGAACACGTCCGCGTTCGTTGCCACCGTCACCACCTCGCCCGCCGCGAAGCGGACCGCGATGCGCTTGATGGGCCGAACGAGGATGCCCGCCCAGATCCCGACGTCGCCGAAAAACAGCGGATGCCTGGACCCCTCGAAGCGCTTGTAGGCGTTCGAGAGGAACGTGCGCCAGGCTTTTTCCCCGGTGCGCGTCTGCAGGTAGTGCCACTGCCTCCAGGTGACAAGCAGGAGCCAGACGGGATCGTCCCACCCGTACTTGTCCTCCTTTACCCGGATGGGTTGCAGGGGGACGTCGGACTCGTGCATCGTCGCCGCGAGCCGGTCGATGGTCGGCAGGTCAAGCAGGTCCGCCGTGTCCAGATTCGCGAGACCCGTCGCGTCGCCGGCGTAGAAATGCCGGTTGAACGTCGGGGCGAGCACCGTATTCACCATGATGCTGGCGAAATCGGGATCGCTCGCAAGGGGCACGATCCAGTCGGCGTTGTTCTGGCTACCGCGGGCACCGGCCAGGTGGACGTAGCCAATCTGGTCCTCCATCCTGGTTGCCCAGCCGCCAAGCGACGCCATGGCGATGCCGCGCAGGTTGTGCACGGTACGCTTCTGGGTCATCCGCCCGCCGGAATCCACACCGCCGCGGTACTGGTCGATGCGAATTTCCATCGTCGAACTGGTCAGCGACATCATCTTGCCGGCGATCTTCTTGTCGCCCATCACCGGCTTGCCCTGCACGATGTTGAACAGATCGACCGAGACGAGATCACCGGCCCCCTTGGTGAGGTCGGTAATCTTGACGATCGGGTAATCGGGGCTCGTCTGCCCCTTCAACTTGGCTTCCGCGTCGGATTGCTTGGGCGCCGGGCCCGAAAGCAGGTTCATGAACCCGGGCTGCTGCTGCACCGTGGCGAACAGTGCCGCACCGAACACCTTTCTTGCAAGCGGAGAGCCGATTGGGATTTGCGTCGGCATTTCTTTTGCTCCTGAAAATGGATGTGGTTAGAGCCTCGCCAGTTGCTCCTGGATCTTCTCCGGCGTCATGCCCATGAACCTGTTGCCGATTTCCACGGCCGAGAGGTTCTCGAGCGATTCCGACGGGGTCGACGGGGGCTTGCCAGCGGGCAAATCGGAAAGCGAATTGGGCGCCCTGGGCAAAGTGCCCGCGACGATTGCATCCGCCTTCTCCTGTTCGGTTCTCTTGTCCTCGGGCGACGGTTCTGGCGCGGCGGCAGGCAGACCGATCTCCTGCTTCACGCGCTTGACCACTTCCTTGTACCGGGCAACGTCATCGTTCACGAGCTCGGGATGCGCTTCCATGAACGCCTTGTCCTTGAAGAGATCTCCCTCGACCTGCTGCGCGCGGGCGAAGAGGTAGGGCGTCTTTTCACGCCATGCCTGCAACTCCGGCACCTGGACGATCAGGCTATCGACTTCGGACTCGACATCCTTGGTCCGCTCACGCTCGGCACTGCCGATGCGCTTCTCGACCGCCTCGAGTTTCTCGGCGGCATGCTTCAGGAGCGCCTGCTGTGCCTCGACGGCCTTGGCGATCGTCGGGAACTCGGACCTGAGCGTGTCCAGCAACTCCTTGGGGAGCTCCATGGTCACGGGCGCATCCGCGGGTTTCGCGCCGCCGGCTTCGAGAGACTTTACCCGCGCAGTCACTTCGCGGATGTTGTCCTCGAGCTGCTTCACGTAGTCCTCGGCCGCCTTCCTGGCTACTGCTTCGGCTTCCTGCGATTCCTTCGCCTCGTTGATCCGACGTTCCATCTCCGCGTAGGGGATGACGTGCTGGCCGTCCTTAGCGAGCACGCCGTCGATCTTCGGCTCGCCGGCGGGTTTGTCCGCGGGCTTCGCTTCGATCTTGGGCTTCTCGCCGGCGGGCGGCGTATCCCCTGTTGCGTCCGGGTGAGCGGCCTGGTGCGCCTCGAAGAGATTCTCGATTGCTGCGGCGTCCGTTGGCATCTCGTTCGGGTGCTCTAGGTAGTAGTCGAGCGTCTTCAGCTCGTTCTTTTCCTCGGGTCCCGGGCCGGCCGGTTTATCGGTGGTGGTCGTCATCGCTTGCCTCCATTTATCGGATGGGTCCGAAAGGTGTTCCCCGGGACAGCCGGGTTCGCTGTCGGCTTATCGGCGCCGTGCCGAAATTGCTTCGCCTCGATATACATTACACTCATATCGCTGCGCAAAAAAATGTTCATGGTGTGCTGTTCGCCGCCATGGCGAAGAAGTCGTCGAGCGCCGCTTCATCGAGATCGGAAAGGAGGAACGGCAGGCACGTCTGCCCCACGCCGCACCCAGCGCCGCCAACGTACTCGTAGGCGCCAATGTCGTAGATGCCGCCCTGCGGCCTAGTCTGTCCATCAAGGTCAACCAAGACCACACTGCTCACCGTAGACGATCCCGTGTTGCGAGCAGGACTGCCACCTTGCAATCTGAAATCGTTGGCTGCCGCATTGACAAGTAGAGGATCGGCGTTGATCGGACTGGCGTCCTGCGACGGCAAACCACCGGAACGTCCGTAGTACAAATTGTTAGACACCGGCGCATCATCCAGATCACCAAGCAACGTCGAACCAACATACTGCGATGTCGCTGTCTTCAGCGTGATGATGTTGTTTCTGACTTCAATGGTTCCTTGGTCCATCCCTGTCCCACCACTTGAAACCCCAATGGCGTAGGAAAAGTGCGATGCCTCCGCCTGAATATCGACGAGGGTGTTATTGAACACCTTCCAGTCACCGGAGTAGGCGAGGATTGCAGAGAAGTCCTGCCCGAGATTCACCAAGAGGTTGTTGTAGATGTAGCCAGATGTTCTAGGAGCATTTGCGGTGTCACCGATGTTGATCCCACGACAGCCCTGCGGATCGGGCGATGTGATGATGTTGTCGTGGATTCTGACGTTAGTTCCGAAGTATTTGTGTACCCCGCCGAATGGGTCTTGATGCAGTTGAATTACATGACCTACCCGCACATCATGGATGTAGTTCCATGCGACGTGCGGGTTGTCCCCGCCAGTGTTCATATAAATGATGTGATTGTTGTTGATCGGACTGCCGATACCAGTATTCTTGAATTCGTTTCCAAGAATCTCGACGTTCGCGCCCTCTGAACTAATGAGGCCGGTCATCGTATTCACGCCCTCGGCGTAATCCGCCGACATGATATTTCCGATGATCCTGTTGTTTGTAGGGCCGCTGTCCTCGTCCTCCCACCAACCCCCACCGCCTACGCAGTAACTCGCCCCCTCAAGAGTGAAGTTGGCGATGGTGATGTACTCGCCATGATCTCCAGCGTCGTGGAAGTGAAAATTTGACCTATCGGCAGTGGCGTAATGAAAAGTGACGGTCTCCCCAGGATAGGCATTCCACACAACAGGATTGCCAACCGTACCGGACTGCGCCGCTGCGAAACCGTAGTTGTAGATGTTGTACGGGTCTCCGTAGACCTGGTTGTAGGTGCCAGCTCGGAAGTAGAACGTGACCCCGGGAGCGATAGCGGCGTAGGCGGCCTGTCCAGACATTGGAGTGCCGATCGCCCCATCGCCAGTTCCGTTCGTGGAAACGAAGTAAATGCTGCCGGCGCGCACTGTGAAGGGCAGCGCGTTCGAGGCCCCGCCGGCTGATGGCGTGAGGACGATGTCCCCAGTCGCCGCGTTCGTCCCGAGCTGGATCACCACCTTGTCGAGCGGCCAGCGCAGGCCCGTAGTGCCGCCCTGCGTCCAGCTCTTGATGATCGCAGCTCCACCGCCGACCGTGACCGAGCCCTGCGTAGCGCCGAATCCGCGCCCGTAGAGCGTGACGTAGACGCCGTTGTTGTTTTCGCCCCCGGTCTTGGGACCGCTCTCAAGATCCGTAAAGAATATTCGTGCCGCTGCCTGCGCGGTCATCGACAGCGTAAGGCACAGCAGCAGCGCTAGGACGCGCAGAGTGGTAGTCATTGGGGGGTCAGAGAAAGAAGGTAAGCGCCATATATCGACGTCACGGAAGTCGCTATGTCCGCCGTGCGCGATCCGGTGGCGCCGCCAGAGTTACTAATGCCGTAGGCTATTGCAATCCCCGACCACGAACTGCCAGCGCTCTGGAAGTCGTCGAAGCCCTCAACGAGCGTCGGATCGGTTCCGCTGTAGTTACTTACGCTCGGCGCGCTGAATGGATCTTCGTGGCACAGGATCGCCACGACCATGTCATTCGCACTTCCCGGTGTGATCGTGTTCCACGTCGCCGTTAGCGAGATTGCTGGAAGATTCTCGCTGGATGTGTTGTATGGAGTTCCACTTGCAACTACCGCACGGAAACCAACAACCACCGACATTGACCCACTTGTAGCTCCGGTAACTGTCGGCGCAGAATCTCCGCCCACCGCCCTGCGCCACCATAGGGATGGGCGGGTCAAGTTTCCGCCGTCGTTATTCTGAGTGTTGTATATCTCCGTGTAGCCAGACACCGCCAACGTCTCGCCCTCTTGAGCAATCGCGGCCAATAGGTGAATATCTCCAGCGGCCCAACCAGCCGGAAGTCCCGGCGTCATGTCTCCGCTGCTGACCTTCGATACCGCTCCGGCAGCTACAAACGACGGTTGAGAAGCACCGGCCGCTACGTGGTGAGTCGGCCCCTGTATAACGATAGGCCCCGCATGCGCGCCAACCAGCGCGAAGCAGAGCAACAGCGCGAGGAAGCGTTTCATCAGTTCCAATCCCCCACGGAAACAGCGTTGATCGTGCCGACGCGATGCACCTTGAAGTAGGTCCCAGCCGCAACCGTGCCAGCGGCGGCCGTGACAAGCGACACCGATGGGATGATCGTCCCGGCTGTCGTGACCTCGAAGGTGCCGCGCAGCGAGAAGTTCCATGTCGTGCCCGTACCTGCGGTTTGCATGGAGGCTGGCGACTGCCCCTGGATCATCGTCGAGCCGGTCTGCGTGGCTGCGGTAGCCGTATTGCCGTCCACACCAACCGAGTGGTACAGCACGTCACCGAGCACCGCTGTACCGGCGCCGAGGATGTCGAACGCTCCATTGCCTGACGTGGCGGACAAGCCAGAAATGCTCGCCAGCCCCTCGAAGAAGTACGTCCCTGTCGCAAGGTTCAGCGCTCCGTTCGTCACCGCGTTGAACAGCTTTTGCTCTGCCGTGGTGCTGGTAAGCGCCCTGGACGACGCTTGACGAATCCAGTGCTCTGCGACCATTACTCCGCGATTTCCAGTTTCCGAGGTCGCGTAGATCGTGTCGTCCAGCATCTCGAACGCACCCGCTTCAGGCGCGGTGAGCAGTGCTCCGCTAGTCAGTTTTGGCTTCGTGCCAGCGCTCGCGCTACCCGCTGCAAATGTGGGCGCGTCATTGACGAACGTCTTGATCTGCGTGCCAGTGACCTTCTTCGTGGTCCCAGCCTCGTTGATCGGGTACTCGTTCGCCGCAGCCGCAGACGAGGCGGCGGACAGCGCTCCGATAGCCGTATCTGCGGCGCGCGCGTCCAGCGCCATCAGGGCGAGGAGGAGAACTACTGCGTGGCGATACATCCTGTCGCGTCCTGTTTCAGCAGTTTGTCGGTGGCCCCCTCGAGCAGCAGGCAGAAGGAAGGGATAAGGGCCGGACCACGAACGATGATGGTCACCGCCTGCGCCTCGGTGAACATTAGGATGAGCAGCACGATCAGCAACTTCATTGCGTGATGCCGTACTCGATGACCAGGCCAAGCTCGGTGGAATCCACCGTGCTCGCGTCCGACGTGTCACCGTCGCGCGCGAGGCGCACGCGCCAGGTCTGCCCGGCGGTGAGCGCCCCCTCCCAGGAGGTCAGCGTCGTCCACGCCGAGGTCTCCACGTCGCCGCTCGCGCCGGAGGCATCCCCAGCGAAGTCCACGTTGATCGCATTCGCCAACGTCGAAGCAGTCGGTACGGCTGAATCAGCAACGCTGACGCTGGAGAGTACGTAGCGGTGTGTGCCGGTGTCGGCGCCTCCGAGCAGCACCTTCAGCCGCCCGCGCAGGGCAACTGCGGTGTCGATGTCCTCCGGCACCTGGATGTAATACTCGCAGTAGTTGGTTGCCTGATCGACATCGTTGCTGAACGTGCCGTGCCCGTAGGTGATGGCCGTCGCGGTGGTATTGATGATCGCGTTGGTGCCGTCGCACAGGTGCGGGTGCGTGAGGTAGATGTACCCCTTCAGCTTGAGCACGTTGCCCGTGCCGGCCGCGTCCAGCGTCTTGTTCGTGAAGGTCGCTGTGTCCGAGGCGTAGGCCGTCAGCTCGGTCTGCACGTAGGCCGTGGTGGCGACAGAGGTATCGTTGTCGTTCGCCGAGGGCGTGGTGGCGGTGGCCGCTCCAACGTCGCCGCCCGCGAACAGCAGCGCCCCGGTGCCGCTTTCGTCTGTGACGATCGCCCGGATCTCCGCGCTGGTGTCGATGTCACCAGATGAGAGCGCGCCGCCCGCGCTGGTGCCGTCGCCCAACTTCACCCATGCAGCTCCGTCGTACTGGCACAGGCTCGTTACCGCGCCTGCGGCTGAGTCACACGCGCCCGCCGTGCTGTCATCGGTGACGATCACGGTATCGCCAGCCGCCGGAGTGCCTGGGAAGGCAGTCACGCGCGGCAGGTTGATCTTCGTGCTGGCGACCAGCGAGGAGATCGTCGGTGCCGTGGCAAGCGCGATGCCGCCAGTGCCGGTAACATTTTGCCCGAGGGCGGTCGCCACGCCTGTCCCGAGGCTTGTGATGCCGGTGCCGCCATTGGCGACCGGCGTCGTGCCCGTCACGCCTGCGGTAAGGCTCACCTGGGCGCAGGTCAGAACTCCGCTTGCGGCGATGGTTGTGGCATAGCGGTCGGATGCACAGTCCGCAGGATCCGCCGCCAGCGCGGTTGCCGTGGCGACGTTGCCCGCGGTGAGCGCTACCGTGCCGGTGCTTGCCGGCAGCGTGAGCGTCACCGCCCCGAGCGCCCCGGTCGTGGGCTGCACAGTGATGCTGCCCGAGGTCGCATTGCGGAACTGCACGCTGCCGACGCTGGTGCCGGCCACGCCAAGCTGAACCTGCGAAGCGCCATCGCTCGTCAGCCCGGCGACTGTCTCCGGGGTCGCCCCCGTACCGCCGCCGATGACCAGGCCGTTGTTGGCGAGTGCCGCGCTCGAGGCGATGTTTGTGCCGTCCGTCCAGATCACGCCGCCGCTAGTGAGCGAGCCGGAGAGAGGCGCGAGATTCGACGCCGTAACCGTTCCGGTAATCGTTGCATTGCCACCAACCGCGAGATCGTTCACGCCGCTTACGTCATTGGTGTCATTGATGAAGATGCCGCTGTTCTGCACGCCTCGGCTTGTGCCGTCAGAGCGAATCAGCAGGTTGTCCGTGACGAATGTCGAGGTTGACGTGACGGCCGTGCCGCCACCGCCAGCAGTGCCATCGCCCACCGATACCCAGGAAGCACCGTTGTACTGGCACAGGGACCGCGCGGAACCCGCCGCGCTGTCGCACGCGCCAGCAGCGGAGTCGTCGGTAACAATCACGATGTCGCCAGAGGCCGGCGTGCCCGGGAAGGCGGCCACCGTCGGGAAGTTCATCTTGGTCGTGACCACCGGGGAGTCGAGAGTCGGCGCCGTGCCGAACACCAATGCGCCGGAGCCAGTCTCATTGCTCACCGCCGCGGCGAGGTTCGCGCTCGAGGCGGTTCCGAGGAACGTAGCCACGTTGGCACCAAGCCCGCTCACGCCAGCGGAGATGCTCGGCTGCGCGCAGGAGAGCGTGCCGCTCGCGTTGATGGCGTTCGCGAAGTTGTTGGCCGCACAGTCGGTCGGGTCCGCTGCGAGCGCGCTGGCCAGGCCAGCGGTGAGGCTCGCCGCCGTGCCGCCAGCGTTCGTGAGGGTGATGCTAGAAGGGGTGCCGCCAGCTCCGCTGAGAACTACGGGCGCGCCCGCACTGCCCACGTTCACCGCGAGCGCCGTGGCAACGCCGGTGCCGAGGCCGGTGATCCCGCCCACGGGCACGGCCCCTGCGGTTAGGCCAGCCGCCGTTCCGGTGAAGTTCGTCGCGACTCCGGCAGAGGGCGTGCCGATGTTGCCGTTCTGGAAGTAGAGCGCGCCTGTCCCGGTCTCGTCCGTCAGGATGCCGCGCAGCTCGGCTGATGTGTCGATGTCGGCAACAGCCACCGTGCCGCCGGCCGCCTGACCATCGCCCAGCGGCAGCCATGCCGAGCCATTCCAGCGGCACAGCGTCTGCGCGCTGCCGGCGCCTGAATCGCACGCGCCAGCGACGCTATCGTCCAGGATTGTGAACAGCGTCCCGTTCGATGGGGAAGACGGGAAGGTCGTGCCAGAGTCGATGATAGTTCCGCCAGAGGCGCCGGCGGCCGGGGTGACGGTGACGCCTTGGGCGAGCGCGGCGCTGGCGGCAAAGAGGAATGCGATGAGAAGGGCGAGCCGTTTCATTGTCATTGCCCCATGTCGAGGGACACCGCAGCATTGGTGCCCGTCAGGTTGCGCACTGTGCCGCGCACGAACCGCCAGGGTGCATCGCTCGCGACGCCACCGTTGGCCGGGGTGGTACTGAGCACGAGGTTGATGGTCGCGATCAGGGTCCAGTTCTCGCTGTCGTTCGATCCTTGGACGTCGACGTCGGCTGTGCCGGCGCCGGCGCTCGTCAGGCCGTTCGCCTGAAATGTGCGCTTCGCGCCCAATGGCTGGAATGCCTGCCCTGAGCCGTTCGCGATGACCCCGTCGAGCAGTTTGTAGATCCGTCCTTCTCTCATGGCAGCCTCACTTCTTCGTGTTGGTGGGCGACGTGATTTTTTTCTCGAGTTTGTCGATGCGCTTGCCGACTTTCTCCTCGATACCCTTCAGCGCCTTTTCGATCTTTTCGTTCATGCCGGCGACTGCCTCTGCTTTCTGGCGCTCCATGCTGGCGATCGCGATCTTCGCGCCAGCATCTAGGCGCGCGCGATACTCGTCGGTAGAGGCGCGCGTATCGGCCTCGTGGACTTTGGACTTCGCGGCGGCCTGCATGGCGTCGATCTTGGCCTGCAACGTGCGCACCTCTTCCTGCGCCTCTTCTATGATCTGCTGGACCTGCTTTTGCACTTCGGCGAGGGACTCAGTCGAGATTTCGCCCTCCTCCTCTTTGCCCATGGTGTCGATCTCGCGTTGCAACTTCTCGCCCTCGAGTTCGGCGTTTCGTACTTCGGCCTCTTCGGCACGGCGCACGAGCCCGGCTTTGCGCTGCTGCTCGGCCTGCTCGCCCTCCTGCTTGGCCGCCTCCTCCTTGTTTCGCGGCTTGGCGGAGCCCTGGATGCCCAAGTGCCGGCGGATACGCTCGCCGATCTGGCGCCGCTGCGGCAGGTCTGTCGCCTCGATGATGAAGTCGGCAATCAGAGCCTTCATCTCGTCGGGCAGCCCTTTGGTGAACTCGGTGAGATGCGCAAGCTGCCCGGCGCGGAAGGTCGGGGTCGAGGGCACGTCATCCAAGACGAGCGAGACGCCAGCTCGCACCACGTCGTTCTTGACGAAGGCGCCGAACTCGTCGGTTGCGTCCTCATTCAGCGTCACCTCGTGGCGCTGCATGCCATCTCCCACCGTGACGGTGGTGCCGTTGGCGATGTCCTCGCGCACGTTCTCCATCAGGATGGCGCCAACCTGGCGCCGCGCGTATCGGAAGTTGTCGTTGATCTCAGCGAGGGTTGTCGTGCCCTGCTCGATCAGCGAATTGATGGCGATGCCGGACTCGGCATTCGACTCTTTCCCGAGAAGCGCCTGGTAGACGCCGGCGACGTCCTGCAGGGATTGCTTCGCGTTCTCGTAGATCTTGAACTGCTGGTCCGAGAGCTCCAGGTTGCTCTCGATCTTGAACTCCGAGGTGGGCTTCCTGTGGGCGTTGAGGACGATGTAGGCGTCGGCGCGTGCGACCTCGCGGCGCACTTCCTCGTGGTCCAGCACTGCGTCGTGGTCGACGACGACCTGTTTGGATGAGAGCAGCCACATCATCTTTTGCTTGCGGGCGTTGATCTCGTCTTGCTGGTCGCGCATGTTGCGGATCAGACCGTATGGCGCGCTCGAGCGGTCCTCCCGGTAGCCGAAGAACGGCACGTAGGGGAAGAAGTGGTGCTTGTAGGGGCTCGGCACGTCGATCAGGCGGTGCGGGCCGACCCAGAACGACAGGCGCACCTTCGGCACGGGAAGGATCTGCGGCACGATGAGCCCCTGGGCCACCGCGGCGACGTGCAGGCGGTTTTTCCGGTCGTATTCCACCCAGCGGCCATCGGGCAGGTGCAGCATCGGCAGCGCCTTCCAGGTGCGATACCAGATCTCGTACACGCACAGGCGCTTGCGCAGGTAGTCGCGGAACTCGTACTCCTCGATCGAGGTCGTGCGCTCGACGTCCCAGGAGGCGGCGAGACCCGTGTCGCTCGATCGCATGACATCGTCCCACCAGCCCGACCACTGGTTGCCGATCATGTCGAGCAGCTTTTCGTGCCGCGGGAACATGGCTTTCACCACGTCCTCGTCGAACCACTGCCGGCGCACGAGGTAGCGCGCGTCCGATAGATCCGGTTCCTTCGCGCGCCAGTCCCAGGCGATCTCGCGCCGGTGCACGTAGCGCACGCGGTACGGGTAGCGGTAGGGGACGATCTCGCGCGAGACCTCTACCCAGCCCAGGCCCACCTTGATCTGTGGCGCGTAGGCGTCCGAGCAGGCTTTGTCGGCGTGGCCCTCGCGCTCGGCTTCCTTCATCTTCACCGACATCGCCTGGGCGACTTCCTCCCATTGGTCGTGATCGTGCTTGACGATCCAGTCGGTGCGGGTTTTGGCCTCCAGGCCGAGCACCGCGTCGATCGTCGGGCGGCACAGGTTCTCCTTGATGGCCGGGAAACCCTTCAAGCGCAGTTTTTCGAGAATCTCGGCGGTGAGCTGGTGCCCGTCGTAGTAGTCGGCGTCGATGTCGCACTGCCGGCGCCAATCGGGCTGCTCGCGGATCTCCTGCAGCCAGGCTTCAAGCGTTTCGAGTTTGAGCGCGTCCTTGTCTGGCGTTGCGTAGTCGTGACCCATCGCGCCGTGATCGACCGGGCGCGTCGGCACGCGCATTCGCGCGAGCTGGCTTTTTAGCGGGATGACCTGGGCGGCCATCTACATCCCCGTGCGCCAGTCATCGGGCTCCGGCGGCGGGCGCGTGATGCCGCGGCGCTGAGGTGTCTGGAAGCGGTGCGCGAAGGTGAGCGCCGCTCCCCAGAATCCGTCGGGGGATTTCAATCCCCTCTTTTTCATGTGCTCGGAGGATTCGACCACGATGCGCATGCTCGAATCCTTGCGGAACGTGGGCCCGGTGAGATCCTGCTGCAGGGCCGGTGCGTCCTTCGGGTCGCTCGTCATGATGCGGTTCGGTTTGTCCTCGAACCACGTCTTCATGTCCTGGGCCATCTCGTCGCGGCGGCCCTTGTAGAGCGCTTCCTCGAAGGCTTTCTCGCCGAAATGCACGCGGATGACGGGCAGGCCCAGCTCGAGCAGGCGATCGGCGGGCCCGGTGCCCACGCCCGTCACGTCGACCATGAGCGCCATGGGCTTTGGTGCGGGCTCGTTGTCCCACTCGATGCCGACCTTGCCGACGAGGTCCATGGTGCCGACCTTGGCCCAATACTTCGAGTCGTAGATCACGCGGCCCTGGCGCTTGGCGAGGTTGGAGCGGTCATCCCCGTACTCGGCGACGTCCAGGCCCCAGAGTTTCGGGGCTTGGGCGTCGGTCAGGATCTTGGAGTTGCGGGCGGCCGCCACCAGGACCGGCTTGATGAGCGTATCGGGGCTCGCCGAGAGGAAGGCGTGCTCTGGTGTCGCCGGGTATTCCTGATCGAACTGCTGGACGTCGCCCTGAAAGTCGTCGCGGATCTTCAAGCGCCTGAAATACATCTGTTCGGCGTCGAGGTTGAAGGCTTCTGCGTACTCGATCTCGTCGGCGTCGAGCACGAAGTCCGCGGGTGGCGTGCGGCGGTACTCGGTGGACCAGAACCATGGCGTGAAGATGGCGATGTAGTCGCCCTCGCCCGCGGTCGCGATCTGCCAGCCCTCGTGGAACGGATTGCCAACGCCGAAGGCGGTCGATTCGTAGATGATCTCGGTGTTGTCCTCGTTCGGGACGGTCTGGCCGATACCGGCGAGGTGGTCCTTGGCGTTGGGCCAAAAAGCCATTTCCGAGCCGTGGAAGAGTTGCACGGTAGCCGAGCGCCCGGCGCCCTTCGTGCCGGCGGTGGCGACGAGGTAGCCAGAGTCCAGGCGATCGAAGTAGAGCTCCTTGGCCGAGGCGTTGCCCGCGTGGGGCTTCAATTCCTGCGGCAGTTTCTCGTAGTAGCGGTTGACGATCTCGAACAGGTTGTCGGTTGCTTGCTGCTCGTGGGTGAGGATGGCCGCGCGAAGTCCGAATCCGGTGACGATTTTTCTGAAGTGCCGGCTGGTGATGTAGGTGGAGGCCCCCTGCTGCCTCCCCTTGAGCCAGTAGGCGCGCACGCGGCCGGTACGCGCTCGTTGCTCCTCGAGCATGCGGTGGCCGAAGAGCTGCGGGATATTGAGCGCTAGCGGGATGACCTTGCCGTTCTTGACCCTGATCTGCAGGCAGCGCTGCGCGTACTTGGCGTGGTCGGCGAGGACCTCGTCGAAGATCTCGTGATCGGTGCGCAGGGCTAGGGCGTGGCTCATTGCGCGACGTTGTGGCTGACCACTCCGGCGACGGTGTAGCGCTGCTCGTCCATCACGGGATGGCACCAGCAGTTCGTTGAGAGCGTGTGCCGCGGGCCGAATGCCGGCATGACGTGCGGCTGGTCCTCGTCTTCGTCCCAGACTGTCATCCAAGGACCGCCATCGGAGCGCGTTGGTTGGGTCAAGCAGGCTGCCATGTCGAGCGCTGGCATCAGGCGGCCTTCCCGTAGCGTGCGGCGGAGATGGTGTTGAAGCGCTTCACCTGCTCGTCGCTGAAGTGCTGGACGTAGAGCTTCACGGGCGGCACTGGCGACCAGCCTTCTGACCGCCAGCCCTCGGCCGGCTCGCGCATGCGCTTGGCGTTATCGCGCATGTGCACGATGAACGCCTCATGGCGTGCGCTGGAGCCTGGCGGCTGGACATATCGCTTGTAGCCCTTGTCGGTGCCCTCGATCTCCCAGCGCTCGCGCATCAACTGCAGGATGTCGTCGGGGTGCGCGCCGCCGCAAAACGAGCAGGTACGCGGCTGCCAGGGCCATTCCCACCTGGTGCCGCCCTGATACCAGTTGAAGCGCTCGGCGATCAAACGCGCGAGCATGCCCAGGCGATCGAAGTCGCGCCGGCGGGCGACGGCCCATCCCCAATCGCAGATCAGGCGGGCGCGCTTGGCGAGCGGGCCGTTGTGCAGCCAGTAGATGAGGCGACGGCGCCAACGCGAGCCCCATTCGTTCCTGCGCCACCAGTCCAGGCCGCCGCTGAATTTCCAGGGTCCGAACTCGCCCATGCGCCTCGGGCAGGTTTGACGCTCGTACCAGATCCCGTGCTGGGCGAGCCAGCCGCGTGCGCGGTGCAACCACCAGCGCCATGGGAATCTCACGACGCGCTCCCGCTCACCTTGTCGGCTATGCCGGTGACGTCTTCGAGGTTGAGCTCGTGGTGCGCGCCTGGCGCCGGCGGCACACCGAGGGGAACGTCCTGGATGAAGGCGGCGGCCGCGGCGTCGGCGATACCCTGCTCTACCGACTCGACTGGTTCGGGCGCCGGCGTCAGCGGCGCCGGATCCTCCGCGGCGTCGAGCGCATCGGCGCCGAGGCCCTCGTCGGGGAACACCCCGCCTGGGGGCGAATACGGCGCGTCCTGGATCATCCGCGGCACGCCGGACTCACCGCCCACGCCCACCACCTCGAATCCGGTGCCCTCGGGCAACGCGAACTCCTTCATGCACCCGGGGGAGACGATCGCCTCCTTCTCGCCCACGAACACCTTCGCGTCGACCGGCGTCGGGTTCCACACCCGAAGCACCCCGCCCGCGGCCGAAAACGTCACCTCTCGCTTGTCCATCACCCGCCTCCTTTCACTTCAGCGCTTCGTTTTCCATCTCCTCCAGGCGCCGGGCGCGGGCCCCATGCCCACCGGCGCCAACCGGCTCGAAGCCCATCTCCTTCTTCATCAGGAGCTTTCCCTCCTGCGGTGCTGGCGAATCACCGCGCGCCTCACGCATCTCCTTCTCCGCCCGATCGATGTTCTTCGCGCCCTTCGCACCGACCATCCGGGCACCTGCCTCGATCATCTTCGAGACCCGCGGCACGAGCCCACCCTCGGCGTACTTCAACAGCCGCGGCCCACGCGCCTTCACACGCCGGCGGCCACCTCCACCGCCTGCGGATTGCTTCACGGCCATCGCACTTCCCGGCGGAACCTGTGTCGGCATGACGCGCGCTCCCCGGCCCTACGCCAGCTTCTCGAGCCGCTCGGCCAGGTACCCCGCCTCACGGCACAGGTCGTTCGCCGACATCTGCACGTCGTCCAGCCGCATCTCGAGCGAGTTCGGCCTCTCCGGCGAAGGCTTGCCCTCCTCCGCTACCGGCCGCGGCGGCGCCAACGACAGCCGGTTCGCCGAATGCGAAATCCGCGTCAGGTTCAACCTCAACTCCCGCAGCGTCAGCCCCAGCGTCTCCACCTTCCCCACCAGCAGCGGCTTCTCGGCCTCCGTCCCAAGCGCGTCCCTCGCTTCTTTGCTCATCGCACCTCTCCTTTCATCTCATCGTCGGGCTCCACGTGAAACAAAGTCGCGCCAAATTCCAATCGGCGTGACCGGAAAATTTCATGGCGAAAATTCCAAAATCCGAAAATTGGGGCCCCCTCCCCAAACCCGTGAGCCCCGGCATACGCAGTAGCAATAGGGGCCCCATGTGGTGGGCGCGCGCCGCCGCGGCGTGGCTCCCCCCTTGGGGGGTGGGGGTCGCGTCGTGCCAGGTGCGCGCACCGCGTCGCCGGCAGTGGATCTCCGCTCGAGCTGGTGTCGATCGGATCGCACGGTGCGCTGCTCGATGGCGGGGTCCGAGCGGCGGGGTAGTTGGCAACTAGGTCATCGCCCAGCGGCATCAGGCACTTACCGGCGAGCAGCGTGCGGAATGGCGGAATGGGCCGGTTATCCACCGCTCTGGCGCCTCCGCTCGCCGCTCGCCTTGGCCTGTGCAACGCCCGCGTGCCAGTCGCGGAGCCTGTCTTCGTAGGGCTTCTCGTCCTCGCGCTCGTTCAGGCCGTAGGCGATCCGCTCCAGCGGCACCATGCGGGCGAGGCTGTTGGCCACCTTGAGCAGCGCGTCGGAGACTGTCTCCCGGTTCGAGAGCAGCACCGGGATCTCGATGGGCCTTCCCTGAGCGGCTATGTGAAGCTGGGCCGCGAGCAGCATGGCCGCGCTGATGCCGTCGCGCAGGGCCTTGCGATGGCGCAGGACCACGGTCACGCCAGCGGTCGCCGCCGACTGCACCAAGTCCTCGTCCGATGGTGAGCCGAGCGACACGCTATCCGCCGCGAGCCGCGCATTGACCTCGACCTGAACGTCCTTGCGCAGGTCACGCTTCCACGCCTCGTCTTTGCGACGCCTGACGATGGTTGGGATGGGGATTACGTACTTTTCTGAGAGGTGTGAATAGGTTAGGCCGGTGCGGTAGTCGGCGTGGACGTGCTCCCAGATGTAGGGGTCGATGGACTTTGATGTGACAGGTAGGGGGTGGACGTTTGGCGCGGCTTGGTCTTGAGCCGACGTAGCGGAGTCTGGCGCACGGTCCATTGTGCTGAGAACCTATCCCTTTTCAAGGGGTTGGCGCAATGAGTTGACAAGGTGCTTTAGGGGGTCTACGTGTGTTGCATTTGACATTGATAGGACACAGGCGCATATTGGACATGCGTACCACGCATAGTGGCACGGAGCGAACAACCACCAACTGACGAGAGAGGCACCGAATGAACCGCCACAGCGACGACGACGAGGACCGCAGCGACTTCGCCGAGCCCGGCGGGCGCTCAGCACTGCGCGCAGCGACCAAGGGCAACCCGCGCAACCTGCCGTGCCCGACCTGCGGCACGAAGAACGTGCTCACGCCCAAGGACCGAGCACTCGGCTACCAGTGCAACCGCTGCGCCGATCACGCCGAAGGTCTCGGGCCGAACGGCGCAGGGGAATACTGATGGCCACCAACACCACCGGCGCCGCGCCCGCACTGCGCGGCTACGCGGCGAGCATCGCCGAGGCCATCGGCACCACCGACCGCGACACGCTCGCCGAGGTCGAGGACACCATGCGCCACGTCATCTTCCACAGCACGCTGGACTGGCAGAGCGCCGAGGAATTCAAGCAGGGCGCCCGCGAAGCGTTCGGCCTCGTGAAGCTCAAGCGCCGTGGCGGGAGCGTGTTCATGCTGCCCGACGACCCCGAGATCGCGCGCCTGCTCAACGTGCAGCCCGACGACGTGCCAGCACTGGCGAAGGAGGCCGACACGTCGCTCGACGACGCACCGGGCGATGTGCACCACGTTCCGGTCCTCGATCCGGCCACCAACTGGCCGTTCCGATGAGCCTGCCCTGCTTCATCCTCGAACTCCGCCGCGACTGGCTCGCGGCGGGATTCTCTCTGGACAACCTCGACGCGCTACTCGTCGCAGCATACGGAGCCTGACACCGTGAACCTCGCCATGCGCGTCCTGCTCGTCGCCGCGCTGCTCACGGCGGCGGGCATCTACCTGACCAAGTGCATCGCGGAAGCGGTGCACGCACAACTACGGAGGCAACCATGACCAACCTGGAACGCGAACTAACCGACGCGCTGCGCGCCCTTGTGGAGGGATTCGACAGCGGAGAGAAAACCTACGACGACATGACGCCAGACTTCGACGTTGCGCGCGACCTGCTCAAGGCCATCGACGCCAAGAAGACGAAAGCGCAGGAGGAGCGCAAGTTCCTCGCCACATGGTTCGACAAGGTGCTCGACGCGAACGACGCCAACGGCGACCTGCGCCTTGACCAACTGCCTGCCACCTTACGCGATTGGGGCGTCAACGCCTTCGTGCACAACACCATCGACTACCAGCAGGCCAGCGGAACGACGGTCAGCTACCGGAGAACAGCATGAACCGCAGCACACCTTGGGGCGCCGCGCAGGACACCAAGCAGGTCGCGCACGGCATCACCCGCATCGACACCGCAAGCCACGGCGGCTACCACCTGAACGCGGAGCGCCTCGCCGCCATGCCCGAGCAACTGCGCCGCATCACGCCATTCGCGGGCGCGGGCTGGTACGAGGAAGACTGCGATTGGGCCATCGTCGCCATCGCCTTCCCGCAGCACTTCGACGACTTCGCGGTCCTCGGCGCGGTGGAGACGCAATCGGGCCAGTTCGGCCAGCAGCTCGCGCGCGAATACCTGGAGCAGGACCCGCGCGGCCGCGACGTGGCGCGCCGCGCCTTCGCCTTCCGCCGCGCCAACGCCGAGAAGTTCCGCGACCAGGGCGGCATGTCGGGCGACAACGGCGGCTGGACCATGTGGTGCGAGAACCTCGCGCGCACCGTGCGCCTGAGCGCCGCATTCCCGCGCGCCAACAGCATCGACGAAGGCCACTACGCGCTGCCCAGGCTGTTCACCGAGGCCGACATCGAGCGCTTGGGCGGGCGCATCGTCAAACGAGATTCTCCCTCGTCAGGAGACAACGCGGCAGAGCCGCAGAAAGGAGGCCAATGAGGTAGCTGACCACACCCGCTGCGCCTTCTCCCCCGAAGGCGCAGCAGGGGCGGAAGCGCCCGAGTACCCAACTGACGAACAGGAGAACGAGACCATGACCATGAAGCGATTGACCGAAACGCCCGTTGAATGGCTCGGGTGGAAGTGCCACATCGACGCGGGCCAGTACGACAACGGCCGCATCGCGCTCGAGCTGGTGGTAGCGAAGGAACACGACGAGGGCATCGAGGGCGAGCGCATCACCGTCGCCTCGGTCAACCTGGCAGACGCACCGCTCGCGCCCGAATGCGTGTACGTCAAGGACTACAGCGAGAACGAGGGCATGGTGGACTGGCTCATCAAGCAGGACATCATCGAGCCGCAGGCGCTCGACAAGGTGGAGGGCGAATTCGTCACCATCCGCAGCTACCGCCTGACAGCCGCAGTGCTGGACAAACTCGCCGCGGCGCCCGCAGATCCCGAGCCGCAAGGCGCGACCGTCCAGTACCTCGTCACGCTCACCCTCACGCCCGGCCTGACCTCGCGCGACGCGCCCGCCGAGGACGCGATCCTGGGCGCGCTCGAAGTCGGGACCGAGGGCGCACCAGATGGCATGCGGTTCGAGGGCGTCGAAGAAATATGCGTGGAGGACTACACGCCCGCGCCGCGCCGCGTCGTGATCCTTGTCAAAGGCGGAGCCGTGCAGCAAGTCTCCGCCGACGATACCGGCTTGGACGTGGTGCTGGTGGACGAGGACAACATCGAGGCCGGGGACGTGGACCCGCGCAAGGATGATCCGAGCATCGCCGCGCTGCTGGACGACGCCGCCAAGGTGCGGCTATGAAACTCAAACACTTCGAGAACGTGGCCGCAGTGGTGGCCTACATCGGTTCCGAATTGGTGGCGACGCTGAACGACGACGCGAACAGCTTGGGGCGCGGCGACGCCGACACCAAGCGCGAACTGCGCGCCAAGGTGGCCGACATCGAGGCAGTCATGCCCACGCTGCACCACCTGGACGACCGCGAGCATGCGACGGTCCTCGCCGCGCTGCGCTGCTACCAAGAGACCGTTGCGCAGTCCGACGAACCGATGCCGGAACGCTTCAACGACCTAGCCACCAATGGCGGAAAGCTGAACGCGCTCGACAGCGCCGAGATCGACGCGCTGTGCGAGCGGCTGAACTGCGGAGGCTGACCATGAAAGGCTACGTCACCTACAAGGACCGCCGCTATCGCGTGGTGCGCGCATGGGGCACGGTGGGCGAAGGGGGCGGCTCCGTCGCCATGCTGCGGCTCAAGCCGTTCAAGGGGCAGGAAGTGATTGCCATGGAGCGCGATTGCACGCCCTGGAAGCGCGGCAACGTGCGCCACATCAACGGCAAGGTGCCGCACCGCGACCGGCGCCCGGTCCACCTGGACATCGACACCGGCTCCGAGATCATCAAGGCGCGGCTCAAGGGCAAGCGCAAGAGCTTCACCTGCACCTTCGGCGGACTCTACGACCTGCTCGCACGCCAGGAGGTCCTCAACACGAAGCGCGACCGCGCATTCGCCAAACGCACCGGGAGGAGATAACCGTGAACACCATCATCATCATCTACGACCAGGAGCAGACCGGCCACAAGCTGGAGGGCGAGGACGCGAGCGGGCGCCTGGGCGACCTGTGCGCCTACGTGCGGGAGGAATTCAACAATAAGCACATCACCGCGCATGTGCAGGAGATCGCGGGAACAGATCCCGAGAAGATCAGGGCCGCAGCTCGCCACGGCGCGCGCGTCCTGGCAGCAGTGAGGTAGTCCCCCAACTGACGACCAACGAAAGGAGCAACACCATGGACACGACAATCGAGAAGCGCAAGGACGGATGGGAGGCCAAGACCTACATCGTCATCGGACCAGCGGAAGACGCCTTCAAGCGGTCCGGCGAGCGACGGCTGTGCATCGACACGAGCAAGGCGCTGCGCGGCGGACTCGTCACCAGGGCATCCGTTTCCCTGCACCAGGGCAACAGCTACTCGCACGCCTTCGGCATGGGTTCCGGCCTGGGCGACTACTGGAAGCGCGTCCTCGTCACGGCCACGCGCTGCACCGAGAAGGCCGTGCGCGAGCAACACGCGCAGGCCCTCGGGCAAACCGACACCCTGCTCGCCGAGGCCCACGCCTTCTACGCGGCGCAGGACGCGCGAAAAGCGCAGGAAGCGCAGCGGGTGGCGGCGTGAGCCAGGATCTCGCCTACGTCCTGCGCGAATTCATCCCGCGCGAGCAGGGCCTCGCCTTGGTCCAGATCCTCCGAGGCAAGGAGGGCAAGCAGGAAATGGCCGAGCCGCTAACCCGCCTCGTCGCCACGGTCCAGGCGATGCCCAAGACCTACGAGCAGGAGGGCAAGGGCGAGGAGGCCGTGGTGCACCTGCATTACTTCACCGCCGGCTGCGACTGGTGGATCACCGAGAAAGACATGGACACTGATGGCGAGGGCCAGGTGCAGGCATTCGGTTACGTGGACTTGGGCGACCCGCAGAACGCGGAGCTGGGCTACATCAGCATCAAGGAGCTGTGCGAGCAACGCACGATGAACGTGGACCTCTACTGGACGCCCATCACGCTGCGCGAGCTGGTCGCGAAGCGCCAAAGGAGAGCGGCATGAAATCCTACGAAGGAGAAACCAACGGCGACGTGTACGTGGTGGAGAAGCTCCGCCGCGCGCCGCTCGCGCTGCGCTTGGACCTGCGCAATCACAGCCCAACGGGATTCGCCTGGGGCTACGGCGGCAGCGGCCCGTCGCAGCTCGCTCTAGCAATCCTGGCAGACCTGCACAGCGATGCGAAGGCGCTCCAGTGGTATCAGCCGTTCAAGTGGCGCGTCATCGCGCAACTGCCGCGTGACAAGCCGTGGACGCTATCCGCGCAGCAGGTAAACGACGTGCTCGCGGTGCTAGAAACTGAAGAGCGCGGAAGGAGCTGAACGGATCGGGCAGGCCCCGGAGGGCCCGCCCTCCCCGGCTATCCCCAACTGACGAAGAAGGAGCAAGCACATGGATTCTACCAGCATCAAGATCACCATTCCGCCATCGGCTTGGGAGCCGAGCGGCCACGATGACAACCCGCGCGGGCGACTGCTCGCGACGATGGAAATCAACAGCCAGAGTTTCCACGTCGAGGCGTACCAAGTCCGCAAGATGTACGGCGAGCAGGTCATCGCCGATCCATCCTTCAGCGAGGAGTGGGGAGGCATGGGCGCGCTGCAAAACCACGACGGCGGTCCCTTCACCACGCAACGCATCGGCCGCCGCGAGTACGTCATCGTCATCACCCCATTCCTCGGCTAGGATAACCATGAAATTCTCTGTGAATTTGCTCGCACTTAAATATGAGCTACGTTCATTTTCCTTGGTCTTCCTCCTGTGCAGCGCGCCGCTCGCGCTTGCAGGTGAGGGGTGGCGCTTCGAGGCCCTGGGCGGGCAGTGCCAGTACGGCAAGGTCGGCAACTACGTCTGGTACAACGACCACTACGACCACGCGCTCGACCTGACGAGCGGGTGCGCGATGCTCGCGTTCTCCAAGATCACGAGGGCCAGCGGAAAACTGCGCTTCGGTTACCGCGTGGCTTACGCCGACCTCGGGGCCGCACGTACCAATGCCGTCTTCCCGATGCTGGACCCAGAGCAGCCGTTCCACCCGAACGGAGCCAACTGCGACCCGACGACGTGGAAGGGCTGCATCGGGCGCGGTGTCGGCGAGCAGACCGCGCGGGGGATCTCCTTCGGCGTCATTGCGGAATTCGATGTCAAGCGCGTCGTGGTCGGCGCCGAGCTCGGCATCTTCGCCTACGAAGGGAGCTGGCGCGTCACTGTGCAACCGGAGCCGCCGAGCAACTTCGCCGGCTACTCGGTCGAGTGGCGCGGCCCGCAGGCTACGCCCTTCATCGGCGTTACGCTTCGCTACGGGTACGGCATGGCGATGGTGCGCGCCCATTCGCGCATCCGCGCCGCAGAGCATGGCTGCGTGGGCTGCTCGGGCGTCGCCGGCAAGACTGCTGCGCAAGCCTTCATCGGCCTGTCGGTGCCGTTTGGAGGAAAGTAGTATGACGCGCAGCTCGCGGCCGGAAGTCCGCAACCCGCTGGTCAACCTGCCGGCGGCGCAGATGATTCGGCACCTACCGCCGGAAGCACAGCACGCGATCCGGCTGCTCTGCAAGGACATCGCAGCGGACGCGCGAGCGCGCGCCGAGAAGTGCTGGCGCGCCCACAAGGCACCGATGGCCGCGTACTGGAAGGCGGTCGCGGTCTACGCCACCCACGCATCACGTCTCATCAAACCGAATGGGAAATAAACCTTTGACCAAAAATAGGGAATTATATACTTGACTCCAGAGCCGTTTTGAGGGATAATCTCTACTCATAAACGGAGCCCATTGACCATGAACGACAAAATCACAATCAGCACCTTCCAGCTTTTCAAGATGTTCCCGGATCAGGAATCTGCCCGGCTTTACCTCGAATCCCGCCTGTGGCCGAAGGGCGTTCGCTGCCCGGTCTGCGGCATCGGCGACCGTGTGACGGCGCGCAAGGGCAAGGAAGGCTTCTACCTGTGCAACCAGTGCAAGGAAGATTTCACCGTCCGCACCGGAACCATTTTCGAGCGGTCTCACGTTCCCCTGCACAAGTGGCTGTATGCGATGTATCTGCTCGTCACGGCGCGCAAGGGCATCAGCAGCCTGCAACTGTCCAAGGAAATCGGCATCACGCAGAAGTCGGCATGGTTCGTTCTGCACCGGCTCCGCGAAGCCTGCGGCAAGGACATGGACAAGCTGCGCGGCATCATCGAGATTGACGAAACCTACTTCGGCGGCAAGGAAGGGAACAAACACAAAGGAAAAAAGCTTAACGCCGGGCGCGGTGCAGTCGGTAAGTCCGCCGTTCTCGGCATGAAGGAACGCGGCGGCAGAACCTTCGCGGCTCCGATTGCCGACACCGGCATGGATACCGTGCATCAGGCGATTCACGCGAACGTCGAAGCCGGTTCGATGCTCAACACCGACGATGCTTCGGTCTATGACGGCATCGGCGGATTGTTCTTCGGTCACGATTCGGTCAACCACACGGCGGGCGAATACGTGCGCGGCAACGTCACCACGAACAGCATTGATAGCGTGTTCGCGGTCATGAAGCGCGGCGTGATTGGCGTCTATCACCACACCAGCCGCAAGCACCTTGGCCGCTACGTCAACGAGTTCACGTTCCGCCTGAATGACGGCAACGTGAAGCGCCAGACCCTTGAGCGGCTGGATAGCTTCATCGTCGCAACGCGCGGGCGTGGAATCACCTACAAGGCGTTGACGGCATGAAACACATGGACATGGCACACGCCGCAGCGAAAATACGCCAAGACGATCTTGACCGGATAGCGGACACGGTTCTCGCCTATCGCCCGAAGCCAAAGACGAAGCCAGCGAAACGGCGCAAGCGCCGCGCCGCGAAAATTGCGAAGGGCGGCGATGCTGGCCGTTGACCTTTTCTGCGGTCTCGGCGGCTGGACAGAAGGGCTGCTCGCAGAGGGCTATGACGTAATCGGCTTTGACATTGAGGAACACGCCTACGGCGACATGCGCTATCCGGGCAAGCTGGTTCTTCAAGACGTTCTGACGCTGCACGGCTCGCAGTTCAAGGACGCGACTTTGATTGTCGCCTCGCCGCCGTGTCAGGAATACAGCTACATGGCTATGCCGTGGAAATTGGCGAAGGCCAAGGCTGCGGCGATACGCGCGGACACGACCGGCGAAAGCCTTGTTGCCCTTAACCGGCTGTTCAACGCCTGTTTCCGCATCCAGGCCGAAGCCAGCTTGGCGGCCGGTAGGCATATCCCATTGGTGATCGAGAACGTCAGGGGCGCGCAGCCGTGGGTAGGTCGCGCTCGCTGGAACTTCGGCAGCTTCTACCTGTGGGGCGACGTTCCGGCACTGATGCCTGCGGCCGTGAAGGCGCAGAAATTCAACCCGGATGGGACAGCGCATCCGCCCGGTTCGTGGTTTGCGATTGCCGACAGCAAGAACCGCGGCAGTAGCGGTCAAAATGTTCCGGGCTTCCGCTTCGACGGCAGCGGGAAAAGCTTTCAAAGCGCCTCTGTTGCGGAGCATTTGAAGGTTCCAAGCGAGAAAGGCAGGCGCAACGATCCGGGCAAGGGCGCGCGGTTCACTTCGCGGGATTGTGGCGTCGAGGCCGGAACGAAAAACGGAAATGACTGGTTTGGTGCTGGCGAAGCCTGTTCGGAGCAGAGGCGGCACGGTAGCAAATCCATCGGCCGCAAGGCTGCCAGCGCCATGATCGCCAAGATTCCGCTGATCTTGAGCCGCCATATCGCTGCTACCTACCGGGTTTGATGGCAATGGAATCATGTATATAATTCCCCAAAAATATGCGCATACCTCAGATTCGCATCCAGCTCGAGGCGGACGAGCGAGAGCAGGGCCGCTTCCTGCCTGGCCGCAGCTACTCACCGCGGACGCAGTACCGGCCCGGCGAGCGGCGCAGCATTCCGACGGAGTTCCAGAAAGGCCGTGCCGCTGACAACAAACTGCCGGTGGGCTCGGTGCGCATCCGCACGGAATCGAACACCTGGCTGAAGCGCGCTTGGGTAAAGGTCGCCGAGCCGAACACATGGCGCAAGCGGGCAATCGTGGTCTGGGAGTCGCTCAACGGCCCGCTGCCACGCGGCTCGGTGGTTCACCACAAGGACCGCGACAGCCTCAACGATGCGCCGAAGAACCTGGTCGGCCTCACCCGCAAGCAACACGTCGCCGAACACCAACTGGAGATAGCGAAGGCGGCACTCAAGGCGGCGCGGAAAGCGAGGACGGCCGCATGAGCTCGAGCTTGGAACACGTTCTCAACGAACGGCACTACCGCGCAATCGCCTACGCGCGCCTGCGGGCTGAGAACCCTGCGGAGCGCGCGGCCGACATCTGGGCGTTCGTGACCAGCGGCTTCGACGGCGCCGCCATGAACCTGCAGCAGTTCCTCTGCCGGCACGAGTGGAGCAGCGGCTACGACGACACGGACCACGAGGTCGCGGTCTACTGCACCATTTGCGGAGCGTGCGGCGATGCCTGAGCTCGAGCCCTGGATGGCGATCGCCAACTACGGCGCTTGGCACCCAGACGTGCCGGCCGGGAAGGTCTTGATCTACGCCACGCGCGGAGGCCTCCACGGGCCCGAGGCAAAGCGCCGCAAGTACCTCGTCCCGGCCGAGGAGTTCGCGAACGGCCCGCGCCCCTTCCCCATCGACACCACCAAGCACGAGGAGATCCCATGACCAACCGCCGGCGCGGCGGCCTGATGGACCAAGCGGTCTTCACACTCGCCGCTCAACGGCTGAGCATCAACGCGAGGGACAAGGGCTTCAACGCCGCCCGCAAGGTGATGTGCGAGGGAGCATCCGTCTCGTCGGTTATACGCCTGCACCAGACGAGCAGGTCGAACGTGTATTGGGCCATCAAGAGGATCGAGGACGCCTACAAACTGATCGGCATCTGCCCGTACTGTGGCAACAAGATGCGCGAGGTCTAGCCGACCCAGCGCCACTTCCCGCCCACGAGATCATCGCCGACTGGCGGCGCAGTCCCATGACGGCGCCGCCAGTCCTTCGATGTCCCGCCAGCGTTTTCCTTCTCGAGCTGGAAGCCAGCCGCCCGCAAACTGGCGCCTCCCTCCTGCGGCAGCGTGTACGTCAATACCCGAACGTATCCCATCGCCTTCGCCGCGCGTCGGCAGGCGCCGTAGAGCATTGAACTTGCGTTCTTGGTGCCGTAGGTGCAGACGCGGGTAATCTCGACCGTAAGGCCATCATCGAGCAAACGCGAGATCGGGCGGCCGACGATCGCCACGCCGCAGATGAACGTAGCGTCGTAGGCGACGCCAACGGAGAACTTCTGCCCGACGACCGGGCGGCTGTGCCGGTGGTAACGCCGCACGAAGTCGTTGGCCTGCTCCAGCGTCACCGGCACGAGCCGAAGACTCACCGCAGCACCAACTCTCCGCGGTACACGGCTTCCAGCATGGTGCGCGCCGCGAACTCCATCTGCAGTCCGTGAGCGTTCTCCCAGGTGACGTGGCCGCGGTGCAGAGCCATGTGCTCGTCGCGGCATAGCGGCATGGCGAGGAAGTCAGGCGTCTTAGTGCCGGTCCCCTTCAGCCCACCGCCGATGATGTGATGCGCGTCCACACCATGCCGGCCGCAGATGCAGCATGGCAGCGTGCGCACCCACACGAGGTACGCCGGCGCCTCGATGGGCTCGACCATGCCGCGCTGAAGCGCCTGCCAGAAAGACAAGCCGGGCGGGATCAAGAGGTCCATCAGCCCTGTGACTCCCGCACGCGCAGGTCCTCGGGCCATTCGGCCATATCCCCGCCCTTCTTGTCCTTCAGCGGGTGGCGCACGCCCTCGCGGTTCACGGCCTTGGCGCCGAGCTGTTTCACGAAAGGCGCGATCCGCAGGTACTGCAGGTGGCGCAGGAGCGCGCGCACGTGGCCGATAGTGGTGGGGCGAGCGCCAGGCCCCGACTCCCCGCCGATCACCGCCCAGAGTACGCGCCACAGCCGCAGGTTGACCTCCCCGAGCAGCGGCTCGAAGCTCGCCCAGGTGTTGAACCCGAGCAGGGTCATCTCGTGGATGAATGGCGCGCGCATATCCCACTCCTCCTGGTTCTCTGCCGAGATGCCGAACCAGACATTCCTGAAGGCGAAGGCGTTATTGCCGGCGCCGTGCTTTCCAACGATGAAGTCGCGCATGCGCTCGGCGCGCTTCGTGAGCACCAGGTAGCGGTGCCGCGGCGTGCGGTACATAACGTCGAACATGCGCGAGATCCACTCGTCGCGGTGGAACTCGGCGAAAAGGTCGGTCATCGAGCAGGGGAAGATGTCGCGACCGCGTCGGCGGCGCGCGGGCTGCTCGAGCACCGCCTCGTCGAGGAAGATCTCCACCTTGTCGAGGTCCTGCGCGGCGTATCTGGTGCCCGAGCCGATCGGCCAGCTCTGCAGCCGCTCGGCGTAGCAGTTCTTGCAGCCCGGCGACACTTTCACGCAGTAGTGCCCGACCACCCCGCTCGCCTTGTTGCGCGCGCGGATTGGGTTCCAGCTATCGTCGGCCCACTCGATCGCGGTGCCCGCTGCCACTTCAGTCCACCTCGATCACGGTCACGCCGCCAAGCATTTCGTGGCACACGGTCCGGTATTCGAGGAATCTCGCCACGCGGCTGGCATCATGGGCACTGAAGCCGAACTCGCGCAGCACCAGGAACCGCTCGCCCTCGCGGCGCTGGTCGCGCATGCCCTTCGTGTCCGGCCTGATCTTCGCCTTCAACGTCAGAGCCCCGTTCCGCGGCTTCTCGAGGTCCCGCGCGTGCGCGGCCGCGGCACGTTGCGAAGGAGCGCGCGCAACCTGCGGATCTCGGCGGCCGCCTCGCCGTAGACCATCTCCGGGAACTTGCGGGCGAGCGCCTCGAGGCGCCCGAGCAGGTCGAGCCC
>Ga0137441_1000003_pt1 | contig 93696 bp, 152 predicted proteins | sample EasRivERMGT244_2_FD_102323 | JGI IMG/M metagenome (GOLD analysis project Ga0137441, IMG submission 102323) | Soil microbial communities from meander-bound floodplain in the East River, Colorado, USA - East River MetaG ERMGT244_2 | ecosystem: Environmental > Terrestrial > Soil > Floodplain ... | reverse complement strand
TTTCACTGCGCTCACTCGATAGAATTCGGACACCGCGCCCGCTGAAAACGTCTTTGATCGGGCGTTCGCAAACACTGACTGAAAGGAATTCCACGGACCCGCCGCTGAAGGACCCGATTCGACTAAGAAACTGTCGATCAAAACCTCGTCGGCTGCCGGGTAGTCCCAGGTCAGCAATACACTTTGTCCCGTTCGTTTCGTTATGGAAGTCGCCATTTTGTTTTTCTCCTGGAGGTTAAGAGTGCAATTGAAAAAAAATTCAGGGGACGCCCGTTCCTCTAAGCCGTATGTGTGGTCGCGAGCCACCAGCGCCGGTTCATCTAGTCCCCCGAAGGGTTGTAAATTCTGAGCGTCCCACCAATCCGGCAGGACGCCCTGGGAGAGTTTGCGATTAGAAAGATCCGATGTACCAGGACAGCCGCTAGGCTTCAGCCGACGTTGGGAGATCCAATCCGAATCTCCCTCGGTCCGCCGAGAAGCTTAGCTAGAGCTGGTCTCGCTCTGCAGCCGACGAAGAACCATCGTGCTGCCGGGACGCAACGTGTTTGTGTATTTCACGTTGTAGGAGACCCAACCCCCGATCTGACGAGCAGGATCGGCGACGCTGCCCTGTGCGGGAGCTTCCTGGATCAGCAAGCGGTAGTTCTTCTCGCCGGATTCAGGATTCTTCCCGAGGAACACGGAGAACAACGCATCATCCGCGAAGATGTATGTGTTGTAGTACGTGTTGCCACCAATGAGGGAGCTTGGTGCAGTGGTGGTCTGCTTGAACCGCGTACCGGCGAACTGGATGACTTCCTCGTTCGCAAGAGGAGCCATCAGTTTGTCAACTGTAGACTCGTTGCGCTTCAGAATGTCAGTCAAGCCGTTTGCGCTGGTGTCATTCAGCACATCATGCACGACGAACGGATGGATGATCCCACCCCAATACCCGTCCTTCGTCAGCGGACGAGCGTTGACACCCGCGAGTTGCTGGGTAGCAGTGCGGATGTTGTTGGCAGTCAGGTAGGACCCGTTGGCCAACAGGATGTTGACGCTGGAATCCACCGCAACAGCGGCGTCAGCGGTCAACTGAACGAGAGAGTTGAGGGTCAGCGCCAACCGGTAGTTCAATTCGGTTGACAGGTTCTGCAACAGTGACGGATCGTCGATTGCAACGTCCATCGCCAGATCGGAGCTGTTGATGAAATCGGCGTACTGACCGATTGTCGCCACGATCTTGGTCGAAGACTCACTGATGGGAGAACCGACCGTACCTTCCGCAGCTTGGTTGGTGTTGGCAGCCAAGAGAGCGTAGGTGAAGAATTGGATCTGGTTACCAGACCGGAGCGGCAGAGGTTTCTGCTTTGTCATGCTCAGGAATGGGGTCTGCGCCTTCAGGTTGGGAATTGCTCCGCGCTCGTAGTAGATGGCCACGAGGTTGGGCAAGGCACCTGAAGTCTGGATGCTTGCTGGTGAAAAAGCCATGAGAGTTACCTCGAAAGGTTGTTACTTCTAGCGCCGAGTCCCCAACCGGAGCTGACGAACGCCGTGGAGTAATTTCTCCACATCGCCGTCAGACAGGCTGTCTAACTCTTCGACTGAGGGCGGCGTTGCAGCCTCGGTGTTTCGAGCCACCGTTTCCGATGTACGAATACCAAGGTTTGCGTTGCCCGCTCTCGGACGCCTTTCACGAACAATCCGGTCGTTAGAGGTCGTCGGGGTGGCAGCAGCCGGAGTGACCGGCGCTGCTGGCGCTGCGGGTGCAGCGGGAACTACAACTGTGTCAGCTTCCTCTTCTTCGACTCGGAGATCCAACAATCCGTCGTTCACCAAGTCTTGGTAAGCTTCGTCCAAAGTCTCAGCCGTCCACTGTCCGGCGTTGTACAGGACCTCGATCATCGCGTTCGGATCGCGCCCTTGCAGTGGCTGATTCAACTTGTACTTGCACAACCAAGCAATCAGAGCTTCAAAATTCTTTTCATACGGAACGTACTCCTCGTGAGTCCTCAAAAATTCCTTGGAGATCGCTTCCGCCGACAGCTCGTCTGAGGCTGCCTTTCCGGTCTTTGCCACCTTCACGAATTCCTCAAGAGACAATCCAGTCTTCTTTTGGAACCATTGCCCGATGGCGGCATCCGGATCATCTTGCAACTTGGTCTTCAACTCGAAGATCTCATCCGCCGTCAAGTTGCGATACGCGGCGCTGGCTGGAACAGAAGCGGGAGCCACGGGTGTATCCGTAGAATCGATGCCGAGCTTCGTTTTCTTGCTCAGCTCTCGAATCTTCTGCGTCGCGTTGATCTTTCCAGCAGACAAGTTGACGAGCAACTCATCCTTGGTAGATCCGTAGAAAACCTCGACGGGAGCCCCGGTGTTTGAATCCAGGGTAGCTTTCCAGCCTCGGTTCCCGTGCTCGATGGTTACCTGCGAACCATCTTCATAGGCATAGACCTGGGGCTCGTCGGCAGCCTTCGGGGTTGCCGGAGCCGGGTCAACAACGGGAGCGGGGACCTCCGTCGAGATCCCTTGCTCGTCCGCTATCTTTTGAATCTCATCCTCAAAGCTTCCTTCCGGATCGTTCGGCGCGAGAGGCGCAAACAAATCGTCGGCAAACGGATCGGGAACTACAGAGGCTACGTTTGGCATGTGAATCTCCTTGGACCTCTGGCAATCCGCCAGAACGGTCAATTGTTTTTGTCAGAAAAAGCGATCAGTTTTTCTGACCGCGCCTCTGACCGACCAGGGCTTTATGTCCGCTGGCCTCATGCGCTTTGCGAAAAGCGAGAGTGCGGAAGGTTACTCGACAAACACCGCAGGTCGAGCGGAACAGATATAGCTCGTATTTCCGTTTCCGAATCGGGTTGTAAGTCCGCTTCGGCAGACCTTTGGCTACTTTCTTCTTTGTGATTGGCATGGCATGTTACCTCCTATGTCATGACAACCTCCTTTCTAAAGCGTAGGATTTTTTGAAACGAAAACCACACAAGACTTGTTTCGAAACTACAAGCTTTCGGGAGGAACCGGGCTCATCATCCGAGCCGCGTTCTTCAGAAACACTGGAGTCGGCGTGTTCACAGCTCGATTCACGTCTTCCGGAAACTTAACCGCTAGATCGTTGAGGGCGTAGGCAGCGGCATGGGCTTCCTTCACATGTTCGCTACCCGGAGAGAGTTTCAACAGATCGTAGGTAGCTCGATCCGCGTAGCTCTTGAGCGTATCGATCAGAATCGTGTACGCCTCCGTGTGGATGACCTGAGCCAACGTTCGACCCTTATCCCACAACTCAACTTCGAACCTCTCTTCGTCAGTGAGCGTCCTACCCAGACTCGCCTCGACCCTGTCAACCATCAAGCTCTCAGCCATAAATTAAACTCCAAGCCCCGCTGCGGGGGCGGCTTCGAGACCGGCAGCCGGAGCCGCTTCTTCGGCACCGATAGACTCTTGATCGAGTCCGTGCTTCAAAACGTCCCTGCCAGCTCTCGCGATGTTTTCCTGTTCAGCTAGGTCTGACTTGTTATCGTGCTGCTGGGCTAGGGCTGCTTGAGATGCTTGCGCCTTCGCCGCTGCTATTGCTGCGGGAGAATTAGCTTGTGCCTGTTGCTTCTCTTCGTCCGTCATATTCACAACGACATCGTCATAAGTCTTCCAATCGGACACCGCGAAGAACATCTTGACGACTTCCTCGATCTTAACCTTCTTGCCCTGCGCCGCCAGCTGTTTGGTTGTCTCCGGACTGGTCAAGAACTGAACGATCATCGGCAGAGATTGTGCCATCGCCCTGCGAGCTTGCAGTTTCGCGGCAGCCAGGATAGCGAACTTCACTCGGGCGTTCAGGATCTCAAGGACATCGCCCTTGGTCGTGATGAACTCGTGCTGCAACTCTTCTCCGAGAATGTACTTGATAGCCGATACGGGTAGCATTGCCCGGTTCAGCTCGTGAGCGTGATACAAAAACGGAACGATCACATTGTTGGACAACTTCTCTACGAAGTCCGCCACGCGGGAGCCCGCGCCAGCAGCCAGAAGATTGGCTCCGGACGCCGTGCGCGCCAAACTGGAATGTCCGCTTTGACCGGCAACCCCTTGCATACCAGGATCGCTAACGCCGGAAACACGCTCAGAGCGGGATTCAGAGAACGCCAGCATCCGCTCGGCCTCGGGGACTGGGTTGAGTCGCTCCAGGGGTCTGAAGTCGTCCTTGTTGTCTACATCGACGATCTTACCAGGGGAGATCCGGATACTCTGAGTCGGAACGCTCTTGCCTCGAACACGGATGTAGACCCCATTCAAATTCAACGCCGCATTATCGAGATAGAGGTTCGTGAGCCCTTGCTGCAACCGTTGCTCGGCCCCGATAACCTTCGCGAGACCCATCGACCAGAAGGCTTCGGGAACATCCCACCAGCCAACCGACAGAAACGGGATCTCGCCGTAGGGGTTCTGGTCATTGCAAATCACGACCTTCTTATTCAGAATCGCGATACACTTTCCGTTGTCCCAGCGCTCCAAAACTTCAAGCGGCTGTTCGAAAGGATCTTCGGTGGTGGCTTCGTAGCGAGCTTCCGCTCGGGCATCCCACAACGGATTTCGATTCGTTATTTCTGACGGCGCGGCCTCGACTGGTTCCTTCGGAGGCAGGAACAATTGGAGCAGCGCCTCTTTCGATGGGATCGTGAATCCGGGACGCTCTCGGAGCTTGTCGAGATCCGACCAAGTCAAGTACATACGATGAACGACGTACTTGCCCTTGTTGATGCTTGGGACGTTGAGACCTGGATCGACGAGCACATACCGGAGGTTCGTGATGTTCTCGAAGACAGGGCGGTCAATGACCTCTTCAACGAGCTGCTCTTCGATGGCGTCATCGTCAGAGACGGCCTCGATAGCGATATTCGGTAGAGTATCCGCGACGTTTGGTATGACCGCTTCTGGAGCCGGTCGCACGTAGATCTTCCGTGTTCGGGTGAAGGTCTCCCACCCCCATTTCCAAATGCCGGTGCCGAAGAGAACCGCGTTGAAGCATCCGCGTTTGAGTTCCTCGCGGAATCCGATGTCTTCCAGCTGGTAGGCCAGCAGCGCACCGATAGCACTCGCGGTGGTCTGCGATGTGCCGGGCCTCTTCTGAATCATGAACGGCGGATCGTCGTAGAACAAGCCGTTGATGATCTGGGGAACCAGAGAGTTCACCGCTGTAGCAACGGTGAAGAAAGGCACGTTCGCCCTCTCGGACTGCGTGCCTTCCCAGTATTGCGCAGTGTACGGCGACTGATACAGCGTAGTTGCCGAGGGCCACTGCATGACCCAGGCTTTCGTCGAGGCGAAGTTCTCCGCTCTTAGAGCGTCTTGAACGACAAGCTTCAACGCCGGGTCATTGCCCCAGATATTGTTCGCGATAACTGCTGTTGCTTCCTCGGGAGTTATCGGGGCATGAACGTTTACTGACGGTTGTTCGAGCAGCATGGGTCACTCGGTTCGGAAGAAATTAGCCAATGGAAACTTTGGGATCGATGACTTCTCCGACCTTGGTTTTCTTGTAACCCTTGCAGGTCTGCGAACCGGACAAAAAATCAACTCCGCATGGATTGTCGAGTGATGTTCCACCCTCGCTGTTAACGCTCGCGTGGAATGCCTTTCCGCCCTTCCCCCACTCGGAAGGACCATCAACAGACACAGACTCGTTGGCTCGCGGGGCCTCCTGATGGTCGCTCTGCTTCACGAGCATGTCTTGACCTTCCGCGTCCCCGTGGGCTCCACCAGATTGACCGTTAGCAGCCTTGACAGACTGAACATGGAACTCGGACGCCTTCGCCTTGTAGGGATCTTTCTGACTTGGGTTCTGATCGACCAGTTGATTATGTGACATTGTTTTTCCTCTGTTACAAAGTTGGGTGCGTATTTATAACTACCCCAGAATTCCGCTCCCAAGAATCGGTTCTAAGCCACCAGGGGCGGGAGACGACCTCATTCCGGAATCTTCAGGCACTGCGACGATGGGTTGAGATATCGGTGATGTCACCCAGTTGAGTTCGCCAGTCTCTGGGTTGTGCGTCAAAAGGAATCCACCAAACGGCGATGAAAAATCTTCTTCAAACAAAAGCTTCCATCCGGCTTCGACTTTGCTCCAGGTCTGCGTTTCGTTTTTCGCGATTGACTGCGCCATCGCGGGAGCGTGCTTCAGTTGCCGAGATATCACATCAGGGATATCATCGTGGGCACTTGCGCCCATGCACTTCTCGAACTCATCGTACAACACACTGAGAAACGGAAGATGGGCCGCAAACTTCATACGACTGTCATCCAACCACGGCTGCAGCGCTGCCATGCGAATCTTCTTTGCGTCTTTGTTGGTCTCAGCAGCGACCCAGTCGATTCGGCTGAAGAGCCCGATGATGTAAGGATCGCCGGTCTTCAGAGACTCTGACCTGATCGCGGGCTCCAAAAGCTTAGACCCCGAGGCGTCTTCAATCGAAACGACGTAGGGTCGGTACTTCAAAGCAAAATCGACAACAGCCTTCGCAAGCTCGGAAGGCGTGAACCGGGCACGAATCAGATCGTGTACGAAGAATTGACCTTTGTCATTCCAGATCGCCGACGACGCCGTGCAGTAGTCTCGACCTTTCTTCTTGCTAAACGCAAAGTCCCAGGTCTGACTGACCGGCCCTCGCGACGGAAGCTCCGTGAACGGAACCGTAGCCAAAATCAACTTGTCGCGCTCGAAAATCGAGAAGGTCGAAGAACGTGGATTCTGGTTGAGCTGACCTTCGAAAGTCTCTTCATTCTCGCCGAACTCTCGCAGCAACCACGGGTACGGCATAATCTTGGGAAGCAGAAGGTCACAACCTTCGATGCCCGCTTCCTTATAGGTGGCGGGCTTTCCCTCGATCTTCAGCTGCTTCGCTACCTCGGGCTTTATAGTAATGGCGCGCCCGATGAGGATCTTCGTGCAGGTGCTGTAGTTTTCAGTGTACTCCCAGGCCGGTTGCCGGTTGGTCTTGATGTCGCCGACGTTCTTCTCGATCAAGACTCCGTAGTGATCTTCCTCGGCATACCGCGTACCGATCATCTCGAAGTAGTAGTCGCCCGGTCGCAGCAGTTTCTTGGACAGGAAGATCTTCTTCGAGATCGACTGGCATTGCTCCGGGCTCTCAGAATTCTTATCGCAAACCGCGTCATCAGCTTTGATCAGCTCGAAGTGCAAACCAGACTTCGTTGATCCAATTGAGGACGCCAGGACCGTGGGCTCTTTGCGATGGACCTTCTTCGCAGCCCACACCGGGCAATTGAATTCGAATTGATTGCCTGCGTCGAGTTCCTTTTCGGTCATGCAGAACTCGGGGAAGAAGAGGTTCATCAAGCTGACATCGTCTTCCTTCGCAGCGAAATGACCCTTCAACTCCTTTACGAAACCGATGGCGAGATCATCGACACCGGTCAGGAACAGAATCCGGATCTCAGGAGAATTGAGAATCCACTGAACCGCGTCACAGACATCAATCGTACTTTTGAATCCGCCACGAGGCCAAAGTAGCAGGCGCTGCTTGAAGCTGTCTTGCTCTCCGATCTCTTTGTCCGGCGTCTTCTGCACGAAAAAGTCGCAGACGATCTGATACTCTTCTCGGGTGATGCGATTCTCTTTGATGTGCTTGTCCACGCCAGCCGGGTTGGTGCCCCAGCAAAAGTATTTGACAAGCCAGAAGAGATCCGTTTTTGAACGGCGTCGAACCTCTTTCGAGAGCGGAGCTTTTTCGAGGCCCGCTGACTGCAGGCTCCGCAAGGTGCCACGAACATCGACACGGGTGATGTACTCGTAGAGAACATCGTCCGGAATCTTCTCCGGGGTCCCGTGCTTTTCAAGTAAAGTGTCGAAGGTTTCGAGCATCTGGTTTTAGTACCAGATGAACAGTTGGCCGCTGTCAATCTGGGTGACGATGAAGTCGATCCACTTGATCCCGCCCTTCTTGAATTTCACGTACTGAGACGCTGCGACAGAATCTGCGGTCGCGTGAAATAGAAGCGTGCCGTCCGAAGCCTCTACCCTCACTTCGTGTCCCGCAGCAGCCGGGTCATGCCACAAAATCGCCTTGGGGTAGATCGCAAAAGTGTTAGGTGACACACCACTCTCCACGTACCCCTTTTCCATGACCGCATCAAACATCACGGGACCGCCGCTCAGCTGAACCGGAGCAGACACGGTGACCGTCAAGTTATCTCCGCCCGACGAACTGATTGTACCGTCCGTAACAGAGATGACTGCAGTCTCTACGGAATTAAGAAAGATCTGCGTAGTTGCGACGCCCGCGACAAAAGTAATAACAGTCGGCGAACCAAAAGGCTGGTCTACGTTATCTTTGTCTTTGGCGGTCGGGGCTCCCAGAGGCCGATTCGTATCGGACACCGAAGCTCCGCTGAAGATCAGGGTCTTGTCTCCAGAATACGCCGGGTTGTCTGCGGTAATGGTGATGATCTGACTTCGACCCGCGACTTCCGTACCGCTGCCGGTAATCGCGAGCGAGGTAGCTACACCGGTGTCCGCAAACGGGGCTTCGATAGTCGTTCCGGTGACATCGGCATCCAAGACGTTTGTAGAACTGTCGGGCTCGGGATCAACACCCTCCATCAAATAATAATAGGTCGCAATGTCTGCGTGCTGCGTACCCTCCGCAGGAGCCACCTCTTTGATCTCAGCGAGAGTCAGAACCTCGTCATAGAACAGCGCGACCTTTTGAATCTTTCCGGGGAAAGGTTCCGCAATCGCAGGAGTGCTGGTGTGCCGGGCACCAATAAGCTGAGAACAATTGGCGGGCGAATTCAGGACGCGGCTGCCCGGAACCGTGGTATGCAGAGCAACGTTTGCTACCGTGGTTCCGACGTAGAACCGGATTTCATTGGCTACGCTGTCGTTTACAATCGCAAAAAATTTGCCGTTGCCGATCCAACTTCCGGCGACAGTCGCGTCAGTAGCGCCATGACCGTTTCCGGGGCGGAACCGGATTTTGCAATCCACGACTCCACCTGGAACCAAATACACTTCGAAGCCATTACCGGTGCCGGAAGCTTCGTGACCGGCAATGCAGATCTGCACCACTCCGGGGTCCGAAGTCAGCATGACCCACGCGCAAAAAGTGAAGTCGTTGCCAGCACCTTTGGACGCCGTCAGGCCGGTATCCAGATAGTCACCGATGGTTCCGAATTGTCTCGATACGACCATTGGCGTGCCTTTTAAGTCGTGAAGTAGATGTTAAGAGTTCCGCTGTCGAGCACAGACACGCGCCATTGAGCGGGCCATCGCACGCCATCCGCTACTTGAAAATATCCGCCTTCACCGGCAACCGCACAGGTGCCTGTAAACAGAATCCTGCCGTCCACGTCGTCGATGATCTCGAACGCATCGCCCGGTGCCGTAGGGTTATCCCAATGAATGACCCGAGGGTAAACCAAAAGATTGTTCGGGACACCGAGAATGGTGTCTTGGTAGCCATCCGGCATCACCGTATCAATGACGAAAGGAAGCGAAGTGAAATCGTTTGCCATGTACTTTACCTCGGGTTGCCTCGTTGTCTCCGAACATACTCCAGCACCGCTTCGACAGCGAACCGATCAGCCTGCCCCTCGTTGAGCGGCTTCCCGGCCTGATCTTGCAGCGCATGCTTGTATTCGTGGGCCAGCAGAAGAAGCGAGATCGGTGCATACTCCGGATAGAACAGGCCGGTCGCCAGATACATCAGCTTGACGCCGTCCGTGTGTTCTCCGTTGTGATAGATCCCGTAGTAGGGTTCCGCACTATCGTCTTCGTCGTCCGGAACCTTCGTGCTGTCCGACTCGATCTCGGCATCTGGAAAAATCTGGAGATGCACGTCCTTCTTCAACGGATACTCTTTGTTCAGGAAAGCAACGAAACTGCGCAGCTCTTTGGAAAAATGTGGAATCCGGCCTTGAAGGATGAGCATGGGCTTGGCTGAACGTTTCGATCCAAGGATTTCTTTGACGGCCATCTTAACCTCTGAAGCCCGGTAGCTCGTGCGGGCATTTGCCGAAGTGGGCGCGAGCGAAGTTGCAGTTGTAACACAACAACCTGTATTTCGACTTTGGCCAACCCTGGTCTCGAAGCAGCTTGTACATCCGCCATCCACGGGTGCCGGTTTTCTTACGGTGCTTGTCGCCGCCGCCCTCGGTGTGATCGAGTGAAAGGAACTGCGGCACTCGAACCTCACAACCTCCGGGGCACTGACATTTGCCACCGTAGGCCCTTATAAACTCCGACCGTAGATCCTCACGATCTGAGGCTTGTCGGCATCTCGACCCACAAAACTTTGCTTGTAACGGTCGCAGTTGCTTTCCACATTGCGAGCAGAATCGCATCGTTTCGTCCTATCGTCTTTCTTCTCGGTATACCTCGGAAAGAAAATCGTTCGGAAGCTTTCCATTCTCACCTCTCCAGTTTTTTCTTTTTTCGATTTGATTTTGTCAGTCGGTCGTTCCTCACTGCAGACAGCATCAGGCGGGCTCCTGGAATCGGAACTCCGTTTCTATCGTTGATGAAAAATTGGAAATTGTGGATCAGCCCGCAATCACAGCACTCCATCTTGAAATTCTGGAGGTTCGCGACCTCATACAGCGTGTCGTCTCGGCACTGAACCTTTTCTGTTACGATTGCCCAGTGGACACGCTTGGTCGGCATGATGGCTATCCTTTCTCGGGGATGTTGGCTCCTGCGGCTCGGGCCTTCGAGAGCATGATCGCGACTCGCTGCTTGTCCGCCTGCTTTGGTCCTTTCTTTCGCAGAGTAGCTCCCAGAACCTTCGGAGGGTTGTTCTTGAGTTCCTTGCCTGCCGCCCGGACAAGACGTTGAGTCTTGCTGGGAACCTTCTTCTTTCCAGAACCCAGGGAACTGGCAGCCGCTGAGACCTTGCCGCCGCGCCGGTACTTCTTTGCTTCTTTCACCGGGAGCACGGCTTCGCCTTTGTGGAGCTTCGCGAGTCCTGTCTTGGGAACGTTCTTCGTTCCTTTCTTATAGGACTTGGCGCGCTTCTCTTGAAGCTCGTACAGTCGGACCTCCGCTGGAGTCGAGCTTCCGATGCTCTTGCGGATTCGGTAGTCGCGAAGTCTCTGAGTGGATTTCGTCAACTCTTTTTCTTCCGCAGGGTCGCGAGCCGAGTCCGGCTCGGCCTTCTTCGTCCGGTCATCCTTCTTGGATTTCTCCTCGGACGCCTCATCGATATCCTTCTTCCGCGTCTGAAGCGCTGCGGCAGCAGCAGAGTATGGATTCCAACTCTTTGTGTCGGGCATGTTAGACTCCTAGTGGTCCGGCTGGCGCTGCCGGGAGTGGCATCGGTCCAGCTTCGGGAGAGATAGGTCCGGGTCCGGCTGCAGATGGTAACTGCGGAGCAGCGGAGATATCAGGAGGCAACGCGGGATCTGGCGTCGCAGGTCCGCCGAGTCCCATGTATTCGCCGACGTGGGAAGACAACGCATCAGGACCAAGCGCGTGTTGCTCAGACTCGACAGGCGGCGCGCCGGGCTCAGACTTGAACTCGTGATCGACAAGAAACTGACCGTTCGCGGTCTTGCTGATGTGCATCCGCTGGACGGCCTTCTTGACGGCTTTGTCGATGTACAGCTTCGTCGCCTCGGGTACGCGAGGAGACGCATCCTTCTTCGGCTTGGCACTCTTCTTTTTCTTGTCCCCGCTGAGGGCCGATTTTGTGCGACTTTGCTTTGCCATTGGTCTACCGTCCTTTGATGAGTGCGTCAGCGCGCCCCAATAACTCAGATGTGGGGGCGGTAGGCTTCGCGGAGGTTGCTCGAACATCAGCCCGGATCTTATCGTAAGTGTCCGGAACTGCCGGTGCCGCAGGTCGAGCCGTAGCGGGCTTCGTCAAGGAGCCGTGCTCTTTCTCATACGCCTGAACGTTGGCTTGCTTGGCATCAATAGCTTTCTTCTCTTCACTCAGGTTGAAAGACTGACGCAAATGCTCGAAGAACCCAGTCTTCGGTAGAGCATGGATCTCTTCGGGACCCTCGCTGTATTGGTGCGTCGCCTTGATGTGCCCGTTGGTGGTGTGCTCCAGGCTCATGCGCCGCAACTCACGAAGCGTCGGCTCGTCTTTCTTTCCGCCAAGAACTTCTTTTGACTTGCTGTCGGCCATGTGCGTATCCTCAATTCAGTGACATCATCACCGGAAACATTCCGAATCTAACTTCTTTGATTTCGAACTGAGGCCGCACGCAAGTTGGGAGCACTATCCGGTGCCCCACACAGTACGCCATTTCAATCTTCGCGAGATGATCAAACAGAGGCTCGGGGTCAAAGGGAATCGGTCCATCACCTTTGATGAACTCCCCGAGATTGACAACCCATGCCTCTCTACCTCGGCTACTCGGATTCGGTTCCTTCATCTTTGTCCTCGTGGCCGTGCTCTTCGGCTTCCTCTTCGGAGTCACCGGCGAAGACAAACTCCTCGCGGGGTTCCGTGGGTTTCACAGGATCGATGAATCTGCAGCAGCCGTGGACCTTGTCTACAATCGCAAAGGTCTTGCCGCCCTCCGTGGTCTTTTCCGTTTTAGGGTCCCTCAACATGTGAGGTTCGTTGCAAAGTCCCAACGGATCTTGGCGCGGCTCCTGACTCTGGAGATACCAGCACATGCCGCAACTGAACGGACCGGCCTCGCTGTACTCTGCGACCGGCGTTCCCATGCCACCAGTCTCTTTGGGCTGGTCGCTTTTCTTTTCTTTGCCCCCGAGGACCTTGCCTGCGGCGGATTTCTTCGCGGGCTGCTTGGTAAAGCGAACCGTCTGCTCTTTCTCTAACTCCGGCAGACGCCTCTCGGCTTTCGTTGACTCCGCGATGCCGTGTTTCTCGCGATAGGCTTTGAGCCGAGGAGTCGTGCGACGCAGCTCTTTCTTCTCGTACAGCTCCCGATCCAGGTCGGCGGCGTCCTTCACGACCCCGTGAGATCCACTGGTCAGAAGGGTTGCCTTCGTAGCAGGAGCCATTGCTCCTTTCTTCGCCGGTTTCTTGTACATGACTGTTTTCCAAATCAGGAAATTGGTAGCGGAGGTGGGACTCGAACCCACGACCTTCGGCTTATGAGGCCGACGCGCTGCCGACTGCGCCACTCCGCACCAAACTGAGTTAGCGATTAAATAAGCATCGCGTGTCGAATGAAAACAATACAGGGTTCTTGTTGTCGAAAAAGGGGTGAGACGCAAATAAGAACTCGCCAGATGTGACGAGCTGAGCCTGTAAACTCAGAACTACTCGCCACACCTGACGACTAAGCAACACCGGGTTTGGTCATTCGACGGCCCAGTGTAGCGCCGTTAGACGCGCTCGATCACGAACTCGTTCAACTGAACATAGGTCGTGGCATCCGCAGCGGTGTCGATGGAGGCACACAACACGAAGTTGAGGTCAGTGATTGCGGTGACCGCAACGGCGCTGGAAGCCGCCCACACCGGAGGCGAAGGCAGAATCGAGGCGTTCGACAAAGCGGAGACAGAGAAATGCGCTGTCGCCAGCCGGTCGCTAAGCGAAGACCACAGACACAACACCTCGCTGTGGAACTTGCCACTCAGGGCTCCCAGGGTGAGAGTGCTGAAGAGCGTAGCGAGGACGTTGAAGCCAGTGCCCTTGACGCCGAGAGCGGTGACCGGAGCAGCTGCGCCGATCTGGCCCACGTTTGCCAAGGTGTTCTGACCGAGAGTCAAGGTGAAGGTCGAGGTGGCAATACCCAGGACCTCGCCCGACACCCGGATCTTGAAGGGACGCCCGTCGTAAGCGCCGCTACCGTCGATATCCGACAGGCCGACGCTCAAAGCGGAACCCACGGGTTGACTCGGGGAAGGCACACCGGGATAAACTCCGGCTGCACCAACCGTGAAGACCTGGAACGCCGTGGTAGTGCTGATGAATTTCTTGGGGATGTTGTAGAGACCCCCAACTGTGTTGACGTTTGACATGATTGACCTCTTTGAATTGAAATGAGACTTGCTGGTGCTGCAACGTCACGCTACCCGACGTTCCTCTGAAAACTCTGGAACCGCTTAGCGGCCCCGTATGCTGTTTCTGCTCGTGGCAGATCAGTTACCACTTGCCGTCCGTGACCTGGGCGGCACACCACGCGGCATTCCATCTCGTGGTCTTCCAGTGTTCGCGCTTGAGCTTCGGAGCCTCGGGGTGCTTGTAGAAATCCTGGGTCTTCATCAGACCGTAGATCCCGTTGAATGCACGCCGGGCGGCTTCCGACCAACGTCGCCACTGGCGCTTAGGAACTCTGTTGATGTTCTTCGCCATTGTTCGTTCTCCGGACTACTTGAAATTTGCGACCCTGTCTCTGTCGGCGGTAGTAAACGCCAGCCTGACGGCACCGGTCGCGGCTACTATGATACCCTCTGGCGGGATTGGCACACTTCCGATAAACGAAACTACGCCCAGAAGTTCCCCCTTTGCAGAGAAAACCCCGGAGCCGGAATCGCCGTGAAAACTCTGGAAGCCGAGTACATCCACGATCCGTCCTTTGACGACATGGGATGCCCGGTATGGACCCTTGTGGAGCTGCTTGATAAAGATGGCTCCATTCAAAGAAGGGTTGCCCCAAATGAAGACTTGCTCGGACGCCCGCAGCTCTCTGGAGCCGAGCGGAATAAAATCCTTGAAATCAACGCCTCGGATCAGTAGGATCGAGTGGTCGTTGTTGTCGCGAATCACCTCATCGATCCTGTAGCCTGGGACCCCGTCAATCGAAATGAAGTCAGACGGCGCTTCGCAGTGGGAGGCGGTCAAGAGTGCATGGCGACCAATGGAGGTGGCGCTGCAGTTCGACTCCTCTGTGAGGGTAGCCGTTGAGATCACATGCGTTGCGGGCTTCACCTTGGCGTGGGTGGTGCTCTCCACAAGCTCCGCTCCGAGTAGACGCGGGAAGTGCGGGGCGACAGCGAGGGCTGCGCAGAAGACCAGTATGACCAACAGGTGAGCGGCTAAGTTCCAGGGTTTCATGGGGCTCCGTGTCAAAAAGACGACGATGTGTGATTCACGGTGAATTGGGGTAAGGCCAGCGGGCCTCGGGGTCTGGCCGGGGGGTGGGGTCATCCCGAAATAGGGTCCCCTATCGCCTAAATTATTGAAAAGACTGGCCTGTTCCCCGCGACCAGCGCCTCGTAACCCCTTGACCTGATTCGTTTGGCTCAGGTCTTGCCATCCACTTCCGGATCAGGCAACCGATTGATAACTCAGGCCGGGCCTCCTCAAGTCGGAGCTGCTGGGCCGGTGCAAGTCGTTGGTGCTGAGCGCCAGGAGCTGAGCGACTTTGCCGACAGCATCCTGTACTATAAACGCAAGCGCCTTTGTTATCAACGAATCGCTGTCTTTAGAGTGATGTACTCTACAGACATTTGATCCCGCTCGGGAAGATCTGCGGAGGTTGTCCAACCTATTCACCGCAAAGTGCCCGAACGGTAACATATTGCATGAATTGCGGTAACCCCATCACGCGGTCAACGTGTTAAAGCAAAACGCAAGCACCTGCTAAAGCAGACGAGCTATCGACACCAAGACCACGGCGAGGACGGCCACAATCCAAACCCTCTTCCCTACTCTCTCTGCCCTGCATGCCTTGCACATGTTCTGCTCCCTCTCTCATCCTGTCTCTCTGCTCTTGGTCCGCTTTGCTCTGTGGCCTGCGGCGCTGCGACCTGCGGTCCGCGTTCAAAAGCCCGGCCATGCTTCATCGGCCTGGGCGGCAAGCAGCTGCGGTATATCCGCGCCACGGATTCCAAGCTGACATCGTGGGTTGCGCTCATCTGTCCTCAGCTCAATGCCAACGCCAGCCAAGCAAGCAGTGTCCCAAGCGCCACACCAAGCACCACGGCAATGAACTGCACCGTGGCGTTACTCCATCCCTCGTCTACCTGGGGCTCGCCTGTCTCTAGGCGTTTGGGATCGGTGGCCTGCGGCGCGCTATACTCTACGCGGCGCAAACACCAAGCGCCCCTTGCGTATGCCTTCCACTGTCCCAAGTGCTCACGGTCTCCCGTTGCCTTGTACTTGCGGCGATGCCATAGCGCGTTGTCAGCTGCGACTTGCGCCATGTGCTCGACTTGATCGCGGTCAATGTGATCAGCTGGGCTCATGCGCGCCTGGCAACCAGCCGCGCCAGTAGTTTGAGCGCATCCGCAGTTGATAGAGAAACCAGGAGATCACCCAAGCAGCGCAATACTTCCTTGATCTGGGCGATACTCAGCGGTTCCTGCTTACCTTCAGCCTTCGCGATGTTACGGGCCAACTCGTTTAAGTTCATGACTCTCACCTCGTCTCATGCACCACACCAACGGGACACCACGCAAGCCACTAATATCAGAAGAACGCAAGCCGCGATTGCCGGGCCGTTCGATACCGTGGGCTCATTCAGTGCCGCTTGAATCGCCATCTGTCGCCGGGCTTCTAGCCATTGGTCCCGGCCCATGTCCAGGTAAGGGTGATCAACCGGGTTCTGGTCATATCCTGCCAGTGTCACGCCTACCTGCAAGCCAGTGCTATAAGCCTTCGCGGCGATGTCTTCAACTCTGCTCATACTCAGTTCCACCACTTGAGAATAACCAGCAGCGCCAGGACGCCAAGAACCAGGGCTATCCGGGCTCGTGCTCTGCGCCTTTCGGTCTGCAGCTCGAACCAAGTCTTGGGCCGCGTACTGATCACACGCCGTTCGCAAAACGGACAACCATGAATAGCACAGTGGCGCGCCCGTTGATCTATTGCGCTCATCTTCATCGCTCCGGTTCCGTAGGACACAACGTCCTGAATATACAGGCGTTGCTGGTGCAGCGCGGCGCTATCCAACATCAGATTGTATGCTCGATCCGTAATCAGCTGCATCAACTCGGTGTTGCATTTCGCACATCTGCAGTTCTTGCTATGCTTTAGGCCGTGGTGTATCATCGCCCCAAGTATTCCCTCGTTGCCGGGCACCTTTCACAGCGCCACGGGTGCCGCACTCGGACACATCCGATTGAGATCACATCGTGATACACCCAACGATGACTCCAAAACCTACACAGCAAACGATTTATCAGCGTTTTCATACGATGTCGATGGTGTCCCATAATCGTCCTGTGTCCACGCTGCAGGGCCAAACTAAAAATTGGGGTGCGGGCTGGGAATCGAACCCAGTCCAAACGGGCCACAACCGTTCGCGCCTACCAAGGCTCCCTCACTTGGTAAGCTATGATGATCGTTGATGTTCACGATTTCCCCTTGTTTCACGATGCCGTGAATATACCTGTTTTTGTGAACGTGTATCAATTACCGGTTTCTGCGCTGGGGAACCGGCTTCCTCACCCCTCGCCTGTCACACGAACTAAAGCGCGCCCCTTGTATCACATTGCAATCACCCCCGAACGCCTGCGAGGCGATACTTTCAACACAAAAAGCTAACGACTGCGCGACACAAAAAGCTAATCTACGCGCCACATCAAAATCTATGCGCCACTACCACTCCCGAGGCTCGCCGGGCCATAGATCGCAGGCTGTCGGCTCGTCGCGATACCCATTGCAGTCGTCATCACATAGGCTATTCGCCAGTGCAAGCGGAGCACTGCGTCCGATAGGCTTCTTTCTCAATCCGCAGAGTGTACAAACAGGTGCGCACCCCTCAGAGCAGGGGTTGCACTTGGTGGCCGCTTCTCGGGCCGGTTTGACTTCGACGCAAGCCGTTGATAACTCAGATTGATTCACTCAATCCCTCATATTCAATGTCCTGATAAATGTCCGCTACAGCTGCGTTCTCGTGACACAGTGCGCGGAAGCACTCCCTAAGATGTTGCCTCATCAGGTGATGGGCCTTTCTCGCGCATATCTCAGCGAGGTGTGAATCCTTTTTCAGGAAAACCATCGCATGTGTAAGATTCACAAGGCGTTGTTGCTCGTGGGCCGTGTAGTGCAGCGGGCCACCGTCATCGACGATAACCCCTTCAATTGGCTTGGCTTGCGCTAGATCAATCCCAGAAGACATTATCAGCCGCCCCTTGTACTATCGAACAAAAGATCAGTACAATGAATAAGTTAAGCACTAAATCGTAGACTTGCGGGCTCATGATTGGAGCCGCCTTTCACAGGATTTACCTTACGAACCTGATCTGCAACATTCCAGAGCGTTTACCGAACTTGGGGAAGTTGCCAAACTCCCAAGTGATTTCGACTGCAACTATCGGCATTTAATAGCTTTAGTCTACCACGGGCTGCTCGGGTATTTGCATGCGCTTGATCGCGTCAGCGCTGAGGCAGCATTAACTTCAACATCTTGTGACTATTAGAGCACAAAGTCCGATGAGCACCCAGCAGGCAAAGAAGAAAACCGCGAGGGCTTTGGCGTCCTCGATCCGCTTCTTACGGTCGGCGTCCGCTCGCGTCATCGCTTTGTACAGCTCTGAAAGCTCGTGTTGATCACGGTTGCTCATCGGTCTCAAGCCTCGATAGAGCCCAGCAAAACAACAGGATAGACAACACCCGGAGCAGGTCAACCCCTAAGTTCTGCAGCTCCAGGTCGGTCATGGCCTTACTCCATCATGTAATTGCTGACTCGTCAGCGACTTTGATGAAATCTTCAACGCACTCTAAGCGCAACTTTTTCAGGCTTTCTGTCAGCCTCTTCTCACCTAGTTGCTTGATTGTGGTCTCGACTAAGTCGAAGGCCGTATTGATCATCTCAAGGCGTGAACTCCTCATACGCTCTTTGCTTTGCGCTGAGGTCAGAAGCTCGCGGGCCGTTGTGATGTTCTCGATAAATTGCTCAAGTTGAAAGAGTTGTCCTTTTTCCAGGACTCCATCAACTTCGAAAGACTTATTCACAAGATCCGTCACGGCCTGTTCCATTGGGGAGAAATCTCGCGGCGCGCTCATCTTAGTTGGGTTGACGAAAGTTGTCATAAGGAAGTGACGTAGAATGTCAGAAAGTGATCGCCTGCTTGGCCGTCGATCCAGAACTTTCAACCACATGAAAATTTATTTCGTTTGGCTACCGGACTGCTTTAGAGTGGGCAGCACAACGACAAAACGGAGGCAGAAAATGAAAAAGTTCATGTTCCACGAAACCGAAAACGAAGCGGGCTTCGTCGAGGTCGAGAAGGCTTACCCCGTCGTGGTAGTCGATGAGACCGTGGCCGAGGCATTCGGCATGAAGTCACTGCCGAACGTCGTAGTCCGAAACTTCCCTGTTGCCAGACTGAAGAGCAACGGCAAGCTGTACAAGATCACCGAAGCGCCTTTCAGCGTCATCCCAACGACCGCCGAATTTCGAGCGGAGCGCACCAAGCGATTTCTAGGAGCCTATCCACCGGAAAAGTTCAAGAAATCGTTCATCAGTCTTCAACCGCTGAACCCCAAGACTGGTAAGCCCTGGCAGGCAAGCCGTCGATACTCTCTCGATGCCGTGGAGGTGCTCTAATGTCAGCATTCAGTCGCAACCGGGTGTACTTGACCAGCTGCCGCAAGTGCGGCGGCACGACCAGCAAGAGCTTCGCGAAGCACAACGACGGCAACTGCAAAACCTGCGTCAGTGGCCAGCCTTCAACCAGCGGAGCCAAATGCCCCGACTGTGGCGGGCCGATTGCAGCGTGGAAGATCCGGAAGGGCTACCACTGCGACGCATGCACCAGGGCTATCGAAGGCCCGGCTTACTTTCAGAACGAAACCAGCTACGAGGGAGGCTATTAACCATGAACACCATCACACTTTTCAAGTCCAGCCACAAGATCCAAGACCTGGACAACATCTGGATGGGCCGTTGGTCTGATCCCAAGATCGCGGCTCTATTCGGCACCGATACGCTGCCAACGCCCTTCCCGGCTACGACCAGCGCGGATATGGTCCGCGATGTGATCGAGCGCCTGAACCCCGGCGTGCAAATCATCGTCGCTTAGTTTGGCATCCGGATTGCTAACAAATTCACGGAGGCAACAAACATGACCACAAAAGAAATCCGAAAAGCCCTGAAGGCGGGCAAAAAGTTAATCTTCAACCGCCACATCTACGGCGCACCCCACGGCTTCGAGCGGTTCCCCGTGGTCGGTGTGAAGGAAGTTCACGGCTTGATCTGGGTGAAAGCTCGAAATCACGGTGACTTCGGCGTACCTCGCTGGTTGCCTGTTCAGCATGACCTTGACGACTATGTTTCAGTCCAGTTTCCACCGGTTCAGCCGGTGACCTTTGAGCCCGTGCCGGTGCAAGCTCCAGACTCGGTGGACGCCCGCGAGGCTCGTGAATTTCGGAGGATGCTATGAGCGTGAAAACTGACAACCCCGCAGAAGTCGGGATTCATGTTTTCGAGCGCGCCGGGCTTGGGCTCGCGCCGTTCCGATTCTTCCGTTTCTCCGTGATGAAGTTTCAAGCGTGTCAAGGTGCGCCGGTTCAGCCGGGCACCTGCTGCGACTATTGCGGCACGGGAATCATGAACGTCTGCCACATACGCGCCGCCGATGGAAAAGAGTTCAAAGTCGGCTGCGATTGTGTCGCGAAGACTGACGACGCCGGACTGATAAAAGCCTACAAACAGTCCGCTGAATTCCGGCAGCATCAGCGGGTCCTGCGTCACGAGCAAGACAAAGCCAGAATCCAGGATCTTACCGCGTTGCTTGACAAGCCCGAGGTGCAGGCTGTACTGAAACAGGATAAGCACCCCAGCGACTGGTACGCGAGCAAGGGCAAGACCTTCTTAGACTACGCCCTCTACGTCCTCAAGGCTGGCGGAGCCCGTGGCCGGGCCGACATTCTCAAGGGAGTCCGGCGACGCCTTGACGGTTCCAAGTAGCGCCGGATCTGGTAGGCTGGAGCCTATCGTAGGGACGGCCCCCAATAGCCTGGAGTCTATGGCTTTGGGGGCTCTTGTTTTTGGATCATGTCCCTTCTTGAACGAGCCCGAGGTTACCCTCTTCGGTCTCGGTTTTCGCTTGACCTGAAGACCTTCGAGGTGCCCGAGGGCTCTAAGCTTCTGATCTACCGAGGCTTCGGGATTATCGGCAATCGCACGATATTTCTCGACCATGAACGCCTTCAGCTTGCTGTACGGTGGCATGCGTTTACTCCCTGACACCCGCGAACGCCAACTCGTTGGCTCTAAGTTTTTCTTCTTCAGTGGGTTCCCCAGGATACCCAAGAAGCTCTCCCGCATCCGTATCAGGAACAACCTGGGAAGCGGCGCGCTGTCTTTGTGTTACGAGCCCGCCGAAACGTCCGGCAACGGCTTTCTGTTCTCGTATCCCTTCGTCGTGCAATATCTTACGAGAGAAGATTGCGCCGTCTGATTCCCGCCTGGAAAACAAGCCTGCGTCCTCAATCAACTGCAGGTGCTTTTTCCATTCCGCAAGATCTGCGCCGAATCCCAACAATGACGATAAAGCCGCGTCACTCATGGGTTTACCGTTTATTGTGAGAAACCCTCTCTCCGAAGATTTCCACATGCGGCCAATCATGCTGAACCATACAGACTGTGTATCTCTCGGCAAAGATTGGACATCCAGAGAAGTGAACCACTCATCCCAAGACCACTTCTGCCACGGTAATTTCGCCTGCTTGCTTTTTGACATTCAGACCCCCCACCTGGATCTCGGTCAAGATAAAAGAGTTGGAGGGGAAAGAGAGGGAGCCAAAATTTCGGATGTTTAATCCGCTGGGTCGCCGTGTTCCAGTTGGGTTTCCTCGGGTGGGTTTGGGAAGCGGTGGCTGTCTCAAACTTTCCCCTCACATCTATGCAGAACCCGGAGATCTTATCAACAACTTACGAACTGGTCTGTGTCTGTAAGTCTGTGATATTAAACCAGAAAAAAGTATTTATATTTTCAAACAACCATCCACGCGCCGGGTCGAGCCGCGCACTACAATATGAACAGTATAAAAAGAAAATAACCTAAGATACTCAATCTGTGCTAGTAATTATAGAAAAGCTAAGAAGAAGAAAGAAGAGAGAGTAAAGAGCGCTGCTCAAGCACTTCTCAAGCACCTGCTTGAATTCTGCTAAAGCACCTGCTAAAGCACCTGCTTGAATTCCGCTAAAGCAGACCTGACAAAAAGTGTCAGCCGAAGGTGACGCGGTATGTCAATCTTTGGCCGAGTCTTTCAAAAGAATCAGTGAGTTAGTGTTTGGCATCTGGGGTGCTTATCTCGATTGCGTTGGTGGCTTCCGGGGAAGTGGCGGATAACGGTTCGGTAGGGGCGACACCCTATCCGAGGGCCTGTCGCGGTGAAGTCGAACCTGGGAGTCACCAACGGCGTCAAGCAGGGCTCAAGCAGGTGCTTGAATTCTGCTAAAGCAAAAATGTAGTAATGTTGGGTTTCTGTCCGGGTTAACATAGCTGGTTAATGTGCCCGTCAACCTTTGCACCCTTGGGAGCGCACCCAGGGAGCCGCTCTGCGCAGGGCGAGGAAGGCGGGATAAATAGGGTTCGAACCCCTTTACCCGGTGCCTATCTCGAAGTCTAACGAGGCGTCACTGCACGCCTACAATGCCGGAAGGCAAGAGGGGATAGGGCGACGATTTTTGACAACTGAGTGGGGAGGGTTCGAGGTCAAAACTGCGGTGATAACGTGATCGTGGTTTAGACCCTAACCGAGCCTCCCCACTGAGCTGTCAAACGTCGAAAAAGAGAAAGGGGGTCCACACCATGCGAACGGTAACCGAAAAGCTCACCGCGATAGAGGAGCGTGCAATCCTGGAGCGCCGGGAGTCTGCTGTCCTTCGCATGCGACTTACCCTGGAGGAGCTGGCGCGCCGGGAGCGACTGTGCCGAGAGGAGCTTGTCCACTTCACCGCGCTTTTGCTGCGCGCCCTTGAGGAGGTTTGAAACTATGATATCCGCTAAAGCGATCCAGAAACGTGTTGAACAGCCGGACGGAAAAGAGCGGATTGTCTGTGAGTCCCTTCACTACGGCGTGGGAAAGTCAGCCTACACCTACCGGGAAGATGCGCAGGTAGCGGGCCTGGAGGCCGGAGTTGACTTCACGGAAGGACGGAACCCTTTGTTCGTCCACCTGACGAAATCGGGCTTGGTGACGTTCTGTCACGCGATGAACACGTTGGCCTATTTTTGTCGATGATCTTCAAGACGGAGGTTTGATCATGTTGTACTACCGAGAAACAAACGGTGATTATATTGCCGTAGATCCGACGACCGAGGAATACTACAAACGGCTGGGACTCCGACAGCTGGAGGGCCGGGCCAGCGCGGTTGCCGGGCACCCCGGCTCTGTCTGCACAACCGGAATCGGCTTGGAGTTCCTGAAGACCTGCAAGCCGGTGCGGTTGGCGGATATTCCCGAGGAGTGGAGACGCTTTTTGTCAGCGTGAGGTGACGACGTTTGTCACTTATTGCCCAGCGATTCTAGGGGAATCAACGACTTGAATTTGGCACCGGGATTGCTCCATAGAAAACCGTGAGGTGATGAACATGGGAAGAAAAAATTCAGTACACGCCGCGCTGGAGTCTCTCGTTGCTGCTATTGACAACGGGAGTTTAATTGTGGCCCACAGTGATCGGCTCGCAACTAACGCGGATATCGCTGACGCCCGCACAGCACTGAGAGGCGAAGCAAGAGAACCCAAACTGATTAAGACGCTCGAAAACGAACTCGCGGCTCTGAAGGTGTGGGAAAAAGCAGAGGGCCTGCCGAAAGATGTCCGAGACGGAATCGACATCAGCATCAGCAAGATCGACGCAGCCTTGGAGGGACGCAGGCTTTGTCGCTCTCAAGCGGAGGGCGTCATGACAATCGAGTTTACCGCCACGAAACTTAGAAACGGGAAGTATGCTATACGTCCGAAAGGATGTCTCGGAACCTGCGGAGCAATCGGCGGGAAACTCTGGACAGTCCAGTATGTTAACCGGATTCCAAAGAACATGAAGCTAGAGGGGTGAAACATGTACGCCAAAATTTCCGAGCAACAGATGATTTTAGCCTACGCCCACAGCCGGGCGCACAGCGCGCTGGCAAAACTGGCGCTCGAACAGTACGGCGGTCAGGGCTCGCCTATTTCAGGAGTCGTGCGAGATCACTTTCCCGCCGATGTGAAGGACCGCCTTCGCTCGCTGGCGCTCGAAGTGGGTCAACTCCTGGACGACTCAAAAGCATCCTGGAAAAAGTCAAGGAAGCACCTGCAAACCTGGATTCGCTTGAAGGATGCGGTCATCGCCAAGTACGGAAAGGGGTACTACGGATGAGATATAAGACTGTTGACACCCGAACCCTGAAGGGATTGAAGCACGCGGAGAGACTCCACCAACAAGGCTGGAAAATGATTTCTGTGGGGTTATTCAGAATCCAGTTTTTCAAGCCGAAGGGGAAGAAATGATAACCGAACTGACGAAGCCCACGGTTCACTTGAACGGCACGAGCAAGGAAGCGCTCGCGGAAGCCCTGGAGCGAGCCCACGCCGCGATACACGAGGCAGAAGGCAAGCTGAGCCAGACCGCACCAAACGGGCGCGACTACTACCCGCAAGGCGACCGCGTGATCTACCAAGCCCAGGACGAGCACTTGAGCAGACTTCGCAGGCTCGCCAGCGTCCGAGAGGAACTCGAATTGCTGAGAGAACACCTGGAGGAGGTGACAACCCGTGCGAGATAAGCCCACGCCCATCATCGGATTCAAAACTACCTTCGAGGGCTTCTATCACCTGCCCACCACTATTTTCAAGGGTGTGCCGAGCTTCCAGTCACTGTGCTACCGTGACCTAAGCAGCGCCCCGATGCCGGGCCGGAAGTTTGAAGACATCGAGAACCCCAACATCTGCAGGCCCTGCTCACTCGAATTTCAACGACGTGGAGGATACTGATATGCCCAAGTACACTGAACCCAAGGACGCCGTAGGCTTGATGCTTCGCGCCGTGATCGAGGGTGAAGCCATGAATTCAGGATTAGGCCACAAGCACGCCGAAGCCATCGCGACCCTAATCGAGGCCCGCATTCAAGCCGGTCCGTCTGACTGGTTGTCGTTGAGTGATGGCACGACTTTCAGCAAGACCTTCACGCCCGCGCACTACTGCCCAGGTTGCCAGTCACCGAACTGTCCGAGCTGCAACTCTAAACCTGATCCCGTGCAGCGCGCCGCTGATTCGATCCACGCGGCCCACGAAGAGCGCGTCAAGACTAACTCTTGGAAGGTCAGCCGCCAACGCATTGATAGGATCATCCAGAAAATCACCCTCGGGGAGGATATTGCAGAGCACGAACAGTGGTTACACTCTTTCGGAAGCAAGCGAATTTTTGTACAGTGAGGAGGAGAACGTGCGGGTCACCTATTGGCTTTACTACGGGCAACGAGTTTTAACAGCTGTGCGAGCGGAGGAAGGCAAGAGTGACGTAGAAGTCCGGTCAATCGCAATCGCCGCCCACGACCGAGTGCCGCTCTTCTCCACCTCGGAGTGCTCGCCCGGAGCGTTTCGGTCGATGTTGTGCGCCGCGACCGTCAAAATTTTTCCCAACGGGAACTAACATGCAAACCCAGGTCACCATCGGCAACGAAGTTTTCTGGCTTGACCGGCCTGAAGTCACGAGGCTGGAAGTTTTAAGGCTTCTCGGGTATAGTGCTCGAAAGGCCGTAGAGATCATTCTCAACGAGCGAGGGAAAACCTATGTCCACAGCAACACAACAGCACATCGAATTGTTTGATGACCCCAACGCCTGCGCCGATTACATCGAACGCCACCAGCTGAACGAAGGCCGGGAGCTGAACACGTTCGTTGTTGAGATCCTCGTCAACAAGTTCACGGCGAGCCCCGTAAAAGATTGCTGGGATCGCGAAAATGCGTACTTCGAAATCTTCTATATTAAAGGCGAGCGAGTTTTGCAGGGAGACGCCGACAACCGCCGACTACTGACACTAATTGGCAAAGCGAGCTGACGCAGATTGTCACTTTCGAAAGGTGGTCCCCTGAGAAATCAGCGAGTTGAGTTTGGCATGCGGCTTGCTCTATATACCGGCGTGAGGTGAACGAAATGAGCGAATTCAAACCAGACATCGTTGAAGCGCTGAAGGGACACACCAGCCAAGAGACGGCTTATGTCGTAGCCGATTATCCCTACGGGTTTCGCCTTCGCTGCCAGATCCGCTACTGGCTGGAGTTCAAGAAGGGTAAGGGCTTCAGGTTCGTGAGTCAGACCAGCAACCCGAAGGTTGCCGGGCTCGTCTGGAACAAACCGAAGGCCAGCACCTACATCGAGAACGCCGCCTTCATGTACCTGGACTCGAAAGGGCATGTCGAATGGCACGGCCTGGGGATCTACAATGACGCTGCCGAGAGCCGGGCCTTCTTAGAAGCCTACGGTCAGCACATTAACGCCGAATGGCTGTCCGTCTTGGATCGCTGGGTAGCCGTGAAGGAATCCTACGAAGCTCGCAAGGCCGCGATGGTAGCGGCCCAGGGCGTTGACAACTTCTCACAAAACAATCTAGCGGCAATTCAAGCCGTGGCGGAGGTGAACTCGAAATGACTCCTCAAGAAACGATCCGAGAGAACAACATGGACACATTTGAAAGGGTCGCGGCGGTACTCGGTTGGGTATCCCAGCGAGACCGAGAGACCGAGGGCTGGAACCAGTTCGTGATATTCAACGGCAAAGACGGGCGGCGCTACAGCGTCAACTTCCACGACAATCACTACACAGTTGCCGGGCTCACCACCACGGGCTTCGAAAAGCACGGCTGCTACCTGTCGCACCAGGAATCCGGAAAGCTCAGCGACACCACGAGCAAGATGAGCGTGAACAAGTCGAGCGAAGTCCTCGTGAAAGAGATCCAGCGCCGAGTCGTCGCCCCGTATGAAAAGTTCTTCGAGCTGATGAACAAGATGGTCGCCCAGTCGCAGGAGTATGCCAACAAGACCGCCGAGCAAGCCGTCCGAGTCGGCAACATCCTGGACGCTCGCGTGCAAGGATTCACCTGGGATGGTCAGGAGTTCGTGCAGAACAAGGGCGAAGACATTCGACTGAACAAGAGCTTCCCGGACGGTCTCAACCTGAACGTCCGATTTTACGGCGACTCAGCACGCTGGGAGTACGTCAGCATCCCCAACGACCTACACGAGAAGCTTTGCCGGGTGATTGCCGACCACTTCAAGAGGAGCGAGTAATCGAAAGCACGGGAACCTTTATCTGAGAGGTGAGACAATGAACCAAGCCATCATCGAGTACGAGCGATTCGAAGTGAAGCTGAACGACGGAACCATCGTGCTGGGCAAGATGCTCCAGAACACCGAGGTCGTAGCCGTGACCTACGCGAATCGAACGCAGGCGGAGCGCTCCGCAAAGCGCGAGGGCGGCGAGGTAATTCAGCGAGGACGACCGTTCTACGTTCGCCTAAAAGGTGCGGGAAGTGAAAGCCGATGAGCAGAGACCTACCAATCTGGGTGATCGTGGTGCGCTGGATGCTTGATATCATCATCGGCGCGGGTAACTGGGGCAGTGCCAAAAGTACCGCGCTGCGGGATAAACATTGCTGCTGTGAAATCTGTAAGAGAGACAAACGAGGGAGATACCGTGACCGAACTTAAAGAGAAAGTCCGACGTAAAGTTACCGGCGTGATGCGCAAGGATCTAGTAGTAACCCTGTATCCGAACAACACCCTGGGGCTCCGGCAGCTTCGGTGCAAAAAAGAGTTTCTCATTCCGATAATGTCGTGCTACAATCTGGCAATTGCAGCTGACCGCGCCGCCGCAAAGCGCGAGAAGGAAATCAAGAAGAAGTTCGGTCGATCCTAACGAGGAGGTATCATGTTCGAAAAAGTTCTCAACTGGTTGCTCAAACCCTCAACAACCTTTTGCAAGCACCACTGGATCAGAAAGCTGGACGAGAAAGAGTGCCGCTATCACCTGGAGTGCATGAAGTGCTTCAAGCAGACACCGGGCTTTGACTTGTCAACCCGGCAACCCCATACCGCCTTCCGAAAATAGGAGATCCCAATGCGTGCAGCTTATCTCAGACCCAAAGACCTGAACAAAGAACGCGGTGGGCAGCGCGGCGGTGTAGGCAACGCAGACCACGACGGGGAATTCGAGCTAGAGGTAGGCTTCGAGAGTCACGCGAGCGTCGAACTGCTGGCGTTGTGTCAGCTGCACGACGAGATCCTGGAGCTGTTGCGAACCAGCCACTCGCACTTGGCAGCGATGCTGCTCTGCTCGTACCAAGAGGGTATCCGCAAGCTGAACCAACAGCTAGACGATGCCCGGAGGAACCTATGAGCCACCGAAGACAAGCACCAGGACCAGGAGAGATTTTAGGAACCGCGTTGCTAGTAGCCATGCTATTCCTAATCATGATGTGGGGATCAAAAAGCTTCCCTGCGCACCACGAGTCTAAGAATGAACTAGCCGCAGGAACCGATATGTTCTGGGAACTGCACGACCGGCACTTTCCAACGCACTATTTGCAGGACGGTCGCGTGACCTGCACTGAAGAGCAGGCCGCGAAGGAACTCGAAAAACTGGGATGGATCGTCGAGAGGTAACCACCATGTCAAGACGAGTCCGAGGAGTCCGAAGGCAAATGTTTCAAAGCGGGTTGAGCCCGGCATACAAGCGAGCTAATGACGCCTTTAAGAAGGCGCACGATCACTTCACCAACGTCTCCCGATGGTATCGAGAGGGAACACTGACGGAGAAAGCTTTTCTGGAGGCACAGATTGAGTACAAGGTAGCAACGAAACGATTCAACGAAGCGTTTGAGAAAGAACACCGGAGGACTTCAAAATGTGTGGATGGGTCCGTGAAGTAGATATTCAGAACGAAGAGCACGAGCAGAAGAAAACCATCGTCGAGGCTCTACAAAGTTGCTTCGACAGCTTGGAGCGCCGACGAATCCAAGCCGAGCTGGAATTGAAAGCTCCGCAGAAAGATGGTCCTCAACTAGTCCGAGTTCGTGCCGCTCTCCGAGCCGCCAAGCAGGTGTTGAGAGGAGACGCAATCACAAAGACCCTCGTAGAAGAGGAGCACAAGTGCTGGGCAAAGATGTTCGGAGCGGCCCTCGTGCTGGCAATCCAGGGTGACTACTCTGAAGTAGACAGGCTTGCCCGAGAGGTGCGGTTCGAATTCGTGGACGGCGAACCCGTTATCAAAAGCGAGGTGCTACATGATAGTCGAAGTCAATCGCAAGGGAAAGACACATCGGGAGCATGCGCCGGAGGGCTCAACATCCCAGCCGTGTACGGCCTCTGACCTCACCTTCGGCAGACACTGCCTCAACTGTGGCTGGAGTCCGTCGCACGTACAGGAACGCGGCGCGGAGATTGTTATACACCCGGCCTGGGAAGCACGGGACTTGAAGTGGTATGATAGCCACACATCTCTTTTGGAAAAGGTGAGACAATGGCGCTGAGCATGACGACATCCACTAGCGAAAAAGCGGGAGCCTGCAACTGCTGTGAGGATCACATCACGGTGAATGGGATGACTCCGCACGCCGTCGCCATACTGAAGGCGGGCTACGGAAACCAGACCGCGAGCCTGAGATTCTGCGAAAAATGTTTTGGACTATTAAAGCTGCTTGTCGGTGTTGTCGATCCACCGAGGATGAAGGGATGTTGAACAAAGAAGAACTGAAGACCATCATCGGCACCCTGCAAGGGATTCTGTCCAAGCTCGAAGAGTTCAAGCCGTGCTCGAAGTGTGGCAGACCCGTCGCCGCACGAGAACTATGCAGCAAGCACTATAGCCAATGGCGGCGCGACTACTGCCGCGAGCGCCAGATCAAGAAGCTCCGCGATCAACCCCAGGTTGTAGAGCCAGACCCACGACAGTCGCAGCTCTTCGGTGACATGCTGGCGAAGTTTGAATTCTAAAATCAGGAGGAGAAACATGATAGTACAAGACATGATTGGACAGCCGCTTCACGAGAATGACCCGGTTGCCATACCGATTGGCTTCGGTCAGATGGGAGTCGGACAAGTTGTTGCGATCAGCTCCGGGCTCGTGAACCCAGCGGCCCCCAACCAACCCGCCGTCCCTCAAGTAACCGTCATGATCAACATCAACATCCACGTTCAGCCGAACGGGCGTGTTTCTGGGATCACGAAGATCGGGGACGCCCCGAAAGGAATCGAACCATGACCCACCCAACGCGAAGGTTCTTGTTTACCATCGAGGTCAACGCCAAAGGCAAGCTGTTCTACTCAGTCGCCGGGCCTGATGAAGTCACAGCCTTCAAGTCGCTGGAGGCTGGTGACCAGAACTGCATGCTGATCTACGAGGACGTTGAAGTGGTACGGAGCGACACTCCCGCAACGCCCGTTCTCTTAGGGTTTGATCCTCAGTACCGGAGGCGTCGCAATGTATAAGAGAATCATTGCAGCCGTGCTGCTCATCCTGAGCTTGCCGGACATCGCAGACCTCCCCGTATTCGGGGAAGATTCCATCGGCACCTCCCTGCAGGACTACATGGCGGACCCAGGTGTACGAAATGTCTATCAGGAGTGCAGCTACAAAGGCTGGCCCATCGTGGCCCGGCTGGGAACCATTCGAGAGCCGAGCATCCAGCAACCGAACAAGCGAGTGCTCTTCTTGTTCATCAAGGACATCTCGGTAAACCTACACCTGGAATACTTCCGGACCCCGCAAGGCCGGTACGTGGTGCTAACTCACTTCCCTTTGGCAGTGGTGGACAAATCATTCGCAGACTTCATAAGAAAGTGAGGTGTTTTGATGGCTATTGTCAACGGTGTTGCCGGTGTGGTAATCTTGGGAGTGTCCTACGTTCTGTCAGCGGTTGCGCTGGCGGGCATCACCAAAGGGTTGTTGTGGACGATGAAGCGGAGGTCTCGTGGCTAAGGAACCCGTGAAATTCTGGCGCTATTACCTACCGTCTGAAAACGGGGAGGGGTACGCAATAATCTTCATCGACTCGACCGGAGTTTTCTCAGCGGTCTCGGACTTCGGGAACTATGGGTACATCTGGGGAGCCACGGGTAGTCAATCGATCCGCGAGTTCCTGCTTGACAGCGAGAAGGACTGGCACTACTTCGCGAAGAAGCTAGATCCGAAGGACATCGTAGATTGGGACGCCACTCAAAAGAGAATTCTCGATCACCTCCAATCCAACTACCGGGAAGGAAACTACGACGGGGAAACCTTCAAAGAAGAGACAAGATTGCTCGCTGCAAGCCCGATCACCGATGAGTGGTCGTTCCACAACTGGTATCAAGATACAACGCTGGTGGACGCCCACGAATTTCAAGTTCGCAGACTCAGCTATCAGGTGGAGATGTTCGTCAAGAAGACCATGAAGCGGTTGTGTGCTGTCCTCAAGGTTGAGCTGGCGAACGAAGCGGCTGGCGGTCCACCGGTGCTGCCCCCACTGGTGAAACCGAAGCCCTGCAAGAAGCACCCGAAGTATCGGGCGATCTATTCACCCCGCGTGGCTTGTGATGAGTGCCGCAGGTACTACCAGGAGAAACAGGCCCACCTACTCGGAGTTGAAGTGACTAACGGAGACGCCAGTGCATCCTAGATTATTCCTCGACTTCGAAACGAGATCAGAACTGGACCTGAAGATCCACGGCTTGGGCAACTACGCCCGGCACACTTCAACCCAGGTGCTGATGTTAGCGTATGCCGTGGACGAAGGTGAGGTTCACTTGTGGGAGCCCCATCTAGGACCGATGCCCGAGGGGTTGAAGTCCAGCCTCATAAGTCCGTTCGTTACGAAGATCGCATGGAACGTGCCGTTCGAGCAGAACATCCTACGACACAAGCTCGAACTCGACATTTCTTTCAACCAGTGGATCGATCCCCAGGTGCGAGCCCGTATGCTGTCGATGCCCGGAAAGCTGGACGTAGTATGTAAAGTCCTCGGTCTCCCCGAGGATCTTGCGAAAGACCAGAAGGGAAAGCTGCTAAAGAAACTCTTCTGTGGCCCGGCGAAACTCGGCGGCGAGGAAACTCTGTTCGGAATAACGGAGACGTGGTTCCACGATTGGATCACCAAGCCGAAAGAGTGGGAAGAGTTCTGTGACTACTGCCGACAGGACTTGGTGTCACTACGTGAGATCGCGAAACGCCTGGAAAAGTTTGCGCTGCCGGACACCGAAGTCAGAGGGTGGATGCTAGACCAGAAGATTAACGAGCGCGGGCTTCCCGTGGACATGGATCTAGTACGCGGCACCACGATTGTAGCCGCTGAAGAAAAGGTGAGACTCCGCGCAGAGCTGAAGGCTTTAACCCAGGTGGAGAATCCCAATTCCAACCCACAGATGTTGGCGTGGGTTCAATCCAAGGGCTATCCGTTCTCTTCCTTGGCGCAACCACTCGTCAAGCGGGCTCTCGCGGGCGAAGGTTCGATCAGTCCCGAGGGACGACAGGCGCTGCTCCTCCGGAAGCAGACGGCGAAAACCTCCGACAGTAAACTTGAAACCTTGGCTGATGTCATCGGCTCCGATGGCAGACTTCGACACCAGTACGTTTACATGGGAGCGGGTAAGACCGGACGATGGGCGTCCTACCACGTTCAGATGGCGAACTTGCCGAGACCTACAAAGGAAGTCGAAAAGAATTTGGTTCTCGCGTTGGAGCTGTTAAAGGCTAATGACCGGGTTGGACTGCTGCTGGAATTCCCGAATGTTCTTGAGGTCGTGTCCTCCTGTATCCGCTCTTTGTTCAAGGCTGGGAAAGGCAAGCAACTGCTGATCGCTGACCTCAGTGCCATAGAAAACCGCATGATCGGATGGCTTGCTGAGTGTGACTCCATCCTCCGGGTATTTCGCGAGGGCCGTGATCCCTACTTGGACTTCGCCGCGCTGATCTACAACATACCTTACGGAGAGATTGAGAAAGGGTATAAGAAGGGTGACCTGAAATTCAAAGAGATGCGCCAGCAAGCGAAGCCCGCTGTCCTGGGCTGCGGCTATCGACTCTCCGGAGGCGAGGAAGTACCGAACGATGACGGCGACATCATCAAGACCGGTTTGTGGGGATACGCGGCGGGCATGGGAATCACCATGACTCAAGAGGATTCACACCGGGCGGTCGAAGTGTTCCGCGACAAGTACCGGGAGATCGTCAACTACTGGTACGCCCTGGAGGATGCCGCGAAGAACGCGATGCACACCGGACAGCCTCAGTGCTACGGCTACGTGAAGGGTCACCAGATCCCTGTGCCGGAGTTCCGCACCTTCGGTGACAAGCTGCTCCGCATCACGCTGCCCTCGGGCCGAGGTCTTCACTACATCAGACCGCAGATAGAGCTGCTGCCCTTCCGCGACTCCGAGAAAGAAACGCTCACCTATGAAGGCATCGACGCTAAGACCAAGCAGTGGACCCGGCTGAAGACCCACGGCGGCAAGCTTCTGGAAAATCTATCGCAGGCGGTGTCCCGTGACATCCTGTTGAACGGACTACTCAACGCCGACGCCCGAGGATTTGACTTGATCGGGCATGTCCACGATGAGATAATCGCGGAGCATGTGATCGGCTCCAAGCCTGGACTTGAAGATCTGATCGAGTGCATGACGGAGTCGCCATCCTGGGCTTTGGATCTACCGCTCGGTGCCGATGGCTTTGCTTCTGAAGTCTATCGAAAGTGAGGACCCATGCCGAGAATCTCGAAGGTAACAGATACTTTCACCAAACTGGAGTACGGTTACCTATACGACATCCAGCGTTATACTGAGCTGCTCGATTGGTACGCGGTCGTTCGCCTGTCGCGGAGCGTAGAAGAATTTTCCGACGCCTCGCGGAGCCGAGAGGGCGGAAACCCATCAGGCGACCACGCCACAAAAGGGGCCGCACTTGCGACGATGGCGAGAATTCAAGGCACAAGTTTGGCAGATGCCTTAGTAAAACTGAATTGTAAATTGTACGAAGGAATGTTGCGGACTTTCGAGCAGGCCGGACGGATCTTTATCAACTCCAACGGCGGATACTTCGGCTTCAAGGAATCGCTGAAGATTGAGGACACGCGCTACATCTTTGCCTACATCCTGCCTTCAGAGCAAATCCGTGTCCTGCAGTGGCCGAACGGCAAGCACTACTACGCAAAGGTCGGAGGTCAAGACGTGGTGATTGACGGCATCCAGAAATGGAACACCTGGGAAGCAGCCGAAGACGCAGCCAACCGCTTCATTCAGGAGGGTATGCTATGAACTGTTTGGGAACACATGTGATTGTGGGAATCGAAGACCCGACTCCACAGACGAAACCTGAACCGGAGCCGGAGTATGTGACGCAGCTACGGGAAGAGATAGCAGACCTGAAAGAGCGCGTCCGCAGACTGGAGAACAGCGACAGCTACCATCATCACGGAGGTACATCCGATGATGAATAAGAAAAAGCGATTCAACAAGGGGAGCAGCGACCAGCCCCTATCCATCGAGCTGCGCGGTCGAGAGCTTGTGATCCGCGTAGGCGTAGGCACCCTAGCCTGGGCCTTTGAGCACGACACCGATAACAACCAATGGGATGATGAGAAGAACAACTTTATCCAAGGTTGGAAGGTGTCTGACCAAAAGGAATTTGCTAAGGATGTCAAACATGAGGCCCTCAGAGAAGAGGAGGATGGCACCACTCCGCTGATCCTATTCTTCGATCAACTCTGCCGCGCTGCCGCCGACCAAGGGAGCCTGGGTATCGAGGAGTCCGGCGAAGTCACGGAGGGGTGCTGACATGCGCCGAACACAGAACGGAGCCATCGCATTCGGCCACGAGTCAACTGTCGATCTGTTTCATAAGCTCGAAGAGCGGTTCCCAGTGTGCCGCCCGCGACTCTCCACGGTCTGCAAGTGGCAAGGCTGGCAGCTCAAAGCTGCGCACCTGTGGCTACATAAACAGACATCCCTTGATCGACCGTCTTTCATGCGGAGGTATCGCTAATGTCCGACAAAGCTTTCAGAGTTTTGCTAGACCTGTTCATGGTCTCCGACCCGTGGCCGCTGACCGAGGAAGCTCGTCATGAGTATGAACAAATTTTGTGTGCCGAAGCCAGCAGACGAGGACATAATGGTTGGGTTGAAGCCTATCATCGACATCGACCCCTGGAGGTTTGAATGAAAGTCTATTTCTGGATTCGTTGGTTCGCAGCACAAATGACGATAGGCATGGTAGCCTATTGGATTCTAAAACTTTTTCGGGTGTTGAAATGAAAGTCAGCCGAGGAAAATCTCTTGATCGATTCTACATTCTGCCCCGAGTGTTCATCCACCGTATACATGACGATGACCCGGCACGAACCTATCACTCCCACCCCTGGGATGGCGTGAGCTTCATCTTTGGATTCTATTGGGAAGAGTTTCTGGATGGCACCCGCCACCGTCGCGTGGGAATCAATTTCATCAAAGCAGAGCGCCACCATCGAGTCCTGCTACCCTACAAGGGGATCTCCCCTTATCACCGACCGGTGTGGACCTTGTTCATTCACGGCAAGAAAAAGAAGAACCACAAGTGGTCTATCAAGCGGCCCGGTGGAGAAGTCTTCGAGCCCTGGAGCGGAGCACCCGGACTGAAGAACTACGAAGCGGAGGCGATGCCATGACAACCGCAACGGACACAGAAGTCAAGTACGACTGCGTCTATCGAGGCAACACGCCCGAGGGGCGTAAGGGAACCCGGTGCAGGCGCGTCGCGAACGGCACTGGCAGCTACTACAGTTCCGTGCAGATCGAATTCGAGGACGGCGTTCAGCTCCTGGTCAACCGCAACACGGTGCGACCCGCGACACTTTGTGTCACGTCGCGCTGACAAAAAGTATCACTTTTCAATACCTTGTGCGAATGATTCGAGCGACTTAGGTTTGGCACGCCGCTTGCTCTATGTGGTGGCGAGGTGCAATCATGAATACTTACATCATCGGGTTCCGACAGAAGGGCGACCGCAACGGCAAGGTTATCCGCGTGCAAGAGGTGGAGGCCGTCAGTGCGGCGAAGGCAATCGAAGGAACCTACTCGGAGCGAGTAGCCAGAAGCGAAACCTGGAAGGTCATCGCTAAGAAGGGTGAGAATGACCTCTTCCACCAGATCACGACCATCGATGAGTACCGGGCTAGTGCATGCTCGATGGACCTGGACATAGTATGAGCGCAGCGAGGAAGATCCTCAAGACGATTCTGTCTGACCCCGCCAAGCGACGAGACCTATCAGCAAAGGTTATCGTCGCAACGCAGGCGCGGGAAGGGATCAAGACCACCATCGAGCAGGCTTACGCAGCTTACGACAAAGTAGAGGGGGAGAAGATGAGCAAGGCGAAGAAGCAGGAAGACAAAGAGTTTTTGGTTGTGGTTCCGGTTACCGCGAAGGGAACCCAAACATTTTCATCCCGAGCTAACAGCCGAGAAGCCGCCATCGACAAAGTTGCCGCTGGTGGGGGCGCATTCATCGAGGAATCGTTCGACATCCAGAACTTCAAGATCGACCAAGCCACCGCCGAGGAAAACAAATGAGCGACAACGTCATCAACCTCACCGACTACTGGGCCACATACTACATTCACAACGGACACTGTTCGCTCTGTGGGAACAGCGGGAAGATAGATACTAGAGAAACTGCTGTTACGGCGGCAGGAGTCCGCTCCGGCAGGATCAATTTGTGTATCTGCCCCAACGGTCAGGCTCGGCGTCTGCGTTGTCGCCCGGAGGAAAACAAATGACCTTCTCAGAGTACGCCAACCAATGGACCCGGACCGTGTTGCCGCTGTCCAAACCCGCGACCGTGGCCACGATGAAGTCACACCTGAAAACTCTGAACGCCGGGCTCGGCGATCAACCCATCGACGTGGCGTACCCAGTAGTTCAAGCTGTCTTCACTGACCTAGCACTCAAGCACGCCCCGAAGACCGTTCGCAACATCCACTCCACCTATCACAACATTATGTCTGCCGCAGTTCGTGAGGGCGTCATCACCAAGGTCCCCAAGGTGGCCCTTCCCAAAGCCGCGAGATCCGAACAGGATTGGCTGGACCTGGACGCCATGAAGCGGATCATTCGCGACTCACGACCGACTCACCGCACCCTGTATGCTCTACTGTCCGAGACCGGCTTGAGAATCGGCGAGGCCCTCGGACTGCAAGTCCAGGACGTGAGTGGCGAAGCCGGAACCCTGGAAATCAAGCGGAGCTTATACAACGGCAAGGTTCAAACACCCAAGACAGAAGCGGCCTATCGAACTCTGACGCTATCAACCTATTTGACGGACATGCTGAAGGACATTCTGTCCGGGAAACCCGAGGACTTCATCTTCAAATCGGGTGCCGGTACACCGCTCTGGCCGGACAAGATCTTACTCAGAGACCTGCACCCCTTACTGAAGGATCTCAAGCTCGACCCGGTAGGTCTTCACGCTTTCCGCAGGGGTAACGCGACCTTGTTGTGCTCTGTTCTGGGGTGCCCAGAGAAGATCGCGGCGCATCGCCTGGGACACCGGGCTCCGGGCTTAACTTTAGGGTTGTACGCCCAGAATTTTCGTGGTATAGATAAAGAGTGGGCTCCCAAGATTGGAGCAGCACTCTTCCTGTAGGCAACCCGAGGAGGTGAGACTGATGAGAGCTACCGTGTAAGCCACTTTAATTAAAAAGGCAGCCTGCGTCTCCATGATTGTAAGCGGGCTGCCTCATCCAAGGACGAAAGGGAAAATGGACATCATCGACAAAGTTCGCAAGCTCTTGAAGCTCTCTGAAAGTTCGAACGCCAACGAGGCCGCACTTGCTGCAGCAAAAGCTCAGCAGCTCATTGACGAACACAACCTCAGCGCTGCGTTGCTGGCGGTCGAGACCGAAGAGGCCGAGGCCAACGAACCCATCGAAGACACCCTCCGGGATAGCAAACCACTAGACGACCAAAAGAAAATGCAAACCTGGAGGTACGCCCTGGCGAAGGTTTTAGCTGAGTGTAATGGTTGCCGGATTTACGGGTTTAGGGGAGCAATCGAGCTGGTTGGACACCGTAGCGACGCCGATAAAGTCCGGTATCTGTACGGCTACCTGATCCACGAGACCGAGAGGCTCTGTAATCGAGATGGCGACGGGTGCGGTCGGACATGGCGGAATAACTATCGGCTGGGAGTCGTGGACACCATCGCTATCATGCTCCAGCGCGAGCACAACAGGTTCAAAGATCGGGCTCGCGAGCAAGTTGCCTCTGATTCCACGGCCTTGGTGAAAGTTGACAAGGCCCTGGCGCGAATCGATGCACGAAAAATCTCGATAGATGACTTCGTTCGGAAGCATCACCGGCTCACGCACCATCAGACCCCGTCCCGAGCCGACGATTGGGCTAGACATTTAGGTCAAATTGCGGGACAATCAATAACTATAGGTAACGCCCGAGCGGCACTCAAATGAGGAGACCATGACTGAAGCCCGAGCCCGAGAAATTCTAGGCGTAGCCATACAGCCGGACGGTAGTCTCCACGCTCTCGGGCACCCTACCCTCCCATACACAAACTGGGAAACTTCCTGGGCTGAGTCCGGCGCTTGCTTAGATGGACATTTCTCTGTGGAAGAACTAGAAGCAATCATTTTCTGGATCAAACTGAGAGGACAAAGCTAATGGTTGAAACTCGCATCGATTCGAAGCGTGGTTGCGGATGGCGGCAGGAAGGTGGCTTGTACCTAGTGAGCGGAGGCGAGGCCGTGGCTTGCGGCAAGCTCCCCGTTCCTCTGACGATCTGCCCGACCTGCAGCGGCGGCATCCACTTCGCCCGCAGCTGGACATGGGTGGACGGCGATGCCCTGGTAGCAACCAAGATCTGCAGCGGTGCCCGGCACGCCGAATGTTCTGGGTGTCTGCTGGCGAGCGCCACGGAGTCGAAGCAAGGAACTTCAATTGGCCGGGCTGGTCTGCTGTGGATCGGCGAGAAGTTTTACAAGACGCCCGCTGACTGGATGCGCGAGGCCGAGAACCTGGGTGTATCGCGCAGGATTCCTGCGGTGCCCCGAGAGTTCGTGCTAGGTAAGACTGTTGTTCTCGTGGCCCACCTCAAGGCAATCAAGAAGCGTTGCGAGGTCTGCGACGGACGCGGCACCGTCGTCTTGCAACCGTTGAAATTGATAGAGGGCGTCGAGCCCGAGGGACCCCCACGTAAGATCGATTGCACAAATGAAAATTGCGAAGATGGCTTCGTGTTCAGCGCCGGGATCTTCTCTGCGTTCGTTCCTTCCGCCGTCGAGTACGTGACGAAGGGATCTGAAACCACAGAGGAGCTGGAGGCCCTTGTCAAGCGCGGGATCACGCCGATCAAGGTAATACGCAACGAGCCATCGGAGGTCTCCGCAGCATGAGCAAGCTTTTGGTCCCACTGAAACCTAAGTTCGTCGGCTACTACACAAGCGAAAGTAAGGGAGTCGTCTCGACCGTGATAGTAGCCAACGTAAAGGACAATCCAGCCCTGTTCACCTTAACCCTGTTCCGGCGCGAACGACCGAAGCAGGGGCACAAAATTCTGGCGGGCTATCGAATCCAACCCGGCAGTACCCATACCTTCTGGCCCCCGGCTTTTACAGTGAGAGCGGGGGATCGACTCCAAGCGAAGTCCTCAAAGAAGGGAGCCCTGGTAGTTACGATAGGGGGTATCCAATGGTAAACCCACGAGTCACAGTATTCTCAGACAGCAGGCTCTACCGGTACACCCTTTGGCGTCAGTGGGGTTCAACCGAAAGCTACGCGATGTTCATTGGCTTGAACCCCTCGACTGCCGACGAAGTACAAGACGACCCCACAATCCGGCGCTGCATCGACTTCTCCAAGCAGTGGGGGTTCAGCGGGCTCTGCATGACTAACCTGTTCGCTTTCCGGGCAACCGATCCCAAGGAAATGAAGCGGTGCCCGAAGCCTGTCGGAGACCAGAACGACCACTGGCTTGTCGAATGTTCTCGCGACGCCGGGCTGATAGTCGCGGCTTGGGGGAACCACGGCAAACACCTGGGGCGTGATGAGCAAGTCATCCAGCTGATCGAACGGCTGGACTGCTTCGGCCTGACGAAAGAGAAGCGCCCGATGCACCCGTTGTATCTACCGAAGACATCCACATTGATCCCCCTCGGAGGAAGATAATGGAATTCAAAGGTCAATCAAAACCCCGGAGACGTGAGGAAGGCGAGGAGAGAAACAAGAGGTGGCGGACTCTGACACCAGCCCAGCAGCTGGATGTGCTAGACCACCGGCCCGGCGAAAGCAAAAGGCAGCGCGATAAAATTAAGAAGGTGCTGGAGGGGAAATGAAAGTATACTGCCCGCAGTGTGACACCCGATACGACGATGAGTTTCGCTCAACGATCTGTCCTCACGATACCTTCGCGGCGAACGATGGACATAACAACTTCGCGCACCATCCCGAGAGCCTCATCGAGCGGAGCGATGTAGTCTGCCCACACGACAGCCAAAAGCTGCAAGACCACGGCTCGCTCTTGATCTGCCCCGGCTGCGGGTACTACATCCAACGTTCAGACCTGTGAAAAAAGTTGTAGACTTACGAATCCAAATGAACTAGGCTACCACCTATCAAACGACCGGAGGAAACAATGGAAATTGAATTCAGCGAGAAAGAACTCAAAGCTCTGAAGCAGGAGTATGCAAGCCAAGCAACAGATTCACAGTTCACCTTGTGGATCGAGACCTGCAAACGACGTGGACTTGTACCTGTTGAAGACGTTGTGCTGCAACTCCGCTCCGTCAAAGAGTGGGACGAGACCGCGAAGGCTAAGGTCTACGTCAAGAAGGTGATCTTCATAACCACCCTGCGCGCCCTGCTGAAGCTCGCTGAACGCACCGGCAAGTACAAGGGGTTCGTCACGGCCCAGTACATCTACCTCGACGACAGGAAGCAACCCACGATTGTCTCGGAGTTCCCTTTGCCGGACCCGAACGCCGTGGACAAGCCGCTGATCCCCTGGGCTGCGAAGGCTGGCGTGAAGCGCGCTGGATTCGATGAACCCCAATTTGAGATCGCTCGATTCTGGGCGTATGCTCAGACCTACGACGACGACGGCAAGAAGAAACTGAATTCGACCTGGACTACTCGCGGTCCCGAACAGCTTGTGAAGTGTGCTCGTGCTGCGGCCCTGCGAGGCAGCTTCCCCGAGGAACTCGGAGGTCTGTTCCTTGAAGAGGAAATCCAGAACGAGGAGTCCGCACCGAAGGTTGAGACCAAGACGGAGCCCGCGAAGTCATCGGCCCCGGCTGTTACCCCCGCCGCACCCAAGGTCAACCATACTCCGGCTGAAGGTAAGGTGGCCCCTCGACCTGGAGAGTCCAAGCCAGAAAAAGTGGACACTGTGAGTCCAGTTCCGTCAACTCCCGCTCCAGCTGTTCAGACGACTACGACACCAGCTGCCCTCCCTGAGTACACTCCACCCCTTACCGTCGCAGGTAAGATCGAGCACGACAAGCAGACCCAGGAAGCGTTGAACAAGGCGACCGCTCCGGACACTAAGACTGAACCGACAGCAGCGGACAAGAAGACAACGAAAAAGTCTGCCGCCAAAAAGAAAGCAGAGCCTAAAGCGGATCTGCCTCCCGCTGCCGCACCCGAGGGTAAGCCTGAAGCAACGCCACCCGAAGCAGCTAAGCCCGCTGAGGTCCCCGCCCCTGAAGCCGACCGTACACCCACGCAAGGGGAGTTCGACGGAATCGTCTCGAAGTTGGTAGTCTTCCGAGATAAACTCGGTGGGGCCGGAAGTCCCGACAGTCAGAACCTCAAGCAGTTTATTCTCAAGAAGACCAACCAGCCAGACACAAAGCTGATCACCAAAAAGCAGTGGGAGGACATCTTTAAGATCCTCGACAGCGCGCTTGACGACTCGGACCTGAAAGCAATCGTTTCCAGATAACAGGAGGATTTTACCAATGGCATCCGTCAACAAAGTGATTTTGATCGGTCGGCTCGGCAAAGATCCCGAGCTGAAGTACACCCAGGGAGGCACACCAGTTGCGAACTTCAGCCTCGCAACCGATGAGACCTGGAAGGACCAAAGCGGCGATAAGCAGCAGCGCACCGAGTGGCACAACATCGTTGCCTGGAAGAAGCTCGCCGAGATCTGTGGTCAGTACCTGACGAAAGGTCAGCAGATCTACATCGAAGGCAAGCTGCAGACTCGCAAGTGGGAAGCGGACGGGAGAACCAACTACAAAACAGAGATCGTTGCCACCAACATGACGATGCTGGGCAAGAAGGATGATAACGGCGGAGCTTCCGAGCGGTCCCCGAAGAAGACCCAAGACCGTGAGCCGGGCGGCGACGACCTCGGAATAACCGACGACGACATCCCGTTCTAGGAGACGCCGATGATCAACACAGAGGACCCAAAGTGGGAGCCAAGCAACAGCACTATGGGTAACATCGAGAACTCAGCAATCCTCACAGTTGCGAAACTATCCCTGGGCGACCGGCGCTCCGCGCTCAGGGAAGTCAACTCCCTATTCCAACGACTCAGGCGGGGTGTTACCAAGGAAGAGGAAACACCTGTACTTCCGCAGGACTTTTTCTAGCGAGGTTCTTATATGGCTTGCTCAGGACAGATCGAATCCCACGTTGCCCTTGTGATGGATGCACGCAACCGGATGAAGGAAGCTGAAGACACCAGCCTGTCACGAGTTCGCAGACTTCAGTTGTTGTGTGATGCTTCCAACCTGATCCACGGTGCCATGAATTTAGTGGGAAGGTTGCCCAATCTGAGAGAAATGCTGACCGACTGCTCCAACCAGTTTCTAGGGGTGAAACCATGAAGGACTTGTTCAGAGGAATGGAAGCCGACTTTCTCCAGTTCGATAAGGTCCAGAACAAGAAGTCACTACGCCCGGATCTGCACGCCTTTATGCTGCTGGATATACTCATGCCGGGCACGTCTGACATGGTGTCCAACGCCGGAAGCGATGAGATTTTTCTGGAGGTGGAGCCCGAAGCGTTGGCCCAGGTAGCCACAGAAGATCAGCTACAGGAGCTGCACCGCTGCGGAGTACGTCACGACATCGGACAGGACGCCTTGGTAATGTTTGTCTGAGGAGGAGAAATGGAATCACCTCATTGGTTGCTGGAGAAAGTGATCACAAAGCGGCCTCACTGGATTGGAATCGAGGGGGGTATGTTCCGATGGACGCCTGTTAAAGAACGAGCCCTACAGCTTGCTCGACGCGAGGACGCCGACAAACTGGCTGAGATCATCGACGATGCCGAATCTATAGTGGGGTGGCCATGACCAACGAAGGGTATGAGTGGTTCCAAAAAACCTGTCTATACGCCCGCTACGTTCCGGACGGCGCGCAGCGTAGCGAGGTAGCAGAGTTCTGGATCACAGTCTTTCGCAGCACAGTTGTAAAGCGGGCCAAAGACCGTTGCCGCCATGCCGTCAACCGTCCCTGCTTTGGTTGTCTGGGGATAGCCTTCACGGAGCACAGCAATGACACGAGAGAAATGCCTAGAAATACTTGACCGATACGAACGGTTCCTGGCCCCATTAGGTCCTAAGAAAAAGGACCGGGAGATGGTGAACCACATTCTCTTTAAGATGATTCCCAAGATGGACGCCATGCTAGTGCTTCCAAGCCAAGAGGACATAGAGAAGTTCATGCGCTGGCTGGGCTTCATTCAAGGTGTACTGTGGCAGCGAGGTTGGTTCACTTTGGAAGAACTGAAGGAACATAACCATGAATAGCAAAGGACACGACAGCAGCTGTTGCTGCGGATGTTACGAGATCTCAGATTCATCCTTGTTCGAAAGATATCGGGATCTAGTCCGTCACCAACGCGCCCCTCTCCATGAGGCCGGTCTGATCTCTGACGACGAGTACGCCTCATTCATGGGTGACGGCGGCGCATCGGTCGAGCGACTTCAAAGCTACGACAAGTTGAAAGAGGAGCGCGAAAACATTCTCTCCGCTCTTGGAGAGCACCCCGATTCCCCCGTAGATATCCCGCAACGAATTTCAGATGTCCGAGACGAAGGTCGGGCACACTTCCACAAACTAACCGAGACGGGCAACCGACTGAACGATGAACGAAGGCGAGTGTCCGAGCTGTCGGCTGAAGTTTGCCGACTGAACGCTCTACTCAGCAGCGAGATCTTCAAGGTGGACGAGCTGAAGCGGCGTAACAAGAAGTTCGAGGATGAGTACGTTCACGAGAAGCTGTTGCTGGATTGTCAGGACAAACTTGCGGCAGCCAACAAAGCCCTGCAGCTTAGGCAACAAGAGTGGGAGCAACTGGCTGATGGGCTAAGCCCGAGACGACAACCGATGGCCCTGAACTGTACGAAGTGCGGATCTACGATTCACACCGACTCGTTCCATTCAGAACGTTGCCCAAACGGGTATCGCTGAACACCGATACTTGTGTTAAACTGTAGGTGATTCTATCCAGGAGGGTGCCATGAAAGATGGTAAAGCCGGAGCACTGCAAGTCCTGGGGATGTTCCGAGCCATCACAGGGCTGACTGTTGACGACCTGCTCGAAGCCAAGAGCGAAGAGGAGCTGACCATAAAGGTAAGCGAGAACATTCGAAAGGAACGGGAGACAGATCATGATCCAGATCGAGGGCCGAGTCTTTAACGAAGAACAGCAAGCAGCAATCGACGCCGACAGCGGCACATGGCAGATACTCGCGGGACCCGGCAGCGGCAAGACTGCGGTCCTTGTCGAACGATACAAACGATTGGCGCGGTTTGCTCCCCTGGGCTTGACGTTCACGGTGAAAGCAGCGAACGAAATGAAGAGTCGGGCCGGGGGTGGAAACTTCCGAACCATCCAGAGCGCGGCCTACCAGATACTGAAGGGCTTTTCCGGCAGCGCGGGGTTCATAGCACCGCCTGTTGACCAGCTCGTGAAGAACGCCATTGACGTTCTCAATCCGGATCGACCTCGCTTCAAGTACATTATGGTTGACGAGGCCCAGGACTGTTCAGAGGACGACTGGGAATTTATCCGCCGCCTGTCTCCCAACATCTTCGCCGTGGGGGACGCCATGCAGTGCATCTACGGATTCCGTGGATCACAACCCGACCTCTTCCTCAACATGGCTCAGAGGTTCCCCGGCACCGACACTCTGTACTTGGGCCGGAACTACCGTTCGACACAGCAGATCGTTGACTTCTGCAAGAAGATTGCGCCGGTCCGTGGAGCACTGCTAGAGAGACTCTGTTCAGAGAATGAACCCGGCGACCCCGTCGAGATTCTAAGCTTCGCTCACAACGTTGAGGAAGCCGAGTTCGTGATCAGCTGCGCACAGAATCTACGACGTGACGGAAACGGCAGCAGTGTTGTTCTTGCCCGAACCAACCGTCAACTTGAAGTCTTCTCGAAACTTGAAGCTCCTGTGGACTTGGCACATTTGGAGCGGTCCACGATCCATGCGGCCAAGGGTAAAGAGTGGGACAATGTTTTCGTGATCGGTACACAGCAGGGCCTGCTGCCCTTCAGAGATGGCGACGTTGACGAGGAGAGCCGGATCATGTTCGTCGCCGCCAGTCGTGCGAAGAAGCGCTTGTTCTTGACTCGGTACGGTACGCCGTCTATACTGATCGGATAGGACGGAGGTTCTCATGGATGTACAGGCTACGTTTCACCACCGGTGCAAGAGGGGCCTTCACCCTTTCGAGGTAATCTACAGCTTGAGTCATTCCGATCAAGAGAGCACCGTTGTCAATTGGTGCTCGATCTGTGGAACCATCAGCGTGGATCTCGACATCGATGGTCGGATCAAACCAGGAGCTGTTCAAAAAGCGACGCGACCTAAAATTCTGGAACAGTTGGGAAAATGAAATGAATATCACCAAGACCAGCAAAGCAGGGGAGCGCGTCGCCCTACTGATCATCGCGCTGTTGGGAATTTTTGACGGTCTGGTTACCCTTTGCACTCTAACCTTGGTGGACTCGGACTACAGAGCCCACTTCCTGTTCTCGGACTTCTGCAACCGGCTTACAGGAGTTGACCATTGAACTGCGGCTTTTGCTTCAGGAGCTTCGAACCCGAGCAACAATCTCCGGTATGTCCGCATCTCAACCTGGACCCACCGAAGCCCCGGCCTGGAGGCCCACGACTGCGGCCCGAAGTCCAACGTGAAATCGAAGACGCCTTCAACCTGCGCAACATCCCAGCGCTGAACGCCTGGATTGACTCCCAAAATTACGCGGCGCGGTTCTACGCCCGGATGATGCTGAACAGAATCGAAGAGCTTGACAAGAGCGAGAAATTACGATCTAATCTACAGCAAGAGGAGTAGACAATGGCCCGAGTAACCACTGTTGAAAAGGCACGGAAAGACCAAGGGAACTGCAGCGGGTGCGGAGACCCGATCAAAGTTGGTGACAGCTATCGCTGGTGGAAGTTCCTACGCGGCCCGCGCTACGTGCGCTGTTCGAAACCTGACTGCAGACCAAAGCCCTCCGATCTTACCCGGAGCGAATTCTACTCCGGACTGTATGATCTGCAAGATCGGCTCCAGTCCGCGCTCGATACCTTCCGCCTGGATGGGGACGGCGGCTCACTGGCAGGCGAACTGAACGATGTTGCCAGCGAGTTGCGCACCCTCGGCGAAGAATGCCGAGAGAAGTACGACAACATGCCAGAGGGGCTACGGCAGGGCGACACCGGACAGCTCCTGGAAACTCGCGCCGATGAGTGCGAATCCCGAGCCGATGAACTGGAGAGCGCCGCCAGCGACGCGGAGGGCTACGAAGATCCCGAGGTGGAGGATGAACAGGATGGCGCACGCGATGACGCGGCGTCGGATGCCGACATCGACCTGAGCATTGACTAGGAGACGACAATGTCAACATGCCTGTACGTGAACTACAAAGGGAAGCCGGTAACGAAGCACTCCTACAGTGGAGGCTCGACCTTCCGTTTCTGTCGTCGCCGCTATCAACTGGAGAAATCCAAGGGCTGGCGCGAGAAGGACAACAAGGCCAGCCTGCGCTTCGGGCGGTGCGTCGAGGATGCCCTACAGTTCCACGTCGTGAACAACCTGACGGGTGGCGAGGACCACTTCGTCAGCAGCTGGGCAAAGATCAAAGAAATTCCAGACCTAGTGTACACCGAGAAAGAAGGTGACTGGTCTTCCTTGGATCGCATGGGGCGCACCATGTTGAAGCTGTTCCAACAGTGGTGGCCGAAGTCGGGACTCGCAACTCCCAAGTGGCAGCTTGAGTACAAGAAGGAAGTGTTCCCCGGCGACCCCAAGTACGCGGGCCTGGAGTTCACCTCGTTCGTCGATCTTCGCGCCGACTATCGAGACAAGCCGTTGATCGTTGACATCAAGACCGCAGCTCACGGTATGTCCGAGAATCAGGCAATGCTTCAACTCGACCCGCAGCTGGGGGACTATAGCTGGGTGACTGGTATCCCAACGGTTGGATTTCTGAACCTCATCAAGGGGGGCAACACCTTCAAGAAAGGCGACAGCTGCACCGTCATCAGCACCGGCGACCAGAAAAAGGTCTGCACGTTCAGTGATGACACCAAAATCGCCCTGCTCCTGTCGTACCCGGACTACGTTGAATATGAGCGGGAAGCCAAAGGCGTTCGAGGCAATGCGCTCAAGGAACTGAAGTCAAAATGGGAAGAGGGTGCATCTGCTGTCAAGCTGCACATCAGCGAAATTACGAAGTGCCGAATTCAGTTCTTGACTTGCGAAATCCCAGAGGCTACGATCAGAGAGTCAGGGGAGACCGTAGCCCAGGACATTGTCAACATCGTGGACGCCAACGAGCGCAACTACTGGCCCCAGGATGGCCGAGGAATCCGGTTCCCGAATAATAACTGCACGGTGTGCCCGATGATTGGGCTTTGTATTGGTGACGACAAGCTTCGAGACGAGAAACTGATCAACATCAGCGCGTCCAAAGCGACGGTTCCGGCGAACGAAGACTGGCTCGACAAACTTCGAAACGAATAGTATCTGACGACGCCAGATAATGGCTGAAAAGTGCCACTAGCTGGGAACGGAAAATACAAATGAGCCTCAAGAAGCAAATTCAAATTGCTGGACTCCAGATCCTGGGTGTAAACATCGGTCCTCAAGACAGTCAGTGGGGGCAGATCTCCATCTTTGCGGAAAGTTTCACCCCGGATCTTGTACTGAAGGCTTTCGAAGCCTGGGCAAAAGACCAGGGTGATCGAGTCATACCGTACCCGCTGAGTGAGTTTGTTCGCGTGGCTCCGCGTATGGTCGCTCGTGCTACCAGGGAGGACGAAACCCCTGTCGATCAAGCCGCGCTCGACGAGCTATGCTCCGAGCTGTACCTTATCGGAGGCCCGGCATTCTCCGGAAAAGAGCGAGCCGTTCTTGCAGAACTGACTCAGACTTACAGCCACGACGAAATCAAATCTGCTTACGCAGAACTTCTAGCCGGGTTCGATGATTTCCAAACGAGACGGGCGTCAAAGACCTTCGCGGAAGGCGGAGGAAAAGCCGTTCTCATGGCCGCACGAAAGCGGGCCGAACAGCTGAAGCGTCAACAGGAACTCATCGACCGCACCCGAAAAGCCCTGCTAGAAACCGGCTCCGTGGCCCCGCCTGTTGTTGAGGATGAGCCCACCACAGTTGAGCTTCCCGAGGTCTAAGCTACCACATGAAAGAAGATTTAGATCGGCTCAAAAAAGATCCGTCCGTCATCCGGCTTTACGCCCAGCGCGTCAAGTTGGAGAGACAGGGGAATCGCTACCGTGGATCATGCCCTTTCCACGCGGACAGTACGCCCAGCCTCGACGTGTATCCAGACAAGGAAGACGGGACTCCGTTGTACAAGTGCCTTGGCTGTGAGGCCCGAGGGAACATATTCCAGTTCGTCAGCAAGTTCGATCACATCTCGATGAACGAAGCTATCAAACTGGTGAAGGTCTACGTGACCGGCACCCCGGAGAACGAAGCGCGGGTAGTTGACAGTGTCTTCAAACCCGTGGGACAAGCAAAACCCAAAACGGTTCTGTCGCTGGCTGACATCGCGAAGTACGAGCGAGCCTTGGAGCAGAACCCGGACGCCATCGCGTGGCTCCAGCGGGAGCGCGGCGTATCCTACGAGACTGCAAAGCGTCTGCATACGGGCTATTGTCAGGACATCGGCAAACTTATCGGAGCAACCGACCAAGACGTTCGCGACAAGGGCTGGATAGTGCTACCGTGCGTCGAAGGCGATAAGGTTCACGCCATCAAGTTCCGGTCGATTGCTCGCAAAGTTTTCCGTCGCATGATGGGGATGGCCTCGGAAGTTTTGTACAACGCGGACACCGTTGACCTACTGGAGCCCGTGTTCCTGACTGAAGGCGAGTTTGATACTATGGTACTAGAGCAGGCCGGGTTCCGTGCGACCTCGCTACCGAACGCAGCCTGCAAAACTACGCCGGAGATGAAGGATAAACTCTTGAGAGCAGAACTTGTGGTGCTGGCGGGCGACAACGACGGAGCCGCAGGCACAGAAAAGATGAAGAAGCTGTGGGCCGAACTCGGAGATCGCTCTGCGTTCTTGGAGTGGCCCGCAGGGTGGAAGGACGCCAACGCCACGTTCCTCAAAGAATGTAAGGGAAACGTGGATGAGTTCAAGTACACGGTCAGTGGTCTGCTGAGCGCCGCAAAGGCGGTTGTCATGCCCGGCATCTACTCTCTGCAAGAGAGCATGAGATCACATCACCAGACAGACTTGGCAAACCATCCCGAAAGGTTCCGGTTCCCCTGGAAGAACGTTGATGCAATGGCGATCATTCTTCCGGGCGACGTGGTCGCAGTCCTTGCTACAAACACCAAGATGGGTAAGACCTGCTGGCTGATGAACGCCACTATAGATGCGGCTCTTATTCATGGTGAAGTTGTCCTCAACTATCAGTGCGAGTTGGAACCGGATCGATTCAACACCACTGTAGCAGCCCATGTTCTGAGGAAGGATCGAAACCATCTCACCAGGGAAGATATCGAAGATGCTGCCCGACGCCTGGGTAGTGCCAGATATTACGTGGGCTCGAACCCCGCGTTGAATACCGTTGGACCCGTACTCGATCTGATCGAAGCTGCTATCAAGCGGCTCGGGGCTACCGTCGTGGTGCTCGATCACATTCACTTCATCTGCCGCAACGCCAGCGACGAAATCAAAGCGCAGGCCGATGCCTCGCAGCGCATTGCTAACATGTCGAAGCGATACCGCTGCAAGTTCTTCATGGTGGAGCAGCCAAGAAAGTCAAACCAGAATAGCCGAGGCAAGCGGCTCCACATTTCGGACGGCAAGGGTAGCGAGGCTCTGCACAGTGACGCCGCTGCAATCTTCGCCATTCATAGAGACATGGCGACGATCACAGACCCGCCGCCGCCTGATCCGTACAGCCCTATCACCAGCGTTCACCTGTTGGGCGGGGCTCGGTCCAAAGGCGACGGAGCTTCCGAATCCCGATTGATATTCGTAGGAAACCTCGCAACTTTCAGTGAGATGGTCAGCGCTCCCTCAGATGGGCCGGGAGACGGCGGACTTTTTGATGGACAGCCTGTGTGAAAGGGACTACAACAATGGCATTCGACTTAGTGGAGCATTTGGATCGACAGAAGAAATGGTCTTTCGAAAACTTCGGACCCGGCACCAACTTAGAGGGTTTACTGGAACACATTCGAAAGGAACTCAAAGAGATCGAAGCCAAACCCTTCGACCTCGAAGAGTGGATCGACGTTGTAATCCTGGCTTTTGATGGAGCGTCTCGGCAAGGTTACTCTTCAGGAGATATTGCCCGCGCTCTGTTTGCCAAACAGTACAAGAATGAATTGCGCAAGTGGCCGGATTGGAGAACGGTGCCAGCAGGGCAAGCTATCGAACATATCAAAGAAGAGCACGAGGAGTGGCCGTGAAACTTTCTGGCGATGGGAAAAACAAAACCGAAGTGGTGATGCCCGCCGATGGAGTCAGTTATTGACTCGACCGCTTGTGGCGAGCGGTAGCAACCTGTTCTTAGTGACCCACCCGTATGGGTCGGTTCATTCGTTGACAGGCAATCTACATTGCCGTGCAGAACTCATCGCCAGATACAAAATCGAAAGGTGGTAGCCGTGGACGTAATAGACGATCTTCTGGGAACATCGAAAGACCTCTTCCAACAGAATGCCAAGAGCGTTGCCACGAAGATCGAAGATCTTCTCGGTGCCATCAAGGCCGGAGAACTCAACCTCGCGACCAACTATGTTCAGCTCGGCAATCAGCTGCTGAATGTCCGCTCGAACAAGTATTGGGTGCCCCTGGGATTCGCGAACTTCGGTAAGTACATCGAGTCGGTCAAGGATCGTATTCAGATTGGCCGCACGCAGCTGTACCTCTACATCTCCACGGTGGAAAAACTTCTGCCATCCGTCAGCGAGACTCAACTGAACCAAATGGGGATCTCGAAGGCGGTCGAGCTACAACGAGTGGTAAGCCAGACCGGCGCGCAGCCCACTCAGGAACTCATTGACTTTGCTCTTGACCCGAGCCATACTCGTGAGAGTGTTAAGGGGGAAGTCTACAAGCACCTGAACATCCAAACGCCCACGGAGACCGGCATCTACTTCGAGCTTGGCTGCTACGTCACGCAGGAGGAGCGAGAAGAGATTCAACGCGGGCTTGACGTGGCAACCAAGATAGACCCGGTGATACCAACCGACTGGCCGGAGAACAACCGCAACAAAGAGATTTTACTGAGGCTCATTCGAGAGTTCCTCGGCACCTATGAAAGTGAAGTCACCCCCTCGGAGGTTACCCATGAGTCAGAAAGTTAAGCTCGTCTTCGTGGAGCTGAACGAAAAGGGACGGGTCTCTCGGATCTTTCGAAAGTACCCCTTCAAGCTGCGGATTCCCACTCCCACGGAAGCCGCCCACAAGCAGATCACGCAGATGAGCCGCACGAAGGCTGTCTCCGAGGTTCGCCAGCAGCTCGTTCATCGTGCAAACGGAGCCTGTGAATACTGCTCCGCAGCTGTTACCGACCAGACCGGGCACATGCACGAGAAAGTTTTCAGAAGCCACGGGGGCGAGATATCCCTGGCAAACAGCGTCTTCATTTGCTATCCCTGCCACAGAGGGGAACACGGTCTTGGAAGGGGTGTCGCATGAACACAAACGGTGTAGTGGAAAAGTGGTCGCCAGTGGTTGATCGATTCATCAGCGGCCACGCCAAAGCGTTACCGCAGGACGAGAGGGAAGATCTTCGCCAAGACATATTCCTGGCGCTGATTGAAAGCTACGGACCTACTCTCGAAAGATGTACTGAGATGTGGGCTGAACTCCTGGCCCTCCGGGTTCTGGAATGTTTTCGAGAGGAGCGTCGCTCCCGTAGTTTACCGCCGAACTGGACTTCCTTCGACACCGAGAACTTGGTGCCGGACTCGTCAGCCCCGAACCTTGACCTTGAACTCGACCTGGGGAAAGCCTTGTCCCAGCTACCAGACGGCTTACGCAATGTCGCCGTGGACCTGTTCTATCACGACCTCAGTCAGCAGGAAGTGGCGACCAAGTACAACAGGACGCAGCCTTGGGTTGCCGTCGCAAAGAAGCAGATCGTGAATCGACTATACTCATTCTTAAAGGAGAAAACATGCCGGTAACCATCAACAGAACACTTTCCATCAAGGACAAGGACGGGAACATCTCGATCTTGACCGAGACCGATCAGATCGCGGAGAGCACAGACATCTCCGCAAAGTGCGATAGCTCGCGGTGCGCCAGTCGTCACGATGGCAAGCCGGTGGAGATCGCCTGGAACATCGAAGAGGTGAAGGAAAAGCCGGACGCTTTACCAGACTCGTTCTTCCGGTTGCTATCGCTCGTCATCAACCCGAGGAGCCAAGAGCAGAAAGTTTTCTGCAGCGCCGGGTGCGTTCGTGATTTCCTCCAGTACGACTACGTTGCGCCGCTGTCGCCGCGTGAGGAAGCCGTTCTGCAGGCCACCAACCAGCAGGCCGAGCTTGCGAAGCACCGGCCAAAGACCAACGTCATCCAGTTCCCGACCAAGCCTGCGGTTGAGGTTGTGGCCCCCCCGGTTTCAGCAGATACGCTGACCGACATCATCGACCAACCGGTTGTTCCGGGTCCCGAAGGCGTGGAAGAGCCCATAGCTGAACCCGTCAGTATCACAGACGAACCCGAAAAGCAGGGGCTTGAACATCCGTACCGACTGGAACACGACCCGAATCTCGGTCCATTCTTTGAATCGAGGGAGGGCGCATGACTGGACTCGAATTCGAAAAGTCTGTCGTAGCCCTAGCAGCATGGCGTGAGATGCGAGGTGAAGGCATCAACGCCATGCTGGCGGTTGTGTTCGTTCTGCGCAACCGGGCGAAGGCGGGGTGGAACGGTGGCAGCATTTACCAGAATACCATCAAACTGAATCAGGTGTCTTCGATGTCCGTGCTTGGTGACAAGAACACCATCAAGTACCCAGACGTTCGAGATCCGGATTTCCAGACTCTGCTTCACAAGATCGACGCCATTTACGAGGATGTACCGGACATGATCACCAGCGGCGCGAAGTATTACGCTGTTCTGACGGATGCCACGTCGGGGTGGTTTTTCGAGAACATCGTGAACAAACCTCTGGAGCACCCGAGGGTGGCGCAAATCGGTAAGACAACTTTCTTCGCGTAGTACGGAGGCAACATGAATAGGGTGTATGAGTGGTTCGGAGGTAGAAGCTCTGCCTTCGCTCTGTGGTTCTTCGTGGTTGGTGTCGTCCTCGTTTTCCAAGGTAAGCTCGACACCAACTTCATCGCCCTGGGCGGAGCACTGCAAGCCATCATCGTGACTCGATCCATCGCAGGGGACTACCACGAGCGCAGCAAGAACGGCAATGGAGGTGGCCATGCCAATCTTTGAGTACCGATGTCCGCAGTGCCACACCGTAACAGAAACGATTCGTAAGATAGCGGACAAAGACAAACCTATCTGGTGTCCTCGGTGCGACGTTAAGTCGAACCCGGTCCCGATCTCTAAGCCCGCTCCGTTTCGATGGGGGAAAGGCGGAGGGTGGAACTAATGGCGAAGCAACGCCGCCCGAAAACCGAGGAAGAGAAGAGGCGCGACCGCAACCAGCGCCTCAAGCGGCTCTACGGGATCACAATCAAAGAGTATGAGGAGAGGCTCGCTCAGCAAAACGGGTGCTGCGCCATCTGCTTGAAACCTCCGGCGACTCTGGCTCTGTCGGTAGACCACGATCACAAGTGGAAGTATCTCAAGATCACCGTCTCCGATTGCATAGTCGGTTGGCTGGCGAAAGTCAAGGACGACACCGTGAATCCACCATCTCCATACTACCTGCTCGGTGGTGTTGGAGACACCAAGATGGCCGCTCGAATTATGTTGAAGCACCGTCTGAAGCGGGCAAGCGTGAGAGGTTTGCTGTGCTTCTCCTGCAACGGCGGGCTCCGGAAGTATCGGGACACCCCGGACATTCTGAGGCGCGCCGCCGAGTACCTGAGCAACCATCAAGGGAGTTAACATGTTTGAAAAAATCTTGAGTCGCGAAAGACTACTGATCGTGCTGGCCGTGTTGGTTGCCCTCGTGTACCTGGGTGGAAAGTACCTCGACAGCTCGAAGGATTCCGCCGTCGCGAAGAATGCCGTGGCCCAACAGGTCTTGCAGGAACAGGTGACGCAGAACGCCACCATCGCAAAGCAGCTGGCGGTCCAGGTCCAACAGTACCAGGAGATGATCACATCCTTGACCGCACAGAATTCGTCTCTGGCCCGAGCTATGGGGCAACGCCAGACCGAGGTTTTGCATCAACAGAAGATCGACCAAACTCTACCCCTACCTGATCTCGCCGTCCGCTGGCAGAAACTCGCCGGACTTAACCCCAGCGACTTCGAGAACACTACCAGGGGACTTCACGTTTCGGAGTCCGGATCTCGAACGACCGTTCAGATTCTGGAGACCGTACCCGCCCTACGTGCGGACCTAGTTGACACCCACAAGATCATCGAAAACAAAGACACCCAGATCAAGGGAGCCGATGGTATAATCGCAGGACTAAATACCCAGGTGACCGGCCTGAAGTCCGAACTGACGGCTAAGGATAAGGCTTGTGACACGCAGCTGAGCTTGGAGAAGGCGAAGGCCCGCAAGGGTAAAGTCAGATCGTTCCTAACCGGCCTTGGGATTGGGGCTGGTGTCGTCGCCAAACTTGTGTTATTCTGAACGGAGGTAAGATGAACGGACGAAGAGCAAAGCAACTGAGGAAGCAGGCCCTGGCGCTGCATCCGGAAGGGTCATCACTCGCATTCCAAGTCACGAAAGTTGATCCGGAAGGAAACCCTGTAAGAGGGAACTGGCAGTATACCAGCGGATTCAAACGTGCCTACAAAGATCTGAAGAGGAGCCTCAAACATGGCGAACACATCTAAGAGACGATGCCCCGCATGCAGAAAGACAAAGGTCTTCCGGCTGGATCAGAAGACCTGCGGCTGCGGAGGCGTTCATCCGTTTGCGGGACAGCACGTCGCTCCGAAGCTGGACAAGTCTGAAGTCAGCGAGGTTGTCGGAGACAAGTGGACCATCTCGCTGCCGAAGACGCCGATCCACACTCTGGATCAGCTGATCGAGCACTGCAAGGTAGACCTCGAAATCTGGGAAGTCGAACGGTTCGTCTGCAACAAGTGGGAAGTAGGCATGGGCGTCAAGGCGTCCGGCGTTGGCAAACCAATCGTCCTACCTCTTTTCCAGGTGAAGGCATTTCTGAAAAAGAAAACGAACATCGTCGATGCTAAGGCCGAGATCGAGGCCCTCAAGAAGCTCGCGCTAATCAACCCGAAGCGACCCTCGCTGATTCGAAGTACCTTCCTGCCCTCTGGAAACATGCTGGAGATCAACATGCCTGACCAGCATTTCGGTAAGCTGGCCTGGGGTGTTGAAACCGGAGGCCCGCACTACGACGTGAAGATCGCCACGGCCCTACACCACAAGGCTCTGAACAATCTTCTGGAGCGCGTGAAGGGGTTTACCTTTGATGAAATCGTCTTTGTCGTCGGCAACGATCTGCTGAACTCCGACGATCTTGAAAGCAAGACAACCAAGGGTACGATTGTCTCCACGGATGGTCGCTACCAGAAGACTTTCACCACTGTCCGGGATGTGATGATCCAGAGCATCGAGAAACTGCGCAAGCTGGCACCGAAGGTCAAGGTGATCATGGTGTCCGGCAACCACGACAAGCTGTCGGTGTGGCACCTCGGAGATTCCCTGGAGTGCTGGTTCCGGACATACAGCGACGTTGAGATCGACAACTCCCCGAAGTATCGAAAGTATCACCAGTTTGGAAAGGTTATGTTGCTCTTGACCCACGGCGACAAAGGATCGAGAGCCGACTTCCCGCTACTCATGGCGACGGAGCAATCGAAGATGTTCGGTGAGACCCTGTTTCGCGAGGCCCACACCGGCCACTCTCACCAGACCAAGGTTGAAGAGAAGCACGGCGTGCGGGTCCGCGTTCTCCCGGCGCTTTGCCCACCCGACGACTGGATGGCGGAGAATACCTTCTCAGTCAAGAACCAACGCAGCGCGGAGGCTTATGTATGGAATGCCGTGGAGGGCCTGATCACCATCGCGGTCTACACCGATCCCGATGAGATCGAACCGCCGAAATAACAACTTCAACTCAGGAGGTTTTGCATGAGCAAGCCCGTGGTTTACCTAGCAGGATTGATTTCCACCGAGGTCCCCGAGTCACTGTACTGGCGACTCAAGGTAGAGCCCAGACTTACGGAAGCGGGTTTCGAAGTGCTAAGTCCCATGCGAGGAAAGAATCCGAAAGCCCTCGTGCAAGGTGGACTTGTTGATCCCAACGTCACGTCAAAAGATATCTTGATGCGGGACTTCCACGACGTGAAACGAGCTGACGTAATTCTCGCGCATTTGGAGATCTTCGGCGGCAACCGGTCTCTGTTGGGTACAATCGCAGAGCTTGCCTGGGCGTGGCAACTCACTACGCCCGTGGTCGGGATAGCAGACCTCCAGAACTCTCTCATGCGAAACCACCCGTTTGTTCGCGAGTTCATCAGTCACTACCATTGCAACATCTATGATGCGGCGGAGTTTATTATCAACTACTACGGGAGGAAGTGAACCATTATGCCTTATGATCCTGGTTTCTACCTCAGCTCAGAGGAGCTGAATCAAACACCGTCTCCAGCAGGCGACCCAATTGAGTCGGTCAAATCTGATCGGAACCGTCAAGAGCGAACCATTGGCGGGCCGCTGACGGAAACCCAATTGAAGGAAATCGGAGTAGAACTCGCCGAACGCGATCAGTCGAGGAAAGCATCCGTGGATACAAAACCCGGATACGGATCGGAGGATGGCATCAAGGATTCGGGGACCCGTGAGGAGTTCTCAACGGGTTCCGTTCGCGACAAGCAAGCCGGGAAGGGTGCCTTTCACTTGGTGCCTACCTGGGTGGTGTGGTTGGTGTCGCGTGTCTATGAAGGCGGAGCCATCAAGTATCAACCCCGAAACTGGGAGAAGGGCCAGCCGCTCAGTCAGTACATCAAGTCCGCCGAGAATCATCTGGCAAAGCTGAAGATGGGGATGAGGGACGAGCCCCATGCGTCCCAGGTGATCTGGAACATGTTCGGCTACATCTACACGTCGGTCTTGATCAAGCTTGGCCGTCGTCCCGCAAGCCTCAGCGACATGCCGGATCAGCTCCACTGTGTTCCCGGAGTCATCGCCGAGCCTCTCTCCAACATGGAGTACGAGAGCATGAACACGTTCTTCCAGGGAGCTGAGAAGATCTTCATCCCCGAGGAAGGTCGTCACCTGTCCATTGAAGAGGACCAAGGAAAACAAAACCCGCTGGCAGTTCCACCCGATGTCAGCCCTATTAACCTCGGGGGAGCCGAGGGACCAAAAGGACTTGTCGGACCATCCTTCAAATTACGCGGATGAAAAAACTGACGGCGAGCGATGTTGAAATTCGAGTGGCCCGGCTATTCAACTACCGGGCCAACTTGATTGTGCCGAACGTGTCCTGGGGTCTCCACCTCCGGCACGAGTGCGATCTACTGATCGTGTCACCGGCGCGCTACGCCACCGAGATCGAGATCAAAGTCACCGCTTCTGACATACGCGCCGACCTGAAGAAGCGCCACGACCACCAGAGCAACAAAATCCGCCGACTCTACTTCGCCGTTCCCGACTACCTCGTCAGCTGTCCAGACCTACCTACCGAAGCAGGTTTAATCAGCGTTGACAGTCACAACCACCCGTGGCATACTAAGATCGTGAGGCGACCCAGGTTCAACAAGCTGGCGCGGCCTCTATCTGAAGCGGAATACCTCAAGCTCGCGGAGCTAGGCTGCATGCGGATCTGGTCCCTGAAGGAACACATCGCGCTTCTAAAACGAGAGAGGAATCATGCAACTAAGGTGGTTGATTGAGCGCTACGAGTACACGACCCACAACAAGAGATGGAGTGCTGAACCCACGACACAGTCGGCGGATCAGACTCCAAAGCTGCAGTACCGATATGACAACGGCGGACCTTGGTTCGACGTGCCAACTGAAATCGTGGTCTCAACTGAAGAAGAACGGAGAGCTAAACATGAGCGACAAGAAATCGTCGAATGCCGCGCTTGATGCAACCGTGGCTGCGATGGACAAGCAATTTGGTGCGGGCTCCGTCATGCGTCTGGGGAGTAGCGACATCGCTCCGGTACGGGACGGCGTCATTCCCACGGGCTCTATTGCACTCGACGCCGCCCTGGGAGTCGGAGGTCTACCACGAGGCAGGGTTATTGAGATCTTCGGACCCGAGTCCTGCGGAAAAACTACCCTGGCTCTGCACGTCATCGCCAATGCGCAGAAGGCCGGAGGCACCGCTGTCTTTATTGACGCCGAGCACGCCCTCGATCCGGTGTACGCCAAGGCTCTGGGTGTTAACACCGATGATCTCTTGGTCTCCCAGCCTGACAACGGTGAGCAGGCCCTCGACATCGCCGATTCCTTGATTAAAGGCGGGACCCTGGCGATCTGTGTCGTGGACTCCGTGGCTGCCCTTGTCCCCAAGGCCGAGCTTGACGGCGACATGGGTGACTCCCACATGGGACTACAGGCCCGGCTGATGAGTCAAGCCCTGCGTAAGATCACCGGCAACGTTTCACGAACCAAGACCTGTATGATTTTCATCAACCAGATCCGAGAGAAAATTGGTGTGATGTTTGGGAACCCTGAGACCACGACCGGAGGCCGGGCGCTGAAGTTCTACGCTTCCATCCGGCTCGATGTCCGGCGCGTCGCCTCGATCAAGACCGGCGAGGAAGTCACCGGAGTTCGGACAAAGGTGAAGGTTGTGAAGAACAAGGTGGCTCCGCCGTTCCGGGAGGCTCAGTTTGACATTGTCTATGGTGTGGGGATATCGAAGATGGGGGACCTGCTGGACATCGCATCTGAGGCGGGTATCGTTGAGAAGAGCGGAGCTTGGTTCTCCTACAAAGGGGAACGTCTGGGGCAGGGGCGCGAGAAAGCTATCGAGCTGCTGAACTCCACACCGCACATTGCAAGTGCGATTGAAATAGAAGTTCGGAAGAGCATCGAATCTAAAAGAGGAGCGACGAAATGAAATCGTACCATATCGACCCGGAAACGGACCAACGAATTGAAAACATCTTCCAACATCATCCGCCATGCGGCAATCAGCTCGCCCGGTATAAGCAGCTCCGAGACGAAGCCAAGGCGTTCGCATACCTGATCGTCTCCAGCAGTCCAAAGAGTCGTGAGCAGGCGCTGGCCCTGACCCATCTCGAACAGGCGGTCTTCTTTGCTAACGCCGCCATCGCTCGGCACGAGAAGTTCGATCTGGAAATACAACAGCCCACTCTTCCAGTAGTCCAAAGAGTCGCGAGCAGTCGCTGTCGGCACGAGACGCCGGAGCCCGAAAAGCTCAACCGGTTCGCGGGGTGCTACGGCGGACACGATCCGAACGAGCTGCCGGATAGCGAAGAGGTCGGTGGAGATCCAACACTGCGCCGAGCGCGAGAACGAAACGTGATACCAGCGTAAGGGAGGCTTCATGCCCGGACTGAAAGTAATAATCTCGGTGGTGGACGACAAGGGCGACATGCTCTTTCATCATGAGGATGACGCCCTTAAACCCACCTCCAAGAAGCTGGACCCCGAGAAGCCAATCGAGTTCGGGGAGTACAAGTTTTTCGGCTGCATATATCAACCGATTGTCATGTTGAAGAGCAAAGCAGGGGGGTTCTAAGTTACATGATCCGCGTTGTCCACTGCAAGAAGGAACCCTACGACATCTACATCGGTCGCCCGTCAAAGTGGGGGAATCCGTTCTCTCACCTGTCGGGCTCCGATAACCTAGCACTGTTTCGCGTGTCTACCAGAGAAGAGGCCGTCAAGAGCTATGAGCACTGGATACTCAGCCAACCCTTGCTAGTAGCCGATCTCCACGAACTGGTGGACAAGACTCTCGGTTGTTGGTGTGCTCCCAAAGCTTGCCACGGAGACATTCTCAAGCGATTGGCGGAGTCCTTGAAATACGCGCCAACACTGTTGTTGTTCAAAAATAACGAACAGTGAGGAATCCTGAACATGGCCCTCTCGAAAGAACCCCTCAACCCTACCTACGAACAGCGAGTGAAGCGCCAAATGAAGCGCTATACCACGCTCCGAGCCAAAGGCTTCTCTCTGGCGCTAGAACTTACCACACTCAAGTCCTACAAACAGGGCCTGCTACTACAGATCGGGGACATCAACGTTTCCATTGATGCCCTCGACCGCATGATCCGTCGCGCTAGAACGGCGGCTGCTCAGGGAAAAGCTTCCGCAGCTTGAGGTATGTTGCATCCGTCTGCCTCTCCGCCGCCGAATACTCCGTAAACGCCTTCTTAAAGTACGATGTCTTCTTCTTCAGCATGAGCGGCGTCAGTGCTGCTTTCTCCGCGTTGTTCGCCTCTTCCCACACCAACAGAAAATCCGACATCGGCAAACGAGAGGACCGCAGGAACAGCTTCGCTATGCTGACCTCCAGGCCCTTCGTCTTGTTGATATTCCCCATGATGGTCTTGGCTTCCCTCGGACTGATAAGGTCCTGGTCAACCATGTCCCACAATTCCTGGGGTTGAATCGATCCCGAACGCAGACGATCCTCGATTTCCAACTTGACCGTATGCTCTTTGAGTTTGTCTCGATCAACGGGACCGCTTTCGATACGATCCGCTGACAGCTCCATCGCCTTCTGCTGCGCTGCGGTCTTAGCTTGTAGGATCTGAGCACCGGCTGTCTGTAGACCAAGTTCTCCCCAGCTTCTGGTCGGTGCAAAGCCGCTCAGCTTTTGGGTGACGTTCTGCAGTGGCATCGGGATCACGGTGTTCGCAAGAAGATCCCACACCAAGTCTCTAGCAGGCAATCTACGCCCTTGGCTGTCCCGTCCCGTGTAGACGGTGGTGACGGTTCTCTCCAATGGAGAGGCCCGGTAACGCATGAACTTCAAGGGATCAGTGACCGAGTGAAGCATGTCGGTCGGAAGAGTACGCAGAGAAATGAGCTTGTCCCTACCTTCCTCGTCCTTATAGGCTACCCCGAAAGGGGCCTCGTAGTGCGGGTTGCCGGTGTTAAGCTGGTTCAGGACCCGTGCGGCAAGCCACATCGCAATCGTTACTTTCGCGAGATCTTGCCGCACTACCTTGCCGTCCCCACCCATCGCCCGACTGATCGACCGCAATTCCGACTCCATCCAATCTGGTGCCAACGCTACTAATCTGAAGACATCTTGAGTGAGCAGAGATCTCCCCTCTCGTCTCAGGTTCAATCCGCCGAACCGGTTGTTGGTATCTGTAGCAGCCAACTGTGCAACTTTGCTGTCACTGTACTCCGGATAGGTTTTCTTATATCGATTGTACAGGTGTTCCGCCGCCCGAGCCTTCAAGCTGGGGATGTACTTGTCGAACAGGAAACCCTCAAACCAATGAGAGATCTTCCCGGCAACTGGGATCATTCCCAACAACTTGCTGTGCTGATATCCAGACAGCATGCCTTCTTGGAAGGTGTCGCGAGGGCCGTAGTTCTTCATAGACAGCCCATGCTCCACGAGTTTTCCAAGAGTCGGATTAGTCCTAAGATCCCACCGCTCTACGCCGAAGGGACTGACGCCGGTCATCAACGCTCGAAGACTTTCCTGAACCAAGTGGAAGGTATCGAACGACAGCAGGGTAGCTTTGGCTTCGGAGCCCGCCGTAAAGACAGGCTTGAACGCCTTGGCAAGAGGAGATGTAGTTTCAAGCTGACGCTTCACGTACTGGTATGCCTCGGGATGTACCTTCAGGTCCCCGCGTACCAGCACCGGGTTGCCGTTGGTATCCTGGGAGGCGAACTGCCAGCCCTCGAAGGAGGGGTGCTCGACTGAACGGTAGTCGTGCGTTGCCCAGGCGTAGTGCTCCGAACCTTTGGAGTTGGAACCCGAGGGTTTAACCTCACCATACTTCACGATCCGACCTTCCTTCACGAGCTTGTCAAGATCGCCGGTCCGACGCAGGCCGTCAACCACCTTTTCCGCAATGCGGATAGATCGAACCTTATCAGCCTGTACGATAACCGCCTCGTTCTCACCGTCCGGTCCCTGAACGAGCTTGCCGGTGCCGGATAGCGCCACCATAGGCCGACCGTCAGAGGCCCTCGTTCCCTTGTCCTGGAGGCGCTCCAGGGTCTTCCGGGCTGCCAGTACGCGGTCAAAGGTGTTGCCGTTACGTGCCGCCAAAGCGATGGGATCTGTGATGGCGAGCTTCCGCCCTAACAGCTGGCCCTCGATAGCGTGGTTGAACGTTCGGTGCCGAGCCATTGAGGTATTGACTGCAAAGGTTCCTGCACGAGCGTCCGCGAGCAGACGGTTCGCCGCTGGATTATCGGCGTCCTTCTCCCACAGATGGGTGACGTAGTTTTCCAGACCTTCCTCCAGGGCTCCCCCTGCGGAGGCGCGCTCGAAGTTTCCGTTGAAGTGCTTCTTGACATCACCGGCTAAAGCACGATGCTGATCTGTCAGGCTCTTCGGGTTGTAGGAGCGCAGCAAAGCATCGATTTCTTGGTCGTTGTAGTTTGCTTTGATGTGCTGCTGAGCCGCGAGTTCATGAAGGCGAGCTTCGCTTGTGTCGCGTGGCGCTTCTCCAAGCTCGCGCTGAATCTGAGGCGCGGGGCCGTCCACGTTGACGGAGTTCCGACGTGCGAGAGCGAGGCGTTCGTCCAGGGGGAACGACTCGAAGGAAATAGTTTTGCCGGTGCCGCCGAGATTGAGAGCCTCACCCTTTGCGAAGTCCCAGGCAGCCTCTTGATCCAGACGCTTGCCAAATTCCTTTGCGGCCTCAGCGGTCTTCAACACGGTAGAGATGTTCAACTCTTTACCGTAGCCGCCAACAAACAGTTCTGGGTGCGCTTCTAGCAGAACTTTGTTTTGTTCTGCGAATGCTTCGATGTCTTTGATTGTGATATCGCGCTTGAATGTCTTGCGGCGCTCTGGAATAGCCTCGACAGCGAAGCCCTCGGATCTCGGAACAAATCCGGTGGCTGGATTCACCGTGAATCCTTCGGTGATCTTTACGTTCTGCAAGGCTCCCGCGATCTTCGAATGCGGAGCCTCCAGCGGAACCTGCTTGGTGACGTAAACCAAACCTTCGCTGACTAGCTGGTCGAGCTGGGCTTGAGTGGGTTGTACGCCTTCATCTCCTGGGCGAACCCCTCCTCGTCGTGGTTCTTGAGACACTTCAGCAACACCAGGGCGTGCTTGACTTCCGCCCGGCGTTCCTTCGGCAAGCTGTTCAGGAACTGCTCTTCCTTCTGCGGCGCGTTCTGGATAGATGTAGGCATCGAATTTCCCCCTCACATCGGGATGGATATTTCCAAGAATCTTTTCATACGCATGCTGCTCTTCGAGAGCATTCAGAGCTTCCCAAGTCAACTTGACAAGGTGCTCTTCCTTAATCCCTTTCCCACGGAGTTGACCAGCCAACAACCTGGGCAACATCTCATTGACGATCTGAGCTTCACTTGAATAACTCCGCCCTTCGATACCGGCGATTCCCGAGATCTCGGTCAAAGCTTCATCGTAGCCCGGCAGCTGAGACATAGCCTCGTGCGCGGCTTTCACCTCGACTTCCGACAGAGCGCCGTGAACATGCTCATGCAACAGTGTAGCAAAAGGATCGGGACCCGTCAACATCAAGAAGGTAAGGGGCTCGCCTTTCACGGGTTGTAGCGCAGCCGCCAGATCCTTGATATACTGGTTCGGGTGCCGTTCCATGAAGTTCACCATGCTCTCCGCAGCCTCTGCTCGCGCAGACGCCCCGTTGAGATTGGTGAGGGCACCTTTCAGCACTTTGTTCAGGGCCTCGAAGCCCCGGCCTGCCAGAACAAGGGTGTTCTCCCCGCGCTCGTTCTTGTAAAGTCCCACGACCTGCTGTCCAGTGTCTGGATCTTTGATTTGACCCACTTCGTTTCCAAGCCGATTGAGCTTGTCTGCCATGAACGGAGACAGGTTTTCCAGAGCCGTAGTATCGATTCCAGCGAACTGCGCCAAAGGATGACCCTCGGCATCAATAGCGAAACCCCGAGGCTCGACGGAGCCCCACCCGCGAGGAATGGAGGCCGACTCACGCTGCATGTTCAGCCAATCTCTAAACTCCTGGGGATCTTCGAAATGATGTTGCTTCAGGCTACCCTTTTGGAAGGTGTCCAACTTGACCGGCTTGTCCCCTGGAGACAGGCGCTCGATGTGATCCACATCTTTAGCCCAAGTGGGGTTCAGCTTAGATGCTTCGATGAGCAGCCCGTCCTTCTCATTGCGGACGCGGACGTAGCCCTCCTCAAGCGCCCGGTCGAAGTCGGCCCGGCGTTGATCGACTCCCGCCTTCGGATCAGAGAAGTTTCGCTCGATCCATTGGCGGTGTGTTTCGTCAGTCGCAAGCTTGTGCAAGGCCCCCTTCGGGTCCATCATGTAGTTGCTGCCGGGTTCCAAAGGCTGCGCAGGCGCGTACTCTTTGCTGATGTTCTGACCGGCACCCAAGATTTCCGACTTCATTTCTGGGGTGACGCCCACGGCGTGAACCTGGGCGGTCTGGATTTTGTCAGGCTTCAGCGCAGCGGGAATCTCCGTCTTACCGACGCGGGCTCCCCACTTCTTTCCGTAGCCTCGATAGAACTCTCCGATCATCCCGAGTTCGCCGGTCTTCTGGCTGCCGTAGAAGCCCAGCATTCCTTTGCCGCCGATCTCGATGTCTTTACCTGATAGCTCGCGGAAATCAGGGTCCCACTTGGCGGGCTCGGCCTTCAGCAGCTTCTGAGAAAGATCCTTTCCAACGTAGTCTGGAAGCTTCTCCGGAGTCGTCCCTGCTTCGTGGAAGGACCATTTTCCATCCAGGGTGCGGGCCTGAAGAATGTTTTTCTTCGAATTATAGGCAATCGTATCCACGACCTTCCGCAGATCCCAGCGGGTGTTCTGGTGCTCTCCCGAAGTCCAGGCAACTTGGTCGTATCCGTTTTCTGCGGCGTAGTGCAACGCCCGCTTCAGAAGGACGTGGAACCAATTCGCGGCGTAAGGAACCTTCGGGGCTTTGGCTGCTTCGTCCTCAAGCAAGCGCAGATATCCACGAGCCGCCCCCACCTCATTTTTAGCGGCCTCTATCGCTGCGTAGTCTTGCCCACCCTTCGAGCTGCTCCAGCGTTGCCTCTCAAGCTCGACGGTTGGTAGGGGGTCGCGCCGCCCGACAGCCTCTCGAAACTCCGTCCAGAGTTTTCTCAAGGCCGCTTCAGGATCGGTGATCCCAGGTGTCTTCTCTTCCAAAAGAGCTTTCAGCTTATCCTCAGCTTTCTTTATAGCGGCGGGAGCCTCTTTGATAGCCTTCTCTCGAACTTCCGGAGAAGACTTCTTGAGCTGCTTGACTGCGTCGCCCTCTTGGACTTCCTGGAGAAACATCGTGCGCTTGCCATCGGGGGTAACGCGCTCATCGAAGCGCAGCCATCCCAGAACGTTGCCTTCCTTCGGATAATGTGTGCCCTTGTACTCGGTCTCCAATTTGGCGGGCACACTTCGAACTACAAGCTCGCGGTACGAGTTCGGAACCGCACCGGCCTCGAAGGGCCGCAGATGAGTTTCGTATTGCGTCGGTGGTGCCTCTAACTTGGCTTTGATGGCCGCGTAGCGCTGGGTTTCCTCCGGCGTAAACTTCGGTGCGAAGTGACCTCGTTTGCGCTCCATCTTCTGGAACTGCGCCAGCCACATTTGGTCTTCCGGCGTCAGGACTTGCGCACCAGCACCCAGGAGTTTCTCAGAAACCGTTGCGGCGGTCTCTGAAATAAACTGCCTGATCTCGGATTTCGAAACGGTGCGCTTCGCGCCCGCTAGGAACTCAGGCAGACCCGATTCCTCCAGCTCCAGCTTGGTGACGCCGCGATTCGTGAGCCACTTCTCGACGCTCTTCGAACCGATGCGCTCCGGCAACGTGACAACAGCTCTCTTCAGCGGAGAGAAGAAGCCCGACACACGAATTTCTGCGCGCAGATCTGGATTCGCGGGATCGAACGTCCCTACATTTCCAGTTGCCGACTTCACTTGGGTTGGCTTGAAAGCAATGGCGTGGAAGGTTTCGGGACCCATCCCCTCCATACTGTGAAATTTCTCCGCCACCGTGTGATCGATGATTCCGTCGTACCCCATGTACTCGATGGCTCGGCGCACCAATTCTTTGCCGACGCCTTTGTTGCGCGAACTGGTTGCGGACCAGAGTTCCGCCGTCTTCTCCACAGCCTCGATTACATTGCTGGCGGGCCGACCTTCGAGGTCGTAGATATCTAACTTTCGCAGGGCGTCCACGTCGAAATCGTAGGTCTTGATCTGTGTCGAAGCTCGTCTGACGCCTGAAATAAGTTTGCGGACTTCGGCAAGGTCCCAGCGTGGTTCAGATGCACCACCGATGTTCAAAGGATTTTTCAACGCGAGGTACGTCGGCAGCACCGCGCCGCCGTGCGGCATCATTTCTCGCTTGGCTTGCTCCAAGGCGGCAGCTTTGAGTACGCGATACGAGTCTGTCCCGTAGGAAACCGATTCATCCGGGTCCTCTCGGAGGGCTCTTTGAGATAAGATCTGATCGGCGCGGTCCTCCATCTTGTTTTTCAAATCTGGGCCTAGCCCGGCGTAGTTGATGTTGACATCCTCGGGAGTATTGGTAAAGTAGTGACCTTGCCCCCAGTCACCCTCTACATTTCCCTTGCGCTTAGAGAACTCGGTGAAATCCCGAACAGTCCCGTGGTACATCACGACAGGCTTACCCTCGGAATCGACGAGCTTCGACCCTGAAAACCACCGCTTGAATTCTGGGGTTTCGGTTTTGGGCCGCGCAGCGGTTATCTCAGCGTCAATATCATCCGGCCCCCACAGGTCTTTGTAGGCCGCCTCGTAGGCTTGAGCATCAGCCCGCTCCGCTGCATCCCACAGCTTCTCAAACTGAGCGAGAGTCCTTGGTGTTCCATGCTTCTCGGACAAGGTGAACTCGTGGTATGGAGAATGGAAGCTCCCCGACTGCATGATATCCACACTAATCTTGTCGGTTCCGAGACCCTTCTGGACCCTTTTGAAATTGGCGATGGCGTCTTCTTTACCGTGGATTCCGTGATCGGTTCGACCAAGGGCGTGATAGTCCCCGATCTTCTTTCTCAGGTCGGCGTACTCTAAGATCTCGCTCCAAGAATATTTTTTCTGTGCTTCCTTCCCCAGACGAGCCTCCGCCCCGATCTCGCCTTCGAGCTGAGTTTTACTGAGTAGTTCTCTCCAACGCTTCGACTCCTCTACATTGAGGCCCCGAACCGCGCCTTCCGGTGTCTCCGCTACCTCGCGCTCGAAGTCAAATCGCTCTCCGGGGAAATACTCGGAATACTCTCGGAAGCCCTCAAGCTTTTGTTGGGCCTCTCCAATTCGTTCTGCAGCCCGTCTAAGAACCTCAGAAGTAGCCGCTTCGTTTGCGCCTTCGACGGGTGCTGGTTTTGGGATAGCTTGGAGTCTTTTATCGAGTTCATTGACGTTCACCCCCATTGCATGCAGTTTTGCCCTGACCTCCGGATCTTGGTGCATGAGGTCCGCGAAGTCTTTGGAGTATTTAGAATAGTCGTCCGGAACCATGAAGTCAAGAACTTCAGCGGGACGGTACTTCTCATGCTCGCCGGACCCCTTCCAACCGCTGGACTCGGACAAGGTTTTTGTGAAGCTCCAGATCGCCGCCTGTGCTTGCTTCGGACTCCAGCCCAGCTCCCGCGCCGCCAGCCGAGTCTGAACAGCCATCGCGTGATAGAACGAGGCTGTTGGCACCTTGCGCTCGTCAAATCCGAAGAACACACCCATCCAGGAGTCGAAGGTGCCGGACGGATCTTTGAAAATGTCCTGCAGGTTCCGAGCAAAATTCCCGACCTTGTAGTACATGTCCTTGTCGGCGGGTAGCATTGTCTCCCGGTTGATGGCCTTCACCGCGTTCGGTAGTTTGGCCCCCTGATTGACGAAAGGCGTGATCTTCTTTTTCTTCTGGAGCCGGATGATTTCTTCCGCCGTTGTTGGCGACCCGTTGTCCTTCCATTCCTTCCAGAAGGTCAGAGCTTCGCGCAGGTTCATGACTACGGACTGCTGAGGCGAGGTCGCAGCCAGAATACCAGCCCACACATCCACATCCTCTGGCTTGAAGTATCCCGGAGCCAGCTCCCGCATAGCGTCGAAAGCCTTGATGGATCGGTCATACCAGTCACGTCCTTTACTACCGGCCTTAGCGGCAGCCACCAGCTCTTTGACTTCCGGAGCCTGTTGCAGGACGTTGAGAAACACCTCGGCGCGCTTACCAACGGAGAGTTGCTTTATCTCCGTGGGCGTCAGTTCACTCAACGGACGCAGCGGCTGCAGAACATCGGGGACCTGATCGAGCTTCTGCTGTAGCATGCCGTAGAGGTCACCGGCAAACTTCTTGACGACGTTCGGATCTGTGTGCCAGGACTTCTCCAGAATGTTTTCGTTGAAGTCGCCGTCCGCCGCCGTGGTCATCTTCTTCCCAAGCTCGACATCCTTATAGAGCGCGAGGTTGTAGACGTTGGCGTGACTGATGATGTCCCGGTTCTGCACCAAGAAGTCCATCGTGTGCTTATACGTCGCGGCGGTCTCACCTGGATAGCCGACGATGATGTTGGGGATCAGCGCAATTCCATTTCGACGCAGCTTGTCCGTACCTTGGTTGATGAGACGTTCGTTCGCAGGCTTGCGCATTTCCTTCAAGATGGGATCGTTGAAACTCTCGATGCCCAGCTCGACGTACTTTATGCCTGATGTCTTCAGCCACTCCTCGGGAATCTTGTTCAACTGCGCAGCGGTAGTCTGCACAGCGAACCCGTGAAACGCAGGATTTTCTTTCTTGATTTTCTCGTAGATGGCCGCGAGATCCTGATAGTTCTTGGCTTGACCAAAGGTCTTGTCGTTGACGTAGACCAGCTTGGCTCCTAGCTTCGCGATCTCGCCGACCTGCTGATTGACGACTTCCTCGGGAGTCAGCTTCAGCTCGGTGTTCGCAATGACGCAGAAAGCACACTTATGCAGGCAACCCTGAGACAAGGTCAGACGAGGAATCGTGTCGGAGCCCTGGAAATGACGGTAATCGACGCCGGGCTTGAACTCCGCACCCATTGCCGACGCCATCGTCTCAAGACTGTCGTGCCAGTTCACATTCGGCTGATCCTTGAAGAACGCAGGATCGATGTAGCCGCCCATATCAACTCGACCAGAGTAGCCGCTCTTGTTTTCCTCCGAATATAAAATAGACTTGATGATGTCCCTGTTGACATCGAGAGCCGAGAACAGCACGCGATCATACTTCGCGTCATTCAAAAACTGCTTCGCGGCTTCCACGCTGCGGACAACGTAGAGATCGGCATCTGGTAGGAAGTGGCTGGCGCGAGCGATCCAGTCCGGGATCTCCCAGAAATCGTGGAGCCGGGCGTAACCCGGTCGAGTGTTGGAGTACAACTTGTCGTAATACTGGACCGCCATTTCGTCCGGCGTCAGCTCCGGCTTGACTGCCTCTGTTACAGCTTCTCCAGCCTTTGCGAGGGGTCGAGCGGAACGAACCGTGTCCAGATCCTGGGCTTCCTGGAGCTTCTCCGCCGCCCGACCTACGTTCTGGTTCATCAGGTTCGAGGAGATCTGGACCAGCAAAGTCCGGCCTTCGTTGGTCGTGGACTTCGCGCTCTTCACCGGATCGGAGGATCGACGCACGTATGGGTTCTGGTCGCTCAAGACCTCAGCAGCCTTGTGGTAAGTGTCAAATACCTGGGATACGTTTCCGCCCGCGTACTTCTCGGACTCGTAGAGCGGCACGCTGTTAAGAGGTTTCGGGATAACAGTAGCTTGTGTCTTTCGTGTCCGGACCTTCGGAGCTTCCGCGATCTCCGGATCGATGGTAAGCAAGCTGGCCGGAGAAACCTGTTGCCGACCGGCGCTCTTCAAAATTAGATCATAGTTGCGTTGCATGGTGGCTTCGTCACCACCAGCATCCACAAAATTACGCACCAGTGCCGGACCATCCGGCGAGGATGTCACAGTCTTGTAGAGCTTCCGCATGTCTTCAGCCCAAAGCTCGTGGGTACGACCGGCTTCGGTCATCTGACGATCTGCGAGCCCGAACTCGCGCTGCAGGAGCAGGTTTTCATCGGATGGCTTGACCTTCAGGCCCATGTTGACCTGAAAATCATCCATCATCCCACCGGCATCCTTCAGGAACGTCTTAGCTCCGAGCAAACCGAATCCCGTGATACCAGTCGCTTCGGTTATAAGCCGGGCAGCCAGTTCGGTATCGCCTTCTTTGAGAGCATCGAGCGCACTCGGCCACGCTACTGCAGCTCCGTAGACGTTCTGCGCAGTAAAGCCCCCATCGATCAAGAGGGCGATTCCTTGCCCCACGCGCTCGGCTTTGGTAGTCTGCATACCTACGCCGCGAAGCGCAGCCGCGCCCGCAGTTCGAATCATGTTACCTTTGATTAGATCGTGGCTCGTCAGACCCGCCTTGCTCAGAACGTCAAGACCTTTCGACACGACACTGCTGTTGATGCCCGCGAGTTCCATAGCACCCATAGCTTCTTTAGCTGTCATTCCAGCCTTGATGCTTTTCGCGAGTACCTCGGAACCTTTGACAACTGTCGCAATCTCTCCGGCTCCCATTCCTCCGGCAACCCGGAGAGTAGCCGCAGCTCCGCCTTCGATCAGACCGCCGACGCCAGCCGTCCCGAGAATGAACCCCAGAGACAAAGGTGATGTCATGCCGCCCAACAGGCTGTAGACGCCCTTGGTGATACCGCCGAACAAAGTGCCGAACTGTTCAGTGGGATTACCCAACCAAGATTCGAGATCGGTTTCCGAGATAATCGGAGCGTTGATAGTACCCCAGGTCCGCCCCAATGTACCTTCGCCCGGCGCATTCCACGCCTCGTGGAAACGCTTGGACAATCGATCAGACCACGGAAGGTTGATGTCTTCCTCGGGAGGACGAGGCACCGCGCCGACCGGCGTTGCGGCAGCAGGAGCTTGAGCCTCCGCAGTCGGTGTTGCCTGTAGCTTCGCGAGGCTGGCGGTAATTTCGTCGAGAGGATTGGGGCCGGACGGTGCCCCTGCGGGTGCCTGCACTACCGGCGTTTCGACAGCTGACGCCGCGAATTCCGGACCCGGAATAGGAGGATGAGCTGAAGTTCCTATCCTCGCTAGACTGGCGTTGATCTCAGACAAAGCATCGGGCGGCGGGCCTTCAGGAGTGATACCAGCTGCGGCTTTTGTAGCGGCAGCGACCCCACCCGCCGCAAGTGTGGAAGGTGGAATCTTCTGCAGATTCGCCAAGCTCTTTTGAATTTCAGCTAAAGGGTTGTTATCTTCGGGTGTAGCCATTGTGGCTCCAATATCCAAGATTCACTAGGACGTTATTCTTCTCGGGCTCTTTCGATAGCACTTTCAATAGCCCCTTTGGCTCGACCAGCCGCACCCTTCACGGTTCCGATGGTTTCGCCAACAAAGCCCTTGGCCTTCTCAAACAATGACGGCGGAGCCGGAGGAGCCGGTGGTAGAGTCCAACCATTCTGCAACATCGCGGCAACAGCTGGATCGGATGACCCGAACGCCGCCTTGTACTGCAGAAACGCCGACTGACCTGCAGGCGACGTGATAGCAGTCCCTCCACCCTTGGGTTCGGGCTTCGGCAACTTCGAGGTGTCCACTGTCTTCTTGAACGCGGCCTCTGAAAGATCGGTCAAGTCCTTAATCTTTTGCGCGTAGGCTTGGGCCACATCGTTTTGACCCGTCTCAACGGCCTGCTTGTATAACGGTGCCAGACCAGACGCCAGCTTCCCGGCGTGCTCCGCGATAATACCCTGGTGTTCGGCGGCAACCTTGGAGATGTCCTTCCCTGCGGCGTCGTAAGCCTTCATGGCCTCGGTAAACAGCGCGTCCTTCTTTAGCGATGTATTCTCTCGCTTGGCTTCCGCAAGATCCTTGATAGCTCGCGCCCGAGACTCCGCCGTCTGTGCGATCTTCAGGTCGATATCCACCTCGGCCTTGCTCTTCTCAAGCGCAATGTTGAGCGAAGACAGCGCCAGCTGTTGGAACGCCTTGTAGTTGTTGGCCGAGACCTTCGTCCCCGGTTTCAGCTTGAAGATCTCCGGGTAGCTCTTGTCCAGTCCCGCCTGCTTCCACAGCTTCAGCGTGGGCTCCGTGATAGGCACGTCCTTGTTCAGGTTGTACCCCTCATAAACGTACTGATAGGTCGGCTGTCCGTCTTTGTCCACGCCCATCTGGACATCTTTGACTTTCCACATCAGCCCTGCGGCATCCGGTCGTTTCTTCAAGAGGTCTGTAATCTCGCCCTCCGGAATCGTGAACGCCGGTTGGAGACCCATCGACTTGAACACGTTGATGTCGTTCTCGTCCGCTTTCTTCATCGTCAAGTGCTGATCCAGGGACGCGCCCTGAGACAACACGTTGTTCTTGAAGACCTCGGAATTGTACATCGCGGTCTGGGCTTGAGTCAAGGTTTCCTTCGTTTTCTGTTCCTTCTTCTCCAGGTCAAGCTTTTGCTTGTCGATGTCGAGTCTCTCGCCCTCGCGACCAGCTTGGACTCCCTTGAGCCTCATATCGTAGGCTTCCTGGGCTTGCTTGCGCTTCAGGAGATCTCTCTGCTCGTCACGTTCCTGGACGCCAGCAGCCCCTCGAACCGCACCACCGGCGAACGTACCCGTTTTGTCTTCAGCGCCCAGGGCTCCACCCAAAATCGCACCGGCCAGCATGTTCCGAAAGATCTGACCCTTCTTCATCGGGGTCCGAGTCTCGACGAGCTTGCCCGCATCATCGTAGGAGTAGTCAACGTTGTCTCCTGACAGCAGAGCCCGAGCAGCTTTACCGAGCCACGAGTGCTTCTCCTGCGCAGGCGCAGCTGGGGCGGGCTGAGGAGCCATCAACTCTTGATTGACGGGACGGGGAAGCGGAGTCTGAGGTTGAGCATCCGGAGCTTGGGGAACTTCGATAGGTTCTGCCATATTATTTCTCCGTGACCATGAAGTACGACAGCGGCGTAGCCTTGTCGATGTTTGTATCTTTCAGCGCCTTGCGTAGAAACACAACGACACTGTGAATTCCGCCGAGTTCCTTGATGCCATAAACACCCAGAAGATTTGTCAGGGTGTCGGTCGGCTTCAAGCCTGCCCGGCTCTTCCCCTCGATCTTCAGGGTTGCATCGAAGAGCGCGGCCTTGTAACCACTGAGGAAAGAGCTGAAGATTCTCCGCCCACCCTCATCGGTTTCGTGCTTACCGGGTCGGGCAAAAGATCGGATAAGCAGGGGGTTCCGGAGCGCGTAGGCTTCAGACTCCGGGTCTCCCATGCCGTTCAGTTTCCCTAAAATGTCAACGATAGCTTCCACACGGTTTACCATTTTATGACCCCAGCCTTCCACCGAGCGCTTTTCCGTATCCCCCGGTGAAGCCTGTGACGCCCGCACTGAGTGCGCCGCCGAGGATTCCTCCGGCGATATTCCAGCCGCTGGATGCTCGATTCTGTTCGTATATGTCCTTGTACTGGTCGAAAGCTTCGCCACTCCCTTGAGTAGCGGTCTGACCTGCGGAAGAAGCTTGTCCCGAGAAACCAATCGGGTTCATCTGCTGGGCTACACCACCAAGAGCGTTGGCCGCTTCTTTGAACTGCTGGCGTCCAACCTCGAAACCTTTCTGAGTGATGCCCAACTGCTGTTGAGATTCCTGCGCTGCGGCTGAAGAAGCCAGCTGCATGTCAAGCTGCGCGTCTGATCCCTTGGGAATAAACGCATCTCCCGTCTGGGCTGCTCGTCCCTCGGCAACGGCTTGCTTCGCCATCTTGTAGCTCTGAGCCGTAGTCTCGGACGCCTGCGTTCGAATTGCCCGGTCTTCCGCATCGGAGAGTCCGTATTGATTTGGACCCGCCTTGAGGATAGGCTCGAACGTTTTCTTCAGGGTGCCCAGGATAGCGGTCTGCCCCTCGAACATCTTGTTGTAGCTCGCCGTCATGACATCGAAAAACGCCGCTTGCTTCTTCGACGTTTCGGCCTGCTGGGCAGCCTGAGCTTTCTCTTCCTTGCTGGCACCCTTGCAGTAGGCTAGAGGACCGTTGTACTCGTAGCCCTCTTGCTCAAGGATGTTACCCTCAAAATCAAGCCGGAGTTTTGTGTAGATGTACATGGTTAGCTCGCTTTTTCCAGATCTGATAACTTCGCCCGATACACGCTGACCGGCAGCTTTTCGAAAGCTTGCTGACCAGCAAATTTCTGGATAGATTCTTCGTCGCTGATGAAGTAAATTTCTCCAGACCCCTTGAGGTGTGCTTGTGTCACAGCCGCCTTAAAGAGATCTCGCAGCGCCGCCGCAACCTTGAGGGTGTCGGCTCCTGGTCGAATCGCAATCGCATCGAGAAATAACGGTTGCTGGATTGGCATGAACACCAGCGGTCCGTCGCCGTCGTAGGCACAGAGAACGAAAGTAGTAGGATAGCTGATTACTTCTGGGTCTGCACCGTTCCTGCCGACGTTGTTCCAAGTCCACTGAACGAACAACTCTCGGTCTTCAGGACGAACAGGCCGCACGTAGATATGGTTGCGCACGCAGGTCTCCTATCGAAGACGAGGCCGGGAGAGAGCCCGGCCCCATTGAGTTTTACCCAGGGCTTATGCCGATGGGGTTCCAACAATTGCTTCGTCAACATCGATGGTCAGCACCAAGATGTTGTTGGTCCCGGCGAGGGCCTGGACGATCTGGGTTGCTTCCAACGTGTGACGTTGGTAGTAGTCATACGTGGTGCCTGCCGGGATACTGTAGGCATCGAAAATTCTCGTAGCCGCCGCATCCGCCCCGATGGACATGGTAAAGGTCACTGCCGCGCCCGAGGGATTCTGAATGTGAATGCCCCGAGTCCAGGCTTTGACTCCAGTGGGCACCGTGTACTTGGTAGCTGCGGAGTTGCTAACCTGCGCCGGGCCGTGTACTCTCCGTGGTGTTCCAGTCATTGTCGTGTCTCCTTAGAATAATTGAATCTTCCTTCTGAAAAGCTGGCTTATTGGCCTCAGCCCCAACCGGTTCGGATCTCAAACTTGAATGTCAGTAACAGGCACCGCGTTTGGAAACTGGATTAAGAATGCCGCTTCGGTCACATTGTCGGTGATCTCATAAAGGATCTTGGGATTGTGGTAGTACAGGGTGAATTTAGAGACGCTGTTGCCCCCACCCCCCTTATACGCTACCAACATCCCGCGACCCAGCGACAGCGCCGAAAGCTGAGCAAACGTGCCTTTGATGGTCACGTACAAACTCCCGAACTCTTACCGTTCAAACCAGTACAGAGTATAAGTGAAGAACCACGTCGCGGTAGCCGGGCCTACCTGTCGGGTTCGTAAGACGATACCGTCACCTGCGGACAGCTCCTCGGGAGCCGGAAACTCCACGACCCATTCTATGGGGGTGCCAACTGCGCCTGCCGTAGGAGTCAAGGACCACGCGATTTCAGTCCCGAACACAACGCTGGTCACGGTCAGTGCCGCGTTGTTGTCTCGAACGTCCGTCATGTCGGTCGCACTACCCTTCGTTGGTCCCACTGGAGCCGGGGTCCGGGCGGTCCCACCCGTAGGTGTGGCCGTTGTGAATCGCTGGAGGCCGAGCACCGAAGGTACGCCGCCAGCAGCACCAACAGTCAAGGTGTGCATCAGAACTCGCAGTCGGGTGAGGTACGCTTTCCGCGTCGAAGCTGCGGAAAACCGAGCGGACATTAAAGAAACGTCTGTAGCAAGCGCTGCGGCGATAGCCGCTGCTCCGCTCTTTCCAGCAACGCTGTAGAATCCGCCCGCCGCTGGATACCCCGGAATGGTTTGGTAGACCTTCGCGTTTCCCGCCTCGTCTGTGTCAAAACCCACACCGGACGGAGTTCCTAAGATAGTTGTTGACATGTTTAATTACTCCATATCCACCGAACGTTGAATTGACCGTAAGAGACTTGGGGAACCATGCGCGGTCGGCCTGATTTGATGCCGAGGATCGGTTGCAACTGAGGAACGATCACGGCGCGAACGCTGATAGTAAACGTTCCGTTTGTTTTGAAGTACGCCCGAACGTCCAAGTTCTCGTTCATGTGCTCGTCAACGGTGTGATCCGCTGTCGCGGTGCCACCATCCAGCCACGCTCGAACCATAGACGTGGAGATGAATCCAGTTTGCCCTGACACGTCTACGATTGCTTCCGGCAATCCTGGGAACGCGCCGAAAGCGACGACCGCCACACCCGTAGTAAGACTGCCGGGGCTCCCCGATCCCGCAGGCCCTGTTGGTCCCGGAGGTCCAGGCGGACCCTCTTCCCCCTCTTCGCCATCGAAGCCGGGAGGTATTGCCGGGCTGCTGCTCCCAACCGTGACCTCTACTTCGTCGTCCACGGCGTCATCAACCGTCGTGATTCTAATATCCCGACCATTTACAAAATTGATTCGCTTCCTTTTATAGGTGAGAAAACTGCTGTTATCTCGAACCCACGGAACACCAACATCGAACCAAGCGCCGGTCGTAAAATTGTAGACAAACACTCGGTTTTGGCCAACCGCGCCGTTCACCACCATCGGAACGGTTGCACCCTGAGCAACGGGAACTCCGGAAGGAATTCCGGTGGCATACCCGAGGTAGAAAAAACCGTCTGTATCTGTCGGACTTAGCGCAGAGCCGTGCGATAATACTACGCTACCCGCCCCGGTGATTTTAAGCCGATCAACAACCCCAAGACCGCCGTTCAACGATAGGGTAAAGCTTGTCGGAAAATTTCCTCCGGAAGCCGCCCCATCGGTCTTGATTGCTACCGCCCCTTGCTGTCCGTAGCCACCACTGTAGGCGTAGAATTTGGTCTCGGCAATCGTATCTGCGCTTCCGCAGTCTGTCGGAGCAGCGCTGGTTCCACGACTTCGAGACATACTTTGGAGCGCACTGGCGAAATCATCGTCGTGATGATTTGAAATCGTACCGCCCCGTGCCCCGGTGTTCAACAAACTAGAAACATGAAGTTGTGAATCGTTAGTGCCCGAACCAATACCAAGCCGTTTGGTCGTGTGCTGCCAGCTAAGATCGGGCTCACCACCAAACACGCCTCCCTTGTTATACTGAACGTTGGTGTTCGCTCCTCCTGGGGCGGTAGGAGGACTAAACGAGTCCTCTGACTCTCCGTCTTCGCCATCAGCTCCTGGAGGACCCTGAGCGCCTGCGACTCCAGCGGTTCCGGTGGCTCCGACATTCCCTTGCGGACCTGGAGTTCCCTGGTCTCCTTCCTCGCCATCTTCACCAACTCCGGGCGGTCCCTGGAGACCAATTGAGCCCGTGTTACCTTGGGGTCCCTGATTTCCGGGAGGCCCTATGTCTCCTTGCTCGCCCTCTTCACCATCCGAACCCGGAGGTCCGGGCTGTCCCGCAGCGCCAGCGGCTCCCGCAGCCCCCGACTCGCCTGCGGCTCCAGGAGGCCCCTGTTCTCCCTCTTCCCCTCTCTCGCCTTCAGGTCCCGGTAGCGGTCCGCCCAGCGGATTGGCGCTGCCGATGATATCCCACCCGGTATCCGTCAGATTACGAACCTTGAGCGGATACGGTTGGGGGAAGGACGTGTCAACCCAGAAGACCCCCGCGCCGACTGCACCAGGATCGGTGGACTGAACATAGGCCGGTCGGATGTCTTGATGATTTGGGTATGCAGGCATTTTGTTTTACAGGTACGCACAGATAGCGCGGATAATAGTTCGCCCGAAATCTCCCCGAAAATTCAGACTTGCGGGATCAGACGTGCCCCTCGCATTGAGGAAGTAGGAGGTCTTTGACGCAAGGATCAAGGAACTCTCTTTCCCAACCGTCGTAAACAGCTGCAAAGCCCCCGATGCGCCGCCAATTCCGACATCCGCCGTTAAAATCGGGTCACTCTCCGTTGTGCTGCCGGTCGAAAGAGTTGCCGACATAAGAATGAAAGTGTCTGAGGCTACGTCCACATTACAAGTGGCCTGCCAGAATACCCGCCACGCGCCAATATGAATCGCCAGAGTCAACGACCCAAGGTTGTACCACGTACCGTTCACCGGGCTTGCCTGCGTTTGGTTAGCCGTGTCCGTCAGACTCAGTGTCCACTTGAGGGGATCGAGCGGAAACTCTGCGGGTGCCTTGGCACGCGAGAAGAACGGCAAAGTGATCGCCGCGTTCGCTAGGTCGTAGTCCGTTCCACCGTAGATCGTAACCGTTGTATCGCCAGCCGCGAAAGCCGCAGCCGTGACAATGAAATACTTTACGCCGGTCTGGGTCAGCTTGATCCGAGTTCCGGGCGTGTACTTCGTTGTCAAGTCGATCCCGGCAATCGTAAAGGTGAAAGTGGGGTCGTCGGCGCTGGCATACACCCATGTTTCTCCGGCTGCAACCCAACCATCCTCGGGCGCGCTAGCTCCCGGAGTCCCCGGCGATCCGGGCTGTCCCGGAGGTCCAGACTCACCATCTTCACCTGCTTCACCCCCGAACCCCGGAGGACCAATGGGTCCTGTCGCAACGCCACCACCACCCACTTCTTCCCAAAGCGTGTTCAGCGAGTTTCGAGCCTTCAGAACAAACGGTGGCACCCCCCCGGTCGTATCGATCCACAGCTTGTGGGCCGTGACGTTGTTATCCGGGTCCAAAGCAGGATCAGTCACCCCCACGAAAGCAGCGGGGTGGATCGCATTCGGTTCGGTTAGTTCAAAATGTTTTGCCATTTCATCCCCGTTAAACCATCGCTGTCATCACTACGTCGCCGTCCGAGAATACGATCTCCGGAAAGAAGGGATCACCGTTGGTTACGGGCTCAAAGTCAACATCAGGAGGAAGCGCCGCGAAGACCGCGTCCTCTCGAAGAAAACGAGTATCACCGGCCACAGCACCAGGGTCGGGTACAACCCCGCGTTTATGACCTGGACCGCTGGCACCGAAAGTATCTACCGAGATGATGGCTGGTCCGCCGATCACCTTACGAACAGAACTCACGTTGATCGGATCAGACGCCGTCAAGTTTCCAGTATCACTCGGCGGCACCGGAATTCCACCGGCTGGCGTCCCCGGAGTTCCTGGGGTTCCCGGCGCACCCGGCGCACCCGGCACGCCCGGCAAGTTTGTTACAGTAGAGGAACCACCAGAACTGACGACGATCATCCCGCCGCCCGCGACTCTGGTCACCAGTTCCCGCACTACCTCGATGTTAGTAGATGGCGCTTGACTCGGAGGAAACGTCCGATACTGGGGCACCATGTCTTTCCGGTCACCCTGTCGAATGGAATCATTAAACGACTGGGCTCCCGGCATCGGGAAACGCTGGATCGTGTCCATGACGTGAGCCGACAAATCCGAAACGGGCGGACCAATCTCTCCGGAACCTGACTTAGGTTCCGCAGGCGCGTAAGCCTCGTGCGCTAAGATCGAACTCGCTTGGCTGACAGCATCATCTATAGAAGGCATCTACCGCTCCTCCACGTTCGCGCCAATCACGCTCCAGGTGAGCAGCTCATTGGCGGCAATCTCTGTAGGCCACGTAACCTTGACCTGCATGTGTCGGCACACAGCGGGCAATTGAGTTCGAGAGATGTAGAATCGGTCGCTGAACAACGTTTGAGACGCGACCAACACCGGAGTATCTGGAACGAACGCGCCCAGCGAGGTGAAGGGCACCGCAAGCGTACCCGCGATTTCATCCAAAAGCACGCTAACGTCTGGGTGAGAACCGATAGCCAAGGCTTCTGTAGTAAGGAACAGCACCATCGCGAGTTCGCTCGGGTGTGTCAACACCACAGATCCGATTGTCACGAACGCCGGATAGGCGACCCCATTGTCCGTTGGTCCCAGTCCAGCATCCGAAGACCTCGTGAGATCTCTCTGTAGGAGGGCTCCCGGAGAAACTCCCGATGGACGGCCTTGTCCTCGGGGCGTCACAGTTACCGTAGCTTGAGCCTGAGCCGTGCCTTGGTCGTTGGTAGCTGTGATCGTATACGTCGTGGTGACAGTCGGAAAAACGATAGTGGACCCGTTGGGCACCACAACCGATCCGATGCCATTGTCCAGCACCAGGGTATCAGCGAATTCACTCGTCCAAGTCAACGTTGACGGGTAGCCCGCCGAAATCGCATCGGGGTTGGCCGTCAAAGTAACTACCGGGAAATTGGTGGTCGGGGGGATAACGTCGGCTCCGTAGCCGCCACCCGGACGAGACAGGTACATCTGGAGCGGGTTCCGCATGAGGGCGAAAGCCGCCTCCGGACCCATAGCGTAATTCCAGATGTTAATCGCCCATACGTGTCCTTCGAAAGGCGGCTGACCACTGACGTTGAAAAGCGGCCAATACTGATTGTTGTCTGGAGGAGTTATGTCTCCGAACCCAGCGAAACTGAAATCATAGCCGTCCGAAGAATACCAGTGAACGTCTCCCGTAGAACTGTTTGCGGGAACTGAAATTACATGCTCAAAAGGCAACGAGTCGATCTTGACGCGGCTACCGTCGAACGGAGCTTCCCACACCTCGTCACTATTCGTGCGGTTTATGCTGCTCGACCCATCAGAATATACCGTGATGTTTCGACGCCACCAGTCCGTCGGACCGGAAGCGAATCGAGTCAGGTGGATCATGAAAACGACGCGAGTCGCTTCATTCACCGGCCCAAGATTTAAGAGGTTGTACGAGGATACGACACCAACCTGAGACTCGGTCGGTCGCATCCAGAGGTGCGCTGTAAAGCCCTTTGAAAAGTCGATAGCCGGGAGAAGATTAGCACCGGTTCCGTTTGGATTCGTCGTACCGGTGTTGCCTTGAGCCTGATCCAGAGGATTGGTCTGATCGATATCTAGCTGAAGACCCGGAACCGTGAAGAAGGTCCCCCATTGTGGGGAATCCGCAACGTTCGGCACACGGAACTTCAGGTCATACTGCCCCTGGGGCCACGCATAGTTCTTACACGTCTCTCCTTCACCCTCGTTGAAAGGGTACGAATGTACGAGCCCGCGAGCATACGGACTTCTCCAATCTATTCCCAGGCCGGTTTCTGGCTTGGACAGCGGCGCTCGCGGAACTCGGATGATCAGGTTAGTCATGGGACCTTACGCAGTGATAGAGTTCAAGGACAGCACACGAATTCTGCTTGCAACATCGCGAGTGTTACCCACGCGATTGTTTCCGATCATGAACTTGATCTTGCCGATGTTCGAAAGGTCCAGATCGAACCGCAGCTTCTGCGCAGCAGATCTCAGGGTTCCGGCTGCATAGCTGTTCTTGAGAGTCCCTCGAATGGTGACGGTCAAGCCTGAAACCAGGATCGGCACAACCCATTCGCTACCGGCTTCATTGACGGTCGGACCTTCGATGAAGTGCGGTTGGTACACCACAGGAGTTCCTCCGGCGATTGTGAACGTGCTGGCTCCAGCGGTTCCCACCACCGAAGCAAACTCTGTGGGAACGGCGGTAGGAGACAGCCAATCTTGAACAACGGTCCACGCATCGTCGGGTGAATCCACGGTGCCGCTGGCCAACGTCTCATCCTTCAAAACCTGTAGCAACGTCGCCACGGGAGTCGCTTGCGTCTCCAAGGGCGCAAAGTCCCAGCAGACCGCGCAAGCAAATTTGGTAGACACGTCGAGAACAGAACTGTAGACGGCGGGGGTCGGACCGACCAGCTCTTGAAGAACAATAGGATCGGGAGTGATAACTCCCTTACTGGGTGTTGACATGACGAACTCCTTTTAAGATCCGATTAGCAACCGGAACACGCCGGGCGATACTTCGATTGATTGAACGGCTGAGATCCCGCCGATGATTTCTGCAAACGGGCTCCACATCAACCCACTCTCCGGAGCCGCTGTGGGCGACAACCGGTGCCAGCCTGTAGATCCGTCCGACAAATAAAGAGCTTTGTCTTGAGATCCGGCAACGTGCCAACTGACAAAAGCTGTACGAGAATCGAAACTCGCGTTGATCAGATTCCCAATGGGGAACCCAACTTCCGTGACGCCCGAACTCGGGTCCAACGTGATCAGTTGCCCATCTGCTGTAAACATGCAGATGATGGAACCCATGACAGACAGCGCGCTGTAGTTCAGAAGTCCAACGCCCTTCAAGAATGGAGCTGGGCTGAAGGTGGCTGTCGTTGTTCCGGTGATGATAAAAATGTCTGAAGCCGTAAAGACCAAAAGTCCGGAGGTTCCAATCGGCCACAACCGATGCACCTTGCTCGAAAACGTGAAGAAGTTCGACGGAGGAAACTGGGTGTAACTCGAACCAATGCTGAACCCCGGAGGATTGCTGAACACCACAAGGTTACCAACGGAGCCCCACAGACGATTCAAATGGAAAGCCCAGTTTGTCGTGCCCCGAGGTGCTGGAGTGTTCTCCAGGTTTACCGCTGCGGTGATCAGCAGGTTCATCGTTGCGCCCGAAGCCGGTGGATCTGGACTGACATCCAGATAGTTCCAACGACCTCCGACAACCGCCAGAGCACTGATCTCGGCAATCCAAAAGAACGTCGAGCCACCTTGCAGCGTTCGGTAGATCACGATGGTATCGTATTGCGGATCGTCCGAATCAACGCCTGAAACTGAAACCGCCGCTCCCGGCACCGGAACCACGGGAGCACTGAAGGGAGACATATTGCTGACTTCGTTCGTAAAAGAATTTTTGAAGGCATACCCGTAGTACCACTTTCCGGGCACAGTGTCGGGTGTGACGCTGGTGCCGCCGCCACTGGGACCCGCGTTGATCCAGACGACGCTGCCATCTGTGGTGGTTACACCTTGATCTGTCGCCCAGGTGGGCTCTGTTGCACCCGTGACTCCGGAAGTCACGACATTCTGGGTGTTACCGTTGGAGTCTACAATAGACCCGTCGCCTGAGTGCGTCAGATCCGCAAGAGCGCCGGGCCACAACTTCAGGGTTCCGGTATTCTGCCAAGTCACGGTTCCATCTGTGACAAACTGACCCGGAGAGTTTGACCACTGCACCGAATCAGACGGCGCATCAAGCGTGGTTCCTGCGGTGACTACGGTGAAGTAGCTCGAAAACGGCCCGATAGTCGTGAAGATCGGGGAGCCCGGCGTAATTCCACCTGGGCTGTATCCATCTCCGTAGCGAGTGTCACCAGGATAGCCAGGGTATCCGCTACCCGGACCGGCGTACCCTTCGTATCCAGTGATGACCTGAACATAGTAAGTGACCGCAACACGGTCTCCCAGCTGGTAAGCCTGATTCTGGACACGACCGACAAGCCCTTTGTTTGTCCAGATCACGCTTCCGTCCGCCGTGGTGCCACCGGGCGTGGTGTTCCACGCGGGCTGCACAGCGCCCGTGATGCCGACTTGCGTGACCTCTTGAATGTAGGGACCAGCGGTATTATCAACAACGGTGATCGGACCCGCGCCCGCCTGCGCAAAGTAAGCGTTCGCTACCCACACGGTGACCGGAGGAGGCAGCGCCGCTGGGGGCAGAAGCGCAACTTCCGGAGCCTGCTCAGGACCGGCTAGACCCATGTTCTGGAGATTCGATCCACGGTTCGCCCACTCCATACCTTCTTCGAAGATCGAGGCTCCCGCCAAGTTGATGAACGGAGGAGTAACCAACCCCGTGGTTCCGATTCCCGCAGATCCCGGTACAGTGCTGATCTTCCCACCAACGTCTGTCATGGTGGTATAGAACAGAAAGGCATTGCCCTGCGTAGGCGTTCCAGCGTCCGCAGCATGCACGAAGTCAATAGTGAAGTTCTGACTTGTGGTGGTGAGGATCTTCGCGAACGTCGGAAACCCTGGATAGTTAGTCTGCAACGTCACGTACTGCCCGGCAGTGTACTGGTTCTTTGCCGAGACCGTAGCGATGTTGGCGGCGATTGAAATCTGTGTGATCGTCGCGGTGCCGTCTGGATAGTTGCCTCTGATGTGGCGTCGATCCCAGGTATTGTCAATCGTGAAGGACTTGCCGTTCAAGAAAGCAGAGATCGTGAACCCCGATAATACAACCGTCTGATTCGGAGAAAACGGATTGCTGTTCTGGTACAACGTGATCTTTCCGTTCTCGATCACCAGGAATCCATACCCCTCTTGAGCCGTAGCTGCGCCTTCCGCCGTCACGCCTCGATCCGCAAAGGGAACATGGCAGTGGAACGACGAGCCGTTCGAGAAGGACACCGGAAACTGCAGACCATTCAGCTCGGTCGCGGTAACCATCCCCGCGAACTTCACGACATCGCCGACATGAAAGTCATTGGTAGCTAAAACATCGAGAAGCCCGCTGCTGATTGTCAGCGAAGTGATCGACGTAGGAGCTTTGGCTGTATCAACGGCGTCGATAGCACCCGTTGCAGAAACGGTGGTGGGGAAATTCGTCCACTCGAACACCACGAGCAAAGTAGTTGGATTGCAAGAAAACACGAAGCCACTTTTTCCGTTCAAAAAGGCCGTGGCTCCCGTGAATCCCGAGAATGTGACTTTGGTGTGCGGCAGAAGAACCGCACCGAATGAAGTATTCGAGACAGCCGTCAGCACATTGCTGGCAATCGTTATCGAATCGATGTTGGTCAAAGAGCTGCCCGAGCTACCGACACACGCGAAGCCGGAATCCTGCGCATCAACCCAAACGCCGCCTGCATAGGTAATCGTGAGTTCTCGATCTCCGTAGTAGGAAACGATGTTCTGAATCGATGCTTGAGCCGGGATCAATCCGTAGTCAGGATGACGGTAGGTCACCGTGAACGTGCAGGTGAGCAAGCCCACATCAAACGCGGACGTGAGAATAACCCCGCCGCCACCAAACGAAGAATCTTTAGTCCCCGTGAAAGAGACGCTCGAACCTACGGGGAACAAAAAATCCGGCTGGACTGGAAAGCTTCCCACGAACTGGACTACGACGGTCAAGACATTATCTGTGACTGTCTGGGTGCCGACCACGGTAGGATCATAGACCCGTTGGTACGGCGTCACTGCGATGTCCTGCACGAGCGGGCCTACGACACCCTGTCCGTTCAGCTCGGTGTGGTTAACCAAGTCGCTGAGTGACATCACGGAACCGGGAATGCCAATCGCGTTTCCGCCTCGACCCGCGCTGTAGTAGCGGACCTTGAGCGCACTGCCGGTTGAAGCCGTAGAGGCAACCGTGAAGAAAGAAGTTTCCCGGAACGTCACGAGATCTGCGAAGACTTGGATGTTCTGGTTCGGGTCGATGAAAAAGTCGTTGATGTTGAATGAAGATTGCGGAGCCCACGCATTCAACGACTGAATCCACTTCTTCTGAACGTCGCCGTCACCAAAATACAAAACGTTCCCAACACTCTGGAACCGCGCAGGATTGGGAAACGCTTTCGTGTAGATAATCTGCTTGGTGTCTGGACCCGTGGCGTCGTAGATGATCGAGATGGTATCCGCGATCACCTTGATCGATTCATCGGTCGTGCTGAACAACCGGAACGAATAGAAACTAAAGACCGGAGGAAAGTCTTGGTTGTTGTAGACACTTGTCCCTGGGCGTCTGATCAGCGTGAGCCGGTTGCTGACCTCCGTGTTAAGGCCGTCGATCAAGCAATCGTTGTTGGCCCCGTAGTATTTCTCGGTCTGCCAGCCAAGAGCGCCTGAGCGCAGGGGATTACGCTGAGTCCACAGTCCCTGGAAAAAGCGAGACGTGTAGATGGGAACAAACTTGAGCGGCTTCCCCGGCGATCCCGCCATCGCGAGTTGATTTGGCATCCAACATTCCTCTACTCGTCAGTACGCACAACCTGGAGATCGTGATCCCCGGATTCAAAAATCTTTTGCCGAACAGCTCTCGGCAATATAATGCAACCCTGACTGGCCGTCCCCGGATTCGCGATGCTGTCGCCGTGGATCAGGAAACCTGATCTACCGTGCATGACATTCTTCGGATCGGGCGTCAGTCGCAGGGTGTACGGACTGTGACTCGAATTGTAGGGTCGCCCGATAGTGTACTTGCCCCTGGGAAGCGGTCCCGTGTTGGGCACATGATCCATGTCGGGATTGTTCTTACCGGCTCCCGCGCCCGCGTACCCGCGAGCGATGATGCCAATTGTGGAACCCCGAAGGCTCCCCGTCATCTGTCCGTAGGTCCACATGGCTAGCCCTTTTTTCCGAGAGCGGCATCCAAAATCTTTGTGAAGGCTTGCTCAAAAGTCTCGTGATGAGACAAGTGATTGTTCAGCAGCGTTTCGATCTTCGTAATACGTCTCTCGTGCCACAGGGCCGCTACTAGAACTGTGAAGAGGATCGATGCGAGTTCAGCGTATGACATGAGCGTTTCCTTGATACGAGATCAGAGACCCTAGTAGGCCCCGCCCTGCCAGTCATAGGGCCATGCAGGACCGACCGGCATGCCATACTTGTACGGACTTCCTCCCGTCAAACCCTGCGACGGGTAAAAACAAGCGTCTTCTCTCTCTCGATCTGCTGCGCGCAACGCCGTAACGATTGTCTCTTCCCACTCCAGGTAGGTCTGGTTGGCGTTTCGGGTTCCTGCGTGTTGGTACGCCTTGGCAAGACACCCCTGTCGGAACAGATAAGCGTAGTCGTCGGGAATCGGATCAATCAGTCCCGTGAGCGCTATCAGCTTCGGCGCTCGAACTTGGTAAACAGGCATGATCAACCAGCACAGGCCCGACTGCGCAGGCAAGGGAACTATGCGAACCGCGATACCGTTCGGGTCGGCTACTGTCCAGGTCACGGTGCCATCCACAACCGTTGTTCCCGCCGCCGTAGCCGCTGGGAGAACAGGCTGAACCGCGCCGCTCGTGCCGTAGGGGCTACCGGGTGCCACGAATCCTGTTTGTCCGATACCCGGCGAGTTGATCGACAAGGTAAGACTGGCACTGTTGATGTACAGGATGTTGTTGTTGGCGTCCCTGAACTGCTGAATCGGTGAAGTAATCGTGGGTGATCCATACCCGCAAGGGTACACGGTATTCGCTTGCCACGTTCCCATGATCGCTAGGGAGTTCGGAACCCAGGACAGATTGAAGGGGTTTCCTTGATAAGAGGTTTGAGCCAGATCTCGGACGGCTTCCATTCCGTTGACCGGCTTCGGAACCGTCGAATTGTTGATATCCACTCTCCAGCCCTGCTCCATCCAACCCAGATTGGTGACGCTCGTCACATAGTCCTGCTGCAACGGGACCGTGAGAAACGACGCAATGTTCGCCCGGTTGAACTTCCAATTCATGTTCTGGGCGAGGAACCGCTGCATGATGTCGTTCGCCATCGTCAGGAAAGGTTCCTGCGTGAATCCTGCCGCCGACGTGACCGGTTCCAACTCCGAAAATGACCGGAGATAGTTCACCACACTCTGTAAGGTGATTGTGGATGCCATTATTGTAGACCTCTCGACGACACACGCTGTTGCGTCTTCAGCGCTGAGTCCTGGTTACTCGACTGGAAGATCAGGCGCTCGCTCAAAAAGATGTTGACTTGGCTTTCCGATAAGCCACCGTGGAAGCTGACGAGCTGCTTCAAGAACATGTTCATCGTGAACGGCCACCGAGAATCCCCGAGGTACTCGTAGGCTTTCGCCAAAACTCCGGTACTGTAGAGATGGAACATGTAGTCCGGGAACGGACTCCAAGTGTCACTGGTAGCTGTGAACGACGGAGCAGCCTGCTGCCAAGTGAGCTTCAAGGAGTAAATCTTGTCGGGAGCCGGTAGTAATCGGAAGGTGACCGTACCGACCCCATCGTCCAACTGAGCTGCAATCTTGACGGGCAAATTTGTTTGTAAGTCTTCTCCTAAAGCCAGCGCGATTTCCAGTTCTTTCGATTCTCCGCCGTTTGCGAGGGTGGCCTTCTCAATCCAACCGAAGTTGGGGGCCGCAAAGACGCTGGCCGTTGCAACTCCGCCGACCTCGACGATGGGTCCTACGTTGGCGTTGTTGTAGGCCACTACCAAGACCGTCGCGGAACTTGCGATGACGGTGCCGGACGTTCCATTCAAAAACAGAAGAGATGCGTGGGTGAATCCCGCGAAGTTTACGGTGGCTCCGAACACAGTTGTACCCCCGAAGCCCGCACTCGATAGAGTAAGGACGTTGGAGGTAATCTGAACTGTCGTCGGATTGGGGGCTGTCATGGTGACAGCGGAGGCGGTCGAGACCACGTAGTCCTGAGTTCCTACGACCGTGGTGATTGTAGTGGTCCCTCGGTTCCAGCGCCACGCGAAGGGAGGTGAGAGAAGAGTCTGACGGACCCAGTCGCCGATAGACAAAGCTGGGTCGCCAGTTCGTCCGCCAGCCGGGCCGGACGCGAAAGTAAGCGGTGCCAACCGAATGTACTGCGAAGCATATTGGAAGACTTCCGCAAGGGTGTGAGACATCGCTTATTCCTTTTTGAAAACGCACAGGCCGGGCTTGATTCCGGCTCGGGTATCAGCGCGGCATAGCCTGGGGTCTTATGACGGCTGTCCGCTTCGTATTCCCACTCCCGGCCCCGACCCCCGTCAGGACCAGTGGTGTCCGTCCACCACGCCATGCCTAAACCTACGACGCCAGACGGCCCGCGCTCATCGCAGCCTTGGGGTCGTGAAACGTTCGGATACCAGCCGACGACATCCGATTTCCCGACTTCTGCCGGAAAATCTTTTGGATATTTACGTCGGGGTCGTCTGAGAAAATCTGAAGCTGACAGTTCGTGCAGATCCCAACCACAACGCCGGAATCCAACCGGTGCATCACAATCGAAGACAGTTGGCCGGTAAAATCGCTGTTTTCGCTGGAACCCTGCAGATGCGGACAGGTCGCCTGACTGGAAAGGATCTGAGCTTTCATGCGCTCGTTGACTACGCGCATCGACTCCCGCATTGCCTTCTCATTCTCAACATTGCGGGGATCAACGTAGGGTTTGCGGGCCTCGATGATGGCTTTCGCAAGTTCGGACATCCCCTCAGAAACAATCTTCTCGGATCGCTCGGTTGATGCGCCCACCGCAGCCGCTACAGCGGAACTGATCAGCTGTTGAAGATCCGCTCGACTGATCGAGAGGTTACCGGCACCATCGACCTTCGGTGAAGATTGGGGCTGGGAAGCTTTTGCCCCCAAGGGGTTCTGATTCTCGTTCGGTTCTGGCATGTGATTCTCCTTGAACTGTGCCCAATCCGGGCAACCAGTCGATTGAATTTACTTTCGGTTTCGGAATGCGTACAACTGACGATACCAAACGATGCTGGCTTCTCCTCGGGCGGACCCGAACTCACGGTCGCATCGCTCTTCAGACATCAGGCCCAATTTGATCAGACGGAGCAAAACCGTCCGCCATCCGCGCTTGCTCTCGCGAATAGGAACGTCGCGTTCATCGAACTCGTACTGGGAAAACTCCGGCATCAGACCCGTGGGGATGTAGAACAGGTACTTGAAATCTCGCCCGTCGAGATCCGGCTGAGGACACGGGAAGGTTTGAAAAACGGCGAGATCTCCGATGATCCGGCCATCCATGATATACAGACTGCGGACCAGCTTACGAAGCTTTCGCAGCAAATCTGAATGATGGAGCGGCGTCCCGATCCGCGCCACGTCATTTTCATAGTCTTCTTGGTTTGCCCAACGCTGTCTCTTCGTAGCGTGAGAACTGTAGTTCAACTCTTTGAGCCGGGCGGTGTGTTCAGAAGTCGAGAGTCGCGGGGACGACGCACATTCCGTGCATTGGTCCTTTCGTCCGTCTCGATACGAGGAATCCTTCTGAAAGAATTTGTACCCAAGAATCCTCACGCAGCAGCAACATTCTTTACCGAGGAGATCCGAACTTTCAACAACCTCTCGGTCAATGGAATTCGAAGCTTGATTTAGGTCGTGCATGTCTGTTCCTCTTTCGCAGGAAATAATTTCAAATGGCTGTGGGAGAAGGATTCGAACCTTCGATGGCTTGATTAACAGTCAAGTGCCTTACCACTTGGCTACCCCACATCGGGTTTTCTACGTCTAGCGGCCCGAGCCTCTTTCCTTCCGGGAACCGCCATGTACCGTTGCTTCTCAACTCTCCACTTGTCTCTTGCCGAAGCGTGAATCTTATTTGTCTTAGTTGCGGCTCCGCTGTTGCACGACAAGTGGCTGTAGGCGATGTTCTCTACTGAGAAAAACACCGCAACAGGATCAGGAGCCGACTGCCAAGGCGTTTTGTGCTCCAACGACAGATACTGTTCAGTCTCGATCAATCGGTTACAGCGAAAGCAAACATTGAGATTGAACTTCTGGAGCAAAGAAAACAGAACCATCTTTCTAAGTCGATTAGACGCCGTACCGTGAGGCATACCTAATAGACGATCCTTCACTTCGTTGCTTTTTGACATTGGACCTCCGTCCTTATCAAAGCAGAGAGGAGAGGTGTTTAACCCCTCCCCCATGTGGATCAAGCTTAGATCAGTTCGAGCGAGAATTCCGTGAACTGAGCGGTACTGGCAGCCGCGTTTCCGAAGGTGATGAACGGAACGAAACTCAGAGCTGCTACCGTCAAAGCAGGAGCGGCAACGGTGCTCTGAATTACGTCGCTGACAACCTGGATGGTAGGAGTCGGCAGGAACGTGATCGTGGCGCTGTGACGGCTGGCCAGATTCCCGTTCGCACCGCTACCGAGGGTCCACAGGCACTCGGCCACGACAGTCCAGGCGAAAGCACCTCCAGCCACAGCCGCGAGGGCTGCTCCCGAGGTCGCAATCAGGACGTTGGACCCGATGACCGAAGAAGTTCCGAGGGTCAGAGAAGCCAAAACGGACTGAGCAGCGTTGGCTCCGGCGACACCCGTACCGGAAATCCGGACTCGGAACGGCACCCCGTCAAACGAAGTGCTGCTGAAGTACGGAGTCTGTCCGCCGCGAGGCGTACCAAACAACCGTCCGTAAGCGGGACCGAGGATCGCACTGTTTTCGTTTGGCGACAGGGGGTTGAAAGCTCCCAAGATCGCCGACTGCAGCGGAACACTGAGAACGGCAGTGGCACCAACACCGTTATCGGTATTGACCGTAGCCGCTCTTGCTGTAGTCGAAGCCACAGCTTGGGCTGCCAACTGATTTCGACCGGTGCCCGACCGGAATGCTAGGATTGTGTTTGCGTTCATGACGTATCTCCATATACTACGTTGTGGTGTTTGAGCGTGAACTTCGTAGACCCTTGCGCGGGCACTGGGGGAACTTATTCGGGTTTGAAGATCGGCTCTGCTTTCAGCTCACCGTCTTCGATGTAGACCGCAGCGACGCCACCGGGAAGAACCTTCGTTGAGGATTTATCCTTATTGAACAGGTCCCCGGCCTCGCGTATGACGCTGGAGTGAGCAACCAAGAGCGTCGGCGTCCCGCTCCTCAAGGCCCACCTCACCGCGTCTACAAGCATCGGTCTAACTCGTCCTCGAAACTCGTTGAACGACTCTCCACCAGGGAAAGGTTCGTCCGGATTTTCTGCGTGACAGCTGACTATCTGTTTATTCTCGGGAGTCTTCTTTTGCCCGCCGAGATCTCCGACATCCAAGTCCTGGAGGTTCCCGTTACCGTGGTACGGAAGACCTACCTTGGCCTTGTTAATTATCATGGCCGTGTGACGACTGCGCTTCTTCGGTGAAAAGAATATGGAGCCTAGCTCGATGGGCTCAAAATAAAACGACAGCGCGTGAGCATCCCGCCAGCCACTCCCATTCAGATCCGGATCGAGATGACCTTTGAAACAGTTGCTCTCGTTGAGATCCGTCATCCCGTGCCGGGCGAGGTACACTAAAATCTCATTAGGCTTTTGCACCATGATCATCTCCGTCCAGATCACCCTCAATGGCTGACTCCACGACGGCGATGACTTCTTGCTCGGCCTGCTCTTCTTTCTCGATCTCTCGGACAAACAAAATCAGCTCGGGGTGCTCGGCCTGTTTGTAGCCCTTCTTTCGCATGAGACGGATGGCGGCTTTTCGCCACTCATACGAAGCTGATTCGTTTCGAGCCACGTCGAGCAGAATGCTTGCTGGCAGGGGATCGAGTGTTTCGTTGATGTCTGGTTTGGTGTTGAGTATCATCCTATCCTCGGAGTAAAACAAAATTGGCAGACCGACTCGGATTCGAACCGAGAACTCCTGATTTGGAGGCAGGCGTTTTATCCGGTTGCTACTACCAGTCTGTGGTGGACGAAGAGAGAATCGAACTCTCGGCCTCCGCATTGCAGGTGCGGCGCTCTCCCGGCTGAGCTACTCGCCCTTTTCCCGTTGATTGATGATAGCCGTGACATCGGAAACTTTCTTGATCGCGCCTGCCGCGATGCCCAGGCACTGACCATCTTTCGAGATAAAGCACTCGCCCGCTTCGTTGAACTCGACCTTGTGTCCGTTGAACTCAGCGGACGTAAAGTTGGGCTCCACAACGGACTCGTCCGGATCAACAAAAGGGTCGAAGAGTTCCGGCTCCGGGTGCGTTTCAAGAATCGTTTCGACTTCCGCAGCAACTTCCGTCTCGGCCTCAACTTTCACTTCTGAATTCGTTTCGTCTGACATGATATCCTCCGTGTGAATTAGTTGGAGCCGCCCGAGGGACTCGAACCCCCAACCATCGGTTTACAAAACCGCTGCTCTACCCTTTGGAGCTACGGCGGCGGAATTCTTCTTGCGACCGATCATGATCGTCTTGCGTCCGTGATATCCGAACAAGTAGTTGACGGTGTCCTGGGCGCTCTGATGGACGTGCAGCAACCAGGGAAGATCGTACCTGAGCGGCATACTAAGCGCCGCGTTGCCGAAAGAATCGAGCATAGAAAGAATAACGGCAACCCGCTTGTCGTTGACAGCGGTAGGCAGAGGATCTGGATCTGGACGATGCCGCGCTTCATTGTTTCTACCACATCTCTGACATTCGAACATCGTGATGTGCTGGCCTTCGTCCGCAAATCCCGCAACCTCTCCGCAATATCGGCACTGAGCTTTTGAGCATTCGACATTCATAAATGGTGTAGGGGGCAGGATTCGAACCTGCGTAATCCACCAAGGGATGTCGGTTTTACAGACCGGTGCGTTTAGCCGCTCTGCCACCCCTACGAGTTTACTTCCCAGACGAGTTCACAAGTCAGACTTGTCAACTTTTCTGGCGAATAAACTCGACAAAAATCCAGGAGGGGTTTGACCCCCTCCCGGAAGAATCACGAAACGAGACGGAGGTTGACTCTTTACGACACCGACAGATTTGTGGGAGCGGGCGGCGTATTGTCAATCACCACCTGAACCACTTCTGTCGAAGGCGTAGAGGCCCCGCCGTTTTTCACTGCGC